>Ga0075420_100006510_pt1 | contig 10302 bp, 10 predicted proteins | sample SoiMetdeltSBSDD4_FD_75296 | JGI IMG/M metagenome (GOLD analysis project Ga0075420, IMG submission 75296) | Bulk soil microbial communities from a Populus tree surrounding site in Tennessee, USA - Soil MetaG P. deltoides SBSDD4 | ecosystem: Environmental > Terrestrial > Soil > Tree plantation...
GCAGCACGCGGCGGACGTCTTCAGCGGTGAGCCGCCAAAGGGCGCTTTCTACGCGTTTCTGCGCATCGCGGACTCGTGGCGTCCGCGATCCGATCGCGCGGCCCAATCCGTATCGTGGTCGCTCGCGCAGGAGCTGATTGAACGCGGCCGGATTGGCTGCGTCCCGGGCGCCGATTTCGGCGCCAACGGCGAGGGCTACGTGCGATTCTGCTTCGCGCGGGATCGCCGCGAGCTTACCGGCGCCCTCGAGTCTATGAAGGCTTTATTTGCGGCGGTCTAGAGCCGGGTGCTTGTTGCGCGACCGCCTGGGGGCTGTTGACGCTGTTGCGGACACGCTCGAGGAACAGGTCCAGGTCGAGCGGCTTGTAGATGACGACAATCCCCGCGCACTCGCGAATCTCAGGATGAGCTGTGATGATCATCGCGTGCGTGTGGTCCATCAGCCCGCGACGCTTCGCCTCTTCGATCATCCACGCGCCAGTCCCGCTCGGCATCGCATAATCGCTGAGCACGAGCTCATACTCGTGCTGAGCCAAGAGCCGCAGGCCCTCGTGGGCGCTTGCCGCCTCATCCACCTCGTAGCCTTCGATCTCGAGCGCAGTCCTCACCATCCGTCGCACATCGTCCTGATCCTCGACGACGAGGATTCGAGCACACGGATTTTCGGACGCTCCAGCAGTACCACTGTCGGTATCGTGACGGGTACCTCTTGAAGTCCGCTTCTGTGCTCGTCTTGATCCGTTCCGCGATTTTGCCCCGGATTCCATGGTTTTGCGGCCCGCATCCGCTTGCAAACGTCGACGATGGATGACACGCCGACAGGGTTCCCATGGCGGTGCGCAGCAATGTTCTTGCCCGTGCAGTTAGTGAGCCGTTACACGACAACGGATCTCGCGGGAAACCTGTACTGTTCAGTTCTTGACGCGCTCACCTCAGCCGGACTCGATCAGCGAACATGACGTCCGCCGTCAACGCGAATGGTTTCGCCGGTCACGAACCCGGACTCCAGCAGGAACAAAACGGCCCTGAAGATCTCTGTTTCACCACCCCATCGGCCGAGCGGTGTCGCGCTCTCGACTGTTTTCAACTCTTCATCCGTGGTGCCCTCGGGCGCGAGGATCGGTCCGGGCGCGATTGCGTTCACCAGAATCTGCTCCTCGGCGAGCTCGAGCGCCAGGGCTTCCGTGAGACCGATCACGCCGCGCTTGGCAACGAAGTACGGAAGGTAGCCTTTGTATCGAGGACGTCCACTGGCCGCCACCCAGTCGGTAAAGTTGACGATGCGCCCGCCGCCGGCGCGGCGCAGGTGCGGCACCGCCGCGCGCGAGCAGAGAAATGCTGCCTTGAGATCAACCGCCAGCGCGGCGTCCCAACCGCTTTCATCAAGCAGATCTAGATCCGTCCGCCGGTACAGCGACGCCATGTTGATCAGCACGTCGAGTCGCCCGAGTGCCGCGGCGGCACTGTCAACAAGCGGCGCGCACGCATCGCCTCGCGACAGATCTGCTTGAAAAACGAACGCCCGACGGCCAAGCTTCTGGACGACGGCCGCCGTCTCCTCGGCTTCGGCGCGAGAACGGTTGTAGCAAAGCGCCACGTCCATGCCCCGGCCGGCGAGCCCCTCGGCGACCACCGCACCGATACGCTTGCCGCCGGTGATGAGTACCGCTTTGTCTGAGAGGTTCATGGGCGCTATCCGCTCGCGCTATCCGCTTTCTGCTGCGCGCATAATCCGCGTTTACGCTTCGATGCTGCCGATCAGGACGATCCCAAACTTCAACGTCCCTGCGGGTTTGGCATCACGAACGATCGGGATTTCCATGACGATGGCCTGGTGACCCAGGCTCGTCTTGTGAATTGAGTGTGCGGCGGCGCTTGCCACAGGCGGGTCGATGCTCCACACGCCTGGATGCGAACCGCCGATCGACGCCTTCGACAGGTCGATCGTTCCGTCGTGTCCGGTGGCCTTGGGATCCTTGTCCTGCGCCGCCGGACTCAACAAAAGGAACGCGCGGAACGGCGACACGCCGAGATGGTCGCCGTTGTCAGGCTGAATACCGTACCGCAGCGTGTAGAGACCGGGCTTCAGGATCTTGGCGCGGATGTCGCGGTAGTCGGTCGAAATGTTCACCGCGCCGACGAGTGTTCCTTCCTCGACATCATCCCAGCTTGGCGTGGCCGAACCCGCCTTCATTGGCAGCGATTCGACAAACCAGAAGTCCAGCGTGACCGGACCCTTTGCCACCGTCACGCGGACGCCTGACTTCGCCAGCCGCGCCGCAACCGGCGGAGCGAGACCGGCGGGCACCGGCGCGGCATTTGGCGCCGCCGTCAGCGGCGCGCCGGTTTGTGTGGAAAGAAGACTGAGAGAAAGAATCGACCAGAGAACAGCCAGGGGTGTGGTGCGTCTCATGCGGGGAGATCGGAAGTCCGGAGGACCGGAAGTCCGGAAGCTCGTGTTGACGAACGTTCAGCGTCCGAGGCTTCCGGTCTTCCGACCTTCCGAAGTTACTGCGTAACGGTGAAGGTGCCGACGAACGAGGACTTGCGGTCGTACTGCGTCCACTGCGATCCGAACTCGGATCCGGACCACTGTTGCGCACGCGTCAGACCGGGCCTGCTGCCTTCGGTTCGCGACAGCGTGTTGAACCAGCGCGTCGCGCCGCACGTAATCGGGTGCTCGAACTCGGTCGCCACATCGAGGCTGGCAGCTCCGGCCGAAACGCTCATCCCGTCCTTGTCCTTCTTGAACGCGATTGGAACCGTCTTGGTCGAGATCACATCGCCCAACGCGGCCGGTGCGAGCGACTTGGCGAGCGAGATCAGCGCACGCTGCTGGGCCTGGGTCGCGCGGCTGTCCACCATCACGACCGATTTGATCGACTTCGGCGCGGGCGCGCCGAACTCATGCATGCTCAAATGACGATCGCCGGACACGACGGCGACGATGGCCAGCCCATCGAGCGAGACCCCGTTCATCGCGCCGCGCGAGACGCGCCAGGCCATGATGGCTTCCTTGCCGGAAACCTCGCCTTCGCTTCCCATGATGCACGGACCGGTAAACACTTCCGCGGTCCTGGCTTCGACGTAGTCGCCGGTTACCAGCGGATCGGCCGCCCTGACGGTGGCACTGAAGACCAGACCCGCCGCCGCGATCACGCCAACAATGGCCGATGCCTGTCTCATAGCAATAACCTCTGAGCCCGATTATAACCGGCAGTTAGTGCTCACAGCATTTACGGCCGTGCACGCAATCTCGTGCATTGACGGGATGGCCGTCAGGCCCAAACGCCTTCTGCGTGCACTCACACCAAAACGACGTTCCTCCCAGCGCATCGTCAATATCCTGCACGACCGTGCTGCCAACGAGCACGAACATACCCTTGTGGCGCAGGTTGGAGCAGTGCGAGGCCGTCACATAACGGGATGTCAGTGGTGGATGGTCCATATTGATCCTTGTTAAGGCAGAAGGCACAAGGCAGAAGGCAGATCGCCCAAGTATTTGCGGTTTGGCTTCGGCCTTCTGCCTTCTGCCCTCTGCCTTCTGCCTTCTGCCTTTATACGCCCTTAATTCCTCCCGCCTTCATAATTGCGCGCTTCACGGCGGTTCGCGCGATGCGGACCTTGTACGCGTTGCGCGACATCGGCTTCGCGCTGGTGACTGCGGCATCGGCGGCCAGGTTTGCGGTCTCCTCGGTGAGCGGCTTGCCGGCCAATGCCGCTTCGGCCGCTGCCGAACGCCATGGGATCGGTGCGACGGCGCCGAGCACGACCCGCGCGGCCTTGATCGTCTGGCCGCTGACGGTCAACGCCACGGACGCCGCAGCGAGCGGCCAGTCGTGCGATTGCTTGAACCGCACTTCGTACGTTGCGTTGCGTGCGCCGCGAGGCGGCGGCAAGGTGACGTGCGTCAGCAGCTCGTTCGGCGCGAGGATCGTCTCGCCGAACATGTTCTTGTCGGGCATCACGAAGTACTCGGCCGCCGACACTTCGCGTTCACCGCTTGGCCCGGCAATGCGGAAGCGCGCGTCGAGCGCAATCGCCGGCCCGGCAAGGCTCGACGGATGGATGATGTGGCACGGACCGTCGCCGAAGATCGCGTGATACTGGTTCTCACCGTCCACCGCGAAGCAGCGTGAGCCGCCCTTCTTGAGGCAGTTGAATTCCTCATTCCGGTAGTACCAGCATCGAGGCCGTTGATTGAGATTGCCGCCGACGGTTCCGGCGTTGCGAATCTGCGGCGTTCCGACTTCCTCCGCGGCCTGCACGAACGCGGGGTACGCTTTGCTCAATTCGGCGTGCGCGACCAGCTCGGCGATCGTCACGGCAGCGCCGATCCGCATGCTGCCATCCGGTAATCGCTGGATGCGACGATCGAGGTTCTTGACGTTGACCAGCCGCTCGGGCTGCGCGACGTAGTCCTTCATCAGCGAGATGAGATCCATCCCGCCAGCCAGGGGGAGAATCCGGCCCCGTTCGGAGCTCAGCGCGCTGATGGCTTCCTTTTCGTTCGCGGCGTTGACGTAAGAGAAGGCCTTCACTACGTTCCTCCACGCTTCTCGCGCTCGATTGCGTTGAGCACGGCCTCTGGCGTCAGAGGCAGCGAACGCACGCGCACGCCAATGGCATTCGCGATCGCATTGCCGACCGCGGCGGCGGTTGAGATCATCGGCGGCTCGCCGATGCCCACGACGCCGCGCTCAGGCTGATCCACCAACGTCACGTCGATCGGCGGAATGTCGCTCATCCCCGGCACGAGGTACCACTCCATGTTCGGGTTCACCATGTGCCCGGTGTTGCGATCGAGGATTCGATTCTCGTAGAGCGCAAACCCGAGGCCCATGATCACGCCGCCAATGCACTGGCTCTCGGCCGTGAGTTTGTCGACGATCATCCCGCAGTCCTGGACGCAAACGACGCGTTTGACCGTGGTGACGCCGGTCTCGATGTCGACTTCGACATCGGCGAACTGCACGCCGCTCGTGCCCACCGTCCCGAGATTGGCTTGGAATTCACCGGGGGACGTGATTGGCGTCGTGCCGAGTTGTTTGCAGGCCTCTCGCCACGTCAGGCCCTTCCCTGGATCCGACGCCACGTGCACGCGTCCGTTCCTCGCCACGAGCGTCGCCGGATCCACGTTCATGCTGGCGGCGACGCGCTTGAAGAGCTCGTCGCGCGCGTTCTCCGCGGCGTGACGAACCGTGCTGGTGACCGATGAGACCGTGACGCTGCCGCCACTGCCAGGCGCGAACGGAAAGTTCGTATCGCCGATGGCCGCCTGCACCGCCTCGAGTGGGAGCCCCATCGTTTCGGCAGTGATCATGGCGACGAGCGTGCGCGTGCCGGTGCCGATATCCTGCGTGCCAATGCGCGTGACCACGCTGCCGTCCGGCATGATCGAGCATTCGCCGCGCGTCTGAGGACTGCCCGCGCCTGCCCACCGATTCGCGGCGCATCCCATGCCGCGCTTGATCGGCCCCGACGCGGGATCGCCGGTCGGATGTCGCTTCGCCCAGCCGATCTTCTCTGCGCCGATCTTGAAGTACGCCCCCCACATCTGGTTCGGCTGCTCGGGAGGCAGGTTGCGGAGACGGAACTCGAGCGGATCGAGCCGCAGGCGATCCGCAAGTTCGTCCATCACGATTTCAGTGATGAAGCACGATTGCGGATGCCCTGGCGCACGGAACGCGCGCTGCGGGCCGGCGTTGATGTAGATGTCGCGGTGACGCCGGCGACGGGCGGGGAACGGATACACCTGATACGGGAACGGGAACCCCGCGCCCTGCCCAGCGCCGCCTGTGCCCCACGTTTCAGCATCGATGGCGGTCAGCTTGCCCTGCGCGTCAACGCCCGCTTTCACCTGCGCGTACGCGGACGGTCGATTGCCCACGATCAGATGCTCTTCTTTGCGATCGAGCATCAACTTGACCGGCGCGCCTGCGGCCTTCGCAAGTCGCGCCGCGATGACGACTTGAACGTCGCCCCCGAGCTTGCTGCCAAATCCGCCGCCCATGTAGTCGGTCAGCACTCGCATGTTGGTCTGCGGAATGCCGAGTGCTTTCGCAACACCGTTGCGCGTCCCGTGAACGGCCTGCGTCGACACCCACGCGGTCAGGTTGTCGCCGTCCCATTCGCAGATGCCGCCGTGGGTCTCGAGGCTCGTGTGCGTCTGGACCTGCGTGGTGTAAAGACCTTCGACGACGTGCGCCGATGCCTTGAGCGCCGCCTCGGCATCGCCTTCCTGCTGCATCGCGGGCTGCGTGACGTTTCCTTTTGGAAAAACCTGCGGTGCTTCCGGCCGCTCCGCCTGCTCGACCGACGCGAGGTGCGGCAGCACTTCCCATTCGACCTTGATCAATCGCAGCGCGTCGGCGGCGATCTCCTCGGTGGTCGCGGCAACCGCGGCCACTTCTTCACCTTGATAGAACACCTTCGACGTATCCGGGTTCGCCGTGTCTTTCAACGCGATCGCCGCGCGAACCCCCGGCAGCTTTTGTGCCGCGGACAGATCGATGGAACGAACACGCGCGTGCGGATGCGGCGAGTTCAGCAGCCGCGCGTAGAGCATGCCCGGCCGGATGATGTCGTAGGTGTACTTCGCGGCGCCTCGCGACTTGACCGGACCGTCGAGGCGTTTGATGGGTTTGCCAATCAGCGTGCGTTCGGCAGGAGGAGGCCAGCTAGCCACGTTTCACCCCCGCGGAAGCCTTGGGATCGAGCACTGCTTCAAGGACGCGCTGATACGTGCCACATCGACAGATGTTGCCGTCGAGTGCCTTCTGCGCCTGTTCGCGTGTCGGCTTTGGGGTCCTCTCGAGGAGCGCCACCGCCGAAACCACGAAGCCGGGCGTGCAGAACCCGCACATCAAGCCGTCGTGTTCGCAGAAGGCCTGCTGCACGGGATGCAGCACCGTGCCTTGCGTGAAACTCTCGATGGTGCGAATCGCTTTGCCCTGCGCCTCGATCGCGAGCGTCGAGCACGAATAGATCGTCTTGCCGTCGACGATCATCGTGCACGCGCCGCACGCGCCGCGATCGCAGACACGCTTGACGCCAGTGATGTCGAGCCGGGTGCGCAGCGCATCTAGGAGCGTCACGCGCGGCTCGACTTCAAGTTTGTGGGTGCGGCCGTTGATCGTCAGGGTAATCGGTACGGCGCCAGGACCCGCGGCCCCCACAGCCTGCCCTTGCGCTGCTTCGGCAGGGCCGAGCACGCCGGCCGCTACTCCCCCCGCGCCAACGGTCTTCAGGAACGTTCGCCGGCTGAAACCCGGCTCGTTTCGCTTTTTCGAAGCCATGCTGGAGTCCCCTCTCCGAGTCGGTATGACTTTAAAAGGAAAAGCCAAAAGCCAAAAGGAAAAACGGACGCCGAAACAGGGGTATGCTGTCCGCGAAACTGAGGGACTCGAGGAAATACGATGCTGACGCGCAGAGCGTTTCTGAGCGGCGTGGCGGTCGCGACCTTCGCTGAAGCTGGTCTGTCCCGGGTGCAAGCGGCGGGACGACGAGTCCAGGGACAGGACGCACAGTCACTGGCTGCTGACGAGGTGTACTGGCGCGAGATCCAACAGGCGTTCACGCTCGATCGCACGATCATCAACCTCAACAACGGCGGCTGCTGCCCCAGCCCGCGCGTCGTCCACGAGGCGCTCAAGCGTTATCTCGACATCTCGAACCAGGCGCCCGTGTATCACATGTGGCAGATCCTCGAGCCGAACATCGAGAGCGTCAGGCGGCGCCTGGCGGCGGCGTTTGGCTGCGATCCTGAAGAATTGGCCGTTACCCGCAACGCGAGCGAAGCCCTGCAGATTGCACAGCTTGGGATCGACCTGAAGAAAGGCGACGAGGTCATCACGACCAACCAGGACTACGGGCGCATGCTCGATACCTGGGATCAGCGCGTTCGGCGTGACGGGATCAAACTGACGAAAATCTCGTTTCCGGTGCCGCCCAAATCGCTCGACGAGCTTGGCGATCGGCTGATCGCCGCCATCACGCCGGCCACTCGCGTGCTGCACTTCTGCCACATCACGAACCTGACGGGCCAGATCTTCCCCGTGAAGCGCATCTGCGACGAGGCGCGGAAGCGCGGCATCAAGACCGTCGTCGACGGCGCGCATGCCTTCGCGCACTTTCCTTACAAGGCCGCCGATCTCGGCTGCGACTACTACGGCACGAGCCTTCACAAATGGTTGCTCGCGCCGATCGGCACCGGCTTCCTCTACGTGCGTCGCGACAACATCCGCGACCTGTGGCCGCTGACGCCCGCTGCGGCCTCAAAAACCGACGACATCAGGAAGTTCGAAGAGATTGGCACGCACCCCGCGGCCAACCACAATGCGATCGCCGAAGCCTTGAACTTTCACGACGGCATCGGCATCGAGCGCAAGGCGGCACGGCTTCGATACCTGCGTGATCGGTGGGCCAAACGCCTGTCGCAGAGTCCAAAGATCACGCTCCATACGAACCTCAATCCAGCGCACTCGTGCGCGATTGGAACCGTACAGATTTCAGGCGTGCCAACGCCAAAGGTCGTGGCACGCCTGTGGGAGCGTTGGCGCATCATCGCCACCCCGATCGTGCACGCCGAATACGAAGGTGCGCGAATCACGCCAAACGTCTACACGACGGTTGACGAAATCGACACCTTCGCCGCGGCGATGGACGAGATCGCCGCTCGCGGAACCGGGTAGAGAGTCTACGATCCCTTCAGCAACTTTCCTTCCGCATCGTAGACCTCGACCTGCCCGTGCTTCTTCATGATCTCGACGACCTTGTCGGCGTCGCCGACCGCGACCAGCTGCAGCCGCGGCGCACCCCAGTACTTCGCGGCCGCTGTCTGCGCTTGCGCGGCAGTCACGGCGCTGATCTGGGCTGGGTACGTATCCCAGTAGTCGGCGGGCAACCGGTACAACCAGTTCTGCACGTAGTAGCCGAGCACTTGTTCGGGTTGTTCGAGCGATAGGGCGAACGAGGCGACGATCGCCCGCTTGGCATCCGCCAGCTCTTTGTCGGGAACCGGCTTGTCGCGCATCTCGGCAATTTCTGCCAGCAGATCGGCGAGTGCCGGCTCGGTCACATCCGTTCGGACGTCCGTGGAAGCGGACCACTGCCCGCGAAAGTCCGTCGCACTAAACCCGCTGCCCACACCGTAGGTGTAGCCCTTCTCCTCTCGCAGGTGCCGGAACAACCGACCCATCGCGCCACCGAGGACGCGGTTGGCAACGGTCAGGGGCACGTAGTCCGGATCGGTGCGCACCATCGACTGCGTGCCGACCATCAGGCTCGTCTGCACGGAACTCGGTCGAGCGACCAGGTACACCTTCGCTGGACCGACGGGCGGCGGATCCTGAACCGCCGGTTTGGGCGTTCCCGCTTTCTTCCACGTCGCGAGCCGCGTCTCGACGAGCTTCCGCGCGTCGGCGAGCGTGATGTCGCCCGCAAACGCGATGAGCGCGTGGTCCGGAATAAAGCGCGTGCGATGCGCTTCGATCATGGCCTCGCGCGTGATGGCGTCGAGCGTCTCCGGCGTTGCGGATATGCGGCTTGCCGGATGATCGCCGTAGATCACCTTGGCGAATCGCTCGCTGGTGAGAAACCCCGGCTGCGTCCTCTGTTGAATGAGGCCCGCACGCGCCCGCGTCTTGAGGCGATCCCATTCGTCGGCAGGGAACGAGGGATTGAGCAGCACGTCGGCCGTCAGATCGAACAACCGCGGGAAGTTCTCGGTGAGCGCACCGCCCGACACTGTGGCCGTTGGTCCGGACGTGCTCGAGAACACGTTCACGTTCGCGGCCATTGTTTCCAGGTCCTGCGAGATCTGCTGCGAGGTACGCGTCTTGGTGCCCTCGCGCATCATTTGCGCAGTGTAGCTGGTCAGCCCCACCATCTTCGGCGAATCGAAATAGCCGCCCGCTCCCCGGATGATGATCTGGAATGAGATCCGCGGCAGCTTGTGGTCCTCGAGCACCATCAGGTGAAGGCCGTTGGGCAGATCCGCTTCCTGCGGTTTGGGCAGCTTGACCTTGAGGATCTCATTCGAGACCGGTGCCTTGCCCTTGATCACCATCCCGGCGGTCGAAGGCGGCTGTTGAACGCCGGCCGGCGCCTGTGCACCCGGCGCAGCGATCGCGATGGCTGCAATCGCGACAGATAGCAGGGTCTTCATGGCAGTTCTCCTTTCGCCGGCGGTGCCTTGGGCACCGTAATCACCACCGTCCTCCCGGTCTTCACCAGGTATTGATTGGCTACGCGCTGCACGTCAGCAGCGGTCACCTTCGCGATCCTGTCCGCAAGGGTGTT
>Ga0075420_100006511_pt1 | contig 10302 bp, 10 predicted proteins | sample SoiMetdeltSBSDD4_FD_75296 | JGI IMG/M metagenome (GOLD analysis project Ga0075420, IMG submission 75296) | Bulk soil microbial communities from a Populus tree surrounding site in Tennessee, USA - Soil MetaG P. deltoides SBSDD4 | ecosystem: Environmental > Terrestrial > Soil > Tree plantation...
TCCTGACGGAGCGCTTCGAGGGCAAGCGTTTCGCCACCACTGTGCTCGGCGTCGCGAGCCTCGCTGGTCCTCAACTCCTCGTCGCGCTCGAGGCAACCGCGATGGACTGACCTGGGTGGCGGTGCGCCGCTGAGCAACCTCAGCTGGTTGTCGGGGGCAACCAGTCTGAGGTGCTGCCGACGGTGACCAGCCGTTGGGTGGCGCGGGTCAGGACGACGTACAGGGCTCGGACGCCGCCGGGGGTCTCGGCGACGATCCGGTCCGGCTCGACGGCGACGACCGCGTCGTACTCCAGGCCCTTGGAGTCGAGCGGGCTGAGCGTGACGACGCGCGGGTCGGCGAGCTCGGCCAGTGTGCCGTCCACGGCGGTGCGCAGCGTTGGCGGGCTGATCACGCCGACGGTGCCCTCGACCAGGCCGAGCAGTTCGCCGGCGGCGTCGCGAACGGCCTCGGCGATCTTGCCGGCGTCGACGGTGCGGTGCTCAGGGTGGGTGCCGGTGGAGCGTACGGCGTCGGGCAGGTCCGCGTCGGGGACCTCGCGGCGGATCACCTCGCCGGCGAAGCGGTAGATCTCGGCCGAGTTCCGGTAGTTGGTGGACAGCCGGAACGTGTGCCGCGGCAGGTTGCCGAGCATCGAGTCCATCGCGGCGCGGGCCTCAACCGGGTCGCGCCAGGAGCTCTGCGCGGGGTCGCCGACGATGGTCCAGCTGGCGTGCGGGCCGCGGCGGGTCACCATCCGCCACTGCATCGGCGACAGGTCCTGGGCCTCGTCGACGAGCACGTGCGCGTACTCGGCCGGCTCGTCGGCGTCGGCAAGAGCGGCCGCTGCGGCACGGCGTTCGGAGGTGGTGACCACCTCGGCGACGGACAGGCCCTCCAGCCAGTCGAACTCCTCCTCGTCCGCGACCGCCGGGGGTGCGGTGCCGAGCAGCTGCGACAGCTCGTCGACGAGCGCGACGTCGGCGACCGTGAACGCGGTACTGCGACGGACCGACCGGGACAGCAGGTCGATCTCGGCGTCGCTGAGCTCTCCGCGGGACCAGCGTCGTAGCCGGCGGGCGTCGCCCAGCCAGCCGAGCACCTCGACCGGCGACAGCGCCGGCCACCACGCGGCCAGGAAGGACGTGAACGCGGGCAGGTCGGTGACCACGTCCGAGAACACCTCGCGGTCGGCCAGCCGGCCCGTCCGCAGCTCCTCGCCGAACCGGTCCCACAACGCGCCGACCAGCGCGCGCCGGGCCTCGGCCTGCGCCCGGTTGCGCTTGTTGCGTCGCAGCACGGTACGGCGAACCGCGTCCAGCGCCGGCGGGCCGAGCTCGATCGGGTTGCCGCCGACGAACACCCGCAGCGTGGTCGGCGCGCCGGGTACCCGGTCGCGCGCAGCGCGGGAGAGCACGCCGCGCATCCGCAGCGAGCCCTTGACCGCGGCCACATCGGCCGAGTCCACCCCGGTGGCGGACAACCCGTCGACCAGCTCACCGACCGCGCGCAGCGACACGGTGTTCTCGCCGAGGCTGGGCAGCACCCGCTCGATGTAGGCCATGAACGCGTGCGACGGGCCGACCACCAGCACGCCGCCGCGCTCGAACCGGCGCCGGTCCGCATACAGCAGGTACGCCGCGCGGTGCAGCGCGACCACGGTCTTGCCGGTACCCGGTCCGCCGCCGATCACGGTGACGCCACGGACCGGCGCCCGGATCGCGGTGTCCTGCGCGGCCTGGATGGTGGCGACGATGTCGCGCATGGTGTGCCCGCGGGCCCTCGACAGCGCGGCCATCAGCGCGCCCTCGCCGATCACGGGCAGGTTGTCCGGCGCCAGCTCGGGGGCGAGCAGATCGTCCTCGAGTCCGACCACGGCACGCCCCCGGCAGCGCAGCACCCGGCGTCGTACGACGTCGCGCCGGTCCGCCGGGGTGGCGCGGTAGAACGGCTCCGCGGCCGGGGCGCGCCAGTCGATCACCAGCGGCTCGTACTCGGCGTCGCGGACACCGAGCCGGCCGACGTACAGCTTCTCCAGGGCGGTGCCCGGTGCCTTCGACGAGTCCAGCCGGCCGAACACCAGGCCCTCGTGCTCGGCCTCCAGTTCGGCGATCCGCCGGGCGGCGGTGAATACCAGCACGTCCCGCTCGAACAGCCCGGTCGCGTCCTCGTCGCGGATCAGCCCGAGCCGGGCCGACTGTGCCCGCAGGTGGCCGTCGGTCGCGACCCGTCCGGCCGACGCGGCAGCCTCCTCGACCCGGGCATAGACCCGGTCGACATGTGCCTGCTCGGCACCGATCTCAGCGGCGACCTCGTCGGGGAGACCATCAGGGAGACCGGAATCGACCGGGGTATGACCCACCGAAGTCCTCTCAGCAACCGGGACGAACCCGGGAAGAACACGTGAATCATCAATTCTAGACTGCCCGCACCGGCCGGCGGTCAGGCCTTCCCGACTGCTGAGGCAACGATTGCAGCGCCGAGCGCCGTCGCCGGTACACCACCGCCCGGATGGGCCCCGGAGCCGACGCAGTACAGACCCTGGACGGGGGAGATGTTGGCCGCCCGGCGGCGGACTGTCCGCGAGCCCTCCCAGGCCACCCCGCACAGCCAGGACGGCGACGTCTGCCGGCTCACCACCTGTTCGCGGACGTCGATCCCGCGGCCGGTCAGCAGGTCGAGCGCGTCCTCGGTCGGGTAGCCGTGCACCAGCACCGACCAGGCCCGGTGCCCGGCCGGTGCGGTGCCGGCCACCCGGACCACGACCAACGGGTCGCCGTGCAGCACGGTCTCGAACGGCAGATCCGGCACCGGGTCGCGCAGCCCCAGATGCACCACGTACGTCGCCTCGGCGTCGTGCGTCTTCCGGAGCTGCTTGCGGACGCCGTCCGCCTCGGGTGCGTACACCAGCTCCTCGTAGAGCACGCGCGGGTCGAGGTCGCTCACCACCGCGTCGGCCGCGAGCAGCTCGCCGTCGCTGAGCCGGACCCCGCGGACAGCGCCGCCGGAGGTCGCCACCGCCGCCACCTCGGCGCCGAGCCGGACCTCGACCCGGCGTTCCACCAGCCGTTTCGCCAGCGCGTCCACCAGCGCCGCGAAGCCGTCGGCGAAGGTCCAGCAGCCGAAGGTTCGCTCCAGGTACGCGACCACACCGACGTACGCCGGCGTGCGCCGCGGGTCCGAGCGGCACACCGCGGCGTAGTAGGTCAGCGCCGCTCGCGCGCGTTCGTCGTCCAGCCGCCGGGACGCGACCCGCTCCAGCGACTGCCACGGCCGCAGCGTCCGCAGTGCGCGCACCGACTGACGGCGTGGCGGCGGCTGGTCCAGCGCGGTCGTCCGCACCGTTTCCCAGACGTCGGCATAGGAGTCGAGCAGCGCGGTCCACTGCTCCGCGGTCCGTTCGCCGACAGTCCGCCAGGCGCGACGCTGGTCGGCGCGGTCCAGCAGTGGGAGGTCCAGCACGGTGCCGTCGGTGAAGACGTGCCGGCGCGGATCGGTGATCGGGACCAGATCGGCGACCTGTTCGAGCGGCCGGCCGGACTTGCGGAACAGGTCCCGCAGCGCGGCCGGCAGCGTCGTACTGGCTGCTCCGGTGTCCCAGCGGAAGCCGTCGGCCTCCAGCGTGCCGAGGGTGCCGCCGATGCGGTTCGCGCGTTCGCAGACGGTCACCCGGTGTCCGAGCTTGGCCAGCCGGACGGCGGCGGCGAGCCCGCCCAGGCCGGCTCCGATGACGACGATCGATGCCATCAGCCGGTACCACCGCCCCTGGCCGGGGTGCCGCCGGTCCGGCCCTCGCGCCAGGCGCGGTACTTGGCCAGCCCGCGCCTGATCGCGCGGATCGCGAAGAACACCGTGACGGCACCGAGTATCAGCAGGATGGCCGCGATCACCGCCGCCAGCCAGGGGTAGACCACGGCGAGCGACACCATGCCGGCCACCGCGACGTCCTCGCCGGACGACACGGCGATGTTGGTGACCGGCTCGGGGGAGGTGTTCACCGCGAGCCGGAGCGAGGCCTTGATCAGGTGCGACGTCAGCGCCGTCAGACCGCCGGTGGCGACTATCACCGCCTGATGCAGGGTGGTCGAGTCACTGGCGATGAGCGCGGCGATGACCGCGCCGACGGTGGGCCGGATCAGCGTGGAGATCGTGTCCCAGGCCGAGTCGACGTACGGGATCTTGTCCGCGACGAACTCCACCGCGAACAACGCCGCGGCCGCGATCATCACGTCGGTCCGGGTGAGGGCGTCGGGCACCTCCTCGACGCCGGCGAACCGGCCGAGCAGGCCCAGCATCAAGACGCACGCGTAGGCGTTGATCCCACTCGCCCAGCCGGTGGTGAATGCCAGCGGCAACGCTTCCATGTCCTGCCCTGTCTGTCCCGTCCTGCATGCTGTCCGCGACCAGGCACACGCGGTCAGTGGTCATGACCGCCATATTTCAGAGATCCTGCCCTATGTCACCGGTGAACCTACCTCCGCCGCGCGGTGTGAACCGTTGACACGCAGATCAACTCGGACCGAAAGTAAACGACGAACCACACCGGGTCACTCCGGATCCGCCTCGCTCAGGGAGCGCTCATGTCCCGACCTCTCACACGACTCATTCGCCGCCGGCACGCGGTGGCGCTACTCGCCGCGGCAGCCCTGCTGCCCGCGGTCGCTCTCCCGGCCGCGGCCGGCGACGATCCCGAAGCCGCCAGCCCATCGGGTACCACGCTCGCGGCCGCCTTCACCGACGCGTCCCAGCGGTACGGCGTACCGGAGCGGGTGCTGCTCGCGATCTCGTACGCCCAGACCCGGTGGGACGACCACGGTGCCAGCCCGAGCACGTCCGGCGGCTACGGTCCGATGCACCTGACCGACGTCCGGCTGCCCCGCACAGCCGAGACCGCGGACGGCACCCGGACCTTCGACGCGAAGGCGCCGCAGCTGCACACGCTGACCACCGCGGCCGACCTGACCGGCCGGAGCCCGGCCGACCTGCGGCTCGACCCGGCGGCGAACATCGCCGGCGGTGCGGCACTGCTCGCGGACAAGCAGCGCTCGATGGGCCTGGCTACCGGTGCCGGCACCGACGCCGCGGACTGGTACGGCGCGGTGGCGGCGTACAGCGGCGCGAACGACACGGCCACAGCGGCGACGTTCGCCGAGGACGTGTACGGGATCCTCGCCAAGGGCGCGGCGCGCACCACGAACGCCGGCCAGCGTCTGGTGTTGCCGGCGGCAACGGTCGCGCCAGACCGCGGCCAGCTCGCCCGCACCGGCCTGAAGACCGCGGCGGCCGGGGGAGAGGTCGACTGTCCGAAGCAGCTGGCCTGCGAATGGCTGCCGGCGCCGTACGAGTGGTACGGCCAGCCGAATCCCGGTGCCTACGGCAACCATGACCTGGCGAACCGGCCGAACGACATGAAGATCGACTACATCATCATTCACGACACCGAGGCCAGCTGGCAGACCACGCTGAACCTGGTGCAGGACCCGACCTACGTCAGCTGGCAGTACACGATGCGGTCGTCGGACGGCAAGACCTGGCAGCACGTCAAGCCGAACGACGTCGCCTGGCACGCCGGCAACTGGTACGTGAACATGCACAGCCTCGGCATCGAGCACGAGGGCTTCGCGGCGCAGGGCGCGACCTGGTACACCGAGGCGCTTTACCGCAACTCGGCCCGGCTGGTCCGCTACCTCGCGGCCAAGTACGACGTGCCGCTGGACCGCGCGCACATCATGGGGCACGACAAGATCCCCGGCATCACCCCGGCACGGATCCCGGCCATGCACTGGGACCCGGGCCCGTACTGGGACTGGGAGCACTACTTCGACCTGCTCGAAGCGCCGTTCCACGGCACGAAGCTGCCGGTCAAGGCCGGCTCGGTCGTCACGCTGATCCCGGGCTTCGACGACAACGTCCAGGTCGTGACCGGGTGCGAGACGTCGGCGCCGTGCACCCCGCAGGGCACGAACTTCGTCTACCTGCGGACCGAGCCGAACGACGCCGCGCCGCTGGTGAAGGACATCGGGCTGCGCCCGAACGGAGCGAACAGCACCACGCACGTGTCCGACATCGGCGCCCGAATCGACGCCGGCTCGAAGTTCGTCGTTGCCGAGCGCAACGGTGAGTGGCTGGCGGTGTGGTACCTCGGCCAGAAGGGCTGGTTCCGCAACCCCGTCGCCGACCCGGACGCGTTCCGCACCCCGGGCCTGGTGGTGAAGCCGAAGGCCGGTATGACCACGATCCCGGTCTACGGCCGGGCCTACCCGGAGCAGGCGGCGTACCCGCCGGAGATCCCGTACGCCGGCAACGAGGTGACACCGCTGCCGTACACGATCGCCGCCGGCCAGGCCTACCCGCTCGCAGACGCGCACATCCAGACGGACTTCTACAACGCGAAGACGTTCAACGGCGTGCCGCCGAACGACCACGTCCAGGTAGTCGGGCAGGACCGGTACTACCAGATCTGGTTCGGACACCGGATGCACTACGTCCGGGCTGCGGACGTCGACATCCGGGTGGCACCCTGATCAGGTGGTGACAGCGGACGAGGTGCGCCGGGTAGCGCTCGAGCTACCCGGCAGCTACCTCGCGGTGGTCCGCGACATCGTCAAGATCCGGGTCAACCGTTACGTGTACCTCGCCTTCTCGCCCGACGACGAGCAGATGGGCTGCGGGTTCCCCAAGGAGGAGCGCGACGCGGCGATCGCCGCCGAGCCGGACAAGTTCCTGCCGCCGGCGCCGCGGGACATGCGCTACCGGTGGATCGAGGTTCGGCTGGACGCGCTGGACGAGACCGAGATGCGCGAGCTGGTCACGGACGCGTGGCGGATGTGCGTGTCCAAGCGCACCGCGGCCGAGTACGACGCGCAACAGGCCGGCGGGAACGAACCAGGCTGACGTCGGTCGTCCCCTTGGCCGAGCAGCCCGCTTCCGCCGTCGCAATTCGCGTGGTTAACCCGGCGAGTGGTGGGTTGTCCCCGGCAATGACCAGGGACAACCCTGCACTGGCCGGATTAACCACGCGAATTGCGACCGGGGTGCGACCGCCCGCGGGGGGGTGGCCGGGTGGACGGTCAGTTGACGTCGATGGCGATGCCGTCGGTGATCCGCAGCAGCTCGTCGTACGTGCTGGGGAAGACCGCGTGGGGGATGCCGCCGGCGGCCCAGACCTCGTCGTACGTCGCCAGCGTGCGGTCCACCAGGGTGCGCATCGGCGCCGGGTGGCCGACCGGCGCGACACCGCCGATCGCCTGACCGGTGTGCTCGCGGACGAACTCCGGGGTGGCGCGGCGCAGCTTCGCGATGCCCAGCTCGGCGGCGACCTTGCCGGTGTCGACCCGGTGCGCGCCGGAGGTGAGGATCAGCACTGGCACCCCGTCCCCGTCGAAGATCAGGCTGTTCGCGATCGCCCCGACCTCGCAGCCGAGCTGCTCCGCGGCCGCGGCCGCGGTCGGGGCGGCGTCGGGCAGGACCCTGATCACGCCGGTGGCGCCGGCGGCGGCGAGGGCCTCGGCGACCCGCTGGATGCTGGGATGGGAGTCGTTCACCCGGCCGAGCCTAATGCGGCCGGTCCGCCGGGTCGCCCGAGTCCCCCGTAGAGCGGCCCGAGCCGGCGGGCGACCGAGGGGTCGCTGAGCAGGTCGGTGCTGTCCGCCGCCTGGTCGACGTTCCCGACCAGCGGTAGCGATCGCAGCAGCGGGTCGGTGACCGTCGCCAGGCAGGCCCCGGCGAACCGTCCCGCGCCGAGCACCGTGGCCGGGCGGTCGTGGAAGGTCCGCAGCGCCGGGTCCACCGGCTCGGTCACACCGAGCGCGTTGTGGCGGCGGGCGAGCAGCGTGTACGCCGTACCGAGCGCACGCTCCCGCCCGGCCAGGTCCGCGGCCCGCACCGCGTCCCGCAACGCCGTGTCCAGCCCGTCGGAGTGGTCCAGCTCCGCGAACGCCGTACCCAGCCACTTGCTGTACGGCGCGTAACGGCGCGCCATCAGCAGCGCGAGCCGGACCGCGTCCCGGACCTGCCGGGCGGCGACGACCGCGGACCCGAGCTCGTCGCCCACTTCGGCGGTGCGCTGCACGAACGGCTCCTCCTGGTCGAGTCGGCGCCACTGGCAGGCCAGCAGCCATCGCCACACCTGGTCCGGATACCACCGCAGGCTCGCGCGGACCGGTGCCAGCCGGCCGTCGTCGGCGTACACCTGACCGCGTACGACGCCGAGCAGCTGTTGCTGCGGAACCAGCAGCCAGTCCTGCGTGGCAAGCGGCCGGGTGGCGTCGACGCCGAGGTGGTCGCGCAGCCAGCCGGCCAGGGTCGCGACGGTGACGTGATGTACCGGCCGCTGCTGGTCCCAGCCGAACCTGACCGGCAGGCCGCGGAACTCGTCCGGCAGGCCGTCCTCGATCCGGTCCCTGGTCGCGGCCAGGTCGGCGTCGTCGACGAAGACGCACAGTCGCGGGCCCCATCCGTGGTCGGTGGACCGCTCGGTGTCGTACCCGAGCACGTCCGAGCCCCAGCCGAGCAGCCCGGCCGCGTACGGCGTCCCGTCCAGCAGCGGTCCGATGACCTCGGTGTGGAATGCGGCGTTGAGCCGGCGGCTGCTGACGAACGTCACCCGGCCATCCTGGCCGACCGCCGGCTCAGGCGGTCGCCAGGGCGGCGGCTCCGAACGACACGTTGAACCGGTCGCACCAGATGCTCACGCTGCGGAACTTGCTCAGGTCGACGTCCGCCGGGATCGCGTAGTTCTGGTTGCCCTGGTTGCCCTTCAGGTCACCGAGGTCGACGTACGTGCCGTCGTCGAAGACCCGCCAGCCTCTGGTTCCCTCGACCACCTCGGCGTCGGTCAGCCAGACCTCGAGGTCCGGTCCGTCGGAGGTGTCCAGGCCCTCGAGCCGCAGCACGCGGCTGCCGTCGGCGAGCCGGATCACCGCGGCGGTGCCGGTGGTGTCGTGCTCGTGCGTGATGAACGTTCCGCGCGCCAGCGTGACCGGACCGGCCGAAACTGTCGGTGGCCGCGTCGACGATTGGGGCATGGACGGAGACGTGTCGGTGCCGGGTGCGGTGCTTGTGGGTGCCGGAGTGGTGGGCGCTGCGTCCGCGGGTGCTCCGGGCAACGACTCGTCCACGACCGTGTTGGTGAACAGCCGCCATGGCTGGAACAACGGCAGCCCGACCGCGAGACCGACGGCGGCTACGGACGCGACGACGGCGATCACCGTACGGCGGGACGGGCGCGGCATGAGGTCCTCCGGGAGTGCTGGCCTGCTGTCGGGACCAGTCTGCTGGTATCCGGTCGCCGATCGGGGCGCGGCGCGATTACCGGTCGTTGACGGTTGTCGCCGGGCCGGGGTACTGTTGTTCCGTTCGAACAGATGTTCGACTGACTCCATGGGAGACCAAGGGGCGGAGTCGGCCGGGCGTCTGGTCGGGCCCGAGGCGGAAGTTGCGGTCCGCTTCGGGAAGCGGTGGCCCCGGCGGGTTACCGGCACCAGCCCGGCAGGGAGCGTGGACCTCGACCCCCACGGCTCCCGCCGGTGCGTGGCGCCGCGATCCGCCGGGCCGCCCAACTGTCGAGCGGGACGCCAGGCGGAAGGCGGTAGATGATGCTGCAGTACGACGAGGCCGTGCAGGTGCACCGTGCGCCGGTGGATGGCACCGGAGCGCCGGACCAGTTCCTGTGGCGCGGGCGGCTGTGGCGGGTTTGTGCGGTCCGCAAGCACTGGGTGGAGAGCGCGGCGTGGTGGCAGTCCGAGAACGGCGATCCGGGCTGGGGGCCCGACCGCACCGTGTACCGCGTGGACGCCGGCTCCGGACGGCACGGCCGGCAGGAGACGTTCGACCTGGCGTTCGACCCGGCGTCGGAGCGATGGCAGCTCGAACGGGTGACCGAGCGATGACCGCGGCGACCGACCTGGCCCGCGCGTCGGAGGCACTGGCCGAGGCGGAGGAGTCCCACGACCTCCTGATCCGGTATGCGTCGGCACACGTCGCCGCACTCCGCGCGGCGGCCGCCGTGCTCGCCGCTCGCGCCCGGCCGAGCCCGGCGAAGAAGCGGCGGGTGCAACGCAATGCCTGGGTGCTGCTGGCGGAGGTCGCACCCGAGTTGGGCGAGTGGTCCGCCTTCTTCGCGGCGAACGCATCCAAGCGGGCCGCGGCCGAGGCCGGTATCACCAGGGCGGTGACCGAGCGCGAGGCGGACGATCTGTTGCGCGATGCAACGAGGTTCGTCGAGCTGGTGGAGCGCAGTCTCGGACTGCCCCGGCAGACCGTGCTGTCACAGTCCTGGGTGCGCGCTTCCTGACGCTCCAGGCCGGGCGTTTGTGTCCTGAC
>Ga0075420_100006519_pt1 | contig 10295 bp, 7 predicted proteins | sample SoiMetdeltSBSDD4_FD_75296 | JGI IMG/M metagenome (GOLD analysis project Ga0075420, IMG submission 75296) | Bulk soil microbial communities from a Populus tree surrounding site in Tennessee, USA - Soil MetaG P. deltoides SBSDD4 | ecosystem: Environmental > Terrestrial > Soil > Tree plantation...
ATCATCCGCCTCGCCTACTACGAGCACCCCTCGTACGTCCCGCTCCTCAAGCGCGCTTACCAGCTCTGGCGCGACCTGGAAAGCCAGGTCGGCGAGCAGCTCCTCTTCATCACCGGCTCGCTCGACGCCGGGCCGGAGCAGAGCCAGATCTTCCAGGGCTCGAGGGCCTCCTGCGACGAGCACGGCCTCCCCTACGAGGTCCTCACCGGCGCCGAGGCGAACCGGCGCTTCCCCGGCTACCGCCTGCCGGAGGGCCACCGCGCGGTCCTGCAGCCCGAGGGCGGCTACCTCCTCTCGGAGCGCTGCATCGTCGCCCACGTCACGGCCGCCCAGGCGCTCGGCGCCGAGGTCCACGCCCGCGAGCGCGTCCTGGGCTGGGAGCCGACCTCGGCCGCGATCCGCGTCACCACCGACCACGCCAGCTACGAGGCCGACAAGCTGATCGTCTCGGCCGGAGCATGGGTCGGCGAGATGGTGCCCGGCCTGAAGCCGATTGCCACCCCCGAGCGGCAGGTCCTCGCCTGGCTCCAGCCGACCCGCCCGGACCTGTTCGAGGCCGCGCGCTTCCCGGTCTTCAACCTCCAGGTCGACGAGGGCCACTACTACGGCTTCCCGCTCTGCTCCGTCCCGGGCTTCAAGTTCGGGCGGTACCACCACTTCGATGAGGCCGTCGACCCCGAGACGATCGACCGCGAGCCGAACGCCCGGGACGAGGCGTTGCTGCGCCGGTTCGCCGAGCGCTACTTCCCCGAGGGCGCCGGCCCGACGATGGCGCTGCGGGCCTGCATGTTCACCAACGCCCCGGACGAGCACTTCATCCTCGACCTCCACCCCGAGGACGCGCGGGTCGTCGTGGCGTCGCCGTGCTCCGGCCACGGCTTCAAGTTCAGCAGCATCGTCGGTGAGATCACTGCCGACCTCGCCGAGACCGGCGAGACGCGCCACGACATCGCCCTCTTCCAGCTCGCGCGCTTCGCATCGGGCGCCGAGATGCGGGCGATCAGGAGGTAGGCGGCTCCCGGAAGCCGGACGCCTGCCGGTGCCCGCCGCCGCCCAGCTTCTTCGCCACCTCGCTCACGTCGAAGTCCGGTCGCGACCGCAGAGACCACCGCCGGCCGCCGTCCGCATCCTCGAAATACGCCCCCACGAACGGCGCCTCCGGATACTTCTGGAGCATCGCCTCGCCCACGTCCGACCAGTGCGCCGTCGCGTTCACGATCGGCACCCGGTACCCGCCGATCTCCCCCCAGCGCGCGAACCCGACCATCGTCTGGACCGTCTGGTCGCGGAAGCGCAGGATCGCGCTCCCCTCGCGCGCCAGGGCGTCCGCGTCCAGCGACGTCCAGACCTCGAAGTCCATCGGGTACGAGCCGAGCGCCGCCGTCACCTCGCGGCTGTCCGGCAGCTCGAACCGCCAGAGATCCCGGTCCTGGACGTACCGGATCAGCGGCGGCGGCGCCTCGCCCGGGTGCATGTAGTCCCAGCCCATCATCGCGCCGGAGCGGTCCATGTCGAAGACGGCGAACTCCAGGTCGCCCAGCTCTTCCTGCGCCGACTTGTGATGGTCCAGGATCACCAGCTCGCGCACGCGGTCCCGCAGCGCCAGCGCCACATCTCTCGGGTAGGCGATGTCCACCATCAGCACCGAGGCGTCCGGCGGTAGCTCCGGGGGCGGCTCGCCGTGGCTCACCGGGAGGTAGGTCGCGGCATCGCCACGGGCCAGCCAGACGGCCCAGGCCCCGCCAAAACCGTCCGGACAGTTGGCGTGATAGAGCACGTGCGTGGGATGCGGATGGCCCGTCACGGCTGACGGGGCGGCCTGCTCGTTAGCTGCCACTCGGCATCCACTCGGGCATCGGGGCCGGCAGCGAGCCCGACCCGTTCATGCCAGATCCGCTCGTCTCCGGACTCGTCGCCGGCGGCTGGGTGGGGCCGGTCGCCGAGACGCCCGCGCGAGGCCGCCAGTCCCGGTAGTCCACGTCGGCGAACACCTTGTCGCGCTCCCACAGGTCGGCGGCGAGGCGCCGGGCGCCCTCGTCGAGCGGGCCGCTCTCGGCGAGCGTCGCGAGCCGGTCGAACCGCTCGGCGTGCTCGCGGAACCGCTCCCGGGCGAATTCGGCCGCCTGGCCGGTCGTGATCAAGAACGGCCAGTCGCTGGACTGGAGCAGCAACAGCTCGCGCGCGGCCTGCGAGAGCACTTCATAGAGCACCCCCTCCGCCCGACGATGGTCCGACGCCAGCCGCTCCATCCGCGCCTCGGCCGCGTGGATGATCGGCCACATCCAGTGCGTGTCCACGTTGTCCCAGGTGAAGTGCTTGCCGCCCATGCCCCAGGAGCTCTCCGGCAAGCTCACGGACTCGGTCGTCGGGTGGTTCTCGACGTACGCGCCGGCCGTGCACAGCTCCACCGTTTCGCTCCGGGCCAGCCGCGCCAGCACCTCGCCGAGCCAGCGCACGCCCTCGAACCACCAGCTCCCGAACAGGGCCGCGTCGCAGATCGTCGCCAGGATGCCGTACTGGCCTGTCCGCTCGTGGTACTCGCGCAGCACGTCCTCCACCACCCGCGCGAAGTGGTCGGCGTGGATGCTGATCTTCCCCTCGGCCCAGTCCGGGTGGTACCAGTCCTTCGCCGTCAGGTCAATCGTGGCGCCCGTCACGCGCCAGTAGCGGAGGCCGGAGATCCCGTCGCGGCGCTCCCGCTCGCGGTAGTCGAAATCGCCCGGGTACCCGTGCGCGATCGACCAGACCTGCAAGCCGGACCGGGAGTTGCGCCCGAGCACGCTCACGTTGGACTGCCCCACGCGGTACGCCTGGAACGTCGTACGATCCGAGCTTGGCAGCGAGGTCGGCGTCGGCACCAGGTACCGCTTCGGCACGCTGGCGTACGGCCCCACCGCGTCGTTCATCGCCTTGCCGCCGGGGCGTCCGCCCACCAGGGCGTGCGTCTCGGCGAAGAACAAGGACAGCCCCATCTCCGCCAGCAGATCCTCGACGCCCGGCCGGTAGCCGGCCTCCGGCAGCCAGATCGCCTTCGGATCGCCGTGGAACGCGCGGCGGTACGCCCGCACGCCGGTGCCCAGTTGCGCCGCCACCGACGACTCGCGACTCAAGAGTGGCAGGTACGGGTGCGTGGCGGCGGACGCCGCGACCTCCAGGTGGCCGCTGTCCTGGAGCCGCCTCGCCGCGCTCATCAGGTCGCGGTTGAAGCGGCCCCGGAACACGGCCAGGGTCCGGTTGTAGAAGTCCTCGTACCACGAGGCCAGGTAGCGGGCGTGCAGGTCGCCCGCCCGCTCGAACCTCCCGACGTCCTGGGCCGCCCGCTCGGCCCGAGCCAGCAGGTAGCTCTCGAAGTGCTGCGCCACCAGCGGATCGGCGAGCTGCTCGGCCAGGACCGGCGTGATGCTGAGCGTCAGCCGGGCCGGCACCTCGTGCTCGGCCAGGTCGGAGAGCGTCGAGAACAGCGGGAGGTACGTCTCGGCGATGGCGTCATGCAGCCAGCTCTCGCCGTGCAGCCAGGGCCCGATCTGCCGGGTGTACGACACGTGGCCCTGCAAGACGAAGACGGCGGCTCCGTACTTCACCGCGACCCTCGATCCGGCCCAGATTCGCCAGGATGGTACATCCGGAGTCCCCTCGTCGTCCGCGCCGTGCGCGGCCGAGCCCCGCCGAGATCAGGGACCGGGTGAGGCCCGAGCACACGAGCGCGAAACGCCGAGCGCGCCCTTGCACGAAGTGTACCGCCCGCGCCGATTTCGGGCACCACACCACGCATCGGCCCACCGCTCGCTCGCTCGCCGGACGTCACCCTCCAAACGGGCGCCCCGGGCGGATCCTGAAACCCGCGCGACACGTCCTCCTGTAGGGGCAGGTTTCCGACATCCTGTCCCCGCGACTGACCATCCTAACCTGCCCGTCGCCTCGACTAACAGCCCCCGCGACTGACCATCCCAACCTGCCCCTCACCGACGATCCGGCTATGTTAGGGAAGACGGGCAGGTTAGGACTCGTCAGGAGATAACCGTCTCATCATTGGGAGCTTTCATAAGGAGGCGGAGTGCCTCCGGGTGTAACGGTTATTCCCTTGCAGGTACTTACGGGCGTGGCCTGTAGGGATCGTAAATCGGAAACCTGCCCCTACGACGAACGGTCCTGGTTCCGCTCCGCCAGGTACGCCCGGACCCGCGGCTCCGCCATCAGCAGCGCCAGCGCCGACTGGCTCTCGTCGATCCGTCCGTCGCGCGCCCGCGCAAACGCCTCGTCCGGGTCGAGCAGCACGATCTCCAGCAGCTCCATCGGCTCGTGGTGCGGCTCGCCAAGCTCCACGTCCATCGCCAGGAACGCGTGGTGCCGCGACGAGAGCGCCCCCGCCAGGGCGTAGAACGACCCGAGCAGCACCAGCTCCCGGCAGCGACCGCCGATCTCCTCGGCCAGCTCCCGCCGCGCCGCCTCGGCCGGCCCGTCCCCGCCGACCGCCCCGCCCACCACCTCCCAGACCCAGGCTCGGGGCGGGTGCCGGTACTGCCGAAGCACCACGATCCTGCCATCCGTGGTCAGCGGCACCACGAACGCCGCCTCCGGGGCCTCCAGGTAGGTGTACGCCACCTCGTCGCCGGTCTGGAGCCGCAGCCGGTCCTGGCGGACGTCCCGCCAGGGCGACCGCAGGAGGTACTCCGTGCCGAGCACCTCCCACGGCTCCCCCTCGGCCCGGCTGGTCAAGCGCGACCTCGGACCCTCTCCCCCTCCCCCGCGCACGGGGGAGGGGGTTGTGGGGTAGGGGACTTCACTCCTCGGCTGCCAGCCGCCGCAGCACCATCGGCAGGATCCCCCCGTGCCGGTAGTACTCCCACTCGACCGGCGCGTCGATCCGGGTCACCACGTTGAACGTGAACGTGCTGCCGTCCATCCGCGTCACCTCGACCGGCAAGACCTGACGCGGCGTCAGCCCCTGCGCAACCCCCCGGATCGTGTACGTCTCGGTGCCCGTCAGCCCGAGCGACTGCCGCCCCTGACCCTCCTGGAACTGCAGCGGCAGCACCCCCATCATCAGCAGATTGCTGCGGTGGATCCGCTCGTAGCTCTCCGCAATCACCGCGCGCACGCCCAGCAGGTTCGGGCCTTTGGCTGCCCAGTCGCGGGAGCTGCCCGTGCCGTACTCCTTGCCGGCGATCACGATCAGCTGCGTCTCGTCCCCTCGGTACAGCTCCGAGGCGTCGAACACCGACATCACCTTGTTCGTCGGCACGTGCAGCGTCCAGGCGCCCTCCTGGCCCGGCGTCATCTCGTTCCGCAGCCGGATGTTGCCGAACGTCCCCCGGACCATCACCTCGTGGTTGCCTCTACGCGCGCCATACTGGTTGAACTCGGCCGGCTCCACGCCCAGCTCCGTCAGCAGCCAGCCCGCCGCGCTCCTGGTCGAGATCGACCCCGCCGGCGAGATGTGGTCGGTCGTGATCGAGTCGGCCAGCTTCAGCAGCACCCGCGCTTCCTCGACGTCGGTCGGCGGGGGCGGCGTCGGCGACATGTTGCGGAAGTACGGCGGCTCCTTCACATAGGTGGAGTGCGGGTTCCAGTCGTACAGCTCGCCCTCGGGCACCTTCAGCGTCTGCCAGAACTCGTCGCCCTCGAACACGCTGGCGTAGTTCTTGGAGAACACCTCCGGCGTCACCGCCGACTGGACCACATCGCGGACCTCGTTCTGCGTCGGCCAGATGTCTTTCAGGTAGACGTCCTGGTTGTTGATGTCGCAGCCGAGCGGCTCGGTCGTCAGGTCGATGTCGACCGTGCCGGCCAGCGCATACGCCACCACCAGCGGCGGCGACGCCAGGAACGAGGCCCGCACCTGCGCGTGGACCCGCCCCTCGAAGTTGCGGTTGCCGCTCAGCACCGAGGCGACGATCAGGTTGTGCTCGTCCACGGCGTTGGCCACGGCCGGGATCAGCGGGCCGCTGTTCCCGATGCAGGTCGTGCAGCCGTATCCCACCGTCTGGAAGCCCAGCGCGTCCAGGTACGGATCGAGCCCGGCACCCTTCAGGTAGTCCGTCACCGCCCGTGAGCCCGGCGCCAGGCTCGTCTTGACCCACGGCTTCGGGCGCAGGCCCCGCTCGACCGCCTTCTTCGCCACCAGTCCGGCCGCCAGCATCACCGACGGGTTCGAGGTGTTCGTGCACGACGTGATCGCCGCGATCACCACCGAGCCGTGATCCACCGTCGCCGTCTGCGACGCGCCGACCGCCACCGGGACCGGCTGCGGCGTCAGATCCACGGTGTCCGGCGAGGCCGGCAGGCCGACCTCTGCCTTGTCCGGCGTCGCGACCTCGGACGGCGTCGCCTGGGCCGGCAGCGGGTCCGAGGCCGGGAACGTGTCGGCCACCGCCGCCGTCGTCGCCGCCTCGTCGGCGTCGTGCGACCGGCCATTCCCGAGCTGGGTCTCGTACGCCTTGTGGAACGCCTCGCCGACCTCCGCCAGCGAGACCCGGTCCTGCGGACGGCGCGGCCCAGCCATGCTCGGCTCGACAGTCGCCAGGTCCAGCTCCAGGGTGTCGTCGTAGGCCGGCTCCAGGTCGGAACCGAACAGCCCCTGCTCCTTGGTGTACCGCTCCACCAGGTCCACCAGCTCGGGGGAGCGCCCGGTCGTCCGCAGGTACGCCAGCGTCGCCGCGTCCACCGGGAAGTAGCCGGCCGTAGCCCCATACTCCGGCGACATGTTGCCGATCGTCGCCCGATCCGCCACCGGCAGCCGCCCGACGCCCGGCCCGAAGTACTCCACGAACTTGCCGACGACCCCATGCTTGCGGAGCATCTGGGTCACCGTCAGCACCAGGTCGGTCGCCGTCGCGCCCTCCGGCAGCTCGCCGTGGAGGCGCACTCCCACGACCTCCGGCACCAGCATGTAGAGCGGCTCGCCGAGCATCGCGCCCTCGGCCTCGATCCCGCCGACGCCCCAGCCCAGCACGCCCAGGCCGTTCACCATCGTGGTGTGGGAGTCCGTGCCCACCAGCGTGTCGGGGAACGCCACCTGCTCACCGTTCACCTCGCGGGACTGGACCACCTTCGAGAGGAACTCCAGGTTCACCTGGTGGCAGATCCCCGTCCCCGGCGGCACCACCGTCATGCCGTTGAACGCCGTCTGCGCCCAGCGCAGCAGCTGGTACCGCTCGAGGTTCCGCTCGTACTCCTTCTCGACGTTCGCCGCGAACGCCAGGTTCGTCCCGAAGAAGTCGATCTGGACCGAATGGTCGATCACCAGGTCGGACGGCAGCAGCGGGTTCACCTTCTTCGGGTCGCCGCCCAGCCGCGCCATTGCCGAGCGCATCGCCGCGATGTCCACCACGGCCGGGACGCCCGTGTAGTCCTGGAGCAGCACCCGGGCCGGCAAGAACGGCAGCTCGGCCGACTTGTCGCCGCCCGGCTTCCAGCCGGCCACGGTCTCGACGTGCGACCGCTCGAACGCCTGGTGGTAGTCAGCATTCCGGAGGACGTTCTCAAGGACGATCTTGACGACGTGCGGCATCCGCTCCACGTCCCCGAGGCCGGCCACTGCCGACAAGCGGTAGATCGTGACGTCGCCGCCGGCGGTTTTCAGGGATGCACGCGCGCCAAATACGTCGGCCTTCTCCATCGGGCGGTCCCCCCATCTGATCGAGAGCGATTCGGGAGCGGTCCAGGGCTCCGAGCCGGCGCGGCGCCACCGACGCCCTGCTTCTCGAAGCCGTCGTCTCTTCTCTCGGTACCTCCCCGAATCTTACTACAGCCCGTCACGCGACCAGACCGGACCTCCACCGTCACGCGACAGGGGGTGACGGTGGGACACACAACACGGCCTGTCCGGGTCGGATGACCCTACCGAACAGGCGCCGTTCGGCGTTCAATCGACACAGGAGCAGGCCAGAGGCCGCAACCCGTGCTGACCACGGGACAACGTGCCGGGGAGACCCATCATGATGATGCACGAGGACGCCGTCTGTAACCGGCCGATCAGCGCCGGCACCACGGCCTATGTCAGTCGTTACCACGGCGAGCCGTACTTCTTCTGCTCGCTGGAGTGCTACGAGCGCTTCGAGCTCGCGCCCGAGGACTACCTGCCGGTCGATCAGCGCACGCCGGTAGCCCCCGCCGTGATGCTGCACATCGTCAGTTGAGCGCCCGGCGTCGCACCCACGGCTGGAAGCGTGATCGGAGCTTTGCAGAACTGATCTCCCATTTCGTTCGTACTACCGTGTAGGCTCCGACGGTTCCGACATGCAGAGGCGCCGGGCCTCGGTCGTCGGGTGCGGCACCACATTCGAGAGGGTACGATGACACGCTTCCGATTCGGTCTCCTCGCCTTGAGCGCGCTGCTGGCGGTCGGCACTTCGGCCGCGGTCGCAAGCGGCCCGGCCTTCGCGCAGGCATCCACCCGGATGACCGTCACGCTCCTGGAGTACCAGATCATCCCCGAGCGGATGGACGTGCCGGCCGGCGAGGTGACCTTCGACGTCGTGAACACCGGCGAAGAGGTCCACGAGTTGGTCCTGATCAAGAGCGACCTGGACACCGCGGCGCTCCCGCCCTCGAACGTCAAGGATGAGGTCGACGAGGCCGCGATCGGCGAGTTCATCGGCGCCTTCGAAGACGTCCAGACGGCGGGGTTGGCCACCGGTGCGCTCACGCTGAGCCCCGGCCGCTACATCCTGCTCTGCAACCTGACCGGGCATTACAAGGGCGGGATGGTCACCACCCTCCAGGTCAACTGACCCGCCGTCATTACCTGAGGCACCCACGCGCGCCCATCCCTGGAGGAATGGGCGCGTCTTTTGTAACGGCAGGTTTTCGACTGACTACCCCGCCAGGATCCAACCCTAACCTGCCCCCTCCCCTAGACAGGCAACCCCATCAGCCCCCAACCCTGACCTGCCCCTCGTTCATGCCTCGCAGCACGCCCCCTCGGCGCCCGGCATCCGCGCCAGCACCGCCAGGTCGTTCGGCAGGGCCAGCGCCAGCTTCCCGATCTCGGAGGCAGCTCCCTTCTCGATCGGGTCGCCGTGCATGAACAGCGCCTTCTCGAAGCCGAGTGCCGCGATCTTCCTCACGGACTCGACGGCCTGCGTCATGTCGGCGGTGTTCCGGGGCGGGCTCACTCGCAGCGTGCCGCCATTGGTGTTGATGGCGTCGCCGCTGATGAACGTCGACGCCGCCTCGTCGTACACCGAGATGTGCCCGAGCGTGTGCCCCGGCGTCGCGATCACCCGCAGGCCGAAGATCTCGGCGCCATCCTCGGCCGCCGAGATCTGGCGCGGCGAGGTGATGCGCGGGATGTCCGCCGCCCCCGCCCAGACCGTCGCCTGCTGAGCCTCGCCGAGGATCGCACCGATGCTGCCGGCGTGATCGCCGTGATGGTGCGTCAGGATCACGTTGCGCACGGCATCCCACCCGAGCCCGGCCTCCTTGACCACCTCGCCGATGCGGGGGCCGCTGCCGCCGACGCCCGTGTCGACGATCGTCGCCTCACGGCCACGAATCACCACGTACGAGCTGACGAAGCCGTTGGCGCCAAGCTGGACACGCCGGAAGTCGGCGTTCTGGCCGGCCGGGCCCGCGCCCTCGCCCTCCCGGGCCGTCCGCGATGCCGCACCGGGCATCCCGATGCTGACCGCCCAGCTCGAACACCCGCTCAGGTTCAGGCTCGTCCAGACCGCCACCGCTCCGCCGGTCGCTCGCGCCAGCCAGGTCCGTCGGCCGATCTTCCGCACGTCACGCATCGCACCTACCTCCCGCGTGGCCCACGGCGTGCCGCCTCCCTCTACCATACTAGGAGCGGGATGTCGGGAGGGCGACGATGACGAGTGCAGCCCCACGAGCCAGGATGCAGGCGCGCCTCCGGGACCTCTACGGCCACGAGGCCGGCGACCGCGCCTTCACGGATCTCGCGCGCCTGCTCGATGCCTTCCCGCGCCGCGAGCGCCCCGCCGCCTCGTCCGATATCTTCGACCAGACCGACACCCTCCTCATCACCTACGGCGATACCTTCCTCCCCGACAACCCGCCCCCCTCCCCCGCGGAGGGCGGAGAGGGGGGTGGGGGCACCCCCCTCTCCGCCCTCCGCGCCTTCGCCGAGCGCCACCTCGACGGCCTCGTCTCCACCGTCCACATCCTGCCGTTCTTCCCCTACTCCTCCGACTACGGCTTCTCGGTGATCGACTACGAGCAGGTCAACCCCGAGCTCGGCACCTGGGAAGACGTCGAGGCGCTCGGCCGGCGCTTCGACCTGATGTTCGACTTCGTCGCCAACCACTGCTCGGCCGAGGGGCCGTGGTTCC
>Ga0075420_100006525_pt1 | contig 10291 bp, 8 predicted proteins | sample SoiMetdeltSBSDD4_FD_75296 | JGI IMG/M metagenome (GOLD analysis project Ga0075420, IMG submission 75296) | Bulk soil microbial communities from a Populus tree surrounding site in Tennessee, USA - Soil MetaG P. deltoides SBSDD4 | ecosystem: Environmental > Terrestrial > Soil > Tree plantation...
GCCTCAGCTCACCGACGCCAGCCGTGCCTCTCGAACGCCCTCCACGTTCCTGATGTCCCTCAACGACTCGAGCAACCGCTGATCCAGGGCCGGGGCATCGACGTTGACGATGCCGGCTGCGCCATCGGCGTGACGGCCGAGCGCGAAATTGGCGATGTTGACACCGTGGCGACCGAGGATGGAACCCACGTGTCCGATCACGCCCGGTTGATCGACATTTCGAATGGTCAGCAACGTGCCTTCCAGCGGAGCCTCGACCTCGACACCATCGAGCAGCGTGATCCGCGGACGACCCGGCTCGAAGACCGCACCTTCGAGCCAGCACTCGCCGGTGCTCGTGTGCAACTTCACCGACAGCATGTTGGCGAACGTCCGGGGCCGTGAGCTGCGCGACTCGACTATTTCGATTCCGCGCTGGCCGGCGACATCGCGCGCGTTGACGATCGTCACCGCGGAGGACAGCATCGGCTTGAGGAGGCCGGCGACGGCCGCGCTCACGATCAGCTCGCCATGCGCGCTGACGAGCGGGCCATAGTGACGGATCCCGAGCGCGCGCGTGCGTCCCTCGGCGAGTTGAGCGGCCAGCGCGCCGAGCCGTTCGGCGAGCAGCAGGAAAGGTCGCAGCGCCGCCATGTCTTCCGTCGAGATGGCAGGGAAGTTGACCGCGTTACGAACCGTTCCGTCCATCAGGTAGTCGCGGACGGCTGTCGCTGTATCGATGCCGACCTGTTCCTGCGCTTCGTGAGTCGACGCCGCGATGTGCGGCGTGGCGATTACTTGAGGAAGGTGCGTCAACCGCCAGTCGATCGGCGGTTCCTTTTCGAACACATCGAGTCCGGCGCCCCCGACGTGTCCCTGGGCGATGGCGTCCGCGAGCGCCGCCTCATCGATCAGCTCGCCGCGAGCGGTGTTCACAATCCGTACACCGCGCCGGCATTTGCGCAACCGGTCGGCGTTGAAGAGCCCGCGCGTCTCCGCGGTGGCTGGCGCATGGAGGCTGATGTAGTCGGCACGCTCGCACACACCGTCGAGCGACAGCAGCTCGACGCCGAGGCTGGCCGCAACCGTTTCAGAAAGAAACGGGTCGTGGGCGACGAGTGACATGCCGAACGCCTTCGCCCGTGCGGCGACCTCGCGTCCGACGCGTCCCATCCCGACCAGGCCGAGCGTCTTGCCTTTCAGCTCGGCGCCGGTCAGCGACTTCTTGTCCCAGACGCCGCGTTTCATCGCCGCGTCGGCCGTCGGCACCGCGCGCGCGAGGCCGAGCATCAGCGCGAGCGCATGTTCGGCCACGCTGATGCTGTTCGCGCCCGGCGCATTCATGACGAGAATGCCGCGCGCGGTTGCCGCCGACAGATCGACGTTGTCCACGCCGGTGCCAGCGCGGGCAATTACCCGAAGGCGCGGCGCCAACTGCATGAGCCGTTCGTCTACCTTCGTTGCACTTCGAACGATCAGCGCGTCGGCGGACGCGAGATCCGGCGCGAGCGCGTCACTCGATCGGCCTGAACGTGAATCAACGGTCCAACCGGGAATACTCGTAAGGATTTTTACCGCGGATGCGGGGAGCTGGTCTGCAATGACGACGTGCATAACCCTTCATATATAATGTGCGGCTGCGCGGGCCGCGGGTACAGAGGATCTCGCACCACGATGGTGCAAACCGCAGGAAGCTGCGGATTCATGCGGCTCGAATGGGTCGCTCGCGACTGTTTTCCACAAACTTTTCCACAGTTTCTGTGAAGATCCGGTAACACGCGCCGGTGATGTGACCTAATTCCGCCGATGCCAACATTTACGCTGCTGAAGCCACCGACCGAAGGCACACCAATCACCCGGAACAACGGGCGCCTCGTCGTTCCCGACAACCCCATTATCCCGTTCATCGAGGGAGATGGTACAGGTCCGGACATCTGGCGCGCGTCTGTCCGTGTTTTCGACGCCGCGGTGAAGAAAGCGTTTGGCGGCCGCCGACGCCTGGCATGGTTCGAAGTGCCCGCCGGCGAGAAAGCACACAAGGATCACGGCGAGTGGCTGCCGAACGACACGCTCGAGGCCGTCCGCGCCTACAAGGTGGCCATCAAGGGTCCGCTGACCACACCGATTGGTGGCGGCATTCGAAGCCTGAACGTCACGCTCCGGCAAGTGCTCGACCTGTTCGCGTGCGTGCGGCCGGTTCGCTACTTCGCCGGAACGCCCGCTCCAGTTACCCACCCCGAGCGTATGAACGTCGTCATCTTCCGCGAGAACACCGAAGACGTGTATGCCGGCATCGAGTGGGCAAAGGGCACGCCCGAAGCGCTGAAGATCATCGAGTTCCTCGAAAAAGAAATGGGCAAGCGCGTCCGCCGGGATTCCGGCATTGGCATCAAACCGATGTCCGAGACGGGATCGAAACGACTCGTGCGTCAAGCGATCCAATACGCGATCGACAACAAACGTAAAACCGTCACGTTGGTGCACAAGGGTAACATCATGAAGTTTACCGAAGGCGCCTTCCGCGACTGGGGGTACGAGCTTGCGAGGGCGGAGTTCCGCGATCACGTGGTGACCGAAGATGAGGTGGCCAACGGCGCGTCCCGCGAGGGGAAGATTCTGATCAACGATCGCATCGCCGACAGCGTGTTCCAACAGGTGCTGACGCGAACGTCGGACTACGACGTGTTCGCGACGCCGAACCTCAACGGGGACTACCTGTCGGACGCCTGTGCGGCGCAGGTCGGCGGGCTGGGCATGGCGCCCGGCGCCAACATCGGCGACGAGATCGGCTTTTTCGAAGCGACGCATGGCACGGCGCCGAAGTACGCGGGGAAGGACATGATCAACCCTGCGTCGGTGCTGCTGTCAGGCGTCATGATGTTCCGCTATCTGGGATGGGTCGAGGCGGCCGACATGATCGAGCAGGGGCTCGAGCGCACGATCCAGCAGAAGAAGGTGACTTACGACCTCGCCCGGCAGATGCAGGGTGCGACCGAGCTCAAGACGTCGCAGTTCGCGGACGCCATAATAGAGAACCTGGAGCGCGGAGCTTAAGCTCCGCGTCCGCCAGTCCAAGGACTCAGAATGAATCGAAAAGTGACCGTGGTTGGGGGCGCCGGCAATGTCGGCGCGACGGTGGCGCGTGCCATCGCCGATAAAGAGCTGGCGGACGTCGTCATCATCGACATCGCCGATCAGAAGGCCGCGGGCGTCGCGCTGGACATGCTCGAAGCGTGTCCCATCGAGGGCTCGGACGCCCGGGTCGTCGGTTATGGCGCGACCGACGAGGGCTGGAAGCAGACAGCGAACTCCGACGTGGTCGTGATCACATCAGGTGTGCCGCGCAAACCGGGCATGAGCCGTGACGATCTGCTGCAGATCAACTACAAGATCATGCAGTCGGTCACCGAGAAGATCGTTCAGTTCTCGCCCAACACGATCATCGTGCCGGTCGCCAACCCGCTCGACGCGATGTGCCAGGCGGTCTACAGGCTCAGCCGTTTTCCACGCGAGCGCGTCATTGGCATGGCCGGCGTTCTCGATTCGGCGCGGATGCGGACGTTCATCGCGATGGAGCTCAACGTCTCGGTCGAGAACGTTCATGCCTTCGTCCTCGGCGGACACGGCGACACGATGGTTCCGCTGCCGAGGTTCTCGACCGTGGCAGGCATTCCGATCACCGAGTTGCTCTCCAAGGAACGGATTGACGCCATCGCCAAGCGCACGGCTGATGGCGGCGCCGAGATCACCAAGCTCGTGGGCACCAGCGCGTGGTATGCACCGGGGTCAGCAGCGGCCGAGATGGTCGAAGCGATCCTGAAGGATAAGAAGAAGATCCTGCCGTGCTCGGTCTTCCTGCAGGGCGAGTATGGAATCCAGGACCTGTTCGTCGGCGTCCCGGTGAAGCTCGGCGCCCGCGGCGTCGAACAGATCATTCAGATCAAGCTGACTCCGGAAGAAGACGCGGCGCTCAAGAAGTCGGCGGGGGCTGTGAAAGAGCTGGTCGACGTGATTAAAGTCTGAGAACGAACGACTCGTGGTTCGTAGTTCGTTGCTCGTAGCTCGAAGAGCCCGGTGGTCGATTTCGTTCTACGAGCTACGAGCGACGAGCAACGAACCACGGCACGGTTCAATCACTAGCAATCAGCATCGCGCAGAAGTACTCTCGATTCATCCGCGCGATGTTCGTGATCGCAATTTCCTTCGGGCAGACCGCCTCGCACTCGCCTTCGTTCGAACAGCTCCCGAACCCTTCGGCGTCGTGGCGGTCGACCATCGCCACGACACGGCGGCTGCGCTCCGTCTGGCCCTGGGGCAGCAACGCGAGGTGATTGATCTTCGCGGATGTGAAAAGGACGGCTGACGCGTTCTTGCACGCCGCCACGCAGGCGCCGCAGCCGATGCACGCCGCCGAATCCATGGCCCGCTCGGCAGTGTCCTTCGGGATGAGGATGGCGTTGCCGTCCTGCGCACCCCCCACGTTGACGGACGTGTATCCGCCCGCCTGGATAATCCGATCGAACGCGGTGCGATCGACGACGAGGTCCTTGATCGGTGGGAAGGCCTTCGCCCGCCACGGCTCGAGGACGATGGTCTCGCCATCCTTGAACCTGCGCATGTGCAGCTGACAGACGGTCGTGCCCGGATCGGGTCCATGCGGCACGCCGTTGATCAGGAACCCGCACGCACCGCAGATCCCCTCGCGGCAGTCTGAATCGAACGCGATCGCGTCTTCACCCTTCCGGATCAGCCCTTCGTTGACGACGTCGAGCATCTCGAGGAAGGACATGTCCGGCGAGACGCTCTCGGCGACGTAGTCGACGAGCTGCCCCGTTTGGCCAGGGCCCGTCTGTCGCCAGACTTTCAGATTTATGCGCATGGCTTTCAACGAATGGGCTTACCCGAATATTCCCGACGAGCAGACAGGTGTCAGTATCAACACGAACCACGGACCACGAACCACGGACCGACGGTCATTTGTAACTTCTCTGCGTCGGCTTGACGAACTCAAAAACCAGTTCTTCCTTGTGCAACACCGGCGGTTTGCCGTCGCCCGTGTACTCCCAGGCGGCGACATACGAGAAGTTCTCGTCGTCTCGCAGCGCCTCGCCGTCGGGGGTCTGGCTCTCCTCGCGGAAATGGCCGCCGCATGATTCGGTGCGGTCCAGCGCATCGCGCGTCAAGAGCTCGGCGAACTCGAGGTAGTCGGCGACGCGGCCCGCGTACTCGAGGTTCTTGTTCAGATTGCTCTTCGGACCGGGGACCGACACGTTCTGCCAGAACTCCTCGCGGAGTTGTGGGATGCGCTCGAGCGCCTTTTTCAGCCCCGATTCGGACCGCGCCATGCCCACCTCGTCCCAGAGGAGGGCGCCGAGCTCCCGGTGAAGCTGCCGCGGCGTCTTGCTTCCGCGGACACCGAGCAGCGTGTCGATTCGTTTCTGGACTGCCGACTCGGCTTCGGCGAAGCCGTCATCGTCGGTCGTCACGGCCGGGAAGCTCGTTCCAGCAAGGTAGTTCGCCAACGTGTAGGGAATGACGAAGTAGCCGTCAGCCAGGCCCTGCATCAGCGCGCTGGCGCCGAGCCTGTTCGCCCCGTGATCGGAGAAGTTCGCCTCGCCGAGCACGTGCAGGCCGGGGACTGTGCTCATCAGGTTGTAGTCGACCCACAGACCGCCCATCGTGTAGTGGATCGCCGGGTAGATCCGCATCGGCACCGCATAGGGATCCTCGGCGGTGATCTTCGTGTACATGTCGAAGAGATTGCCGTAGCGTGCCTTGATCACGTCGCGGCCGAGCCGCTTGATGGCGTCCGCGAAGTCGAGATAGACCGCAAGGCCACTGTCTCCGACACCTCGCCCCTCGTCGCACACGGCCTTCGCGTTTCGAGAGGCCACGTCACGCGGCACCAGGTTTCCGAAGCTCGGATAGCGCCGCTCGAGGTAGTAGTCGCGCTCGGCCTCCGGAATCTGTTGCGGCGGCCGCGCGTCGCCCTTGTTCTTCGGCACCCAGACGCGCCCGTCATTGCGAAGGCTTTCGCTCATCAGCGTGAGCTTCGACTGGTGCGTGCCCGAGACCGGGATGCAAGTCGGATGGATTTGCGTGAAACACGGGTTCGCGAAAAACGCGCCGCGTTTGTGCGCGCGCCATGCGGCCGTCACGTTCGAGTTCACCGCGTTCGTCGAGAGGTAGTACGCCGTCCCATAACCGCCGGTGCAGAGCAGCACCGCGTGTGCGGCATACCGCTCGATCGCACCGGTGATCAGATTGCGGCAGATGATCCCGCGCGCCTGGCCGTTGACGACGACGAGATCGAGCATTTCCCTGTTGGCAAACGACTTGACCGTGCCGATTTCGACCTGGCGCATCATCGACTGATAGGCGCCGAGCAAGAGCTGCTGGCCGGTCTGGCCGCGCGCGTAAAAGGTCCGCGAGACCTGCGCACCGCCGAAGGATCGGTTGTCGAGCAGGCCCCCGTACTCCCGGGCGAACGGCACCCCCTGCGCAACGCACTGGTCGATGATGTTGACGCTCAGCTGCGCCAGACGGAACACGTTGGCTTCGCGTGAGCGGTAGTCGCCGCCCTTCACCGTGTCGTAGAACAGCCGCTGGATGCTGTCGCCGTCGTTCTGATAGTTCTTCGCGGCGTTGATCCCGCCCTGCGCGGCGATGCTGTGCGCGCGGCGCGGACTGTCCTGGATGCAGAAGCTCAGCACGTTGTAGCCAAGCTCGCCGAGCGACGACGCGGCAGAAGCGCCGGCGAGGCCCGTGCCGACGATGATGACGGTGTACTTCCGGCGGTTGGCCGGGTTGACCAGCTTGGACTCGAACCGATGACGATCCCACTTCGCGTCGAGCGGCCCCCGGGGAACCCTGGAATCGAGAGTCATGGTCAGTGCGTCAGGTAAACCCACATCGGAATGATCGCCAGTCCGCCGCCGATGATCACGGCGCCGATGATGCCCCACGTGACGATCTTCCGAGTGTAAGTCGGGTGATCGAACCCCAGCGACTGAAAAGCGCTGGCGATCCCGTGACGCAGGTGCAGCGCGACCAGCAGCGTGCAAATCACGTAGAACGCCACCCATACCGGCTGCTGAAAGACTTCGATCTCGGTACGATACAGGTCGCGAACCGCGTCGCTGCCTTCCACCAGGTAGAAGCTGCCGAACTTGAACTGCCGGACGTGGATCACCACGAAGATGGCGATCACCAGACCCGAGAGAATCATCGTGGTGGACGCGACGCTCTTGCGGCTCGTGTGCCCGGCCGTTGCCTTCTTCGCGTACGACACCGGCCGAGCCGCCTGGTTGGCGAACCACATCCGGATCGTTTTGTAGATGTGCAGCAGGAAGATCAGGAGCAGCCCAATCTCCGCCGGAATCACGAGCGGATTCGAGATCAGCGCGTGCGCGTACTCGTTGAACGCTTCCTGCCCGAAGAAAATGATCGCATTGCCGGCGAGGTGCAGGACCAGATACGCGAAGAGCAGTAAGCCCGTGCCGCCGATGAGGAACTTGGTGCCGACCGAGGAGGAGAAGAACCGCCCGAACCGCGAGGCCATCGCAGATCCATTGTACTCGTGAATCTTGTTTTCACGGGACGCGGATCAACGCGGATCACGTCATCACGGGACGCGGATCTCTCTAGTTTACTTGAGAAGAACCTTCGTCATGAACCGACGTGCGAACGTTTGTCGGGAACCCTCGTGCTAAACCCTCGTCTGAACCCCCGTCCTGAACTATCATTCGATACGATGAAGATTCACGAGTATCAGGCGAAGGCGATTCTGGCGAAGTACGGCGTCCCGGTGCCGCAGGGCGAAGTGGTCTTCAGCGCCGCGGAAGCCAGGACGGCGGCACAGAAGCTTGGTGGCGGCACAGTTGTCGTCAAGGCCCAGATTCATGCCGGCGGCCGCGGAAAGGGCGGCGGTGTCAAGGTCGTGCCGAATCCTGCCGAGGCCGAGAGCGCGGCTGGCAAGATGTTGGGTATGCGTCTGGTGACGTATCAGACCGGCCCCGAAGGCCAGGTCGTGCAGCGTGTGCTGGTCGAGCAGGGATTGAAGATCAAGCGTGAGCTGTACCTCGGTCTCGTGATCGACCGCGCGACCGAGAAACCGGTCTTGATGGTCAGTCAGGACGGCGGCGTCGAGATCGAGAAGGTCGCCGAAGAGACACCCGACCGCATCTTCAAAGAGTTCGTGCACCCCGGAACCGGCCTGGTGCCGTATCAGACCCGCAAGCTGGCGTTTGCGCTGGGCCTCGAAGGCGCGCAGATCGGTCAGGCGGGCAAGTTGATGTCCGCGGTCTACGACACGTTCAATGCGACGGATGCATCCCTCCTCGAAATCAATCCGCTCATCGTCACCGAAGAAGGCCACCTGCTCGCGCTCGATGCGAAGATGAACTTCGACGACAACGCGTTGTTCAAGCACCCCGACATCAAGGACCTGCGCGACACGGCCGAAGAAGCGCCGCTCGAGGTCGAGGCCTCGAAGTTCTCGCTGAACTACATCAAGCTCGATGGCACCGTCGGCTGCATGGTCAACGGCGCAGGCCTGGCCATGGCGACGATGGACATCATCAAGCTGGCGGGCGGCGAGCCGGCCAACTTCCTCGACGTGGGTGGCGGCGCGAATGCCGAGCAGATCCGCAACGCGTTCAAGATCCTGATGTCGGACAAGAACGTCAAGGCGGTCCTCATCAACATTTTTGGTGGCATTCTTCGCTGCGACGTGCTCGCCGAGGGTGTCATCGCGGCGGTCAAGGAACTCGGCGTGCCGGTGCCCATCGTCATCCGGATGGAAGGCACGAACGTCGAGAAGGGCAAACAGATGCTCAAGGACAGCGGCCTGAACTTCACGACTGCCGACACGATGAGCGAAGCCGCTGAGCGGGTTGTGGCATTGGCGAAATAGACAGAGCCGCCGCTAAAAGCAGGCTGTCGCCACTAACCAGCCGCGGGGGTGGGGCCCCGCGGCATCAAGAAAAGCCGACAGAGCCGTCTAACTGCACGCATTAAAACTATGGCCGTACTAATCGACAAGAACACCCGCCTCATCGTCCAGGGCATCACCGGGCGCGAGGGCACGTTTCACGCAAAGCAGGCAGCGGCTTACGGGACCAAGGTCGTCGGCGGTGTGACGCCCGGCAAAGGCGGCACGACGCACGAAGGCTGGCCTGTCTTCAACACCGTGGCGGATGCCGTAAAAGAGACCGGAGCGAACGCATCTGTGATCTTCGTCCCGCCGCCGTTTGCGGCCGACGCCATCATGGAAGCGGCGGATGCCGGGCTGCCGCTAGCGGTGTGCATCACCGAAGGCATTCCGACGCTGGACATGATGAAGGCGTTGATGGTCGTCCGCGCCTCGAAGACACGCCTGATCGGCCCGAACTGCCCGGGCCTCATTACCGCCGGCCAGGCCAAGGCGGGGATCATCCCGGGCCACATCTGCAAGGAAGGGCGGGTCGGGATTGTCTCGAAGAGCGGCACGCTGACCTACGAAGCGATCCATCAGCTCACGAAGCTGGGGCTGGGGCAGACCACCTGCATCGGCATCGGCGGCGATCCGCTGATCGGCACCAGCTTCATCGACGCACTGAGCCTGTTCGCCGGGGATCCGGCCACGGAAGCGGTCGTCATGATCGGCGAGATCGGCGGCACCGCTGAGGAAGAGGCCGCGGCGTATATCAAGGCCAATTTCAAGAAGCCGGTCGTCGGCTTCATTGCCGGCCAGACCGCGCCGCCAGGACGACGAATGGGGCATGCGGGCGCGATCATCGCGGGCGGAAAGGGAACCGCGGCCGAGAAGATGGCGGCGCTCTCGAACGCCGGCGTCCATGTCGTGAAGAGCCCCGCCGACATCGGCGCCGCCGTCCAGTCCGCCTTGTAGTGTCCGGCTTCAGCCGCGCGTCATAAGCTATAATTCATTCAGGGTATTCGGTTTTCCCCTAACAGTTCAGCTGCTTCGCCGCGGAGGACATCAACGCATGTCGCCAAGTGATCTCGCGGTCCAAGAGGCCGCGGTCCCGTCCGCCACAGTCCGAGTCGTCAACGACTTCAGTATTCAGGTCGCCACGGTCAACGGGTCCGGCAGCCAGACCGCCAATCTCGTGTTGCTCCGCTCGATCTTTCAGAGCGGTGTGCCGGTTTCCGGCAAGAACATGTTCCCGTCGAACATTGCCGGCCTGCCGACGTGGTACACGATACGCGCCAACAAAGACGGCTACATAGGCCGCAAGAAAGAAACAGATTTCCTCGTCGCCATGAACGCGGAGACGGCCAAGGAGGATGTCCTCTCGCTCGAGCCGGGCGC
>Ga0075420_100006529_pt1 | contig 10289 bp, 7 predicted proteins | sample SoiMetdeltSBSDD4_FD_75296 | JGI IMG/M metagenome (GOLD analysis project Ga0075420, IMG submission 75296) | Bulk soil microbial communities from a Populus tree surrounding site in Tennessee, USA - Soil MetaG P. deltoides SBSDD4 | ecosystem: Environmental > Terrestrial > Soil > Tree plantation...
AAAAGTGGAAGCGGCTCCAATGCCGAGAGCAGGCCTGCTTGCAGCAGGGTAAACGCCTGCCCCCGAATTGCCTCGTCGGGAGTCTTGGAGATCTTGGTCGTCACAAGGTTCATTCCTAGGGTGTCACTGAGCTATTCGTTCTGATGAGCATCTGGGCCGCGGCCACTTCGGATTCCAGGACCAGGCTCACGTTCATGAAAATCCGGTACGTGGTGTTGGCGGTTGCGGCTCCGAGAACTTCCTTCACGCGGACGATCTTGCTCCCCCAAACCGCGGGCGTGATGCCGTAGAGTCCGCCCCGGCCCAGGACAAGGGCGTAGATTCCGATGCCGTTGCCTTGGCCCCCAATCGTGTCCGTAGTGGAAATGTTGTCGTCAATGAGGATGGGGATTCCATCGTAGGTTGGAGTCAGCCTCTGCTTCATGCCTCCATTACAATCAGGCACATTCATTAGGGCGTAGTGAGGCCTCAATCCCTTGTCATAGTGAGCCTTCAAGATGTTCTTGTAACCCAGCGTGTGAGTGACCAGGACGTGAGGCCTGCCGCTATTCGCCTTGATCTGTCCCACCAAGCGGGCAAGGTCATCCAGAACAAGCAGAAATCCCCCTACGTCCTTTGGCAGGATCTTTTGGGCTGCAGGCAAGAGTGCTACAATGCCGTTGAACTGCTCAAAGTCTGGTCCTGCTGAGACGCCCGCATATAGCTTGGCGCAAAACTCATAAAGGAATCGCCGGATCGCCGTCTCGAGCTGGACTCCGACTTGTGAATTTACGTTCGATTCGGTATTGGCTGCAAAATCCATTACGATAACGTCTTGAACGAGCTGCTTGAGCTCGAATGAAACGCTCGTGGGGATCGTTTTCCCTTCGGTCGTAGCAAAGGCACCGGTGGCCTTGTCCCAGAGCGGCGCAATGCCAAAGTCGCCCGAAGTGGCGGCCCGGTTGATTCTGAGGGAGTCGCCGTCCACAGGAAAAAACGGCAAGACTTCCAGGCTCTGAACGGGCTTTGGTGCGTTCTCGATGATGTGCGCAAGAAGCTGGTCATTGGACAACAGAAGCGATTGAGCTTTCGTCAAGGTCATGGATTGCTCTCCTAATCGATACGAAGTTCTTTCAAGAAATGTGTTAGGTGGATCCAAGCAGTGCGATAGCGGGTGATGCGAGGTATGCGACGAAGAAATTTGCTTCGGGCTCGATGCAGAAAGTAGGGGCGCATGTCCTCACCGTAACCGCCTTCACCACGATCGGGCCCCTACTTCCCGATCGGAAGGCCGTTCAGGCGCGTTTCTCAGACTCTGAACTTCACTAACCCTATGACCCTATACGCATTGCGGTCAACAGTTCGTACAGAAAAAGCGCTCAAGAAAAATGAAAAAAATGGGGGTTGGATAGTGGAGTCCATAAGTTACGGATTTCGTAATCCGTACCGCCCGGGGAGGCGGATAGGACTCGAACTTGATTCATAGGAGCATCTAGAGCATATCCGGGGCCCGGGTCGGACTCGAACGTGGATTGGGGAGCTGCGTCTTTGGAGCTATTTGCCAAGCGCCGAGCGGAAAAATCCTCGCCTCCAGGCTGTCTCGAGAACAGTGACATCCGCTCCCAATCCGGCCGCCGTCGCCAGTTCGAGGCGCGAGACGGCGTGACGGCCCTCGAGGAAGAACCACATCGACGCCGCCGCGTACGAAGCCCCCGCGTCCTCGGGCAAACCGTCGCGGCTAATCGCTAATACCAGAAGTTGGTCCGAATGGAGGGCATCGACTTGGACGTCGGCCGGTGATCCCTCGAGACGGAACGAGACGCCGTTCTCGTGGATCCGCTTGAGCGTTCCCCGCGCGAACTTGCCGTCCGCCAGCAGGAACGCCACTTCCTGGTTGAGCCTGGCTTTAAGCCCCTTCTGGATCGCCTCCCAGAAAGCAGCCGCGGCCGCGGCCGCCGCGCGGTCCGCCGCCAGCAGGTCCTTGCACGGCGCCAGGGCCGGATCCGCGAGGGCCGCATCCAGGTCCTTGATCACCTCCGCATAGGCGCGCTCTTTCAGCCGCTTCAGGAGCCGCTGCGCGCGGTCGCCGAACGCCTTGCGGGCGCCCTCTTCGACCGACGCCGTCCGCTTCGCTTCCTGGGCCTGCCGATACTGGTCCAGCAGCTGGAGATCGACCTCCGCGGGCTCCTGGATCTGCGGAATCGACTGCTGCGCCGCGGACTTGAGCAGACGAACCGCCTCGTCGATGGATCCCGCGGTGGCGGCGGTCTTGGCGGCTCGAACCGCCTTTCCATACTCCTGGCGCGCTGAATTTTCGATGTTGGCGATCAGCGCCGCCGCCCGACGCTTGAGCGGATCCTTTTTCGTCGACTCGCCGAATCGGGCGAGCCCGGCCACCGCCTCTCCAAATCGACCCGCCTTCGTCAGCTCCACCGCGTCCTGCCTGGGTTTTTCGAATTCGAGGTCGATCGCCTTCTGCAGACTGGCCTCGAGCTCCACGCACCGGGCGGCCGCCATTCGACCCGCCTGGGTGAAGGGGTGTCGCACGCAGACGTCGTGGTACCCGGATTGCGCGAGTTCGGGCCGGTCGGGCTTTTCGCGACGGGCGGCGTCGTCCAGGAGCGCCTTCGCCAGGGACTCCGCGGATTCCTCCTGGGCCGGGCCCTTCGCCGGCCCCGAATCCGGCGGCTTGGTACTCGAGTTCGCGACCGGCGAGGTCTTCGGCGCCGCCGCCGGGTCGGGCGACTCTGAGCCACCGCATCCCGGCATCAGCAGGGCGGCCGACATCGCTAACAGAAGTCTGGAAGTCATGGCTGCTTCGCGCCCGGCAATTTGCGATCGAAGATCTTCAGCTCTTCCGGGGAAACCGGAAAATCGTTCTCCTCCTGTTCCTTCCAGAAGAGCTTCTCGTCGTCGTCGATGTGGCGCTTGTACTGGGCGTACCACTTCTGGAGCTCGCTCACGCCGTCGATTTCCTCCCGCGTGATCCGCTGCGCGAGGATCCGCGCCAGGCGGCGCACCTCGTCGTTGCCGCCGCCGAGGAGCTCCATCACCAGGGGAATCGCCACGCCCCCCGTCTTCTCGATGGCGTTGAACGACACCGTCATCAGGTCGCGGCTCCCGCCCATCGCGACCTTGAAACTCGCCAGCGCCCCCGCGTCGCGCAGCATGCCGAGCTGCCGGACGGCCTCCAGCCGGACCTCCGGATCCTTCGACTTGAGCATCGTCTCGCGGAGCTCCTCCACCGCCCGCGACCGGTGCTTCCGGAAGGCCGACGCGAAGAGGGCGCGCATCCGGACGTCGTGCGGAGGTTTGGCCCGGAGACAATCCCCCAGCAGGTCGCACGCCGGCGCGTCCGGAAGCCGGCGGGCGAGGGAGAGGACGGCGTGCCGGCGCGCGAGATCCTCCTCGGCCGGGGCCCAGGCGAAATCGGACTTGAGGCGAGGGCCCACGTCGAGCCGCGCGAGCGCCTCGACGATCGCGGCCAGCGCGTCCTTGTCCTTCTCGACCCGCATCGCCTTCGCGAGAGCGCTCAACGCGTGCGGAGCGGGCGGGCTGATCAGCGCCTTCGCCGATTGCATCCGCTCGGCGGCCTGGTCCGAGGCGAGCCCCGCCACGGCCGTTTCCTGGCCCGGGCCGAGGTCGTCCGTGATCTCGGGGCGTTGGACTTCCTGGGGCAGGGACCCGAACGTGAGATTGAGCCGCTCGAGGGGCACCGGCTCCGGCGGCTTCTCCGCCGGATCCTCCACGCCGCCCGTCGCGCCCTTGGCGTCTCGGACCAGCCGCATGAACTGGAAGAGCCGGCCCTTGAGGCCCGCCAGCGCGTCCCGCTCGGAGACCGGCGCGCGCTTTTCCAGGATCTCGATGAGGTCGCGCGTCTCGTTGCAGATGTCGATGCTGACCATGAGCTGCCGGCGCCTCATCGGATCGCGATCCGGCTTCGCGGAGGCCTCCTCGAAGAGCTTCGTGGCTTGGTCCATCCGCGATTCGCACAGCCGGCGCGCCTGGGCCAGGGATGTAAAGTCGGCGATGACGGAAATGGCCGGCAGTCGGATCGTGCCCTTGGCGGTGACGACGACGACCTCGACGCCTTCCCGGGTGACCTGGCCTTCGTGGATCTTGCCGTCGCGCGTGATGACCGTGTGATCCGCAAGAGTGCCCAGGAAGAGAAGTGGGCCGAGGAAGAAAAGAGAGCGCATTTATCTAACCTGCTTTACTCGCAGATTGTGGATTGTCGATTGTGGATTGTGGAGATCCGATTCCTTTCAACCCGCTCTGCCGGCGCCTGCGGAATCCAAAATCCACAAGCCAAAATCCAAAATCTGGCGGGGTTCACATCTAGGTCCGATGTTCTACGTACTGGATAGCTTTCGTCGAAGGAGTTCCTCCGCGGCTTGGGCTTTCACCCGGCCCTGCGTCGCCTTCATGACCTGGCCGACCAGGAACTTGATCGTGGAGTCCTTCCCGCCCTTGAAGTCGGCGACGGCCTTGGGATTCGCGGCGATGACCGCGTCGACGGACTTCTCGATCGCGCCCGAGTCGGTGACCGTCGCCATCCCGCCCTCGCGGACGATTTCGGCCGGCGACCGGCCGGTCTCCGCCGATTTCGCCAGCGCTTCCTTGGCCGAGGCGACCGTCACGATCCCGGCGTCGATGAGCCCGAGCAATTCAACCAGCGCCGCGGGCGTGAGTTTCGACGTTTCCAGCGTCAGGTTGCCCTCGTTGAGGAACCGCGGGATCTCGTTCACGACCCAGTTGGCGACCGTCCTGGCCTTGCCCGCCGCCCGGGCGGCCGCCTCGAAGAAGGCGGCCGTGGCCTTGTCGGAGGAGATGATGTTGGCCTCGTAGTCTCCCAGGGCGAAGTCGCGGACATACCGCGCGGCCTTTTCCGCCGGCATCTCGGGGAGCGACGTGCGCGCCGCTTCGATTTCGGCCGCGGAGATCTCCAGGGGCGGCAGGTCGGGCTCCGGGAAGTAGCGGTAATCCACCGCCCCTTCCTTCACGCGCATGATGCGAGTCGAGTTCTTCTCCGGATCGTAGAGCAGGGTGGCCTGGACCAGCGGGCGGCCCGCCTCCACTTCGGCGACATGGCGGCGGTACTCGGCCTCGAGCGCCTTCTGCACGAACCGGAACGAGTTGAGGTTCTTCACCTCGGTCTTCACGCCGAGGGAGTCCGAGCCGCGCGGACGGATGGAGACGTTGACGTCGCACCGCAGCTCGCCCTTCTCCATGTCGCAGTTGGAGATCCCCGCCGCCCGGAGCATGCCCTTGAGCGAGGAGAGATACGCGTGGGCCTCCTCGGCGGATCGGAGGTCCGGCTCGGTGACGATCTCCAGGAGCGGCACGCCCGCCCGGTTCAGATCGACGAAGGACCGCGTTCCCGCGTCCTCGTGGATCAGCTTGCCCGCGTCCTCCTCGAGATGGGCCCGGTGGATCCGTATCCTCCTCGGTCCCGCCTTCGTCCGGATCTCGACGGCGCCAGCCGTCGCGAGCGGCAGGTCGAACTGGGAGATCTGGTAGTTCTTCGGAAGGTCGGGGTAGTAGTAGTTCTTCCGGTCGAACTTGGTGCGCGGCGCGATCGTGCATCCCAGGGCCACCGCCGCCCGGAGGCCGAGCTCGACCGCCGTTCCGTTGAGCGTCGGGAGCGTGCCGGGATGCCCGAGGCAGACGGGGCAGGTCAGGCTGTTCGGCGGCGCCCCGAAACGGACGGCGCACGCGCAGAACATCTTGGTGCGCGTGTCGAGCTGGACGTGCGTCTCGATCCCGGCGACGAGTTCGTAATCGACGGCGGTCGCAGCCATGATCGAGGAAAGCTACTTGAGATCCGCCGCGGCGTCCACGATGGCCTTTTCCGGGGGCGCCAGGAGCGGAATCCGGGCGCGCCACCGGTCCTCGAACCCGGGGTGCGCCGCCTGTTTCTTCCGCCATTCCTGGAAGATCGCGACGGCCTGCTCCTGAGTTCCGCCGGTCCCCAGCGTGGCCACGGCGGCCTGGACGCCGTCGAGGGCGAGCCGGGGGACGCGCCGGGCGAGTCCGCCAAGCCTCAACGCCTCCCGATACTCGTCCGCGGCTTCCGTACTGCGTCCCGACGCGTCGAGGATCCGCCCGAGCAGGTACCGGTGATAGGACCGGGTGGGGTAGAGTTCGACCGCGCGGCGCGCGTGTCGCTCCGATTCCTGGAGCAGCGCCCGGGCGGCCGCCGCATCGATGCCGGTCGTGGCCCCCTGCTGGTGGCGAGCCACCGCCTCCTGGACTTCGGCCAGGCGCGCCTCGATGGCCGCGTACCGCGGCCGGCGGCGGATCGCATCTTCGAGAATCGTGATCGCGAGCTCGGCGCGGCGGGTCTCGTCCGGGGACGCCGCCCACCGGACGTACTCGCTGAGCGCCCGTTCGACCGCGGGGCCGGGATCGAGCAGGTTCGCCTCGGCCGCCGCCTCCCGGTGAAGATCCGCGTCGTCGAATCTCCCCTGCGACGCGGCGATCGAGCCGTCCAGGGACTGGTCGTCCGCCTCGAGGAATCGCGGGGCCACCAGCGCGGCCAGGGGGAGGGCGATGGCGAAAAGGACGATCGCGCCGATGGCCGGAATCGCCGGCCCCGCGTGCGACGGGGATTCAAGCGGGGAAGAGAGCGCCAGCGCGGCCAGCGCCAGGAAGAAGAAGTGGCGAAACGCCGGATCGGGCAGGTCGAAATCGACCAGGAAGTGGACCGCGACTCCGGCGAGGCCTGCGATCAACCCGATGCGCGAGAAGTCGCCGAACGAACCGCGCTTCGAGAAGAGCTGGTACGCCCCTAGTCCCGCCGCCGCCAAGGCCAGCGCCAGCCAGATATCGCCGAACACGCCCTGGAGTCCGGCCGCGGCGATCCATCCGAGCACGAGTCCCGCGCCGATCGGCACTCCCAGGGCGGGCGAGAGGGCGGACGGCTCCGGCGTCGCCGGCTTCAGCGCCTTGAAGATCGCGACGGCCATCAGGCCGAGGAACGCCAGGAGCCCCGGGATTCCCAGCTCCACCAGGACCTGGAGGTAGTCGTTGTGGACGTGCCGGACCTCTTCCTGCCGGTCGTCCTTGTAGACGTAATAGAGATCCTCGAAGTTGTTCAGCCCGACGCCGAACGGGTGGGCCTTCGCGACGCGCGCCGCGGCGTCCCAATAGACATCGCGCACCGTGAGGCTCACCGATCGCTTCGCCAGGGCTTTGGGCGACAGGGGACCGGCCGCCACGAGCGCGGCCGCCAGCACGACCGACGCTCCGGAAGCCAGGAGGATTCCCCGGCGCCACGCGGGCCGCGCCCGCACGACCAGCAGGACGAAGAAGGCGAGCGCGGCCGCGATGGACGCCACCCCGGCCCCCAACGCTCCGGTCACGCCGAGGCAGAACAGGCCGACCCCCGCGATCAGCAGGCCGGCGATCCGCACGCCCCTCGACTTCGAATCCAGCGTCGTTCCGATCAGGAACGGGAGCGCGAGCACGAGGAATCCGCCGAACGTGTTCGGATACTTGTTGAACGTGCTCCACGGTTCGCGGGCGGCGATCCGGGTGGCGAGCTCGCCCTCGTCGTTCGCGGCGTCCCGGGCGAGCTGGGCCTCGGAGGAATCTCGAGCCTCACCGAGCTGGAGGTACTGGATCCCGCCGTATAGGACGATGACCGTGGTCACGGCGAGCAGGATCGAGAAGAGGGCGGTCCGGTTCGGGGGACCGAAGAGGTGGATGGCGAGGGGCACGGCCAGGGCGGCGGCGCACCACCCGGCGGTTCCGTCCAGCGCGCCCAATCGATACGGGGCGCCGAAACTCGTGATCAGCGAGAGCGCCGCCAGCGCGGCGAGCGGAACTTCGAATCCCGACAGGCGCCAGGGGAGCCGGCGCTCCAGCGCGCGCGCCGTGAGCCACACCGCCGCGGAGAGCGGGACCAGGAGGTGGGCCGCGAGGTTGGCCCCCCACGAGCCGTCGCCGCCTCCCAGGGAGAGCCGGAGGGAGGCGTGCGCGGCGAACAGTCCGAGGGCCGCCCCGTCCAGGAGACGGGCGGCGCCGCCGTCACTTCGGCCCGTGGTCATGCAGCTGTCCGGTCCTGTCGAGCAACCCGATGATGCCGAACGTCAGCGCGAGCTGCGCCAGGATGATCCCGGCGCCGAGCGCGTCGACCTGCAGGAGGAGGATCGCCGCGAGCCCGGTCATCGCGGTCATCGCGTACACGGCCAGGGCCGCGCCCCGCGGCGTCATCCCCAGCGCGACGAGGCGGTGGGCCAGGTGGTTGCGGTCGCCCTCAAACATGGGACGCCGGTGGCGGAGCCGCGTGAGGATGACGCTCGCCATGTCGTAGAGCGGCACCGCCAGGACCACGAGCGGAATCGCCCAGGCGAACGGCCGCCGCTGCGCCGCGGAATCGTAGAACGTGAACGTCACCGTCAAGGTCGAGAGCGCGAACCCGACGAACAGGCTTCCGCCGTCGCCGATGAAGACGCGCGCCGGGGGAAAGTTGAAGAGGAGGAACCCGGCGCTCGCGCCCGCGAGGGCGGCCAGGGCCGCCGCCACGAACCACTGTCCGGTCACCGCGGCGATGAGGGCGAAGGCCGCGCACGCCAGGAACGTCACCCCGCCCGTCAAGCCGTCCATGTGGTCGAGCAGGTTGAAGGCGTTGGTCACGCCGACGATCCACAGGACCGTGATCGCGCCCCCGACCACATCGGACGTCCACGATCCTTCAAGGAAGAGCGAGAGCCGCTCTCTCCCGATGATCACGAAGGCGGTCGCCACCAGCGTTTCGACGATCAGCTTCAGGCGCGGCGAGAGCTTCCAGAGGTCGTCCGCGGTGCCCAGGAAGAGGATGACGAGCGATCCGCCCGCCAGGAGGAACAGGTCCGGCGCCTTCGAGACCGCGCCGGGCGCGTAGGCCACGACGTCGGCCGGCAGCCCCAGCGTCGTGCCTCGCGTCATCAGCCAGCACGCGGCGAGCCCCGCGCCGAGCGTGAGGAGGAACCCCAGCCCGACGCCGAGTCCTCCCCCGTAAGGCATCGGGACCCCGTGCGATTTGCGGGGCCCGGGGCGGTCGACGAACCCGACGCGGGTCGCGATGCGGATGATGAGCGGAAGCGAGAGGGCCGTGATGGCGAAAGCCGCGGCGGCGGTCAACAAAATGATCCAGATCATTAGCCTTCTGCCTTCAGCCTTCTGCCTTCAGCTCGAAGATTCGGGTCATAGCCAGGAATTCGGGGCTCAGGGCTCAGCGCAGATGGCAGTGGGCTGATGGCAGAAGGCTAGAGAATGGCATTGATTTCCTTCTTCATCGACTCGGCGGCCGCCGTGACGGCCTTCGTCCAGACGCCGGCCGACTGCGACTTCCACGGCTCCTTCTCGTACGCGAAGATGACGCTCCGCGACGCGTTGACCACGGCGCCCAAGCCCTCGCGACCGAAGCACGCCTTCAGATCCGAAGCCTTCGCGCCCTGGGCGCCGTAGCCCGGCACGAGCAGGAAGGAATTCGGGAGCGCCTCCCTCACGCGCATGGCCTGCTCGGGATGCGTCGCGCCGGCGACCGCGCCCACGGAGCTCCACCCGTACTTGCCCATCAACCCCTCGCCCCACACCTTGACGCGGTCCGCGACATGGAGATAGAGCGGACGGCCGTCGATCAGGCGGTCCTGGAAATCGCCGGAGCCCGGGTTGGACGTCTTGACGAGGACGAAGAGCCCGCCGTCGCGCTTCCTCGCCTCCTCGATGAACGGCTCCATGCTGTCGGACCCGAGGTACGGATTGACGGTGATCGCGTCGCAGCGGAAGGAGTCGAGGTGCGCCTCGGCGTACGCGCGCGCGGTCTCGGGGACGTCGCCGCGTTTCACGTCGCCGATGACGAGGATCCCCTGCTCCCGCGCGTAGCGGCAGAGGGCGTAGTACGTGGCGAGGCCGATCGGCCCGAGGCGTTCGTAGAAGGCGATCTGCGGCTTCACCGCGACGGCGTGGTCGCGCACCGCGTCGATGATCTCGCCCCCCCATTCCAGGATGGCCTTCGCCGCGCGCTCGACGTCCGACTTGGCGCCCCGCTGGAGTTCGGGCGGCAGGTTCTCGACCCGCGGATCGAGCCCGACGACGACCCGGCTGTTCTTGGACTTGATGGCGTCGATAAGACGGTCCACGAAAGGTTTCATGTTGGAGGAATCCTAGCGGATCACGAGAGGAAGGTGGAAGTGGGAATGTGGAATGGAATGGGGATCGGAATGTGGAAAGAGGAATGATGAGCGAGGAAGCGTGATCGGCCGAGGTCGACAGGCGGCTTCAGTTCCGATTCCGGATTGCTCATTCCTGATTCCATTCCACCT
>Ga0075420_100006531_pt1 | contig 10285 bp, 9 predicted proteins | sample SoiMetdeltSBSDD4_FD_75296 | JGI IMG/M metagenome (GOLD analysis project Ga0075420, IMG submission 75296) | Bulk soil microbial communities from a Populus tree surrounding site in Tennessee, USA - Soil MetaG P. deltoides SBSDD4 | ecosystem: Environmental > Terrestrial > Soil > Tree plantation...
ATCCGCCGGCAGAAGCGCGACTGGAGGCAGCCGGTGAGCGCGATCACGCCCTTCGCGTGGCGCTCGAGCAGCTCCAGGTCGACGTTGGCCTTGCCGCGCCGGTAGCCCTCGAGGTAGCCCGCCGAGCTCAGCTTGACGAGGTTGCGAAAGCCCTGGTCCGAGGCCGCGAGCAGGGTGAGGTGGTTGCGCTCGTAGCGCACCTCCTGCGTCCGCCGGTCGTCGACGAAGTAGGCCTCGAGGCCGAGGATCGGCTTGATCCCGTGCTTCCTGCAGGCCTGGTAGTGCTCGACCGCCCCGTTCATCACCCCGTGGTCGGTGAGCCCGAGCGCCGGCTGGCCGAGCGCCGCCGCGCGCTCCGCCAGGGCGTCGATCCGGCAGGCGCCGTCGAGCACCGAGTACTCGGAGTGGACGTGGAGATGCGCGAAGCTCATCCGGGATCCGAATATACGGTCGGGGGCCGACGGCTTCGCGGGACTCCCCGCTCGTTGCGGAGAACGCCGAAGCGCGGCTGAACACCCGCTTCTCGGGTATGAGGGGACCCGATGTTGAAAGACGGCCCGATCCCCCGCTTCGTGCACGGCTTCATCGAATACGCCGCCGCCGCGCTGCTCTTCGTTGCCCCGTTCCTGCTCGACTTCGAGTCAGGCGCGGCGATCGCGGTGTCGATCGTGGCCGGCGTGCTGGTGCTGTTCCTGGCGGCCGCCACCGAGGGACCGACCAGCCTGATCAACTACGTGCCGCTGGCGGCGCACGTCGTGCTCGACTACGGCCTCGCGGTGCTGCTCATCGCTATGCCGTTCGTGGCCGGCTTCTCGGACGAGACGGCGCCCACGGCGTTCTTCATCGCCCTGGGCGCGCTCCACCTGCTCGTCACGATCGGGACGAGGTTCCAGCGTCGCGACGAGGGCCAAGCGCGCCGGCGCGGCCCGCGCCGCGGCGAGCTCGCGGACGCCGCGCCTTCCGCAGCCCCGGCGGATCGCGAGCGCGCGCAGCGCGCGGAACGTTAGTCGTCGCTCGAGGTCGCCTTGGCGGCCACCAGGCCGGCCACCAGCACCAGCGCCACCGTCCCCACGGCGCCGAGCTTGACCTTGTTATCCGAGAGCTTGCGCTTGCCAATGATCGTGGCGCCCTGCCACGCCATCCAGCCGAGCGTCGTGTACACCTTGGTCTTCATCGCTCCTCCCTTTCCCGGTTGCGTACGTTGTATGCCATGCGCGACTGGAGCGACCAGAGCTCGATGAAGCCCGGGCTCGCCTGCTGGGAGAACAGCCCGCCGGACTCGCCGAAGCCCGCTAGGGCCGGGTCGTAGAGCGCGTTCGGCGAGCGCCGCGCCACCGGGCGGGCGCTGCCCTTGTAGAGCCGCATGGTGATCTCGCCGGTGACCTGCTCGTTCACAGCGTCCATGAAGGCGTTCAGGTCGCTGAGCAGCGGCTCGTACCAGAGCCCGGCGTACACGAGGTAGGCCCAGTGGGCGTCGAGCGTGGGCTTGAAGGTGTTCTGGTGGATCGTGCCCACGAGCTTCTCGAGCTCCTTGTGCGCGGTGAGCACTAGCGCGGCGGCCGGCACCTCGTACAGGTCGCGCACCTTGAGCCCGACGATGCGGTCCTCGATGTGGTCGACGATCCCGATTCCGTGCCTGGAGCCGAGCTCGCCGGCGCGCTCGAGCAGCTCCACGAGCTCGAGCCGCTCGCCGTTCAGCGACACCGGCACGCCGCGCTCGAAGCCCACCACCACGTCCTCGGGCTCGTCCGGCGCCTCCTCGGGCCGCGTGACGAGCTGGAACACGTCGTCGCGCGGCGGCTCCTCGAGGTCCTCGATCGCGCCGCCCTCGGACGAGCGCCCCCAGAGGTTGTCGTCGATCGAGTAGGGCGGCGCCTCCGTTCCGCCCTTGACCGGGATGCCGTGCTCGCGGGCGTAGACGATCTCCTCCTCGCGGCCCATCCGCCAGCCGCGCACCGGGGCGATGATCTTCATGCCGGGGTCGAGCGCGATCACGGTCGACTCGATCCGCACCTGATCATTGCCCTTGCCGGTGCAGCCGTGGGCGATCGTGTCGCAGCCCGAGCGGCGCGCGTACTCCACGGCGAGCTTCGCGATCAGCGGCCGGCCGAGCGCGGTGAACAGCGGGTAGCCGCCCCCGTAGAGGCCGTTGGCCTTGATCGCCGGCAGCACGTAGTCGCGCGCGAACTCCTCGCGGGCGTCGATCACGTGGCAGGCGAGCGCCCCGAGATGGAGCGCCTTGCCCCTCACCACCTCGTAGTCCTCGCCCGGCTGGCCGAGGTTGACCGTGAGCGCCACCACCTCGGCCTCGTACTCGTCCTGGATCCACTTGAGCATCACGCTCGTGTCGAGCCCGCCCGAGTAGAGCAGCAACACCCGGCCCACCTCACCCGGCTCGGCCTCGTAGGAGGCCGTCTTGATGAGGGTGTGTCGCTCGCCTGCCACCGGGCGCCGGAAGCTAACAGTGCTCGACTTGACCTGCTCACCGCCGTGCTGGGAGCATCGGTGGGTGCGCAGCCTCGCCCTGGTCGTCGTGCTTGCCATTGTCGTGCCGGCTGCCGGTGCGCGCGCCGGCGTCCCGGCGCGGTCCGGCCAGGCGCCGGCCGCGGGCGAGCTGTTCGTCCTCACGGCCGCGGGCGGGAAGCTCGAGCGCGTGCGAGGTCGAAACCGGGCGTTCAGGCTGGTTCTGCGCCGGCCCGCTCGCGACGTCACGGGGTTCTCAGACCGGCCCGCTCGGACGACGGGGCAGCAGCCGCTCGCCCGCTTCGTCGGCCGCTGGGCGAGCCTCGGCTTTGCTGAGGTGCCCCCCAATGCGGCTGTCGTGCTCGCCGACGCGCCCAGCGATCGAGACGTTGTGGTCGTGGAGCTCTCCAGGCCGCGCATCGGCGCACGTGGCAGGACGCTGGCCTTCCGCGCCGAGCCGCTGAGGGGCAAATCCGGGGGACGCCTACGGGGGTTCGCGAGGCGCGCGGACCGGCGAATTGCCGCTCGGTTCGGGCGAGTAAGCCTGTTCATCGACCCGGGCGGGCAGGAGGTCGGGCTCCTCTTCACACTGTCGAATGTTCCGCCCGGCGGCTTGGGGTCGATCGCCTTCTCCAACGCCGCGATCGATCTGACCGGTGATCTGTTCGTCAACGCGGACGGCCCGGCGAGGTTCACCGCAGCGCCGGGTGGGTTCGTTCTCACCGCGTCGGGGAGCTCACCCGTGAACGCATCCGTTCAGGTCGCGACCACGGTGGTCGCGGGGGCGGACTGCGCTCAGGTCACCGCGATCCTCACGGCGGGCACATCCGCGACGGTCAGGGTTCTGGGGACGAGTCGGTCCATCCCGGTGATGAACGGACGGCCCTGCATTCCGTTCCGCTGACGTCCCAGGTCAAGGACCGAGCGCCACGCCGATCCGCCGCACCGCCTCGTCGATCTCGGCCTCTGAGACGTTGAGCGGGGGCAGCAGCCGGACCGTCGTCGGGCCGGTCGCGTTCACCACTAGTCGCTGCTCGAGGAGCAGCCGGCGGGCCAGCTGGGGCGCTTGCGGGGTGTCGAAGGCGAGCATCAGGCCGAGCCCGCGCGCATGGAGCCCGCTGCGGCGCAGACCGGCCGCAAGCCGCTCGCCGCGCTCCCGCACCCCCGCCAGGAACGCCGGGTCGTCGATCGTGTCGAGGACGATCAGCGCGGCCGACGCGATCACCGGGCCGCCGGCGAAGGTCGAGCCGTGGTCGCCGAGCTCGAACACGCCGGCCTCGGACGGCGCCGCCACACAGGCGCCGACCGGCAGCCCGCCACCGAGCCCCTTGGCCACTGTCATCACGTCGGGGCGCACGTCGTGCTGCTGCCAGGCCCAGAGCGTGCCGGTGCGCCCCATGCCGCACTGGATCTCGTCGAAGACGAGGAGCGCGCCGTGACGATCGCAGACCTCGCGCGCGGTGCGCAGCAGCTCAGGCGAGAGCGGGTGGATGCCGGACTCCCCCTGCACCGGCTCGAGCAACACGGCGGCGGTGTGCCCGTCGACCGCCCGCAGGAGCGCGTCGCCGTCGCCCCTCGGCACCACCTCGAAGCCGGGCACGAGCGGAGCGAAGGGCGCCTGCTTGGCCTCCTGAGGCGTGGCCGAGAGGGCACCCATCGTGCGCCCGTGAAAGCCGCCCTCCATCACCACGAAGCCGCCGCCGCGCCGCCGCCGGCGAGCGAGCTTGAGCGCGCACTCGATCGCCTCCGTGCCGGAGTTGCAGAGGAACACGCGGCCGCCGAGCGAGGAGTCCGACAGGCGCCCTGCGAGCCGCATCCCGGGTTCGGTGTAGAAGAGGTTGCCCACGTGCATGAGCCGCCCGGCCTGCTCGCGGACGGCGGCGACGACGGCCGGGTGGCAGTGGCCGAGCTGCGCCACAGAGATGCCGCCCAGGAAGTCGAGGTACTCGTTGCCCTCGTCGTCCCAGAGCCGCGTGCCCTCGCCGCGCACGAACTCCACCGGGTTGCGGGCGTAGGTGGCCATCACCGCCTGGCGCTCGAGTGCTTGGAGCTCGGCTAGGGCCACAGCTTGGTGCCGATCCCCTCGTCTGTGAACAGCTCGAGCAGGAGCGAATGGGGGGTGCGGCCGTCGATGATGTAGGCGTTGCCCACCCCCGCCGAGAGCGCGTCGAGGCAGGCCTCGAGCTTCGGCCGCATGCCGCCGGCCACCTCGGGCAGCTTGGCGCGCAGCTCGGCGGCGCTGGCCTCGGAGATGCGGGTCTCGGGATCGTCGGGATCGGCGCGCCAGCCGTTCACGTCGGTGAGGAATACCACCTTGAAGGCGCCGAGCGCGCGGGCCACGGCGGCCGCCGCGGCGTCGGCGTTCACGTTGTAGGAGCGACCCTCAGAGTCCGCCCCGACCGATGCGATCACCGGGATGTAGTCCGCCGCGATGTGGTTGAGCACGTCCGCGTCCACCCGCTCGATGTCGCCCACGAAGCCCACGTCGGTCTCCCCCGCGAGGCGCTTCTTCACCGTGAACAGCAGGCCGTCGTCGCCGCACAGCCCCACGGCCGGCTGCCCGTGGCGGCCGAGGCGCAGCACGATGTCCTTGTTCTGCTTGCCCACGAGCACCATCTTCGCCACCTCGACAGTGGCCTCGTCGGACACGCGCAGGCCCTCCACGAAGCGCACCTCCATCCCGAGGCGCTCCATGTAGGCGGTGATGTCGGGGCCGCCGCCGTGCACCACCACCGGGTTCATGCCCACGTACTTGAGGAGCACCACGTCGCGGGCGAACTCCTCCTTCAGTCCCGGGTCGGTCATCGCGGCGCCGCCGTACTTGATCACCACGGTCTCGCCGTGGTACTCGCGGATGTAGGGCAGCGCCTCGAGGAGGGTGGCGACGTCGCGCATCACGATTTGTAGGCCGAGTTGAAGGTCGCGTACTCCGGGCTGAGATCGGAGAAGAACACCTCGGTCTCGCCGCCCTCGCCCGGCATCGTAAGCGCGTACTCCACCTCGGCGCCGCTCACGAGCTCCGCCGGCGCCGGCTCCACTACCTCGCCGGCCGACACCACCAGCCGGCCCTCGATCTCGAGGTCGGCCACGAACGGCTCGCCGGCCGGCCAGGCCTGGCCCGCGGCCTGGAGAAGGCGACCGAAGTTGGGGTCGCCGCCGTGGAGCGCCGCCTTGACGAGCGGCGAGTTGGCGATCGAGCGGGCCACCGGCTCCACGGTGTCGGGGCGCCCGCGCACGACGATTCGCCCCACGCGCCGCGCGCCCTCGCCGTCGGCCAGAATCAGCATCCCGAGCTGGCGCATCAGCGCGTCGAGCGCCTCGCCGAGGAGCAGTTCGTCCTGTGTCTCCGGCTCGACGCGCACGCCGGACGCGCCGCTGGCGAGCGCGAACACGGTGTCGCTCGTGGAGAGCTGGCCGTCCACGCTGATTCGGTCGAAGGAGCGCTTCACGCACACGCCGGTGAGGAGGTCGAGAGTGTCCGCCGCCAGCGCGGCATCGGTCTGCACGAAGCAGAACATCGTTGCGTACCGGGGCGAGATCATCCCGGCGCCCTTGGCCTGGCCGGCGAGGCGCACCGGGCCACCGGAGAGCTCCAGCTCGAGGCAGGCGCGCTTCGGACCGCTGTCGCTCGTGAGGATCGCCTCGGAGAACGTCGCCGCGTCGGCCTCCAGCGCGTCGAGCGCGGCCCGCACGCCGCCCAGCACCGGCTCGCGCGGCAGCTCCTCGCCGATCACCCCGGTCGAGGCCACGCCGACCTGCGCCGGCTCCAGCCCGAGCCGCTCGGCGGCGGCGGCCTGCATCGCCTCGGCGGTGTCGAGGCCGCGCTGGCCGTCGCCCACGTTGGAGCAGCCCGAGTTGGCAACCACGGCGCGCAGGCCGCCGAGGTCGGCGCGCCTCGAGACGATCACCGGCGCGCCCACGCGGGCGTTGGTGGTGAAGCGCGCGGCCGACACGGTGTCCGCGGCGTCCGAGACGAGCACCCCGACGTCGAGGCCGTCGGGCTTGATCCCGCTCGCCACGCCCGCGGCGCGAAAGCCGGCCGGCAGCGCGGTGGGACCTGCCTCGGCGGCGTGCGCCGGAGCCTCCACCCAGCGCGAGCTGAAGAAGCCGCTCACTCGAGCCCCGCGGTCTCCGGCAGCCCCAGCATCAGGTTCAGGTCCTGCACCGCCTGGCCGGCGGCGCCCTTCCAGAGGTTGTCGATCGCGGCCAGCGATATCACCCGCCCGTCGACCACGGTCACATGCACCTGGGCGCGGTTCGTACCCCGTACGTCGCGCGTGCGCGGGGAGCCGTCCACGACGTCGACGAACGGCTCGTCCGCGTAGGCGCTCTCGAAGAGGCTGCGCGCCTCCTCCTTCGTGATCGCCTCGGTGGGGTTCGAGTAGCAGCTCGCGAGGATCCCCTGGTCGATCGGCAGCAGGTGGGTCAAGAAGCTGAAGCGCACGCCCGGGAGCTCCTGCTCCATTTCCGCGCTGTGGCGGTGACCGTCGAGCTTGTAGGCGTTCACGTTGTCCACCGCTGACACGTAGTGGGTCTCCTCGGTGGCCTCGCGCCCGGCGCCGGACACGCCCGCCTTGACGTCCACCACGGCGTCGTCGATCCGCCCCGCCAGCGGCAGCAGCGCCAACAGGGCGGCGGTGGAGTTGCAGCCCGGGCCCGCCACAAGCTCGGCGCCGCGGATCTCCTCGCGGTGGGCCTCCGGCAGCCCGTACACGGCGCCGTCGAGCAGCTCGGGCGCCTCGTGCGGCTGGTACCAGCGCTCGTAGGCCTCGCGTGCCAGGCGGAAGTCCGCCGAAAGGTCGACCACCTTCAGGCCGCGCTCACGCAGCGCGGCCACCGCCTGGGCGGCTGCCTTGTGCGGGAAGGCCACCAGCGCTGCGTCGGCGCGCGCGGCCACCCGGTCGAAGTCGAGCTCCTCCAGCTCGAGCGCCACCCGGTAGGCGGGGTAGAGCTCGTCGTGGCGGCGGCCGGCGTCGGCGCGCCCCGTGAGCATCGTGAGCTCGAGGTCCGGATGGCGCGCGCAGATGTAGGCGCAGACCGCGCCGCCGAAGCCGGCTGCCCCGAGCACGGCTACCCGCTGCGAGCTAGCCACGCAGCCGCCCTTTCAGCGGCTCGAGCTCCCGCTCGATCGCAGCCCGGCGCTCGGCCACCTCGGCGTCGGTCAGGGTGCGGTCGGATGCCCGGAACTCGAGCCGAAGGGCAAGCGACTTGCGTCCCTCCCCCACCTGCTCGCCGCGGTAGAGGTCGAAGACGCGCACGCCCGCGAGCAGCTCGCCGCCGCCCGCCCGCACGGCCTCCTCCACCTCGGCGGCCGGCACGTCGTCGGGCACCACCACGGCGATGTCCTGGAGCACGGCCGGGAAGGTCGTGACGTCGCGGTGGGTGCTCGGCCGCCCGGCGTTCAGCTCCACGAGCGTGTCGACGTCGAGCTCGAAGCCCGCGACCGGCCCGGGCAGGTCCCACGCTCGGAGGACGAGCGGGTGGAGCTCGCCGAGCCAGCCGAGCTTGCGCTCGCTCGCCCGGTGGATCACAGAGGCCGCGCGGCCCGGGTGCAGGAACGGCCGGCCGCCCTCCTCAGCCACCCAGTCGGCGCCGGCTGCGGAGAGCAGCGCCTCGAGCACGGCGCGGGCCGCGTAGAAGTCGCCCGGCGCCGCCGGCGTGCGCCAGCCGGCCGGCCGCGCCTCGGTGAGGAGCACGGCGAAGTGGTGGCGCTCGAGCGCGGGGGTGCGCCCGGCGGGCGAGCCCTCGGGCAGCTCGTCGAGCGGACCGTCGGGCCGGTACACGTGCGCCGACTCGAACAAGGCCACCCCCGGGCTCCCGTGGGCGGCGTTGTGGCGGGCGGCGTCGAGCAGCCCGGGCAGGAGAAGCGGTCGCATCACGGCGAGGTCCTCGCTCAGCGGGTTGTCGATCCGCAGCACCGGCACGTCGCCCAGCCGCAGGCGCCCGAGCGCGTCGGGCGAGGTGAAGCTGTACGCGATGCATTCGTCGAGGCCGCGGTCGCGCAGCACGTCCTCGAGACGGCGGCGCAGACGCTGGCTCGGCGTGAGCCGCCCGACGGCGCCCGAGCGCCCGGGCAGGGTCGTGGGCAGCTTGTCGAGGCCGTGGATGCGCGCCACCTCCTCGATCAGGTCCGCCTCGCGCTGCACGTCGGCGTCGCGCCAGTACGGAACGCGCCACGCTTCGCCGCGCTGCTCGAAGCCGAGCCGCTCGAGGATCTCCGTCACGCGCTCCGGCGGTATCCGCTCGCCCAGCAGGCGCTCCATGCGCTCATGACGGAGCGGCACGTCGCGCGGCTCGGCCGGGTTCGGATACACGTCGATCGTGCCGGGCACGAGGCGCGCCCCGCACAGGTCGACCATCAGCCGCGCGGCGAGTCGCTGGCCCGCCATCGCGAGGTCGGGGTGCAGCTGCTTCTCGAAGCGCGCCGACGCCTCCGTGCGCAGCGGGAGCGCCTTGGAGGTGCGCATGATGTTCGGCCCCACCCAGGTGGCGGCCTCCATCAGGACGCGCGTCGTGTCGCCCGCGACCTCGGAGATCTGGCCGCCCATGATCCCGCCGATGCCGCTCGGACCCTCGCCGTCGCACACGAGCGCGGCCTCGGCGCTGAAGGTCCGCTCCTCGTCGTCGAGCGTCGTCATCGTCTCGCCCTCGCGCGCCCGGCGCACGTCGATGCGAGCCCCGCGCACACGGTCGAGGTCGAAGGCGTGGAGCGGCTGCCCGGTGGCGAGCATCACGTAGTTCGTGATGTCCACGACGTTCGAGATCGGGCGCTGGCCGGCCGCCGTCAGCCGCTGCTTGAGCCACAGCGGCGAGGGCCCGATCGTCACGTCCTCGTACACGCGCGCGGTGAAGCGCAGGCAGATCTCGGGGTCGATCTCGACCGCCGCGTGGTCCTCCACGGCGTCGTCGCCGCTCGGCTCCGCGTCGCGCTCCCCCGGGTGCTGCGCGAGCGGCGCGCCGGTCACGGCGTGCAGGTCGCGCGCCACCCCGTACACGCTCATGATGTCCGGGCGGTTCGGGGTGATCTCGAGCTCGAGCACCTCGTCGGCGATCGTCAGGTGCTCGGCGAGGGGCGCCCCGACGGCGGGCCCGTCGGCCAGCACCATGATCCCGTCGTGCAGCTCGCCGATCCCGACCTCGTCCTCGGCCAGGATCATCCCGCTCGAGCGCACCCCGCGGAGCCTCGCCTCGCCGAGCTCGTTGCCGTCGGGCATGATCGCGCCCGGCCGCGCCACCGCCACGGTCTGGCCGGCGGCCACGTTCGGCGCGCCGCACACGATCGTGCGCGGCTCGCCCGAGCCGTCGTCGACCGTGCACACGCTGAGACGGTCGGCGTCCGGGTGCCGCTCGGCGCTGAGCACGCGCCCGACCACGAATCCGGCCGGATCGCCCACGCCGGCGTGGTGCAGGCGCTCGAGCTTGTCGCCCGCCATCGTCAGCAGGTCGGCGATCTCCTCGGCGCTCAGCCCCGGGTCGCAGTACGAGCGCAGCCATGCCACGGGGACGTTCATGCGCCGAACTGCTCCAGCAGGCGCACGTCGTTCTCGAACAGGAGGCGCAGGTCCGGCACCTCGTGCACCAGCATCGCGATCCGCTCGATCCCCATGCCGAAGGCGAAGCCCTGCACTCGCTCGTTGTCGTAGCCGTTCGGTGCCACGTAGTCGAGCACGTTCGGGTCGACCATCCCCGAGCCCAGGATCTCGATCCAGCCCTCGCCGCGGCAGGTGGGGCAGCGCTGGGCGCCCACGTGGCCCGAGCCTCCGCAGCGGAAGCACGACACGTCCACCTCCACGCTCGGCTCGGTGAACGGGAAGTAGCCCGG
>Ga0075420_100006534_pt1 | contig 10285 bp, 11 predicted proteins | sample SoiMetdeltSBSDD4_FD_75296 | JGI IMG/M metagenome (GOLD analysis project Ga0075420, IMG submission 75296) | Bulk soil microbial communities from a Populus tree surrounding site in Tennessee, USA - Soil MetaG P. deltoides SBSDD4 | ecosystem: Environmental > Terrestrial > Soil > Tree plantation...
GCCCGCTCAGAAGCGGATGTTCACCCCGGCGGTGTACGTCGCGCCCGTCAGGTCGAGCTTGTTGCCGCGGAAATCGTCCTTCATGTCGGCCTTGCCCCACTGGTATCGAGCGCCCGCGATGAAGCCGACGTCGTCGGTGATCGCGAAACGCAGCCCGGCCGAGACGTGGAAGCCGCCGCTGACGCCCTCGGAGATGAACGAGTCCTCGATGATCGGCAGGCTGGCGCGGTCGAAGTCGACGAACTCACCGAACTCCTCGTACTTGTAATAGAAGAGATCGCCGCCCACGCCGATCCACGGAGCGATGCGGACGTGACGGCCCGTCGGCGTGAAGCGCAGCTCGGCGCTCACCGGAACGAGGTCGATCTGCAGCGTTTGCTGGATGTCACGGCCGCTGCCCGGATGCTCGTAGTCGCGGTAGGCCGTGTCGAGCGAGCGCGAGTACCCGTCGATCCCGAGACCGATCTCGACGTTCCTCGCGATCTTGAAGTTGTATTGCGCACCGCCCGAGAACCCCAGCCAGTCCGATTTGCTGACGGTGTAGAGCTCGCTGTCGTCACGGAAAAGATCGTTCCCGGCTCCGGTGTTGGCGCGCGGCTGGAAAGCGCCCAGCCTCAAGTCGAGGTTGCCCGCGTGCACGGGTGTCGCTACGGCTACGGCGAAAATGAATGCCCAGCAGCCTCTCTTCATGATTCTCCTCCGGCCCATATGGCCTCGTTCGACGCGGTTTGCAGGAAAGGTGCCATCCAGTATCTCTGCGTATCTATAAACGCTGCCCGCGTTTGCGGGCCAAGCGCAATCTCCATTTTGTCACCGGCCGGGGACACAGAAGCCTTCCTTCGTCTCGCGAACACGTTCTGGAACCCTTCTTTTGCCTCGCGGGCGCCGTGCGCTCTTCGCTCAGTCCCCGCCGTCCGCCGGGAACGTCTCGTAGTCGTCCGGCGCCTCGGCATCGATCGCGCCGGCGCAGCGCGGATCCCCCGTCATCCGATTGAACGTGCGCCCGTCCGGAAACCGCGGGCACAAAACCCGCCGACCGCGCACCGGCGCGCCCTCCTCGAACCGCAACAGGAACCCGCGATGGCACGTCGGACAGGTCTTCGCTTGCTCGACGAGCGGCATTGGGCTCTCCCGGTGCGCGAGTGTAGCCCGCTGCCGTTCCAAGATCAGGCGCTGTTTGGGGAGCTGAGTTGGAGGCGGCGAGCGGACTTGAACCGCTGAATAGAGGTTTTGCAGACCTCCGCCTTAGCCACTTGGCTACGCCGCCCCGAGAAGACTGGCGCGATCTGCGACTATAAGAGACGGGCGCCACGCCGACAAGCCACGCTCCGGATTGACGGGAAGTCGCGGCTCCGATTACGATTGTCACGTCGGCGAGGGCGGGAATAGCTCAGTGGTAGAGTGCGACCTTGCCAAGGTCGAAGTCGCGGGTTCGAATCCCGTTTCCCGCTCCAAATCGTTCTTCCCTAGCCGACGACTAGCCCCCATCCACGTCGAACGCACCGCGGTCGTGGCGTAGCTTCGGGGGATCCTGCGTGCGGTCGATCGAAATGACGTCGAAGCGCAGCGGGCTCTCGCTGAGCCCGCGCGAGGCGGCGAACAGGCGGGCGGCGCGCACGATCCGCTGACGCTTGCGGAACGTGACGGCCTCGAACCCCTCGCCGTGCGAGCGCGAGCTCCGGTCCTTCACCTCGACGAACACGGTCGTCGGCGGCTCGCTCGCGACGATGTCGATCTCCCCCGACCGGCAGCGGAAGTTGCGGGCCAGGATTCGGTAACCCGCGGCCTCGAGATGCCGGCACGCCAGGTCCTCTCCCGCTACGCCGCTCGGCACGCTACTTCCGGCGCCAGCGCGTGCCCTTGGGCGTGTCCTCGAGCGTGATGCCCAGCGCCAGGAGCTTGTCGCGCGCCGCGTCGCCGCGCGCGAACTCGCGCTTCTTGCGCGCGTCCTGGCGCTCGTCGAAGAGCGCCTGCTCCTCGGTCGAGAGACGGTCTTCCCCGTCCGGGATGAAAACCGCAAACACCTCGTTCATCCGCTCGATCTGACGCCGCACGCGGGCCGCGCCTTCGCTCGTCAGCACGCCCGCGACGATCTGCGCGTTCGCGTCGCTCACCAGGTTGTGGACGGCGGCGAGCGCCTCCGAGGTATTGAGGTCGTCGGAGAGTGAGTCGTCGAACTGGGTTTCCGCTTTCGCGCACGCCGCTTCGACCGCCGGCGCTATCTCTCCGGGACGGTCGATCTCCCCCAGCCGCTGGACCAGGCCGTGGATCCGCTCGATCGCCGCCGCCGCGTGCTGCAGGCCTTCCCAGCTGAAGTTGAGCTGCTTGCGATAGTGGGCCTGCGAGAACAGGTAACGGATCGCGTCCGGGCGATGGCCGCGGGCGACGACGTCGGGGATCGTGAAGAAGTTGCCTTTGCTCTTCGACATCGTCTCGTTGTCGACCAGCAGGTGCTCGACGTGCGTCCAGTGCTTCACGAACGGCTTGCCGGTGCCGCACTGGCTCTGCGCGATCTCGTTCTCGTGGTGCGGGAAGATCAGGTCGACGCCGCCGCAGTGGATGTCGAAGGTCTCGCCCAGGTACTTCATCCCCATCGCCGAGCACTCGATGTGCCAGCCGGGCCGGCCGCGGCCGAACGGCGCGTCCCAGTGCGCCCACTCGGGCTCGTCGGCCTTGGCCTTCCAGAGCACGAAGTCGCGCGCGTTCTCTTTCTCGTACTTGTCGGTGTCGACGCGCGCTCCCGCCTGCATGCCGGCCACGTCGAGCCGCGCCAACCGGCCGTACTCCGGGAACGACGCGATCCGGAAGTAGACGCTGCCGTCCGCGGTATAGGTGTGGCCGCGCTCGATCAGCCGCCCGATCAGCGCGGTCATGTCGGCGATGTGCTCGGTGGCGCGCGGGAAGTGCTCCGGCGTCTCCATCCGGAGCGCCGCCATGTCCTCGCGATAGGTGGCGATGTGCTCGGCGGTGAACGCCTCGAGGTCGGAGCCGGCCGCGGCGGCCATCGCGATGATCCGATCGTCCACGTCGGTGATGTTCATCGCCTCGTGGACCCGGAAGCCCTTGTAGCGGAGGGTCCGGCGCAGCACGTCGGTCAGCGCCAGGGTGCGGTAGTTGCCGATGTGGCCGCGGTTGTAGACGGTCAGCCCGCACACGTACATGCGGATCTCGGGCGGCTGCAGCGGGACGATCTCTTCGACGCGACCCGAGAGCGTGTTGTGGAGGCGCAGCTTCATCCGCGCGCCTTCAGGATCAGGGCGGTCAGGTCGTCGCTGCACCCCATCTCGGCGGCATGGCGTCGCACCGTCGCGAACAGTCCCTCGAGGATCGCGTCGGCGCTGCCGGCTCGCTCGTCCACCAACGCCTCGAAGACGCGGTCGTCGCCGAACTCCTCGTCACCGGGCGACAGCGCCTCGGTGGCGCCGTCGGTCACGATCGCGCACAGGTCGCCGGGCGCCAACCGGATCTCCCCCATCTCGAACGCCGCCTCCTCCAGGAGACCGAGCGCGGGCCCCCCGCAGTCGAGCCGCTCGCGGCCGCCGTCCCGGCGCAGCAGGAAGGCGGGCACGTGGCCGCCGCTCACGTAGAGCATCCGGCCGGCGTCCGGCTGCAGCTCGGCATAGAAGAGCGTGACGTACTTGTTGGCCTGCGTGTTCTGGAACAGGAATCGGTTGAGCCGGGCCAGGAGCTGAGCCGGCCCCACGCTGCCCGCGAGCGCCTGGACCGAGGCGTGGACCGAAGCCATCAGCAGGCTGGCCGGCGTTCCCTTGCCGGCGACGTCGGCGACCACGAGCGCCAGCCGACCGTCCGCGATCGGCACGAAATCGTAGTAGTCGCCGCCGACCTCGAAGCAGGAATCGCTGCGCGCCGCGATGTCGAAGCCCGCCGGGTCCGGCCGCGTCCTCGGGAAGAGTCCTTGCTGGATTCCGCGCGCGATCTGCAGCTCACGGTCCTGGCGCTCCTTCTGCAGCCGCATCCGGTGGAGCCGGGTGCCTTCGAGGGCGGCCAGCGCCTGCCGGCCGAGAGTCAGCGCGAAGTCGCACTCTTCCTCGCTGAGCGCCGCATCCTTCACCCTCCCGCCCAGCGCCAGGAGGCCCTGGTCGCGCCCGCCGACCGGGATCCGCACCACCTCGCTGAGCCGCGCCGCCACGAGCGCCTCCTTGAGCGGGCCGGGCGCGAGCGTCTCGACCGCGACCCGCGTCTCGGGCGCCGCCAGCAGCGAAGCCGCGTCGGAGACGTCGAAGGCCGCGACCGTCTCCGGGAGCCGCACGCCGCGCTCGCGCAGCAGCCGGAACACGCCGCCCTCGGCCTGGAAGAAGGCGCAGCGCGAGGCCATCAGATGCCCCATCAACGTCGCGGTCGTCAGGTCGGCGATCGTCTGATCGTCGAGGCTGGAGGTCAGCTCGCGCGAGACGTCGAACAGGTTCCGCAGCTCGAACAGCTTGGCCTGGAGCTTCCGTTGCGTGCCCTCGACGAAAGAGAGCAGATCGCCCATTCGCGCCGCGAGCGCCGCCGCGTCGATCCCGCCGCGGCGGAACTCGTCGAGATCGCGGCGAAACCCGTCCGTGCTCTCGCTCATGCGGCGCCGTCCTGCTCGGCGGCATGCTTGCTCTTCACCAGGCGGCAGACGTTGGCGCCACCCACGCGCAGGAACGTGACCGAGTCCATGATCTTGCCCATCAGGTGGACGCCCAGCCCGCCCTTGCGCCGCTCCGAGGCGTACTTCTCGAGATCCACCTTCGGCACCGCCAGGGGATCGACGGCGTCGCCGGTGTCCACCACCTCGACCACCAGCTCCATGCCGGTGTCGTCCAGCCGCACCTCGAGCCGCCGGTCGCGCGCCTCGTGGTACGCGTGCTCGATCACGTTGGTGGCGCACTCGTCGACGGCCAGTCCGACGCGCTCCGCCTCGGCCTCGGGAAAACCCGCGCGCAGCGCGGCGCGCTTCGCCAGCGCGCGAACCAGCGAGAGGAACTCGGTCCGGCTCGGGATCTCGAGGACGATCGCCGCGCTCAAGAGGAGGCGCGGCCGGGCTCGTCGGCGCGGAAGCTCAGGATCGCGTCGAGCTCGGTGGGAAAGATCCGATACAGATGATGGAAGCCTAGGATCTCGAAGATGTTGCGCACGCTCTCGGAGAGCTCGCACAGCCGGAGGTCGCCGCCGTTCTTGCGGATGTCCTCGATCGCGCCCATCAACGCTCCGAGCCCGGCGCTGGCGATGTACAGGAGTCCCCCGCCGCTGACCACGATCCGGAAGCGGCCCTGGGTCACGGCCTTCTGGATCTCCGCCTCGAACAGGCGCGCGGTATGCGCGTTCATGTAGCCACGCGGATAGATGAGCGTGATCTCTTCGGCTTCGCGCGACTCGACGCTCAGTTCGGCCATGCCGGCGGCGGACTATACCGCGATCAGGAGAGGCCCTCTAGGACCCGGCGCGCTTCCGCGACGTCGCGCTCGATCTGCGCGACGAGCTCGGGAGCGCCGGCGAAGCGCCGCTCCTCGCGAAGCTGCTTCACGAAACGGACCCGCAGCGGCTGCCCGTAGAGGTCGCCCGCGAAGCCGAGCAGGTGCGCTTCGACGGTCGTGCCGGCGCCGCCGAAGGTGGGCCGCTCTCCGATGTTCACGACCGCGGCGTGCTGGCGCGACTCGGCGCGGACCAGGCACGCGTAAACGCCGCGGGCCGGGAGGCATTCGTTCCGCACCGAGAGATTGGCCGTCGGGACGCCGATCGTCCGGCCGCGGCCCTCGCCCCGCACCACGCTGCCGTCGACGAACGGCAGCCGGCCCAGCAGCCGCGCCGCCGCTTCGACGTCGCCCTTCTGCAGCGCAGCACGTATCCGGCTGCTGCTGATCGGTCCTTCCGCGTCCGAGACGGGGCCGACCTCGTGCACCGCGAACCCGAGTGCCTGGCCCAGCTCGACCAGGAGCGGCGTGTCGCCGGCGCGCCCGCGGCCGAAGCGGAAGCCCGCCCCCACCACCACCCGTTCCGCCGCCAGCAAGCCGACCAGCACCTCGCGCGCGAACGCCTCGGGCGAGAGCGCCGCGACGCGGGCGTCGAAAGGCAAGACGGCAAAGGCGTCGACGCCGAGCTCGCCCAGGAGCTCGGCGCGCTGTTCGAGCGTCGTCAGCGCCAGCGGAGCCCGCTCCGGCGCGACCACGCGCGCCGGGTGCGGGTCGAAGCCGAGCGCCAGCGCCGTGCCGCCGGCGCGCCGCACGTCCTCGACCGTGACGCGCAGCAGCGCCTGGTGGCCGAGATGGACGCCGTCGAAGTTGCCGATCGCAACAGTCGGACGCGGCCAAGCGACCTCGGCGGGCCGCGGCAACCGAATCACCTTCATCGGCGAGGAGTCTTCGCTGACCTCAGGGGCGAGGGCCCGAGAAGGCCCTCTCGATCAAGGCATGCGCCAACGGCTTGCCGGCGTCGTCGACCGCGTTCAGGACGAACCCGTTCGCGGTCGGGCCGTAGTGATAAGGACGCGCCCAGGGATCCTTCAGGTGCTCGCGATCCACGAGGCCCTCTTCGGCCACTTCCTCGAGCGTCTTCGGCAGCGTGCCGTGCTCGTAGCGGTAGGCGACCACGGCGCTGTCGAGGCGATCCAGCCGAGAGCGGCTGACGCTCTCCAGCAGCCGGTCGAGCGACTCCTGGAGCAGCGGCGGCCGCCCGATCACGCCGAACGGCGAGCGCATCTGGAATAGGAAGCCCAGCGCCGCCAGCACCAGCGCGCCGGCCATCAGCAGGTAGCCGAGCGCCGGCGACGCCTGGGTCTCCTGCGCGCCGGCCTCTTTGGCCGTGGCCCCGCGGCCGGTGGGCGCGATGATGTCTCGTGACAGGAGATCGTAGAGGGCCTTGCAGGCGTCGAAATCGGCGAGACCGGCGGCGTCGATGATGCCCTGCACGGTGCGCTGGCCGTCGACGCGGCGGAACACCTTCGCCTCGTCGGCCGACAAGCGGATCTTGTTGGTGGGCGCCTTTTTCGAGTCGCCGAAGTCGTCGTCGCCGGACGCGACCTCGATCATCGAGGGGTTCACCTCGTGCCGGAACACGATGTCCATCGACGGGATCTTCTTCTCGATGATGGGCCACTCGTCCACCATCCGGATGCCTTCCATCAGGATGAAGTCGGCGCTCATCGGCTGGAAGTTGGCGCGGTCGTACTCCACCTTCTCGGTCGGCTCGAAGTTGTAGTCGCCCACCTTCCAGCGGAACAGCTTGAAGACGTTCTGCGACACCTGCACCGAGAGCGCGGTCTGCAGGTCTTTCTGGCCGATGTAGTTGTTCGCGACCAGGATGTGGCCGAGCCGCTGCAGCGTGTCCTTCTGCTTCTGCAGCACCTCCTCGAGCTTCTCCTCGGTGAGCTTTCCCTGCTTGACCAGCAGGTTGCCGAGGCGGTCCTCGATCCGCTTCGAGTTCGAGTCGGCGTTCACGACCATGCCGTTCTCGAACGTCACGGTGACCGTGTCGTCGTCGTGCTTCAGCGTCAGCAGGCCGGTCTTTCGCTGCAGCCCGATCAACTGGAAGATGTCCGGGAGACCGAAGTCCTTGATCGATCCTTGAAGCGCCATCGGCCCCTTGCCTACCCGCGCCGCGCCGGCGCTCGGCGCACGGGCAGCATCACGTCGAAGCTCGGGCGGAAGCGGTTGGCGACGAAGTAGATGACGAGCAGCAAGAGCGCCGCGGGCGCGAAGATCCAGGAGCCGAGAAGCGCAGAGGAGGAGCCGGTGACCGAGAACGGCCGGCCCGCCAGCGCCACCAGCGAAAGCACTCCGAACCAGGTCAGCAGCAGCAGCAGGCCGGGAATCGGCTGCCGCCCGAACACGTGGCCGGCGCCGGGCAGCAGCAGCGACAACAGACGGAAGGTGCGCGAGCGGCGGTCGTCCTCGGCCTGCACCTCCATCAGTTTCTTGTTCTTCGCGCTGGGCGACACGCCGTCGCGCACGACGAAGAGATGGAAGCACTGCGTGCAGAGCTCGCCGGTGTCCTGCGCGGTGACCCGGCGGCGGAAGGCGTTCCCGCACTTCAGGCAGCGCAACGTGACCAGACGATTGCCGCGCCGCCGCCAGATGAAGACGCTGACAAAGGCGAAGACCCCGGCAAACACGAGGAAGCGGTTCAGGAAAGCGCCCGGCGCCAGCCCTTCGCCGGCGACGTTGCGGCCCGCCACGTTCTTGAGCCCGACGCCCTGGCTCACGCCCGCGAACTTCGCGGCCACCTGGTCCTTGGTCAGGCCCAGGTCCACGACAGCCGCGACCGCGTTGCCGCCCTTCTCGTACTTCCAGGCGGTTTCATAGCCCTTGGTCAGGTCGGCCGACAGCCGATCCGCTTGCGCGCGGGCCTCGGTCGCCGGCTGGAACTCGAACCGCTGCAGGTGCGCCTGCGCGAGGTTGTAGTAGAAGGTCGCGGTGAACACGGGACCGGCGGCGAGCTCGGTGCCCTGCTTGTAGCGCGCGATCGCCGGCGAGAACTCGGTTCGGTAGAATTCGATGTTGGCCAGGTTGTTCAGCGCGACCGCATCCTTGGCGTCCTTCTTCAGGATCTCCCGGTAGAGGTTGGCGGCGTCCTCGTCGCGGCCGCCTTTCCGGTACTGGCGAGCCAGCAGGTACTGGAGGTCGCGATCGTCGGCGTACGCCGCCTGCGCCTTCTCGAGCTCCAGCGTCGCGAGCGGATCGGGTCCGCCCTCGACCACCATCACCGCCGCCCGGTAGAGCGGGTTCCGCTGTGCCCGGGCTTCGGCATCCAGGCTGTTCGCGAGCGGCCCGACGAGCAGCGACGCGACCAGCAGCAGCAGCACTGCGACCCTCTCGAAGAGCCCGAGATAGGCGAACAGGATCGCCATCCACCACAGCGGCAGCCACCCATAGCCTTCGAAGAGAACCAGCGGCAGGAGCAGCAAGAGCAGGAACACCCCGCGCGCGAACGTCACGCCGCGCGTCGGTCCCAGCTCCTCTTCGAGGTCGTGGAGCAGCAGCGTGCCGAAGCGGACCAGCAACGCGAACGCGAACGCGCTCGCCGTCGCGAGCAGCGCGACCAGGATCGCCGGGATCAGCAGCGAAAGCAGGCGGTAACGGCCGTAGGACGTCTTCGAGCCGGCGGTGATCGCCACGAACGTCTGCTTCAGCGCCGAGATGATGCCGAACGGCCCCTTGCGGATCTGCGCCTGCGCCATCCCCAGATACGCGTCGGGCAGGCGCGGGTCGAGGCCGAGAGCGCCGCGGAAGTACAGCTCGGCCGCGTCGCGCTCGCCTTTGCGCACGCGGTCGATGCCCTTGGCCACCAGCGCCATCGCCATCGGCTCGATGCCGCCGATGTTGCGCTCCATGCGCAGCCGCATCACGTCGGAGAGCACCTTGGCCGCGCCGTCGGCGTCGCCCGCCCGGTCGCGGCGATCGAACTCCGCGAACAGCGCGTCCAGCGACTGGTTGATCGCCACTTCACCCTTGCGAACTTCGATCACCTTGTCGTTGCCTGCGGCCACCGCCCGCGCCGCCGCTCCGAAGAGCGCCGCGGCGAGGACCAGACCGGCGACCAGCTTTCTCATGCGCGCGCCATCCGTGCTCGCTCGACGTAGGCCGTGCGCAGCTCGAACAGCACGCCCTGCAAGACCCGGGTCTCCTCGGCGGTCCGGCGGCCTTCGGTCTTGTCGGCCAGCATCTCCAGGATCGAGATCATCTCGCGCGCGCCCTGCAGCTCGGCGGCATCGCCGTCCAGGAGGCTGCCCGCCTGGGCGGCGAGCGACATCACGAACGAAGCGAAGTCCACGTCGCCCGGCGCCGAGACCCGTGGACCGGTGATCACCTCGGGCGCGGCCGCTGGAGGTGCCGTCGGCGGCGCGGCCACCGGCGCGGGGGCGGCCGGCGGCACGGCCGCCGGCTCCGCGGCCGCGGGCTCCACGTCCTCGGTCGAGCGGAGCTCTCCCTCAGAGGTGAACAGCCGACGGTCCTTGACGGTGAAGCCCTTCTTTTCTTCGCTCATCGGTCGGGAAAACGGCGCTGGCCGGCAGGCTCCAAGGCTAGGCGCGACGCTGGTTTAGGGCGGGAAGCGTAACACAAGCGGCGGGTCGCCCCAAGATTCCGGAGCCGCGATCACGATCGTGCTTCCATCGGTCGTCACTTCGATCGCACCGTCGCGATCGGTTCTCCGGACGGACGCCCGCGAACGCGCCAACCGCTCGAGCGTTTCGGGATGAGGGTGGCCGAAGCTGTTGCGGTCGCCGACCGAGATCAGTGCGAGCCTCGGCCGCACCCGTCCCAGGAAACCGGCGGTGCTGCTGGTGCGGCTGCCATGGTGG
>Ga0075420_100006535_pt1 | contig 10285 bp, 6 predicted proteins | sample SoiMetdeltSBSDD4_FD_75296 | JGI IMG/M metagenome (GOLD analysis project Ga0075420, IMG submission 75296) | Bulk soil microbial communities from a Populus tree surrounding site in Tennessee, USA - Soil MetaG P. deltoides SBSDD4 | ecosystem: Environmental > Terrestrial > Soil > Tree plantation...
AGGGAATTCAATGAGGCCGTGCGCAGTGGGGACCTCGGGCGCGCCGCGCGGTTCCTGCAGGTTCCACCGGCGTCAGGCGAGCGTCTGGACACGCTGGCGCGGCAACTGAGCGAACTCCTCGATCGGTATTTCGTCCAGCCAATCTCGTCGATCAATGCATCGCCGACCGGCGTGCTCGACGACGGCTTGCCCGCCGATCGGGAACGGGTTGGCGTACTGCGCATCGGTGCGCGCGACATCGGCGTCCAGCTGGTTCGCATCGAGGAGCCACCCTCAGGACTGATCTGGCTCATTTCGAACGAGACGCTGGCGCAGGTTCCAACGCTTCACCGCGCGATCACCGCGCCCTGGATCGAACGGGTGCTGCCGCCGTTCTTCACCAGGCATCGGATCTTCGGACACTCGCTGGCCCAGATGGTCGGGCTGGCGTCGTCGCTCGTTATTCCGCTGGTTGTGCTGTACCTCCTGACCGAAGTCCTTATTCGCGTGCTGCGCCGGACCGGGGATCTGCAGCGCCGCCAACTCTCCGAAACCTGGTTCGCGTCGCTGCGCTGGCCGGTGATTCTCTTCCTGTCACTGATGATTCACTTCGGTGGCGCGCGCCTGATGGGGCTCGCGCTCACGTTCCGGCTCCGCTATGGGCGGGTGTTGGTCGCCGTCATCGTGTTTACGGCGGCGTGGCTGTTACGGCGGCTCTTCACGCTGGGGTTCGAACGGACACGCACGCTGATGCCGGGAGCCATCCATGGTGGGACACGTTCGCTCCTGCTTCTGGCGGAGCGGCTGGCAAAGGCGTTCGTCGTCGTGGTGGCGATCGTGGTGATTCTCGGGATCGCAGGTGTTGACACACTGACGGCGCTCGCGGGACTCGGCATCGGAGGCATCGCACTCGCGCTCGGCGCGCAGAAGACGGTCGAGAACTTCCTGGGCGGGGTCTTCCTGCTCAGCGATCGGGCGCTCGCCGTGGGCGACAAGTGCACGATCGGAAACCGCCTGGGGTTTGTCGAAGACATCACGCTGCGATCCGTGCGGCTTCGAACCATGGAGCAGACGCTGCTTTCGATTCCGGCCGGCACCTTGTCGCAGAGCAGCGTCGAGAACTGGGCCACACGAACCAAGAGCCTGATTCAAACCAGGATCCCCCTGCGTTATGGAACGAGCGCTGACCAGCTGCGATCCATTCTCGCGTCGATCGCGAGTTTCCTGTCGGAACATCCTCGCATCGAGAAGGCCTCGTCGCGCATTCGACTTGTTGATTTCGGCGAACGAGCCATCGAACTCGAGATCTTCTGTTACGTGCTGACGAGCGAAGTTCCGCAGTACCTGATCGTGAAAGAAGAAGTGCTGTTGCGGATTGCTACGATTGTCGAGGCGGAAGGCAGCGGATTCGCGCGGCCCACGCAGTTCGTCTACATGGACTCCGAATTCGGTGCTCCACCGGGTCGCGATGTCGTGCATGACCTCCCACGGCCGCGTCCAACTCCGGGGCGGGGCGATCTCCCTGAGGCGCCGGACACGCCGCGATGATTTCCACCCTGAGTGCCCCGGCGGTGGCGCATGCCTCAGCACCGTGGCATTCCTGGTCTACGAGTACTTGACGATGCTGTCGTCCTGAACGCCGGGCACGCTCGGCGTCCGCCCGACGCACTCGGGTCGAAGGTCCAATGGCTCCCTGTTTGTCGGGGAGACGAACGTCCGAGCCGGGACAAACGACGCAATCACGCGTAGCGGGCACGGCCAGGTTCCCCGCATCCCATCTCCGTTAGGCAGCAGCGACGCCAACAGGAGGGAACCATGGATCCCAAACAGATGCTCCTGCTCGCCCTCATGATCAGCATCATGCTGACCGTGTTCGGCTTCGGATTGCGCGCCAGCTTCGGCGACCTTTTGTACCTCGTCCGCCACCCCGGGCTCCTGTCGCGCACCCTGATGTCGATGTTCGTCATCATGCCTATCGTGGCGGTGGTGCTCGTCAGCGTGTTCGACCTTGATCCGGGCGTGAAGATTGCCCTCGTTGCGCTCGCGCTCTCGCCCGTCCCGCCGATGCTGCCGAACAAGGCCAGCAAGGTCGAAGACGAAGATGGCTATTCGATCGCGCTCGTGGCTACCATGGCCCTGCTGTCCATCATCATCGCACCAGTCGCCCTGAACATCCTGGGTCAGCTCGCCGGTCGGGATCTCGCGATGCCCGCCAGTGTCGTGGCAGCGACGGTGGTGAAGTCCGCGTTGGCTCCGCTCCTGGCCGGTGTGCTCGTGCGTCACTTCCTGCCTGGTGTTGCAGCTCGCATCGCCAAACCGGTGTCGACGATCGGCGGGATCCTGCTGGCGGTCGCGGCGCTCATCCTGCTCGTCGTCACGGCGTCCACGCTCATGGCCCTTGCCACTCCCAAAACGCTTCTCGCGATTGCGGCCTTCGTCGTCATCGGCTTCGTCACGGGACACCTCATCGGCGGGCAAGACCATGGTCACGGGGCGGTGCTTGGCCTCGCGAGCGCAACTCGACATCCCGGACTGGCCATGGCGATCGCATCGACGAATTTCCCCACTGAACGCATTGGCGGCATTCTGCTTCTCTACCTCCTCGTGGGTGCCATCGTCGGCATCCCGTATGTGAAGTGGGCGAAGTCACGACCGGCGTCGGCTAGTCCGCGCGGTGGCCACCCCGGTGTGCGACCAGCCGGCGGATCGGTGCGGTAGTCGTGGCTACCAGCACGGGTGCCTTCCGTCCGGGCCACGCCGTGCGATTCACTGCAACCAGGAACCATGGGAGATCGAGTCATGGCAATGAAACCTTTCAAGGGCGTCATCAAGCTCGATGTTCGCGACTCCAAGCCTGATTGGTCGCCTTTCGAGTTGAAGAAAGCGCCCGACGGCGCACCCAATGTCCTGATCGTGCTCTACGATGACACCGGCCTCGCTGCGTGGTCACCTTTCGGCGGCCGCATCAACATGCCCACGCTCCAGAAACTGGCCGACAATGGCCTGATGTATTCGCAGTGGCACACGACCGCGCTCTGCTCCCCCACGCGTTCCACTTTCCTCACCGGACGCAATCACCATGTGAATCGATGCGCTTCGATCACAGAGGGGGCAGACGGCTTCCCCGGGGCGGCGGGCCGGCTGCCCGCCGAATGCGCCACCATCGGGCAAGTGCTCCAGGACAATGGGTACAGCACGTTCTGGTTGGGGAAAAACCACAACGTGCCCGTCGAGGACATCTCGAGCGGTGGCACCAAGTCCGAGTGGCCACTGCAGAAAGGCTTCGATCGCTTCTACGGATTCCTGGGCGGCGAAACCAACAACTGGTATCCGTCGCTGGTTGAGGACAACCGGTTCATCGACCAGCCGGCCCTGCCCGAAGATGGTTATCACCTGTCGAAGGATTTAACCGATCACGCGATCGGGATGCTGCGCGATCAGCAGTCGGCCAATCCGTCCAAGCCCTGGTTCATGTGGTTCTGTCCCGGCGCCAATCACGCGCCGCATCACAGCCCCAGGGAATACGCGGACAAGTACAAGGGCAAGTTCGACGACGGTTATGAGGCGTACCGTGACTGGGTGCTGAAGCGCATGATCGAAAAGGGTGTGATGCCCAGGGACGCCGTCCTCACGCCGATCAACCCGCTGCCCAAGGACGTAGCCGACACCGCGCCGGCCGACATGGTGCGGCCGTGGAATACCCTCAACGCGGACGAGAAGAAGCTGTTTTCCCGGATGGCGGAAGTGTACGCCGGCTTCTCCGAGTACACCGACGCGCAGGTCGGCCGGATCATCGAGTACCTCGAGCGCACGAAGCAGCTCGAGAACACGATCGTGTTTTATTGCGCCGACAACGGCGCGTCAGGCGAAGGCACGCCTAACGGCTCGGTCAACGAGAACAAGTTCTTCAACGGCTATCCCGACGACCTGGCCGAGAACATGAAGATGCTGGACCAGCTGGGCGGCCCCGACACGTACAATCACTATCCCACGGGCTGGGCGACCGCGTTCAGCACGCCGTTCCAGATGTTCAAGCGCTATTCGCAGTTCTCCGGCGGCACCTGCGATCCGCTCGTGATCTCCTGGCCCAGGGGGATCAAGGCCCGGGGGGAAGTGCGTCACCAGTACCACCACTCGACCGACATCGTGCCAACGATCCTGGAGGTCTGCGGACTCGAGATGCCGAAGACGTTCCGCGGCATCGAGCAGTATCCGCTGAACGGCGTCTCGATGCGCTACACATTCGACAACGCCAGCGCGCCGACGCAGAAAAAACGCCAGTACTACTGCATGCTGGGCACGCGCGGCATGTGGGAGGGCGGCTGGAAGGCCGCGGCGCAGCACGCACCGATTTCCGGCGCCGGGAATTTCGACAAGGACGTCTGGGAACTCTATCACACGGACGTTGATCGGTCCGAGTCCAGGAACCTCGCCAAGGAGCACCCCGAGAAGCTCAAGGCGCTTGTCGACGCGTGGTTCGAGGAGGCGGAGACGAACTTCGTGCTGCCGCTCGACGACCGCGGCGCGGCCGAGCTCCTGACGATCGAGAAGCCGAACCCCGAGCCACCGCGAACGCGGTACGTCTATCTGCCAGGCACAGTGGCCGTGCCGGAAGGTGTCGCGGCCAATCTCCGCGGCCGCTCGTACAAGATCATCGCCGACGTGACCGTGACGTCGGATTCGCACGGCGTGATCTTCGCGCACGGCTCGCGCTTCGGCGGCCACGTGTTGTTCATCAAGGACCGGAAGCTGCACTACGTTTACAATTTCCTCGGCATTCGGCCGGAGCAGAAGTTCGTCTCTCCGCCGCTCGATCCGGGCAAACACGCGCTCGGCGTCGCGTTCACGCGGGAGAAGTCAGGACAGTACGGCGAGTCCATCGGGAAGGCGCAGCTTTTTGTCGACGAGGAGGTCGTGGCCGAAGGCCCGATGCGCGCGCAGGTCGGCAACTTCTCGCTGTGCGGCGACGGCTTGTGCATCGGATACGACAGCGACGACCGTGTGAGCCATGAGTACGAGGGGCGTAACCCATTCACCGACGGCGCGATCCTGGGAGTCGGCATCGACGTTGGTAAGGAGGCCTACCTCGATCTCGAGAAGCTGGCCGTCGCGGCGTTCGCCCGCGACTAGCCACTATCGAGTTCAAGCGAGCGGTTGCGCTGAATCCCCCGTTTCGAAGGCTCGCAATATTTTGGGACGCGGATCAAGACGGAGTTTGGCGAATCGCGGCGGATCAATCCGCTCAAGATTCGCGGTCCATCCGCGTCCCAAAGTTTGCCCAATCCGCCACGCGAGGTGAGGACAGTCGCACGAGACCCCCGCCGTGGCGCGAAATGAGGCCCCGCGACATTTGAGACGCGTCCAAAGTTTGCCCAACTCGCCACGCGCGTTGACAACGGTCGCACGAGAAACCTGGCTCTGGCGCGTAACGAGGCCCCGCGACAGTTGAGACGCGGATCGCGGCGGAGTCGGGCGGATCGCGGCGGATCAGTCCTTACGCCGCGCCGGCCCGCATTGCACGACCCACATCATTTTGGGGCGCGGATCGCAAACATCGTCGCGTTGCACTGATCGGCGCACTCGCCACGCCAAGCGTTAGGCGCTCGTCGGACAACCGCATTGGCCCATGCCCGGGCCAGGTTCCCGACACCGCCGGAATTACGCGTGAGTCCTGGCCAGCCGCCGCGCTCATCCAATCCCCGATATGGGCACACGGGAGCCTGGTGGCGTCATAGCGGGCGCCGCGGTGTATAATTGTTGCGGTCGCCTGGTATTCCGACCAGGCTCGACCGTACCTCACCGTTGACGTTAGGCAGGACAGCATGTTCAGGATCCGGTTCTTCACGCCAACCTTCGTAAATGACGAGGGCGTGTGGCAAGTCGGCGGTGAACTCATGCTTGGCACCGCCCGACTGTGTTTCCTCGCGGACCTGAGTTATTGGGGCGTCGGCCATTACGAGCGTCAGTGGCGCGACGGGATCTCGCGACTGGTCCACGGTCCGTCGAGCGCCCTCATGACCAGCTACCGGGGGCCCGGTGTTGCCCTGGCGCACCACACCATGTGGGCGCTCTGGCGTGAGGAAGGCCACGTATGGGTCCAGGAACACACGGTGGTGGCCTCCGAGCTCGACGCGCCGTTCAACCCTAACGAGCCTTACGAGCACGTCGGCGTTCGCGTCCCCGCGGCGGAAAACGGCCTGCCCATCTCCGAATGGCGCGTCGGCCTCGAGCATGTGCACGCGGCCGTGCTTGGGATCCGCCTGCCGAAGTTGCCAGGCTGACACGGCGCGCACCGCAGGCTGTTCAGCCCGAGCGGGTCCTTCGGGCAATGGTCCTCCAGTCCGGAGGCTTAGCATCCTCCCCGATCGCTGTCGGCGTTGACGACAGCCTTCCGATCTGGACGATACGCAGGAGGGCCCATGGCATCGAGGGAGCAGAAGAAGCCGAACATCCTCATCATCTGGGGCGATGACATCGGCTGGTTCAACGTCAGCGCGTACAACCACGGCATCATGGGGTACCGGACGCCGAACATCGACCGCCTCGCGAAGGACGGCACGATGTTTACTGACTGGTACGGCCAACAGAGCTGCACCGCGGGCCGCGCCGCATTCATTACCGGCCAGTCGCCGATCCGCACCGGCCTGACGAAGGTCGGACTCCCGGGCGCTGACATTGGCCTGCGGCCGGAAGATCCCACGATCGCCGATGTCCTCAAGCCCCTCGGATACGTCACCGGGCAATTTGGCAAGAACCACCTCGGCGACCGCGACGAGTTCCTGCCTACGGCGCACGGTTTCGACGAGTTCTTCGGCAACCTCTATCACCTGAACGCGGAAGAGGAACCGGAGAACGAGGACTACCCGAAGGACCCCGAGTTCAGGAAGAAGTACGGTCCGCGCGGTGTGCTGCATAGCTGGGCGAACGCGGACGGTCCACAGAAGATCGAGAACACCGGCCCGCTGACGCGAAAGCGCATGGAGACGGTGGACGAAGAGTTTCTCGATGCCTCGCTCAAGTTCATCGACAAGGCCCACGCCGATGGGAAGCCGTTCTTCGTGTGGTGGAACTCAACCCGCATGCACGTCTTCACGCACCTGAAGAAGGAGTCGCAGGGCAAGACCGGGCTGGGCGTCTATCCAGATGGCATGGTGGAGCATGACGGCCATGTCGGGCAGCTGCTGGACAAGCTCGACCAGTTAGGCATCGCCGACAACACTCTCGTTATGTATTCGACCGACAACGGCGCCGAGGTGATGAGTTGGCCCGACGGCGGCTCCACGCCGTTCCGCGGCGAGAAGGACACCAACTTCGAAGGTGGCTGGCGCGTGCCGTGCATCATCCGCTGGCCGGGTATGCTCAAGCCGGGGACCGTCTCCAACGAGATATTCTCGCATACGGACATGTTGCCAACGCTGGCCGCGGCCGGCGGCGATCCCGATGTCGTCGAGAAGCTCAAGAAGGGGTACCAGTCGGGCAACAAGACCTTCAAGGTGCACATCGACGGCTACAACCTCCTCCCATTCCTCAAGGGCGAGGTGAAGGAGAACCCGAGGAAGGGCTTCCTGTACTGGAGCGACGACGGCGACCTCATGGCGCTGCGCGTGAATCAGTGGAAGTGCACGTTCATGGAACAGCGGGCGCGCGGGATGGATGTGTGGCGCGAACCACTCGTGGCCATGCGCGTACCGAAGATTTACAACCTCCGGGCCGACCCGTTCGAACGAGCGGACGAAGACGCAGACATGTTCTACGCCAAATGGTTGATGGACCGTGCGTACCTGCTGGTGCCGGCCCAGGCCATCGTGGGCGAGTTCCTCAAGACGTTCAAGGATTTTCCGCCGCGGCAGAAGCCGGCGAGCTTCAGCATCGACCAGGCGCTCGAGAAGGCCCGCGAGAGCGAGAAGCACATGGCGACCGCGTACGGCGGCGGCGTGAAATAATTTCGATCAGGTCTGGTAAAGCGTGAACACGGATTACGCAGGTAATTCGCGTTCAAGGCCCGACCGATCTTATCGTTGTACCAACCCAGAGGTTCCGATGCTACGCGCACTACTGGTTGCCACCGTCGTGTTCCCGTGTGCTGGATTGGCGCAGCAGACGTTGATCGCTTCCCCAGCGAGTGCCGCGCAGGAGACTGTGTTCGTAAAGCCGGCCACCTTCGCCGTCTACATGGGGTTCACCACGGACGGCGGCACAGACTTCACCCTCGGCGGTGAGTTCACGGTTCGCAAGCCGGAATGGAAGGCATTCGGGGTTGGCGCATTCTTCGACTACATCTTCGACAACAATGGCGATTTCCTCCTCGGCGTCACCGCGCACTACTTCCTTCCCAGAAACCGCCTGGTCTTCGAGGCCGGGCCCGGCTGGGCTTTCGACGGCTCGGATTTCCTGTTTCGTGTCGGGGCAGGCTACGAGATCGCAAGAGGCGCCCTGGTTATCGAGCCGAAGACCTATTTCGACTTTGTCTACGGCACGACGCTGTGGGGATTCGGCGTAGCGATTGGCCGATAACCCCGATCAGGTCTGGTAAAGCGTGAACACGGATCACACGGTAACGCGGGATTACACGGCGCACGCCGTGAGGGGCCATTCAGCGAGATAGGCGACTCCGCAGCGATGGTTCGTCGGCCCCTCACGGCGTGCTCTATCTGCGCAGATCGGCGTTTACCTGTGTGTTCCGTGTTCAAGCCTGACCGATCTTATCGTTGTTCGTTCAAGGCCTGACCGATCTTATCGTTGCTTTCACGCTGGCAACGCCGCCACGACAATCAAAGTCCGCCAGGACCAGGCGCGACGACGGTTCCCTGCCCTCGGGGACGAGTCGGTAAACGTTTGACGTGATCCGCACCGCGGCATCGCCTTCATTGTTCCTGCAGTACCACATCGCGAGCCGTTCGGCGATGCTGCTGCGCATGCGCCGGCGGTGCACCCGCGGCAGGCGGAGCCAGCGGATGTCGTGGACATAGGCGAGCAACAACTTCGAGCGGAACGACGATGGGTAGTTCGCGCGATTGGTGACGGGGATTCCCACGCCCTCGCCGTCCACCTCAACAATCCCGGTCTCGACATCGAAGTTGACGCGATCGATCCAGTTGAAGAGCCGGTAGTCCTGTGCCACGCCAACCATCCAGAGCACCCCGTACGCCGGTACGTTGAGTGCGCCGACGATGGGAATCCGACGAGTCGTCGCGAGGGCCAGGACAACGATGAACGCGAGGGCGAACCGTCCGCTGCGCGTGAGGGCGGGTGCAATCGGCAGCGCCGGCAGCGCCGGTGCACGACTCCAGCGTGCCGCCCACGCACTGATCTCCGGGCCGAAGAACAGGATCAGTGTTGAGAGGAGACCCAGCATCGCGAAGGGAAGACCGAGCGTCGCCAGGATGAAGAGGTGAAATCCCGCGAAGAACACACCGCCGGCGTATTTGACCGCGTTTCCCGCCCGCGCAAATAGCAGGACCGCCATGAACGGCTCCACCGCCATCACCATCCAGTTCGCGATCCGCAACATGGGAACGTGTTCAGGTCCCCACACGTCAGGCATGACGGCGACTGGAAGGCGCAGGGACGCATAGAGTCCGTACCCCGAGCGCCAGAGCGGGCTGTCGTACTTCCACAATCCGGCGATGACGTACATCAGCGCCACGTTGATCGTCAGGCACGTCACCGCGGTTCCGGGAACCGTGGTGGTACTCAATCGCGCGACCGTGCCGCGGGCGTCACGCAGCAGGTGGGGCAAGCCTGACGAAGGCGGCTGTGGAAGCAACACCAACCAGAAGAGCAGCAGGTGAACCACGGCATCGTCGAGGTACATGACGATGAAGTTCCAACGGTAGGTCGAGGCGATGATCGCGAGTGCGATTGCCGCGCACATCCGGCTGCGCCATCCCATCACGATGCCAATCGTCGCGCCCAGCGCAACGCACAGTGCAAGCACAATCACAACGGTCGGCGTGCCGGCCTGAAAGAGGCTGACGCGTGTTTCCGGGTAGACCCACTGCACCAGCCAGTGATCAATCAGTCCATCGCGCGCGCTGAAGTCGCGCACTTCGAGCAGCAACCGGATGACATACACGCTTGCGAGCAGCCCGACGACGATGCGGAACAGCGCAATCGCCAGCGCAGGGACTTCGCGCCGGAAGGCAGCCGGAACTCGCCAGGTAAACATCGCTCGTTTGTCAGTGCTGTTTGCTGGGGCTGCATGCCGGGACTGTAGCTGGTGCTGGTGATGCAACGGAGATCAGGACATCTCCGCAAATCGACTTGCAGTTTATCTCACTAGTCCTCTCCAATTCTGCGGTCTCTC
>Ga0075420_100006538_pt1 | contig 10282 bp, 9 predicted proteins | sample SoiMetdeltSBSDD4_FD_75296 | JGI IMG/M metagenome (GOLD analysis project Ga0075420, IMG submission 75296) | Bulk soil microbial communities from a Populus tree surrounding site in Tennessee, USA - Soil MetaG P. deltoides SBSDD4 | ecosystem: Environmental > Terrestrial > Soil > Tree plantation...
GTCAGCATCGTCTTGCCGGCAACGGCCGCGCCAGCCGCGGGAACGCCGGTAAGTTCCACTCCGTACGCGCCAGGTTTCGCTTCGAGATCCGCCGCCGCGAGCCCCTTCCATTCGAGCGGCGACTCCATCCACAGTCGCACGGGACGGGCAAACGCACGACCGCTGAGGGTCGTCAGGGGCGTCGTGGATTTGACCGTGAGCAGGATGACGCTTCCGGGTTCGAGCGTCCGCGAGGACGAGGAAATCGTCAGCGCAGTCGCGCCCTGCCCGACAACCGGCGTGTCGAGCGCGCAGACGGCCAAGGCCAGCGCAGCGAAGACGTGGCGCACTGTGTGTGAGGTTCCTTGGGAGGATCTTAACAGTTGAGAGGCGAAGCGCCCCTTGTCGGAGCAACGCGGTGTAAGGGCGACGCATGCGTCGCCCTTACGGTGTGTGGCCGCGGTGTTTACGCTAGCGGCGGCGCGTCCGCGCCGTACGAGGCGGCGTCTGGCGGCGGGTTTCTCCTCCGCCGCGGACGCGCGTCCTGCATTTCGAAGTCTCTCACGAACTTGTCGAGCACGTTGTCGGCGGTCGCACCGAACTGTTCGATCACTGCAGTCGCCGGATCGAACACCGCTCCTTCCGGCGTCTCCGTGGCCGGCACGGGCGGTGTGGGGGCCACTACAGGTACCGGAATCGGCTGCGGCAGCGGCTCCTGCGGGGCGCTCATGGCCGGGCTGCGCTTCGTTTCGGCGGCGACGTACGACGGCGTGATCAGGCGACCGACGACAGGGGGCTCCGACGCCTCCGCCGGCGCGGCCTTGACTGGCGCCGCCTTCTTGGCCGCGGGCTTGGCGACCGAGGTCACCCGCTTTGCCGGCGTGGAGCGCTCGAACCGGAACCAGAAGTACTGACCCACGCCCCAGGCGATCCAGCCCACCCAGGCGAGCTTGAGTGGGGTGCCGAACGCGTTGATGACATCCAAGAAATCTGACATCGCGTCTACTCCACCCACGTGAAGGCCTTGTTCGCTGACAGCGAGTAGCGGGTCAGCAAGGCCTCGAAGATTGGGGCGTTCACGCTCTCGAGCGCCATTGCCGCTCGGAGCGCCTCGTCAACGTTGGTGCCGTCTTCCCGTTCGAGCACCAGGATGATCACCACGCGGCGCTGATCGGAGGTCTCCTTGAAGCCCTTGGTCGGCATGTGATGTCCGACATTCAGCTTGCGGACAGGTACCGGACTCGAGATCGCCTGGCGCACCCACATCGCGATGCGTTCGGCGCGACGGCCAGCGCGGGCTTCTTCGCGCTTGCGGCCCGCTTCGAGCGACAACCCCTGCACGATCTCCTCGGAACTGGCGCCGACAGCGATGATCTCTCTCGCACGGCTGAGGACGTTCCTCATCTCCTGTGTGAACGTCGGCTGCTCGAGCTGCTCGAGCGACTCGTACGACGAGAGCCGCCACCTGAATTCATCGGTGAACAGCAGCACGCGGAAGGAAGCGCGGCGCCCGGCTTGATCGTGCGCGTTGCGCACGATGATGTCCTGGGTGACTTCTGGCGGAGTCGGAGTCGACAGCCGCGTGAGCCGGTCCACCTCCAGCACGGTGGCGTATGACAGACACCCGCCGGCGATCACGAAGGCGACCGTGGAGGCACCCCACGCGACGACAGAAAACGCCGACTGCCACTTGCGTTTCACCGGAACTGCACTCGGACCCACAGCCACTCCTCCCCGGACGGTCTGAAGTGCAGGATTGTCGCCACTATCGGTTCGCTGTAGCGACGCAGGCATGGGCGTGCAGATGCGAGCGGTTTTCGCAGGCACACCGGCGCAACGGAGTGACAGAAAGTGGCCGCGCCGACAAAAAGTGCCTGGCGCCTACGAAAGTGATTTCAGCGAATGAACGTGAACTTGCCTTGCGCGGATGTGCCGCTACCGAATGGCCACAGAATGGACCCGTTGCTCGGCCTGGCACTGGCGCTGACGCGGACGTAGTACTCGCGATTGGGTTCGAGCACCGTGGTCTTGAAGAGGGCGAGCTGCTTGACGGTCGTCATCCATTGACGGACCGCGTTTTCATCAGTCGTGGACCGCGACTCCTCGGTCCGTCCATCGATCCTGAGCCCCATCATGTACTGTCGTTTGAGGTTGTCGTACTCGACGCTGCTGGTGATGGTGGCCGTGCCAATCGTCCGGTCCACCCACGCCGGCACGTCCATCCGCAGTTCGACGGTGTAGGTGAAGGTGGTCGTCAGACCGCTCTGGATAGCTGCCCTGACTTCGTCGGTCAGGCCATTCACCAACTCGAACGAGACCAAAACCTGGCCTTCCTTGACGAGCGGTGTGACCCTCAGCGTCTGCTGCGGCACTTGCGCGAACGCGTCCGACACACTGGCAGAGAACGCCAATGCACACAGTACGACGATCGTCAAGAAGCGTGCAGAACCGGGCCGCATCACGCAGTCGCGCAAGGAATGTAGCACATCGACGTGATCCTGTCGTCTCTGTTTCTCGTCCCGAATGCTATGATTCAGCAGGGCTTCAGCCCATCCAATCCGTGCAAAGGCTCGGCATCCTCATCGGTGTGCTGATCAGTGTCGTTGTCGGGGAACAGCCGAGTTCCGCGCAATCCCCCGTGTACGAATTCTTCGAGCGTACGCTCGAGTCGCTTCGCCGCGAAGCCGACATACCTGCCATGTCAGCGGCGATCGTTCAGGACGGCGCCCTCGTCTGGGCCCGCGGGCTCGGGCGACAGGATGTGGAGGGCAATATCGCGGCAAGCCCCAACACGCCTTACGTTGTCGGTGCGCTCGCGCAAACGCTCGGATCCACGCTGCTGCTGCGAAAGTGCGTCGATCAGAGTTACCTGGAAATCACCGACAAAGTCGTACGTTGGATGCCCGACTATCCGGACGACAGTACGAGGGTCGGTGAGCTTCTCAGCCACACTGCACCGGATGGCACCTATAAGTACGCCCCGGTGCGGATGTCGGCGCTGACCGGCGTGGTCGAAGAATGCGCGCATCGCAAGTACCCGCAGCTGCTGGCGCAGGAACTATTCGATCTGCTGGGCATGATCAACTCGGTTCCGGGGCAGACGCTCGGCACGCCGACGTCCGACGATGCGGCGATGTTCGATCCCGCGCGATTGGCTCGCTACGCCGACACCCTTCGTCAACTCGCCATACCGTATCGTCTGATCAATCGTCGTCCGGTCAGGAACACCGACGTGACACCGGCCCGCATCGATTTCGCTCAGGGTGTCGTGTCCACCGTCATCGACCTGGCGCAATTCGATCTGGGCTACGACAAAGGCTTCCTCGATCCGGCGACTCGCGTGAGTGCGCTGTCGCAGACATTCGTCAATGGCAAGACAGGACTCGGCTGGTTCGTTCAGGCGTACAACAATGAGCCGATCGCGTGGCAGTTTGGCGTGATCGAAAATGCCTACTCCTCGCTCATTGTGAAGGTCCCCAACCGGAGACTGACGTTGATTCTGCTTGCGAACAGCGATGGCCTGAGCGCCCCGTTTGCCCTCGAAGCTGGCGACGTGACCACGTCGATCTTCGCCAGAACCTTCCTGCGAAACTTCGTGCCTTGAGCGTTACCACGCGCGCTGCGACGACCGCGGCTCTCCTGCTCGCCGTCGTCCTGTGCAGTCCCCCTCGCGAGGCTCGCGCAGACTACCTGTTCATTCCGTTCATCGGCGGCGCCTTCGCGGGCAACACGGCGTTCCTCAATCTCGAACAGGGTGCGGGTTCGACCCAGTGGGTCTTCGGCGGCTCTGCGGGCTGGCTGAGTTCCGGCGTGCTAGGGCTGGAAGGCGAGTTCGCGTATGCGCCGCGCTTCTTCGAGCGGGACAACCTCGCCGGTGAGATTCTCGGGAGCAACGTAACGACACTGAATGGCAGTGTCATCGTCGCCGTGCCGCAGAGCGTCACCGGATATGCGCTGCGCCCGTACCTCGTCGGCGGCCTCGGCCTGATGCACTCCGGTATCACCTATCTCGTGTTCGACCCGGTCGATGACAATTCGCTGGGGCTCAACATTGGCGGCGGCGCCATCGGTTTTCTCTCCCCGAGGACAGGAGTCCGCTTCGAGCTTCGCCACTTCAGGACGCTCGGAAAGGCCACTAACCCAGCCAGCGGCGAAGTGTCGACTCGATTGAGTTTCTGGCGTTTTACCGTGGGGGTCGTCATCCGGCGCTGACGAGGTTTGCGGTTGGCCGCGCAATTGCTTTACCTTGTCTGCATGACCGCTTTTTTACTCTCCCGACGACATTCACGGACGATTGCGGCGCTCACGTTATCCCTGACGTTCACGAGCTTCACCGTCGCCCAGACGAGGATCGTTGCACCGAAGAACAAGTACTCGGTGACCGACGACGTAAAGCTCGGGCGAGAGGCGGCTGCGCAGGCGAAGAAAGAGTTGCCGATGCTCAACGACGACCGCGTCGATGATTACGTCGAGCGGATCGGGCAACGGCTTGCCGACTCGGTTCCACCTGAGTTCCGCCATTCCGAATTCCAGTACACCTTCGACGTCGTGAACCAGAAAGACATCAACGCGTTCGCGTTGCCTGGCGGCCCCATGTTCCTCAACCGCGGGATGATCGAGGCTGCGAAGAGCGAAGGCGAAGTCGCCGGCGTCATGGCTCACGAGATGTCGCACGTCGCCCTGCGTCACGGCACCGCTCAGGCGAGCTCTGGTCAGGGCGCCCAGATTGGCGGAATCCTCGGCCAGATTGCCGGCGCGATCATCGGCGGCACGGCCGGCAGCATCATCTCGACCGGCTCACAGGTTGCCGCCGGTGCGTACATCACCAAGTACAGCCGGGCATACGAATCGCAGGCGGACATTCTCGGCGCGCAGATGCTCGCCCGCGCGGGCTACGACCCGCGTGAGATGGCGAATATGTTCAAGACGCTTGCGGCGGAGGGCGGATCGCGCGGACCCGAGTGGTTGAGCAGCCACCCGGATCCCGGCAACCGCTACAACGCGATTATCAAAGAAGCGAGCAGTCTGCGGGTTGAAGGGAACGCCAACACCGGACAGTTCCCGCAGATCCAGCAGCGGTTGGCCGGCATGGCTCCAGCGTATACCGCCGAGCAGATTGCCAAGGGTCAGGCGCGGTCGAATCCGCGTCCGGTCTCCACCCGAGCGCCGGTTAACGTGCCTCCACCATCGACGGAATACCGAACCTCACAGCCGCTGAATTTCATGCGTCTGCGTCTGCCGTCCAACTGGAATGAGGTCGGCGGTGGAAACGGTGGGGTCACATACGCGCCGGAAGGCGGCTACATCCAGTCAGGGGACGAGTCCGCGTTCACGCATGGGTTCCAGATCGGCACGAGCACTGTGAAAGGGAGCGGCAACCTGCAGCGTGACACCGATGCCCTTATCCAGGCGTTCGCGAAGGGCAACCCTCAGCTGCGGACCTCCGGCGGCTACACGCGCGAACAAGTCAGCGGACGCAACGCGTTGCGCACGACGCTCTCGAATGTGTCGGAGGTGACCGGTCAGCCTGAAACCGTCTCGCTGACGACGACGCAACTGGCCGACGGACGAGTGCTGTACCTTATCGGCGTGGCGCCGCAGAGCGAGGCGAATACGTACCAGGACGCCTTCCAGCGCGTGCGGCAGTCGATCCAGCTGTCCGACCGTTGAAGTCGCAGTCATCGAGGTGATCGTTCACCAGGCCCATCGCCTGCATGAACGCGTAGATCGTCGTCGGGCCGACGAACGTCCAGCCGCGGCGCCGTAGATCCTTACTGAGCGCGACAGACTCTGGTGTGGTGGCCATGCCCATCAGCGTCTCTCGCGTGATCCGTTTCGGTCGCGACGCTGCATCCGGCTCCCACTGCCAGAAGTACGTCGAGAGCGACCCGCACTCCTCGCGCAGTTCGATGGCGCGCTTGGCATTGTTGATCGTCGACTCGATCTTACCGCGATGGCGAATGATGCCTTCATCGGCGAGGAGCCTGGTCACGTCGCGCGACGTATAGCGTGCGACGCGATCGATGTCGAAGTTTGCGAACGATCGCCGGAAGTTCTCGCGTTTCCTGAGGATGGTCAGCCAGCTGAGGCCGGCTTGAAAGCCCTCGAGACACACTTTTTCAAACAGCCGTCGATCGTCTTTGACAGGCTTCCCCCATTCACGATCGTGATAATCGACGTAGAGCGGATCGGTGCCACACCACCAGCAACGGACGGTTGTCTTGGTGCTCATGAATGATCGTCAGGTCAAAGGGCAAAGGTCAAAAGCGAGGTCAAAGGAGCCCTCGGCCTTTGCTTTTTGCCCTTTGACCTTTGCTTCATCGAAAGATTCCGCGAATACCCCGGCCAATGGCGCCGAACAAGCCTTGAAGCGCGCGCTCGGCCCGCTGCTGCAGACTGCCCTGGTGAAGCTGACAGAGCTGCGTTGGCACGGCATCGCCGTCCTTGAAGTACTCCGTGTAGCCCGGGCAGCCGTCGAGGGCGCGGCGATACGACAGCATGCAGATCTGCTCGCGGCGGAGATCGTTGGGGGGCTCGAACGTGGCGGCGGGCAGGCGGCGCGCGGTGCGGCGCATGAAGTCCGCCCAGATCGGCAGCGCAACCCGAGAGCCTGAGGCGCCCTCGAAGATCGTCTGAGGTTGATCGAAACCCACCCACACACCAACCACAACCGACGAGTTGAAGCCGACGAACCACGCGTCGCGGTTTTCGCTGGTCGTGCCCGTCTTGCCGCCGACCGCTCCCCTCACACCCTGTGCGCGCACGGCCGCGCCGGTCCCGCGCGCCACCACGTCCTGAAGCATCGTGATCATCTGGAACGACACCTGCTCAGAGAGGATCTTCTCGCGCTCGATGTGTACCTGATGCACCCTGCTGCCGTTCGCGTTCTCGACCGAGACGATGCCGCGCGGGCGCACGCGGTAGCCCATGCTCGGGAACACGGCGTACGCGGCTGTGAGATCGATCGGACTGACGAGCCCGCTCCCCAGTGCCAGCGATGGCACGTCGGGTTGCTCGGTGACGCCAAGGTCGCCAGCCAGACGGAGCACTGGCCGCGTGCCGACGCGCTGCTGCAGCAGGACGGCGGCGGCGTTGTTCGACTCGAGCAGCGCTTCACGCAACGTCATCGAGTCCTGTCCCGTGGCGCGCTCGTCGCGCGGAATCCAGACGCCCTCCGGCGCCTGTACCGCCACCTGCCGCAGGCCGTTGATCGTCGAGACGGGCGAAAGCCCGCTCTCGAGCGCCGCCGCGTACACGAACGGCTTGAATGCCGAGCCCGGCTGCCGCTTGCTGCGAATGGCGCGATTGAACGGCGTGACGCTGAAGTCGGATCCGCCGACCATGGCCAACAGATTGCCTGACTGCGGATCGATCGCCACGAGCGCAGCCTGAAGGTCGCGTTGCCCGATTCGCCTCAGTCCATCGCGCAAGGCGATCTCCGCCGCATCCTGGATCTCGGGGACGAACGTGGTGTGGACTTTCCAGTCCGGCGGGTTGTCGCCGCCGTAGACGTTGCGGAACTGCTGCCGCAGAAACTCTTTGGCATAGCCGTGGCGCGCGCTCGAGACCGACGACAGCGGCTGGATCTGGATGCGTTCGGCACGCGCTGCCTGTTCCTGGGCGGGCGTGATCTTCTTCTCCTCGCGCATGCGCTGGAGCACGACGTAGCTGCGACGTCGCGCCGCGTCGAGGTGCGTCCACGGGGAGTACGAGGCCGGCGCGCGGATGATGCCGGCGATGAGCGCCGCCTCACCGAGCGTGAGATTGGACGCCGGCTTGCGAAACACCTTTCGCGACATCGTTTCGACGCCGTAGATGCCACCGCTCAGATACACCCGGTTCAGGTACAGCTGCAGGATCTCCCGCTTCGAGAGAAACAGTTCGAGCATCGCCGCCAGGACGGCCTCCTGCGCCTTGCGGCCGTATGTTTTGGCGTTCGAGAGGTACAGCGTGCGCGCCAGCTGCTGCGTGATCGTGCTGCCGCCTTGCGTGCCCTCGTCGGAGCGGAGGTTGTAGAACGTAGCGCGCGTCAGCGCGATCGGATCGATGCCGGGGTGCAGATAGAACCGGTGATCCTCGACGGCGATGACCGCGTCCTTGAAGTACGTGGAGATCTGTTCGAGCGGAACGTCGCGGCGTTGCTCATCGAGCCGGAACCAGGGCCGGCCGGCGGCATCGTAGAACACCGTGTCGCCGACACCGCGATTCAGGCGGTAAATCGACCAGCCATGGCGCACCGTCCACGTGCCGACGATGACCAGGAGCACCGCCATACTGGCCGCGAGCGCGATCTTCAGCCAGCGGGGCACGGCCCAACGCGGCAGAGGCCAGCGGGGAATTGACGGCAGAGTGAGTTTGGGCAGCCGCACCTGTATGAATGGTAATAAATTATGGGTACCGATGGCCCTCTCTGTTAGACGTGCGCTGCCGTGGTTTGTTTGCGTGCTGGGTGCGGCCCTGCTGGCTGGCGGCGTGTTCGCCGTGGTCCAGGCTCAAGCCCCGCTCGCCGAACGCGACTTCCTGACGCGGATTCGTCGCCTGACGGTCGAGGGGCGTCGCGCCGGCGAAGGCTACTGGTCGAAGGACGGCCGCCAACTCGTGTTTCAGAGCGAGCGCGAGCCCGGTAATCCCTTCTACCAGATCTACTTGATGGATATGGCGAGCGGTGACGTCACGCGCGTCTCGCCTGGCACAGGCAAGACCACCTGCTCGTTCATCAATCCTGAAACCGGCGACGTGCTGTTCGCCTCCACGCATCACGATCCGCGCTCGAAACAACTGCAGGACGAAGAGCTCGCGTTTCGCGCCTCGGGCAAAGAACGCCGCTACTCGTGGGACTACGACCCCGAGATGGAATTGTACGTGCGCAGCGCGAAAACCGGGACGCTCCGCCGTCTGACGAACAAGCGCGGCTACGACGCGGAGGCCAGCTACTCCCCCGATGGTCAGTGGATCGTCTTCTCGTCGACACGCGACGCGTACGATCGCCCGCTCTCGGCGGCCGAGCAGAAGCAGCTCGAGACCGATCCCAGCTACTTCGCGGAGATCTACATCATGCGCGCCGACGCTGACGGCTCCGGACCAAAGCGATTGACCAAGGTGCCGGGCTACGATGGCGGGCCATTCTTCTCTCCCGACGGCAAGCGGATTATCTGGCGGCGATTCGATGAGGCCGGCCTCATCGCCGACGTGCGGACGATGAACCTGGATGGGACCGACGAGCGACAGATCACCGATTTCGGCGCGATGAGCTGGGCCCCGTACATTCATCCGTCGGGTCAGTATGTGCTGTTTGCGTCCAACAAGCTTGGCTTCGAGAACTTCGAAGTCTTCATGGTGGACATCGACGGAAAGAAGGAGCCGGTGCGCGTGACGTACTCCGACGGCTTCGATGGACTTCCCGTGCCGTCGCCGGACGGCACTCAGCTGGCGTGGACGTCGAGCCGCGGCGGTGGGCGCGAAGGTCAGATCTACCTCGCGCAGTGGAACCATCAGAAGGCGCTCGACGCGATGAAGAACGCACCACCGCGAAAGGGCCCGAAATGAGCGCACGACGATCGCGTCTTCTTGCCGCCGTTCTGTCTCTCGCGGCTGCGATGCCCGCTGCCGCGCAGACCGCAGCGACGCGAGCCCACGTCGAGACACTCGCGTCGGAGAAGTTCGCCGGCCGCGAGGCCGGGTCACCGGGCGAGCGCCTCGCTGCCGACTACATCGCCTCGCAGCTGACGCGGATGGGCGCACGGCCGCTGCCAGGGCGCAGCGACATGTTCGTCCCCTTCACCTTTACCGCCGGCAGCCGCGACGGCGGCTCTCGCGCCGTTGTCGGCTCGACGACCTTCGACACGGCGAAGGACGTGATCGCACTCTCCTTCTCTGACGATGGCGAGGTCAGTGCACCGGTCGTGTTCGCGGGATACGGCATCGTGGTGCCCGAGACGCAGAACTTCGGCTACGACAGCTACGCCACGCTCGACGTCAAGGACAAGATCGTCGTCGTGCTCCGCTACTTCCCCGAAGACGCGGACCAGCAGACGCGCGGCATCCTGGCGCGATACTCCGATCTTCGCTACAAAGCGATGGCCGCCCGACAGCACGGCGCCAGAGCGCTCGTCGTGATCACCGGCCCGCGTTCACCGAACGCGGGACAGACCGTGCCGATGTCCTTCGACACGGCCCTCGCTGGATCCGGCATCCCAGCGGCCAGCGTGAGCGGCGCGGTGGCGGCGGCGCTGTTTGCCGGCGCATCGAAGTCACTTCAGGCGGTCCAGCAGGAACTGGACAGCGGCAATCCGCACGTCGCCGG
>Ga0075420_100006540_pt1 | contig 10278 bp, 8 predicted proteins | sample SoiMetdeltSBSDD4_FD_75296 | JGI IMG/M metagenome (GOLD analysis project Ga0075420, IMG submission 75296) | Bulk soil microbial communities from a Populus tree surrounding site in Tennessee, USA - Soil MetaG P. deltoides SBSDD4 | ecosystem: Environmental > Terrestrial > Soil > Tree plantation...
ATTCAGCTCGGCACGCGCGACGCCCGGGACCACGAGCGGGACGCGCTCTACGAGCCACACGCACGCAGCACAGTGTACGCCCTCGAGGTAGAGATCGACCTGCGCGAGCCCATCAGCGGTGCGACGGACATACAGCTCGTGAAACGTCGCGTGGTCGAACTCCGCGAACGTCCGCCCGCTCGACGTCACCGGCGCGTCGCGACGTTCCGCGATGTGGTAATAGCCGGCGAGGCCGTGCTCGCTGAGGATCGCGAACGCGGTGCGGCACCCGGCGCAGCAGAACTGGTGGTCGCTCTCCGGCACGACGAGTCCCGCCGCAACCGGAAGCTGGCAGTGCGCGCACGACACGTCAGCGGTGGCCGCGAACGTCGGCACGGCGGTCGTCGCGTCAGCCGCCATGCGTCACTCCCGTCACGGCCGCATCGTGACGCGACTCCTCCATCGGTCGCACCGTGAGACGGCCGGCCATCGTCAACACGCCGATCACGACAGCGACGCCGGCCGCCACCAGAGGAAGCCGTCGCTGAAACGTCCCGAACGCGCGCTGCGCGCCGGCACCGATCGAGGCCATGAGCGGCAGCGTGCCGAGCCAGAAGAAGAGCATTACGAGAACGCTGTCCCGTACTCGGCCCGTACCACCCGCCGTCGCGACGAACGCGTACAGCCACCCGCACGGGAGCAGGGTCGTGAGCAGCCCGGTCGCCGCGCCGCGAACCGTCGGCCGCTGATGCCGCAGACGAACGAGCGATCCACCGATCGCTGTCTGGACGATGCGCGGCGTCCCCGGAATGGCGCCGCGAAAGCCTGACGCGAGAAGCAGCGTGTTCGCGCCCCACACCGCGAGGAGCGCTCCCGACACGACCGCCGCGAGCCGGCTCACCCGCACCAGCCCCCCGAGCTGGTCCACGCCGCCGCCGATCGACCCGGCGACGACGCCCAGCATCAGGTACGACACGAGCCGCCCGACGTTGTACGCGGCGATCGGCCCGAGCGCCACCGAGTGCTGCGCCCGTGCGTGGTTCGCCTGACGATCCGCGTACAAACACGCGAACCCGCCGCACATGGCAGCGCAGTGAACGCTTCCGAGAAGGCTCGCAGCAAGCACGGCAAGGAGCAGCGTCATCTCAGGGCCGCGATGCGACGTCGAGGCGGGACAGCTGAGTGAACCGCTCCGTACCGATAGTGGCGTCGAAGCGCAGCTCCCATTGGCCGCCGCGCGTTGGCCCGAGGCGAGCCGAATACTCTCCGCGGCCCGCCGGCGCGACCAGCATCTCGTGTGCTTCGGTCGCGCGCGCGATGGGAAGGGCCGTCACGCGCATGGTCGCGCCGGTGAGCGCTACTCCGAGCGAGTCGGTCAGTCTGGCGGCGATGACCGTGCCGCCGTCCGCCGTCGGCGCCATCGTGGCCGTCAAACGCCACCCGAGCTTCGCGTTTCGCTCGGCTTGCGCGAGTGTGGTGTCCCACGCCAGCGCCTTCCTGTAATAGTCCTTCTCGATGGCGAACGACGGGTCCGCGTTCGCGATCGTGATCATCCAGATGTTCGCGCCAACCGTCGTCGCCAGAATGCCGGTGATCGCGATCGGCCACCACTGTCCACGCTTCATCGATCCCTCCGCTCCCGATCGTGGTGGTCGGCGTCGTCCGTTTCGGGCCCGACGAGTCGATACGGAATGGTCGTCGAAAATCCGGCCGGATTGCTCACCCGCATCGTGACGTGACGCTCACCGTCGTCGAACGATCGCGGCGGGAGCAGCACGAACAGCGTCGTCACCTCCGACGCGCCGGCCTCCACGCGCAGCGGGTTCTGCGGCGCGATCACGGTTCCCTCCGCTGCACCTCCGACATCGATCCGGTAGTCGTGCGCGCGGCGCGTCCGGTTGGCGATCTTGATGCGGACCTGGTTCGCGATCATGCCGTTGTCCTGGCGCGTGAACGGCTCGCCCGTCCCTCGGAGGATCGTGACATCGGCCGCGTCACGCGTCACGAGCGCGTACGTGAAGCCGCCGAGGAATACGGCCAGCGCGAGCGGATAGAGTACGGTTCGCGGGCGGACGAGATGACGCACGTGTCCCTCGAGCAGCTCGCGCGAGGAGTAGCGGATCAATCCCGTCGGCTTGCCGACGCGGGTCATGACATCGTCACAGGCGTCCGCGCACTGCGTGCAGTGAATGCACTCCATCTGCAGCCCGTCACGGATGTCGATGCCGGTGGGGCACGTGAGCACGCAGGCGCCGCAATCGATGCAGTCGCCCGCGCCCTCGGGCCGCACCTTGCCCTTCATTCGCGGCTCGCCTCGGCGAGGATCGTACGCGACGATGAGCGACTGCTTGTCGAGCAGAACGGATTGCCACCGCCCATAGGGGCAGGCGACGAGGCACGTCTGCTCGCGGAAGTACGCGAAGTTCGCGAACATCGCGACGGTCGTCCCGGCCATCACGAAGAACGACGTCGGATGCTCGGCCGGCGAGCGGCGGACCCACTCCGCCAGCGCTTCAGTGCCGACGAAGTACGCCAGGAACGTGTGCGCCAGGAACAGCGCCAGCACCGTGTAGATCGCGTACTTGAGCAGTCGCCGTGGGTGGAAATGCTGGCCCTTCCGGTCGAGCCCGAGCGAGCCGCTGCGCCCGCCTTCGACCAGACGCTCGATCGGGCGAAACAGGAACTCCATGTACACGGTCTGCGGACAGGCCCACCCGCACCACACGCGCCCGAACAGCGCCGTCACCAGGAACACGGCGATGACGATGCTCGCGAGAAGGAGCATCAGCAGCAGTGTGTCGGTCGGGAGGAAGGTCGTCCCGAACAGCGTGAACTCGCGGCGCGGCAGATCGAGGAGGATGAGCGGCCGGGCATTCATCCGCAGGTGCGGGATGAGCACGAAGACGATCATGAGCGAGACCGCGACGACGCGGCGCGCCCGCCAGTGCGCGCCGTGCGACGGCTTCGGCCGGATCCAGCGTCGCGAACCGTCCTCGTTCAGCGTAGGAAGGACGCGACCGACGGCGATCGGGGCGCTCACCGTGCTACGATCTCCCCCTGCGGTGGCTTCGGGTTCGCCGGGTTCGTGCCGTGCAGGGTGAACACGTACGCGACGACCGCGTCGAGCTGCTCCGGTTTCAGCACCTTCCCCCACGGCGGCATCCCTTTCTCCAGCACCCCGTCACGAACGACTTTCTGGATCTGGTCGATTGCGGCTCCGTGGAGCCACGCATCGTCCGTGAGGTTGGGTCCGATCTGGCCGCCGCCGTCGACGCGATGGCAGGCGGCGCAGTTCTTCGAGAACGTCTCCTTTCCGAGCGCCAGCGCGCCGTTGTCGCGGGTGAGCGCGGCGAGCTGCGCGGCTGACGCCCCCGCCGGCTGCGTCGCGTTCCGGCGCGCCGAGACGGCCGCGGCGTTCGCCATCTCGCGCTCGTAGTTGGCCACGCGCCCGCGGCCGCTGCCGATGCCGGGGACGTTCAGCCAGTACAGCACCGAGAAGACGATGGTTGCCCAGAAGATGTAGACCCACCACCGCGGCATCGGGTTGTCGAACTCCTGGATGCCGTCGTAGTTGTGGTCGAGCAGATGATCCTGGTCGGATTTGTCAGGCATGAGGCGTGTCCTCGGCGACGGAGCTCGCGGGCGAATCGGGGTCGAGCGCGATGTGACGCATCCGCTCGTAGGTGCGTTGCCGACTCGGCAGGAACAGCGACACCACCACACCGAGAAACGCGAGCAGGAACAGCACGAGCGCGATCTCGGCGTAGCTCGCCAGGCCGGCGGCGCTCACGATGTCGGAGAGTTTCATGGCGTCGTCCTCGCCACCTGGGCGGGTTTGATGTCCTTCCCGAGACGCTGCAGATACGCCACGAGCGCCGTGATCTGCTTGTCCTCGAGTCCTCGCGGGCCGCCTTCACCTTCGATCGTTCGGGCGAGCCCCGCGGCCTGTTCGCGAGCCATCTGTGGCGCCCGGTTGATTGCGTCGCCGTACGGCACGCCGAGCATCGACATGGCGTCCACACGTGCCTGGATGCCGTCGAAGTCGAGCGGCTTCCTGAGCAGGTGAGGATAGGCCGGCATGATGGAGCTCTGAGTGATCGCCCGCGGGTCTTCCATGTGCCGTACGTGCCAGAGGTCCGGGTACTTACCGCCCTGGCGGGCGAGGTCGGGGCCGATGCGCCGCGAGCCCCAGAGGAACGGGTGGTCGTACACGAACTCGCCTGGCTTCGAGTACTCGCCGAACCGCTCGGTCTCGTGTCGGAACGGCCGGATCATCTGCGAGTGGCAGTTGAAGCACCCTTCGGCGATGTAGAGGTCGCGCCCCGCGAGCTCGAGTGGCGTGAGCGGTTTCACCGACGCGATCGTCGGCACGTTCGAGCGGATGAGGAACGTCGGCAGGATCTCGAACAGCGACGCCACGACCACGGCGATCACCGTCATCACGGTGAACGTCACCGGCAGCCGCTCCCACGCCCGGTGCCAGCCTAACGCGTAGAACCGGCGGAGCGCTCCGGCCGGCGCCGGGGCGACGTGCGCGGGTCGCTCGACGTACTCCTTCGTGAGCCGCGGCGCCTGAATCACCGGCACGTCGTACGCCGCCGGCCGCTTCCGCCACGTCATGAGGATGTTGTAGCCGAAGATCACCATGCCGGCGATGTAGAGCGTCCCGCCCACGGCACGCATCCAGTACATCGGCATGAGCTTCATCACCGTCTCCACGAAGTCGGGATAGGTGAGCCGGCCGGTCTCGTCGAACGCGCGCCACATGAGCCCCTGCGTCACGCCGGCCGAGTAGATCGCGACGACGTACAGCAGGATGCCGAACGTCGCGATCCAGAAATGGACCTCCGCCAGCTTCTTGCTGTGGAGCTGGGTCTGGAACAGGCGTGGCAGCAGCCAGTAGATCATGCCGAACGTCAGGAAGCCGTTCCAGCCGAGCGCGCCGGTGTGCACGTGCGCGATGATCCAGTCGGTGTAGTGCGCGAGCGCGTTCACGCTCTTCACCGAGAGCATCGGGCCCTCGAACGTCGACATGCCGTAGGCCGTCACCGCGAGCACGAAGAACTTGAGGACCGGCTCCTCGACGACCTTGTGCCACGCGCCGCGCAGTGTCAGCAGGCCGTTCACCATCCCGCCCCACGACGGCATCCACAGCATGACGGAGAACAGCATGCCTAACGTCGACGCCCACTCCGGCAGCGCCGTGTAGTGCAGATGGTGCGGGCCGGCCCAGATGTACATGAACACGAGCGTCCAGAAGTGCAGGATGCTCAGCTTGTAGCTGAACACCGGCCGCTCGGCCGCCTTGGGCATGAAGTAGTACATGAGCCCGAGGAACGGCGTCGTCAGGAAGAACGCGACGGCGTTGTGGCCGTACCACCACTGCATGAAGGCGTCCTGCACGCCGGCGTAGATCGAGTAGCTCTTCAACATCCCCGCCGGGAGCGAGAGGTTGTTGAAGATGTGGAGGACGGCGACCGTCACGATGCTGGCGATGTAGAACCAGATCGCGACGTAGAGGTGACGCTCGCGACGCCGGGCGATCGTGCCGAAGAAGTTGACCGCGAACGCGACCCACACCACCGCGATCGCGATGTCGATCGGCCATTCGAGCTCGGCGTACTCCTTCGCCTGCGTGAAGCCTAACGGGAGAGTCAGCGCCGCCGCGACGATGATCGCCTGCCACCCCCAGAAGTGAAACCGGCTCAGGCCATCGGAGAACATCCGCGCCTTGAGCAGCCGCTGGGTGGAGTAGTACGCGCCACAGAAGAACGCGTTGCCGGCGAACGCGAAGATCACCGCGTTCGTGTGCAGCGGGCGCAGCCGGCCGAACGACAGCCACTCGAGCCCCGTGTTGAACACGGGGTTCGCGAGCTGGAGGGCGATCAGCAGCCCGACGAGCATCCCGACCAGCCCCCAGATGAAGGTGGCCGTCAGGAACTTGCGGACGATGTCGTCATCGTAGCTGAAGGCATCGAGCAGCGTGGCCGGCGCGGACGGCCTTGGCTGCACGACAGGCGGTTCGTAGCGCGCCGGTTCGGGGCGCGCTGACTTCATCGAATCGGGAACGGTCATGTCTCTCCTCGGAGTGCCAATCAGCGACGCCGGCGCGGACGAGCCCCGGGCTCTCCGCGCGACCGCCGACATTCACCGCTACACCACGAAGCTCGGCCGTCCGGGAGCACGAGGCCGTCGCCGAATCCACGGGAGTCGTGTACGGAAAAACCGGACAGAGCCGTCCTCCACGGTCCGATCCGGTCGCGTTTCGGCAATCGCGTGAGAGCGTTTCAGGAAACCGTTCATCGAGACAATCATTGTATGCTCGCAACGCGGCCGCCCCGCTGTGGCAGACTGTCTGCGGCGAGGGTTCGGCGACCGGATCCGGCAAGTTCGTCTCGCGACCGCCGCACACATTTCCGCGTACGAGCACGCCCCCGTGCCTGGTATTGCGATGGAGGAGAAGGGAATGAAGCAGTCGAACTACCTTCAGGAGATCATCCACGACGTGAGGTACGCCGCCCGTCAGCTCGGGCGAGCGCCCGCGTTCACCGCCATCGCGACGCTGACCCTCGCGATCGGCATCGGCGCCACCACCGCCATCTTCAGCGCCGTGAACGCCGTCGTGCTGCAGCCGCTGCCGTTCAATGAGCCCGACCGCCTCGTGCGAGTCTATTCGTCGTCGCCGAGCACGACCGTCTCGGATGAGGTGTCGCCGAAGACATTCGCCATCTGGCACCGCGAGAGTCGGTCGTTCGCGCACATGGCCGCGATCGAGACGCGCAGCTTCACGTTCGCGGACGGCGATCAGCTCCCACAGCAGGCCGTCGGCATTCGCACGAACGCCGACTACTTCCCGATGCTCGGAGTCGCACCCATCCTCGGCCGCACGTTCGCGGCGGACGAGGACGTGCCCGGACGCGACCGCGTCGCTGTGCTCAGTCATCGGTTCTGGACCGGTCGATTCGGCGGAGACAGCACGGTCGTCGGCCGCACCGTACGCCTGAACGCGCTCCCGTTCGTGGTCATCGGCGTGATGCCGCCCGCTTTCGACGTGTCGGCCAGCCAGGTAGACCTCTGGACGCCGATTGCGTTTACCGCGGAAGAGCAGGCGACGGTCGAGACGGGGTACCTCGACATCATTGCTCGGCTCCGCCCGGGCGTCAGCGTGAGCCAGGCACAGACGGACCTGTCGGCCCTGACGCGCCGCATGGATCAGGGGCAGAGTCGACTCGACCGCAGCGCGCGCGTCGTGAGCTACGAGACGGATCTCGTCGGCACCTATCGACCGCGACTGTTCATCCTGCTGGGCGCCGTGGCGCTCGTGCTCCTCATCGCCTGCGTGAACGTCGCGAACCTGCTGCTCGTCCGCGGTGCCGCGCGCAGCAAGGAGATCGCCATCCGGGCCGCGCTGGGTGCCGGCCGGCCGCGCGTGCTGCGGCAGCTCGTCGCCGAGAGCGTTGTGCTGGGAGCCATCGGCGCAGCCGCCGGGCTCGCGGTCGCCGCGCTCGCGCTCCGCGCGCTGGCAGGCGCGAGCCCCGAAGGCGTCCCTCGTCTCGACCAGGCGGGTATCGATGGCGCGACGCTCGGCTTCACGATGGTCGTCGCGCTCGCGAGCAGCATCGTGTTCGGGCTCGTACCGGCCCTTCGCGTCGCCGCGCCCGATCTTCATGACACGCTCAAGCAGGGCGGGCGCTCGTCGGGCGCTGCGCCGTCCGATCGCGTCCGCCAGTCGCTCGTGGTGGCCGAGGTGGCGCTGGCGCTCGTGCTGCTCGTCGCGGCGGGGCTGCTGATTCGGAGCGCGATGATGCTGCAGCGTGTCGACCCGGGGATCGTGGCGGCGAACCTGTGGACGGGCGCCGTAACGTTGCCGTCGGCAGAGTACACGACGCCCGAGCGCCTGACGAGCACGTATCAGCAGATCGCGGAGCGCGTTCGCGAGATTCCGGGCGTGAGCGCCGCGGCCATCGTTTCGGTCGCGCCGTTCACGGGTTTACGCGCGCTCGGTCTCTTCGTGCCCGAAGGACGACCGGTCGATGACAGGAACACCCTGATGGGTAACTTCCGGCTTGCGAGTCCCGGACTTTTTCGCACGCTCGGGATTCCGGTCCGCGGTGGCCGCGATTTCTCCGATCGCGATGACGTGGCTGCGCCACGAGTGGCGATCGTGAACGAAGCATTCGCGCGACTCGCCTGGCCCGGCGAGAGCGCGCTCGGAAAGCGATTCCTCGGCCCGGGCGACCGCGGCGCCGACGGTCCCGTGCTGCGTGAGATCATCGGCGTGGTTGGCGACACGCGGGAGGATGGTCTCCGTGAGGAGCGCCGCCCGGCCGTGTACTACCCGATCACGCAACTGTCTCCGTCGCTCTGGGGCGCCGTGCAGAACTCGATGTTCGTCGTCGCCCGCACCGGGATGGATCCGCGAGGCATCACGAAGAGCGTGCAGGACGTCGTGACGACCATCGATCGCGGCCTCCCGGTGTACAGCGTGCGCTCGATGGAGGAGCGGATGGCGGAGATGCTGGCGACGGCTCGCTTCACGACCGGGCTGCTCGCGACGATGGGCGTCGTGGGGCTGCTCCTCGCGGTGGTGGGGATCTACGGCGTGGTCGGTTACGTCGTGAGTCTCCGCACGCGGGAGATTGGCGTTCGGGTCGCGCTCGGCGCATCGCCGGCGCGGGTCGTCGCGCTCGTCGTGCGGCAGGGGATGCGTCCGGTGCTGACCGGCGTCGCGTTAGGTGCCGTCGTGGCGGCCGCCGTGACGAACGTGCTGGCGAGTCAGCTCTTCGGTGTCGAACCGACGGATCCGATCACGTTCATCTCGGTTGCCGCGATCGTGGCAGCTGCGGCGGTGCTGGCGGCGGCGCTTCCCGCGCGACGAGCGGCGCGGATCGATCCGGTGACGGTCCTCGGCGCCTAGGTTTGGGGTCAGAGTCCAAGGGCATCATTCCATTGCCCGGCGCAATGGAATGATGCCCTTGGACTCTGACCCCGACAGTCCTTCCCAGACACCCTGCAAGTAAGCCGCGCCTAACGCGCGATCGTACAGCCCGTAGCCGGGCCGGCCACGCTCCCCCCAGATCATGCGCCCGTGGTCCGGGCGCATTGGTCCCGAGAAGCCTGTCGCGTGCAGCGCGCCGAGGACGCGGCGGAAGTCCACGTCGCCGAACGGCGAGGGATGCGCCGTCTCGTGAAACTGGCGGGGCCCGGTCACCGCCACGTTGCGGCAGTGCGCGAAGTGAATACGCCCGCGCGCGCCGAGGGTGCGCGCGATCGCGGGCAGGTCATTCGCCGGATCGGCGCCGAGTGATCCCGTACAGAACGTCACGCCGTTGGACGGGCTCGGCACGAGATCGCACAGTCGGTCGAGTGCCGCTCCGTTCGTGATGATGCGTGGCAGCCCGAAGATGGGCCACGGCGGATCGTCCGGGTGAATCGCCATGCGGACGCCGTTGCTCTCCGCGACGGGAACGACGCGCTCGAGAAAGTAGGCGAGATTCGCCCAGAGCCCCTCCGCATCCAGTGCCTTGTATGCGCTGAGCAGCTCGCCGAGCGTCGCGGCGTCGTATGCCGTCGCCCAGCCCGGCAGATCGCCCGTCCCGCGCGACAGGTCGATGCAGACGAGCGCGTCATCATCGTACGCGAGCGTGGCCGAGCCGTCGTCGAGCGACATCGCGAGGTCGGTGCGCGTCCAGTCGAAGATCGGCATGAAGTTGTAGCAGAGCACCGGGACGCCTAACGCGCCCATCTCCTCGACACTGGCGCAGAACGCGTCGATATACCGGTCTCGTGTCGGGCGCCCGAGCTTGATGTCCTCGTGGACGGGAATGGATTCGACGACCGCGAGCTCGAGTCCGGCCTCGGCCACGGTCGTCGCGAGCCGTTCGAGTCGCTCGCGCGGCCACGCCTGCCCGACGGGCACGTCGTAGAGCGCGCTCACGATGCCGCGCACGCCGGGAATTTGCCGCACGTGCGCGAGCGGGATCGGGTCGCCGTCGCCGAACCATCGGAACGTCATCTTCATGATGTCCACTCTGTTGTCATTCTGAGCGCAGCGAAGAATCCTCGGTTTCCCCCGGTAGAGAGATCGTGTCATTCCGAACGCAGTGAGGAATCGCGGCCGTCCCGGTAGAGAGATCGTGTCATTCCGAGCGCAGCGAGGAACCGCGGTCATCCCGGCAAAGGGGCCACTCTTTCGGGACGACCGCGATTCGTCGGCTTCGGCCCTTCGCGCCTCCGCTCGGAATGACATGCTCTCCGGATCTCGGCCGCGCTCCACGAGCTTAGCGGCATCACCTCGCA
>Ga0075420_100006541_pt1 | contig 10278 bp, 5 predicted proteins | sample SoiMetdeltSBSDD4_FD_75296 | JGI IMG/M metagenome (GOLD analysis project Ga0075420, IMG submission 75296) | Bulk soil microbial communities from a Populus tree surrounding site in Tennessee, USA - Soil MetaG P. deltoides SBSDD4 | ecosystem: Environmental > Terrestrial > Soil > Tree plantation...
AGCTCCGCGAGCCGCTCCGGCCGGAGCGTGATGATGAGCCGCAACCCTTGGTGCGCGACGAGCAGGCCTAACGCGCCGCCGACGACCGCGAGCAGCAGACTCTCCGTCAGCAGCTGCCGGATGATCCGCCATCGGCCCGCGCCCAGCGCTGCGCGGATCGCGAACTCGCGATCGCGGGTCGCCGCACGTGCCAGCAGCAGGTTGGCCACGTTCGCACAGGCGATGAGCAGCACCATCGCGACGGCGCCGAGGAGAATCAGCAGCGTGTCACGGGTGCTGTCGCCGAGATAGTCCTGCGGCCGCAGCGCGATGGCCTTCCACTCCTTGTACTGTGGATCCTGGGCACCTAACGCCGTGACGACGTCCGTCAGCTCGCGGTCGACGCGGGCACGATCGACGCCGGCGCGCATCTTCGCGAACGCCTGCGCGCCCTGCGCCGTCGGGTCGTCCACGAGCGGGAGCCACAGCTGCCGTGACCCGCCGTCCATGAACGGCACCGTGAAGTCGCGTGGCAGCACGCCGATGATCGTGTGGGGCGCACCGTTGATGGTCAGCACGTCACCAAGGGCGTCGCGCGATCCGCCGTAGTGTCGCTGCCAGTAGCCGAACCCGAGCATCGCGACCTTGGGCGCACCGATCTTCGTGTCCTCCGGAAGGATCGCTCGCCCGATGACCGGCGCGACGCCGAGCGTCGGCAGGAGATTCGCCGAGAGCGACCCCGCTTCCGTTTCCTCGCGGTCATCCCGGCGGGAGACGACGACCTCCTCCCAGCCGAACGTCATGATCTCCTCGAGCGAGCGCACGTTCCTGCGCCATTCCTCGACGAGCTTCGGCGTCGGGGTGACGTAGAGGTTTCCCTCGACGTTCGATCGGTTCAGGTTCACGAACCGCTCGCCGTCGGCGTACGGAATCGGATTCAGCAGCAGCCGATTAACGACACTGAAGATGGCGGTCGTTGCTCCGATGCCGAGCCCTAACGTGACGATGGCCAGCATCGTGAACGCCGGGCTGCGTCGCAGCTGGCGCATCGCGAAGCGGACGTCCGAGCCGAGCTCGGCGAACCAGTTGCGACGCTGCTGCTCGTGAGTCGATCGTTCGTCCATGGTGCGGCAATACTCCTGCGCGTCCCGCACATTGCCGAAGCGGCGCAACGCTTCGGCGCGCGCGGTCTCCGGCGTAATGCCTCGAGCTCGGAGCTCGTCGACGCGCATGTCGAGGTGAAACTGGAACTCTTCGTCGATGTCGCGCCGGATCCGGGCGCGGCTCCGCCATGGGAATCGGATCAGTCGCCGAAGGCCACGATGCTCGGCCATGTCGCTACCCGCGGGTTACGCGGTCTCCAGCACGCTGAAGATCGCGGCCGCATACTGACGCCACGTGTTGGCCTCGGCGCGCAACTGCTGGCGTCCGTGTGACGTCAGGCGGTAGAACTTCGCCTTGCGATTGTTCTCGCTGACGCCCCATTCGGCCTCGATGGACCCGCCGCGCTCGAGGCGATGGAGCGACTTGTAGAGCGCAGCGTCCTCGATCTCCAGCACGCCTCGGGTCCGCTCCTCGATCCAGCGGGAGATCCCGTAGCCGTGCATGGGTCCCCACGAGAGGGTCTTGAGCACGAGCACATCGAGCGTGCCGTGGAGCATGTCGATCGGATCGCGGGCCATCGCCTCCTCTTCCCTAACCTAGTTGGAGGAATAGATGCGCGCGGATCGCCACCTTGTCCAGTGCCTCTGTGCCCGCGCTCCACTCGACTCGTGCACCGATCGAATCCGCGAAGATCCTATTCCCCGAACTCGCCCGCACTCTGCGCCCGGTATCGACGGCTCCACATGAGCGTCGTGCCATCGGCCATGATCACGCGATAGTCGCCGTGGAACCACGGCTGGAGCTCTCTCACCGCATCGAGACGCACGATCTCCGAGCGGTTGATACGGAGAAACTTCTCGGGGTCGAGACGTTCCGCGAGCGCGCCGATGTTGCCGCGAAGTGTGAACGCATTCGCGCCGCTGTGCAGACGGACGTAATTGCGATCGGCCTCTACGCGATCGATGCGCTCGACCGGGATCAGGTACGCCTTGTTCTCATGATGAACGAGCACGCGACGCAGAAACCGGGGACGGTTCGTCGTCACCGCTGCCATCAGCGCTTCGAGCTTCTCGTTGAGCTCAGTGGCCCGGCTCGCGGACGATTGCGCGAACACCGACCGGACGCGATCCATCACGGCCGAGAATCGCTCGGGCGTGAAGGGCTTGAGCAGGTAGTCGAGCGCGCGGACCTCGAATGCGCGCAACGCGTGGTCGTCGAACGCCGTCACGAACACGACGTACGGCATCGATGACACGCCGATCGCGTCGATCACGCCGAAGCCATCGAGCTCGGGCATCTGCACATCGAGGAAGACGAGATCGGGCTCGAGCTCGGCGATTCGCTCCACTGCGTCAGTGCCGGTGTCGGCCTCGCCGACGATCTCGACATCCGCGTGCTCGCCGAGGTACCGACGCATCTTGGCGCGCGCCGGTGCCTCGTCGTCGACGATGAGAACTCGCATTCGGGTGAATCGTCTACGAAGCGGAACCGACGCCGTGCGCGGCGGTCTCGAGGTCGGCATCTCCGATCTCGCCTGACACCGCCGGCGTCGCGACGCGACGATACGGCAGCGCGATGCGGACCGCGAATCCTCGGCCGACGTTCCCTGCCTCGAACCGGTGCGCGTGGCCGTACAGCAACCGGAGCCGGTCGCGCGTCGCCGACAGGCCGACGCCCTTGTCGAAGACGTCATCGCCCGGCGGCACGCCGGGGCCGTCGTCGCTCACCTCGAGATGAAGAATGTTTCCGGTTCGGCTCGCGCGCACATCGATCGTTCCACCCGCTGCATGCGACGCGTTGCCGTGCCGAATGGCGTTCTCGACGAGCGGTTGCAGGACGAGCGAAGGGACGAGCGTGTCGAGCGTATCGGCGTCGGCATCGATATTGGTGCGCAGGCGACCTCCGAACCGGGCGCGCATGAGGCCGAGGTAGCAGTCGAGCACCTCGAGCTCATCGCGCAGCGGCACCTCGTGCGCGTGCGACGTCCGCAGCGACAGGCGAAGGAGCTGCGAGAGGTGACCGATCATGCGGTCCGCGCTGCGCGGGTCGTCATACATCGTGGACGAGATCGTGTTCAGCGCGTTGAACAGGAAATGTGGCTGCAGTTGCAGCCGAAGACTTCGAAGCTCCGCCTGCGCGAGGCCGCGCTCCAGCTGTGCCGTGCGAATCTCGCGCTGTCGCGTCGTCTGATAGTATCGGTAGAGCGTGATGACGGCGACGAACGACGCATAGCTGATGACGTCTTCCCCGAATTCCGTCACATAGCGCGCCGGCAGGTAGCCGTAGTCGTACGCGCCCATCCCGGCGAGGCTGAAGATCGCCTTGCGGCTGAACAGGAGGAGCGTCGTGTGCGCGACGGAATACGCGACCGTCGCCGCGATGTGCGCCGGGATCCGTCCCCGCGCGCCGGGGCGGTCGAGCGGGTACCGCCACGCGAATGCCACGACCGCGACGAACAGGAGCGCCGCCGCGTACGCGCCAGTCGACTCCTCGATGAGGCGCTGCGCGAACGTGTCGACCTCGCGACGCGCGACGTCGTCGAAGTACATGTAGGTGAAGCGCAGGATGCCCGTGATCGTGAACATCACCACAGCGAACCCCCACACGAGTCGCTGGGGCGGCGGGTCGAGCTGGTCGATCGCCGCCACTCCCATGGACTCCGGCGCGCTCGCGGTCGTTGTCATGCTCCGAGCTTAGGCGGCCCGCGGCGTCGCCGCAACGCATGCGGTCCGAGCGGGACTGGAGCGGTTCGAGCGGGGCCGAGCCGTTCCGAGCGAGCGCGCAGGGCGCGTCGACGACTGACAAGACTGCTGACGATCGTGGTGCGCCCGGCAGATGTTGGTAGCAGGCGAAGCGGCGGCATATGGCCAGATTTGGGATCTTCAAGGTTTTCGGGGACCGTTTGTACCTCGAAGCTGGCATGGGTGCGGAATGGCCGAAGACCTTTCACCGCGAAACCGCGAACGAAGAACAAGAGGTGCCACTGCTCGCCCGGTGCGATTGCAGTCTGCGACAGACGGAGTCAATCTGCGAAATCTGCGAGCGCGCGGCAGCGCGCCTGGGCGATCTGCGTCGGCTTTTGGCACCGCGGACGATTCAGAACCTCGACCGACCCGGGCATCGACGTGTCGTCCAAGCCCGACGCTGATCTCGCTGATCGCGCAGATCTTTCGGACTAGTCCATTCGCAGCACGGTCGCCGGGTCGACGCGCGCCGCTCGCCGCGCTGGTACGACGGCGGCCAGCACGGCCACCGCCACCACCAGGACCGGCACTACCGCGTACGTGAGCGGATCCCTCGCGCTCACCCCATACACGAGCGCCTCGAGCAGCCGCGCCCCCGCCAGCGCTCCGCCGATTCCGGCACCGATGCCCATGGCGACGGTCCGGAGCGTCTCCGTCACGACCAGGCGCTGGACGTCCAGGCCACGTGCACCGAGGGCCATTCGCACTCCGAGCTCGCGCGTCCGCCGCGCGGTTGCGAACGAGACGACGCCGAAGATCCCGACCGCGCCTAACAACAGCGCCACTGCCGCGAACGTGCCGACCAGTGTCACCTGGAACCTCGGTTGCCTGAGCGCGAGGGATGCAAGCTCGGCCACGGTCGCAACCCGCGTCAGGCGCACCGCGGGGTCGATCTCCGCGAGCGCCGCACGAAGCGAGGACGCGAGAGCGGCCGGGTCGCCGGCGGTCCGCAGGACCAGGTGATTGAGCTTCCACGGACTCTGCGTGTACGGCACGTAAACGTCGAGCGTCTCGACACGCGGATCGCGGTACCGGGCCGCTCCAGCGACGCCGATGACCTCGATCCACGGTGCGGGCGAAGCCGGCGGACCCCACTTGAGGCGTTTGCCGACCGGCGACTCGTTAGGCCAGAACCGCGCGGCCGTCGCGGCACTCACGATGACGACGCGCGGGGCGGTCTCATCGTCCGCAGCCCCGATGTCCCTGCCCTCGAGCATCGGAATGCCCGCAGCCTGCAGGTACCCCGGCGTCACCGCCTCGTAGTTCACCAGCGGCTGTTGTCGGTGCGCGGCGGGATCGGCGCCCTCCACCGTGAGCGGATAGTCGAAGCCGTCGGGTCCAGCGAGTGGACGCAACAGCACGCCGCCCGCGGCAGACACACCCGGGAGTCCACGGAGACGCTCCGTCGCATCGCGGTAGAACGCCCGCACCGTCGCCAGCTCGGCATACTTCGCGTCAGGCAGGTACAGCTCCGCGGTCAGCGTGCGCGTGCGGTCGAACCCCAGCGGCGCGGAGTCGAGGCGAGCGAAGCTTCGCAGCAGCACGCCGCCACCGATGAGCAGCATCACCGCCATCGCTACCTCGGCCGCGACGAGCACGCGCTGGGTCCGTCGCGCGCTGCCGCCCGAAGTCGTGCGACCGGCTGATGCCCGAAGCACCGCCCCCGGCGACAATCGCGTCCCCCGAAGCGCCGGCAGCACACCGAACAGCAGCATGGTGGCAACCATGAGCCCCGCGGTGAACGACGCGACGCGCGCGTCGATGTCCACGGCGGTGGCGCGGTACAGATCGGCGGGGACCAGCGCATCGAGCACGTCACGGCCGACGAGGCAGCCGCCGATTCCGATCGCAGTGCCGATCGCCGAGAGGACGGTTGCCTCGACGAGGAGTTGGCGAACGAGACGGCCACGACTCGCGCCTAACGCCGAGCGGATGGCCAGCTCGCCCTCTCGCGTCGCCGCCCGCGCCAGCAGCAGGTTCGCCACGTTCGCGCAGGCCACGAGAAGCACGAGCGCCGCAGCCGCGAGCAGCACCAGCATCCCACGGCGCGCTCCACCGAGGAGCTCGTCTTCGAGCGGCGTGAAACGCGGAACCGGACGGCCCGTGGCGGGGATTCCCGCGCTCTGCGCCGCCTGCGCAAACAGACGCTCCAGCTCTTCGCGTGCGGCGGTGGCCGAAACGCCAGGTCGCACGCGACCCACGATGTTCAGAAACGCGATCTGCCTGTTGTCGACGAGGGAATCGATGGCGGGCACGAGTGCGATCCAGGCTTCCGACCCTCGCGGATACTCGAACCCCTTCGGCATCACACCCACGACGGTGTAGCCGGTCCCGTTCAACTCCAGACGTCGGCCGAGAATCCGAGGATCCGCGCCGAACGTGCGCGTCCAGAGTCCGTGGCTCAACACGATGGAGGGAGGGGCTCCGCGGCGATCATCGTCGGGCGTGAGCGTTCGCCCGATCATAGCGCGCGCGCCGAGGATGTCGAACAGATTCCCGGACGCCCCGATGGCTGCGAGCGGCTCGCTCGATGTGCCGTCGGTCCAAGTGGATGACTGCAGGGCGGATGGCATGGCTGCCAGTCCGGCAAACGCGCGCGACTCGTCGCGAAGCAATCGATACTCCGGATACGTCGCTTCGACGTGGGCCGTTCCTCCCGGTCGCTCCCGCTGGACGAGGACCAGCGCGCTCGGCGCCGTGAACGGCAACGGCGTCAGCATCACCGCGTCCACGACCGCGAACACCGCCGTCGTCGCGCCGATACCTAACGCCAGCGTGATGACGGCGACGGCGGCGAACCCCGGGCTGCGCCCGAGCTGGCGCACGCTGATGGCGGTGTCCTGGCGTAGCTCCTGGAGCTGGCGGCGAAAGACCATGGTGTCCCGGCGTAAAGGGCGGCGTCGACGGACGTCGGCGCCACAATGGCTTCCCGGCCCCCTGGCCACCAGCCTGGAGGGACGGGCCGCATTCGCTGTGGCGGCTTCCACTCCGCTGGACTGGGCATTGGGCGTGCGATCGCGGAGGCCCGCCGTGTGCCATTCTGGAGACGAGGGACCAGGTCTTGAAGGCGGATCGGGCTACAAGCGGTCATATTGCCCGCTCAGTGGTCGATCCACCAGGCAAGGCAGAGCCCGTCAGCATGCCTAACGAGACAGACCGGTCTCTGGACAATCGTGTGCCGGCCGCTACTATGCCGACACGGTAGGGATGGGGCGAGGAGAACTGGGTCGCAGCCGACGCTGGCAGGCCCAGCAACAGTGTGGCGAGCCGGTGCCAGTCCCATGAGCCCCAGGTCGGCGGGGCTGGCGAGGCGGAGGTGTGCGTGGGGTTCCGGACGACTGAGCGCGTTAGGCGGCAGGCGATGCCTGTCCAGAGCTCGATTCATTGGAAGCCGCTTCGCGATTCGCACTACGTCATCGCGTCGCTGGAGCCGGCGGAGGGAGGGCGTCGCCAGCTCGTCATCAAGCAGGCGATCCTGCTCCAGCTCCAGACCCTCGCCCGGACCGCGCCGACCGAGCAGTTGGCCGGCCTCCTGCTCGGCGCCCAGTACGACTGCCCGGTCACCGGAAAGCGGTACCTCACGATCGAGTCCCTCGTCCGTGGCGCGCCGATCCCTGACGGGAGCGCATTGGAGGGCACGATCCGCAGCCTCATCGCGCAGCGTCGCGGCGGCGGCTCGATGGAGTGTGTGGGGTGGTACTGCGGCACCCTGGTATTCGAGCCCCGGCTCAGGGCGACTCACGACGCGATTCATGCCGCGTTCTTCCCCGAGCGTTGGCAAACGGCGCTCGTCATCAGTGACCATGGCAACGCCGGCGCGTTCTTCCTCCACGATCCGCAGGCGGCGCGCTGGTTCCAGTCTCCCTTCTATGAGGAGATCGAGCCGACTCGAAAGCCTCCGCCGACGAAGCCCACCTGCGTGTCGTGGGCGAATTACCTGACCATGGACGCGGTGGCGCTGATGGCGCCTCGTCCGTTGGCAGAGGTACCCAGCGCTCCGTCCCCTGCTCCGATCAGCGCGCCAAAGCGGACCCACGTCGCGGTGGCCCCTCCGCCCCCGATGCCGCCGAGGCCGATCACCACCCATCGTCCCGATGTTGGGCCGCCGCTGCGGCGTATGGGCGGTGTGGCAGCCTCCGGATCGAAATCATCGTGGCAGCAGCTTCGCGATGCGTCCTCGCGCTTCGTCAGCGCCGTCTCGCGCCGGGGCCCCGCGGTTCGCGCCTCCGCCACGGACACCGGGAAGTCGATCGCCGGACACGTATCGTCGCTGGTTCGCGGCTCGGTAAGCCTCTTCGCACGTACTCGAGACGCCTCGGCGCGGTTCATCGAGCGGGAGGCTACACGGAGGAAGGCGGCGGCCGCGGAACGCGCGGCGGTCGAGTCGGCCCGAAAGGCCGAGGCTGCGCGCCAGCGTGCTGAAGCTGTGCGGGCTCAGGAGGCCCGCGATCGGGCCGACCTCCTGGCGCGCCGGCGCGAGGAAGCCGCCCGGCTCCATGCCGCCCGTGAAAAGGAAGCCGCGCGGCTCCAGACCCTTCGCGAGAAGGAAGCAGCGAAAGTCCAGGCGGCCCGCGAGAAGGAAGCAGCGAAAGTCCAGGCGGCCCGCGAGAAGGAAACAGCGAAACGCCAAGCGGCTCGTGACAAGGAAGCTGCGGCCCAGGCGGCTCGCGAGCAGGAAGCTGCGAAGCTCCAGGCGGCTCGAGACAGCGAAGCCGCGAAGATCCAGGCAGCTCGCGAAAAGGAAGCTGCGAGACTCCAGGCTGCTCGGGAGAAGGAAGCCGCGAAAGTGCAGGCGGCTCGCGAAAAGGCCGACGCAGAGGCGCGTCAGCGTGCCGAAGCCGCACGCGTACTGGCCGATCGCGAGCAGGTCGAGCTTGCGGCTCGACAGAAAGTCGAAGCTGCGGGGGCCGGCGCACCGGCGAGACCGTCGGTGCGGCGGACTGCCGAGACGAAGCCTCCGGCCATGGTAGCTGCGCCACCGAATCAGGCTCCTGACCTGGAGGATACCACGGCGTCGGATCCACCGTTTCGCTATCTGGCGCTCGCGGCGCGCGATGGATTCGTGCTCGTCACGAACTCGAGCGGCTCCGATCGGTTGGATTTCTGGCTGCTCGACGACTCCGACTCGGGAATGCTGTTGACCGTCGTCACCTCCGACGTGTCGGTCCGCGAGGCGATTCTCCACTACAACGTGCGCACCGAGGACGACGCGCTGTTGCAGCGGACGCCGGCGGAGTATCGCGATCTCGAGACGCGGACGATCTACGTTCGCGAGTCGGTCGTCGATCAGCTGCGGGCGCGGACCAGGCGCCTGCGCGCGACGGGGGGACTCGTGCGCGAATGGAAGGTGTCGCCACCGATCGAGCTGCCGCACGCGTCGCGCAGCTCGACCATGGGGCTGGGATCCGCACCGTCGGTTGCGGACGTCGCGCTAGGGACTGCGACGAGGGACTAGGGACTAGGGACTGGGGACTGGGGACCGGGAAAACGGGACTGGGGACTAGGGACTAGGGACTGGGGACTGTAGCGAACCCTCGAGAAGCCACTCTCACATCGAGAGGCATCCCGAGGGTTTTCCCCAGTCCCTAGTCCCCAGTCCCCAGTCCCGTTTCTCGGTCCCAGTCCCCAGTGCCTAGTACCGGTAGTGCTCCGGCTTGTACGGGCCGTCCTGCTTGACGCCGATGTACGCCGCCTGCTCTGGCGTCAGGCGCGTCAGCTTCACACCGAGCTTGTCGAGGTGCAGCCGCGCCACCTTCTCATCGAGGTGCTTCGGCAGCACGTACACCTTCCTCTCGTAGCGGTCGGTGTGGTTGAACAGCTCGATCTGGGCCATGACCTGGTTCGTGAAGCTCGCCGACATGACGAAGCTCGGGTGGCCCGTCGCGCAGCCGAGGTTCATGAGGCGGCCCTCGGCGAGGATCAGGACCGAGTGCCCATCGGGGAATACGAACTCGTCGTACTGCGGCTTGATGTTCACGCGCTTGAGCCCCTTGACCTTCTTGAGGCCGGCCATGTCGATCTCGTTGTCGAAGTGGCCGATGTTCGCGACGATCGCCTTGTCCTTCATCCGCGCCATGTGGTCGGCAGTGATGATGTTGAAGTTGCCCGTCGCGGTGATGAAGATGTCGGCCGTCTCGAGAACGTCCTCGAGCGTCGTCACCTGATAGCCTTCCATCGCTGCCTGCAGAGCGCAGATCGGATCGATCTCCGTGATGACGACGCGCGCGCCCTGGCCCTTGAGCGCCTGCGCGCAGCCCTTCCCGACTTCGCCGTAACCGAAGACGACCGCAACCTTGCCGGCGAGCATCACATCCGTCGCGCGATTGAGGCCGTCGACCACCGAGTGACGGCAGCCGTAGATGTTGTCGAACTTCGACTTCGTGACGGAGTCGTTGACGTTGATCGCCGGGAACATGAGCGTGCCGGCCTTCGACATCTCGTACAGGCGGTG
>Ga0075420_100006542_pt1 | contig 10277 bp, 10 predicted proteins | sample SoiMetdeltSBSDD4_FD_75296 | JGI IMG/M metagenome (GOLD analysis project Ga0075420, IMG submission 75296) | Bulk soil microbial communities from a Populus tree surrounding site in Tennessee, USA - Soil MetaG P. deltoides SBSDD4 | ecosystem: Environmental > Terrestrial > Soil > Tree plantation...
GCGCGTGCGCAAAGCGCGGCAGACCTGCCCGATCCCTGCGGGCTGGTGACCGACCAGGAAATCTCGGCTCTGCTGTGGAAGGGCATGGAAGCAGACCAGCGGCCGGCGATGGAAGCCAGGAAGGCGGAGCACGTCATCACGAAGCGCGTCGAAAACGTGGACGCTCCGGCGGGCCGCACCTGCTACTTCCAGTACAAGCGTGTCGCGAGTGACACCGTCTGGAGCGAAGGCGACTTCCGGCTGCGAACGCTCGCCAGGCAAACGTTCGAGATCTTCGCTCAGTCGAACGGTTCGAAGGACCCGGTACCGGGAGTCGGCGACCAGGCGTTCTACATGTCAAACGCCGCGTACGCTCGACGCGCAGACGTCGGTGTGGAGGTGGTCGATTTCAGCTCCAAGGACATCGAGATCGAGCTTCTGAAACACGCGGTCGCACGATTGCCCTAGTCTGCGCTCGCCCTGCCGCTCGCCTCCGAAGACGGCCACACCTTTTTCTCCAGTGGGGGCGTCAGCGAGACGCCGCGCTCCACCGCACGCGCGCACCCGCGAAGACCTGCCGCTCGTACGCCGGCGTCCAGAGCGACGGCTTCTGTCCCAGCAGGTTCGAGACACCGAGAGACAGCTCGACGAGCGGGGAGACGTTCACGCGCCCCTGCGTGTCGACGGACAGAAAGGCGTCCTGCGTGAGATCGCCGATCGGCGCCTTGCCCGTGTATCGCGCGGAGAGATCCGTCGCGATGCCATGCCACGCGTCCCAGCGTCCCGACCACCGCGCCCGCGCGGTGTGCTTCGCGCGTCCGTCGAGCACGTCGCCGGTCTCGAGGTTGCGCGCACGGAGATAGTCGTACCCTAACGAGGCATCCATCGAGCCGAACAGCCACGTGACGCTCGTCTCGGCCCCTTCGGTGCGGGCAGAGGCGACGTTCACGTTCCGGTACACCTGAAAGCCGGACGCATTCGTTCCGACGAAACGCGTGTCGATCAGGTCGGAGACGGCATTCCGATACGCTTCGGCTTCGACGCGCACCGACGACCGCGGCGTCCAGGCGAACCCGAGCGACGTGCTCCACGATCGCTCCGGTTCGAGGTCGGGGTTGCCCTCGAGTGTGTACCCGCCGCCGGCGTTCAGGAACGTGTAGCGGATCTCCTTGAAGCTCGGCGCACGGAAGCCGCGCGCGAGGTTCGCGCGGAGGCGCCACGCCGGCGTCGCCTGCCAGGCGGCGCCGACCGACGGCGAGATGGCATTCCCCCACAACGATCCGTTCGTGCTGCGCGCGCCAACCGTCAGGAGCACGCCGCCTAACGTCCAGGCGTCGCGAGCGAAGAACTCCGTGACCTGATCGTTCGCGCTGTCGCCCTCGACCTTCTCCGGCGCGATCATCGTGCGGCGTGAATACTGCGCGCCGAGATCGAGGGTGTGAGCGCCGAGTGTGGTGGTGTAGGCGAGGAGCGCGCGCCCGAGACGTTCCTTCTGCGCGAGCGAGTCCGCGCTGCCTTCGATCGGCACATCGCCCTGCGCCTGGCGGAACTCGTAGCTGAACAGCTGCCCGAACGCTCGCGCGCGCAACGTGCCGCCGAACGCCGGAGTCTGTGCTTCGACGAAGCCCTGCGTCCCGAGGTCGTCGATGAAGCCGTTGAATCCGCCGCCGACCGGCCAGCGCTGGCGCTCGCGCGCAAACTGCCCATTCGCGCGCAGCAGCACGCGCCCGCCAACGAGCTTCCGTGCGTCGCCGCGGAGATCGTAGACGCGATCGAGCGTGCTGCCGACGGCATCCACGGCCGTCACCCGATCGGTCTGCCGCCACCCGCCGCTGACGCGGAAGCCGACGCCGCCGATCGTGTTGCTGATATCGAGCGTGGATTCCTTCCGACCGAGGCCGCCGGCGCGGCCCGTCGCGTCGACGGTGAGCGTGCGCGCGGGTGCCGCGGTGACGAGGTTGATCACGCCGCCTAACGCATCGCTCCCGAACTCCACGCTCGACGGCCCCTTCGTCACCTCGATCCGCTCGGCCGCGATGGTCGAGAGACGGCCGATGTCGCGGTTGTCGATCAGTGCTCCCGCGACCGGCTCACCGTCGATCAGGACGAGCACTCGTGACGCGTCGAGACCGCGGATCGAGATCGTGGTCTTCGACGGTGGCGACGCGACCTCCTGGAGTCCTGGAAGCTGACGGAGCAGCTGGTTGGCGGAGACCGACGCGGTCGCGGAGATCTCCGACGAATCCAGCACGGTCGTGCTCGCGGTCGTCTGCGAAAGCGGAATCGTCCGCTGCCCGACTGTCGTCACGACCGGCAGCACCGTCATGCGCGCGCGCGTGACGCTATCGCGAACGACCGAGTCGCGGACCACCGAATCACGTCGCGCCGGCACCTGGGCCCCGACAGCGACGACAGGCAGGAGGCCGGCAACGAGCGGGAAGAGCGCGAGCGGGCGCAGGCGCCTGCTCGCTTCGACCAGAGTCGTCCTCACCGGATCCACGCGTAGCGCAGCGTCGGCCACCCGGCTGCGCCAGCAGCGCTGTAGTAGTTGATGACCTGCAGCTTGTACACGCGTGTGCCGGACTTCACGAGATACGTGTTGAAGGTCGGGTGCAGCCGATTCGTGCCCTCGAGGTTGTAGCGGAACGGCGCGTCGTTGGCCGTGATCGAGTTCGGGATCGGGCCCGTCAGGCCGGCGAGGTAGGCGGCATACTGCGGCGCATCGTTCGCCGTGGTCGCGGCAGCGAACGCCGGCGACGATTCGCCCGGGTAGGTCCCGACGTTGCACGCGGAGTTGACGGAGATGCCGAACGACTGCGGCGTGATGCGGAGATCCCAGTTGCAGCCGTTAGGCCCGGCGATGACCTGGTTCGTCGCGACGCTGACACTGACCGGTGCGCTGGAGATCGGCACGGTGAGCGTCTGAGGCGCGCCGAGCGTGGCGCCGTTCTGTAGACGCGACTCGATCGTTACGGACTGCAGGGCGAACTGTGGGCTGAGCGCGATGGCGCTCACGCGAACGAGCGCGAAGCCGCCACCCGCCGTGCGGACCTTCCAGTACGCGGTGCCGTTGGCGGTCGGAACGCCGGCGAGGTTGAGATAGCCGGTGTTGTTCTCGACGAGGCGATCCGACTGGAACGACGCGTCGGGCGGAATCTGCGCCTCACGAATGGCGTCGAACGTCGCGCGGGTGTTGTCCAGCGTGTACGCGAGAATCTGCGGTTCGGAGGCCGTCGCGTTGTTGGCGACACTGTAGCCGAGGACCCCCTTCGTTCCGGTGACGCCGCCGTTCAGTCGTACTTCATATCGGCGGAGTGCAATGTCCCAGTCGGCCGTTCGATTGACGAGCCGACCGGTTGCGAAGCTGAAGTAGACGAGCGTGTCGCTGCTCGACGCGTTGAGCGGAGCGCTGGTGACGATCTCGTTGATCGCGGAGCTCGGAGTATCGTCGTCCGGGCCAACCGGCGACGATTCGTCTTCGCACGCGGCGAGCAGCGCCGAGACGGCGAGAACGGCGATGAGAGAGAGTCGAGAGGTGCGACGAGAGTGGACGAGAAGAGTGCTCAAGGCGGAGAATCCTCGTGTGACCGGTTCGTTGGCGGCGCGAGTGGCGGCGCTCGCGGCGCGCAAGGTACCGATCCACGGAATTCGCCTACAATCCGGTCTTGTACGCTCGGATTCTCCGTAGAACTACGGAGCTCATTTCTTCGCCGGCGTGGCGTTCTGGGCTACCGCGGCTTTCACGAGCGCCTTGAACGCGCGCGCATCGACCTTCTCCCCTTGATGGATGTCGATCGCCCGTCGGGTGTTGCCTTCCAGACTGGAGTTGAACAGCCCGGTGGGGTCCGGGATGCTCGCTCCGCGGGCGAACGTGAGCTTCACGCTGTTCCGGTACGTCTCTCCGGTGCACACGATTCCGTCGTGAGACCAGACCGGAACTCCCGCCATGTTGTTCGACGCCTTCCGCCATTTCCGCTCTTCGATCATCTCGGGGTCGGCCTCGAGGATCAGCCCTCGCATGCGGGTCAGCGTCTCCTCACGCCAATCGCCCGGGTCGCCTGTCTTCGGCGGAGCGTTGGGCCTGGTGGCGGACGTGCGTGACCTGGTTGTGGTCGATTTGCCTTTTGCCTTCAGCGTCGGTGCCATGGTTCACTCTCCAACGGTGCGTCGTCCGCCGCGCCATCTGGTGGCGTGCGGCAGCACGAACAGGTACAGCCCCGAGAACAGGAGCAGGGCGAGCGGGAACAACGGCGAGTAGGTCACCCAGGCTGGCGGCTGCCCCTGCGTCATCGCGGCGAAGTTCGCGATGACCGTCAGCGTGAAGAGCACGGACAGCCAGCGGTGGACCTGCCGAACCCACTTGTTCCAGTTCACTTCGACCTCCTTTCGCGGGGCGCCTGAATCATCTTCCACCCGTTCCCGGACGGATCGCGGAAGCCGGCGTCCACGCTGCCGTAGCGGTCCACGGGTTCCTGCGTGAACTCCACTCCACGCTCGCGCATCCGGTCGTATGCGGCGCGGCAGTCGTCGACGAAGAGCACGAGCGGCGGCATGGCACCCTTCGCCACGATCTCACGAACGGCCTGCGCGGTCGCGGCGTCGAGCACCGGCGCCTGCGGCGCAAACAGCCCGAGCTGGAACGACGGCTGATCCGGGTGCTGGACCGTGAGCCATCGGTAATCGCCGTTCCGGGCGTCGGTGTGGACGCGGAACCCCAGCTTCTCGACGTAAAACTGCAAGGCTTCGTCCTGATCGCGAACGTACAGACCAACCACGCCAACGCCCTGACTCACGGTGACCTCCGTTATTCGTTCGACGGGATCTTATCGCCTCCGTCCTGCCGTCGCTTCTCCGAAACTGCGATTGTGAGGTCGGGCCGGTGGGCGGCTCTGAGGAAGCAGGCCGGTACCCGATCCAGCTGGTGCGAGGCTGCCTTCTCGCGCGCGCGGAGCTCACCCGGGCTTTCGCCGGTGACGTCGCGGAACGTGCGCCCGAACGTTCCCAGGCTATTCCAGCCTGTCTGGAACGCGATCTCGGTGATCGAGAGGTCAGTGTCGCGGAGCAGCGTCTTGGCCTGCTCGATTCGGCGCGTGAGCAGGTATCGGTGCGGCGGGACGCCGAACGCATCCTTGAACGATCGCGCGAAGTGGGCCTCGGAGACACCGCTCACTTGCGCCAGCCGCCGGACGGGCCACTCCTCATGGGAGGCGGCGTCCATCCGATCCTTCGCGCGAAGGAGCCGGCGAACCAGCTCCGGATCCTGGCTGGGTTGCCCTCGTTCTTCGCTGCTGCCTGGGTCTGTTCCCGTTGGCGACAATAGCGACCGCCGACTCACGGCGCGCTCACACGAACGAACCGGAGTCCACGCACCGAGTCCTCACCGGGCGGCGTGGATACAATGAAATGGGTGAGCCGACCGGCGCCGTCACGGTGAAACCGCAACTCCGCGTTCAACGTGCTCACCCACGACCCGAATCCACGCATGAACAGATCGCGTTCCACAGGGCGGAGTGTGAGGTCTGGCTGCCCCTGACGGTGGAGGACGAGCCGCGACCCACGTGGCTCGAGGCGCCATCCCGCATCCAACTCCTGACTGAACCAGACGCCCGCGTACTCCGCGACCTCGGCCGCCGATGGGCGCCAGAGCAGGGAATCCGGGACGCGCTCGCCCTCGCCAGCCGGCTCGCCATTCCACGAGATCGAGAGCCGCATCGGCGCGCCAGGCGCGGGCGGCGAGAACGTGAACAGCCCCACGTTGCCCGTCGTGCCGATCTCGAAGAACCGGCCACCGCCGGCTGGTGTCATCGCGATGAGCGTGTCGTCCTGCGTCTCATGAAACAGAACCTCGCCGAGCACGCCGTTTCTCACCTCGATCGGCAGCCGAAGGGACGGCTGATCCCGCGGACCGTAAACGCCGGCGTATCGGGCCAGCTCGTTAGGCGCCATCGCGACGGTCGCCGGCGGCACCGGCTTCGGCGGGGCGGGGCGCATCTGCGATCCGAGGTAGATCCCGGCCACCGCCTGGGCCAGCTGCCTCGCCTGCAGATGGTCGGCATTGCACAGCGTCGCGACGGTCGTGCGCTGGTCGGGGAACCGAATCACCTCCGACGTCATCGCGTCGTCGTGTCCGCCGCGTGACACCGTTCGTAACCCACGGTGCGCACCGAGCCTGAGACCGTAGGCGTACGGGATCGTGTCCCCGGAGGCGAGCGTCGGGCGACTCAGCATTCGCGTTAGGATCGCCGAGCCGCCGACGTCAGGCGCGTCGAAGTTCCGGTCCCACCGCGCGAGGTCTTCGACGGACGCGTACAGGTTCGTTCCAGCCACGATCACCGATCCCGGGAACCGCACGCGCGCCCGTCCACCTGCCACCGCATGGCCAAACGCCCGCTCCTTCCGCCCGCTCGCGCGCCCGTCATGAACGAAGCTCCCTCGCATGCCGAGCGGTACGAGCACCGCCTGCTCGAGATACCGGGCGAACGAAACACCAGCGACCCGTTCGATCACGACGCCGAGCAGCACGAAGTCGCTGTGGCTGTACTCATGGGCGCTACCGGTCGGAAAGTTCAACCCCTGCTGCGCCGTCATGAGCCCGAGAAACTCATCCATCGTCGCGACGGGACGTCCCGTCAGCGCATCGACCGCACCGTAATCTCGAAGTCCGCTCGTGTGGTGCAGGAGATCTCGCACGCGAATCGGACTGCCGAAGTCCGGCAGCTCGGGGATCCAACGCCGCACGTCGTCCTCGAGCGAGAGCTTGCCCTGCTGCTCGAGCAGGAGGGCGCCGAGCGCGGTGAACGGCTTTGCGATCGAGCCGAGGTTGAACGTCGTGCGCGCCGTGATCGGACGCCGGTCCTCGACGCTGGCGAGCCCGTACCCGCGAGCGAGCACCACCTGACCACGTTGATAAACGCCGACCGCGCAGCCCGGCCCATCTGCGCGAACCTCTCGCGCGAACACCGAGTCGACACGTCGCGCCAGGCGACTCGCGACCCGCGCATCGGATGCTGTCGGTCCCTGCGCATCGGCCGAACCGTACGCCTGTAGCATCACGACCGCCGTCAACACAGCGCAACGAGCCGTCATCGTCGCGTTCCCTCGACGAGACGAATCCTCAGGCCTTCCACGCTCGACCGCTCGATGAACAGCTGCCGACGCTCGTCCAATGCCATGCCCTTTGCGTCGAGGACCCGCCGAGCATGCGCGAGGGATCGCGGGGTCATCTCGAGGGTCACTTCGCACGCCACGCACCGCGCGACTCGAGCCACTGCACGAGATTTCCGTTACCACTCTCGTGGGCAACGTCCAATGGCGTTTTCCGGTCGTGACCGATCCAGTTCGGATCGGCCCCGCGACCGAGCAGGTACTCCGCCGTCGACTGTTGTCCGCCTCGGCACGCGTGCCAGAACGCATTCGTGATGTCGTGCGGCGTCAGGGTATCACTCGTTGCCGAGGCTCGCACGCGGTCGAGCAGACCGAGGGCGGCGGCCTGCCAGATCGTGGTCGTGGCGCCGCGCTCGAGCAGCCTGCGCGCGGCGCGCCACTGCGCGAACACGACGGCGTCCGACATCGCGGTGCCGCCCGTGAACACGGCGCCCGGGGCTTCGATGTTCGCGCCGCCGTCGAGCAGGGCGTCGAGCACCGCCACGTCGTCGCTGCTCGCCGCCCAATGCAACGGCGTTTCGGCGGATCCCTGCACGCCCGGTGTTACGGCGGCGTCGATGTCGGCTCCGGCCGCGACGAGCACGGCGACGCTCCGTGCACCGTTTGGAAAATGGCCCGGCCAGTCGGCCGCGACGTGGAGCAGCGTTCGTGCGACGCCACGGTCGTCCACGATCCGGGCGGTGGCGAGCGATGCGTCGTGACGGATCTGGCGCTCCAGCGCGTCGACGTCTCCGCCTTGAATCGCCGACTTCAAGGCGACCGCGCGCGGATCATCGACTCGAATGCGCAACATCACTCGTGAGTCTCGATGATCGGTCGCCTAACGCGGTACGCATGCGCTACGGCTCATCGCCGCTCGGCCCGTAGATCTGGGGTACCTTCGCCCCCATCGGACGCAGGTACGTCGTGATCTGACCACGATGGTGCACGATGTCGAACAGAAAGCTCCACGCCATCGGTGCCGCCGGACGCTGCTGGCCGAAGAACTCGAGGGAGCCATCCCAGCGATCGGCCGGCAACGCCGACCATCGCCTGCCCATGTCCGCGCGCTGCGTGTCGTAGAGGTCGACCACTTCCTTCATCGTTGCCGGCATCGGCGGCGGCGACCACTCCATCTTCCCGGTCTCGAGGCCATCGATGATCATCTTCTCCTCGCAGACGATCTGCCACGCGATCTCGTGCGCCGTCCTCGATTTCGGATCGGGACGATAGTCCGAGCCCTCCGGAATCCGCGACATGACCTTGTGCGTGGTCTCCGATTCCTCGGTCCAGAACTTCGTGAAGAGCGATTTCTCGTCCACGGGATCACCCTCCCCCTCGGGAGTCGCTGATGTCGATCGACGGCGATAAGTTCGCTGACGTTCGCCTCGTTCGGCCGCGACCACAATCCCCAACCGCCAGTGAGCAGCACGACCTTCTCGCCACTCCACCTCGTGCCCGAGGGCCGGGCCATGCTCGCCTGCTCCTGCCTCGTTCCCGACGGGTGGGTCCGGGTGCCGGTGCCGGAAGAGCAGTACGACTTCGGCAACCCGACCGTGTTCCTGCCGTTGATCGTGTGCATGGCGCCGTACGGGGCCGTGGTGTTCACGATCGCCGCCCGCCCCGCGTTCGACGACGGCTCGGTGCAGGATTGGGCGGAATACCTCGCCGGCCAGAACAACCTGCAGATCGAGCGGATCCGCGAAGCACGCGTGAACCGGATGCCGTGCATCCTCGTCGACGCGACGATGCCGTCAGACGCCGGCCCGATGCGGTCGCGGAGCGTGTTCCTCGAGGACGGCGGCCGGCTGTTCAACATCGGCACGCTGGCACCTGACGCCATCTGGGCGAGCGTCGAGGCCGACTTCGATCGACTCCTCGGGGCCTTCACGCTCGACGAGGTCCGCGGGATCACCGCAGTCCCGCTCCGCCTCATGACATCGGAATCGGCGCTGGACCTGTCTGCCCCGGTCACGCCCGAGCCGGCGATCGAAGCTGCGCCGGCGCCGCCGCCAGTCGAATCTCCACCGACCGATGACGAGCCTAACGAGATAGACGCCTGGGTGGAAAACCTGTACGGCGAGGAGCGGGCGACCCAGGCCGTGGATGTCGCGCTCGCCGATGACGAGGCATCCCTCGACCCCGACAACGAGATCAACGCGAGGCTTCGCGACAACGGGGTGGGGCTCGTCCCTCGCGTCATCTCGGTCGTCACGCGGTCGAAGTTCGCGGCCGTCGGTGCCGCGGCCATCGACTCCGTCTTTCGCGTCCCGTTCGGCTGGCACGTCATCGACGACGGCAAGCGCACGCTCGTGTTCGACCCCGGCGGAAGCGTCCAGATCAATCTCGACCTTCGCCCAGCCGCCGCGGACGCGCACGAAGCGCTGCTCGAGCGGATCGCGAGCGAGCTCGCACGAGACAATCCACACGCGCAGTTCCTCAAGCTCGAGCTCATGGGGTTGCCGTGCATCGCCGCGCGCGACCTCGACATCGATGGTGAGCGGCTCGACCAGGCCTATCTCGCTCGTGCGTCTACTCACGACGGCCTCGTCCTCGTGTGCCGAGTGACGGCGGATCGCGAGAACATGACGCGGGCGATGAACACGGCCGAGGTCCTTCTGACGTCGCTGCACGGGCCGGTGCCGCCGGACCCGGAGTTCGCGGGGCAGCCCGAGTGGTGGCGCACGGCGGTGCTCCACGAGCGCGAAGACCGGCTCGACGACGCGGAGCAGGCGATTCTGAAAGCGGTCGATCACATCGGCGCGTACTCGTCGGTCGCGCACATGTACGAGGAGCGCTATGCGCGGCTCGCGCGCGCTGGCCGGACCGAGGACGCCGAGGCGGCCCGGGCGCAGGCGATTCGGTGGCTGCACGCGTATGCGGGCAGCGCGACGAGCGGCGGCGAAGGTGCTGCTTTATCGCGCGAGCGCGATCAGCGCATCGAGGCGCTCGGTGGCGAGGACGCTCGGCTCGGCTGACCGTGACTGGCACGGGTGGCGACCGGAATGCGTGCTGTGCCTCGAACATCGATGGGACTCGTAGCTCGATTCGCCAGCGATCCACTAGCCCAGGAGCCGACCGACCTCCGTCATCAACCCGTCGGCCGTGAACGGACGAGCGAGCAGGTGAACTCGCGCTCCGGCCGCCGGTTCACC
>Ga0075420_100006546_pt1 | contig 10273 bp, 8 predicted proteins | sample SoiMetdeltSBSDD4_FD_75296 | JGI IMG/M metagenome (GOLD analysis project Ga0075420, IMG submission 75296) | Bulk soil microbial communities from a Populus tree surrounding site in Tennessee, USA - Soil MetaG P. deltoides SBSDD4 | ecosystem: Environmental > Terrestrial > Soil > Tree plantation...
AACCTTGGAAAATACATTCGGGATATCCACTGCCGCCCCGTCCAGCCTGAGGGTCCCTCTGAATCGAGGTGTCGCCAGCCGTCCTCTTACCGAAACGCTGAGAATGACCGGGCCATCGATCTTTACCTGTGAGGCTGTTCTGTCGTTGAGACGAAGGAAGGGCGTAAGTTGATCTCCTTCGGTCGACAGATCTATGGTCATATCTCTGAAAACCCGGTCGCCGCCCAGCATCACGGCCCCCCGCACCTCAACCCGCCCCAGGCCGGCCAGCCCATGCAGGCTCTCCACACGGACTTCACCGTAGGACACTTTCACATTGCCGTGAACCTGCCGGAGTGGGACGGGCAGAACCGTGTGGCGGAAACCCACATTCCGCATCATCACATCGGCATTCACCAGCCTCATCCCATCGACCTCCATCGGCCGCCCTGCGACATGCGCAACGATCAGAACGTCTCCCGTCACTTGCTCAAATTGATCGAGGCTCTGAGCCAGTTGCGAGACCTTCATGCTGTCATTGAGCAGTGACACCAAACCGGCCGCCGGTACCTCTCCCGAGATCCGCACGTCGGCCGTAGGTTCCTTTTTCCAGTCTGTGATGTGAACGGTCCCCTCAGACAAGCGAACAGGTCCGTAATTCGCCCGCAAACCCACGATCCGGATCTGTTTGAGATCGTAGAGCACCGTCGCCGACAGGTCCTGGACCGTCGGATGGGTACCGCCGGGCAGAAACCGACCGTCCCGTATCTCCATCCCACCTGTCACATTCAGGGTGTCTCCCAACGTACCCGACACATGGGTGTCATACAGCGTGACGATCCCATCGACAGCATGCTCCGCAAGCTGGTCTCGAAGCTTCACCGGTATCCATTCAGAAGGCACCTGAGTCAGGGTTTGCTTGAGCGGCACGGAAGAGGCGGACAGTGTCGCGGACAGGCGGGGTATCTCTGAGCCCAGACCGGCGACAGCGGCTGTTCCTTGTAGAGACAACTCCGAGAGCTCGGCTCTCCATTCGCCCACAATCAGATCATAGCCGGCAGGTCGCGGCACCAATCGTACCTGTGCGACAAGCTGGGCCGGTGCGGCGAATCCTGTCGAGATCGGTGGCATGCCAAGCCAGCCGGCCATGTGACGCACATCCAGCTTGTGGATCCGAACGCTTCCTTCAACTTGAACCTCATGAGCCGATTCCGAGGTCTCAGCCGTACTGTCCGCGCCATGGAGCAGCACAAGGGACCCATCGACATTGAACAATGCGCTGCCGGCGCCCTGTGGGATCTTTCCGGATATCTGTATGCGGGCCGTGCGTCCAGGTATCTCTTCCGCAATGGTGGCTTGCAACGAAGCCAGTTGCAAGGGCGCCGCCTGAGCAGATCTCGCCTCGTCCGCAATCGTGACCAGCCCATCGGTAATCAACACATTCCGGACGACGGTCATGGGCAAGAACGGCGTGGCGGTTCTTGCAGACGATGCTTCCGGAACCCTGGAGCCGATCGTCCAACGTCCCGTTTCATCGTGCCGTATCATCATCCGCGGACGCTCGACGACCACGTACTCCCCCGCGACCCGTCCTTCGAACAAGGGCCAGATTTGAAGCGCCATATCCAAGCGGTCAGCGACAAACAGGGGCGCCTCAGACGTTCGATCAAAGAGCTCAACCTGACGGAGATCCAGCCGAGGGCGGGGCAACAGGTGAAAATCCAGGCGTTCCGTTGTCAGTCTATGGCCGGTTCGCTGCTCAAACTCATGGAGAAACGCATCCCGGACCAGCGGCATGTTGAGGACCAACGGAATCACGAGCGCCGCTGCAATGAAGGAACCGATCAAGAGAATCAGGATGAGAACCGCCCTGCCCTTCATCGCCTGAGAATGGTTGGGTGACTTCGGTTCGTTCATCAACATGCTGCTCTCAGGGGATGTGGCACAGGGGCTTCAGCCTGCCGCTGCCGACGATTGAGACATCACTCTACGGGACAGGATTGTAGGGATACAAGCCGTCGGGCCGCCCCGGCTGGAAAATGGAATGCAGAGAACACCGGCTGCGAAGTTTATCCGAACCAATAGGTCACAGGCAGGAGTAATGCATCGAGCGGGACCGTCGGTGCGCGCACCAACCGGATCGGTGTGGGAACGGCATCCGGACATGCCACGGCTGTTAGAAGGACCGTACCTTCACACCATTCATTCATCAGCTTCTCTTGGACGTCGGGAGCGCCGTGGCGTTACGCAAAGGCGACGCGCGGTCGGCGGGGGCGCAGCATGAACCAGAAGATCCAGAACATCGCCAAGGCCGCGAGCAGGTGCTTGACGGCGTGGCCACCCATGACCCCGCCGAGCGAGTAGACCCACCCGTCGAGCACCCTGTCGAACGGCATGGCGAGAGCGAACCACGCCAGGGCGACGAACGCCTGGCCACCGTGCGTGTACGGCGACGGGAACAGCACCAGCATAAGCGTCGCCACCTCGAGCGACCCATAGAGACCCGCCAGATACGGCCAGAGGTTCTCGGCGCCGCGGGCCTCGCTCGCCAGCCAGTAGACCAGCATGCCGGGCAGGAACAGCGCGAGCGCGACGCCCACGACCACGCCTGTCCTACCGTCAACGCGTTCCGCGAGGAACGCGCCCGTGAGAGCTGCGACAGCGAACGTCATCGGGACGCGGTCCCAGAAGAGCGTCGCATTGGTCGGCGCGTAGTGGTAATAGGCGGAACCCAGCCCAACCAGGATGGCCGTCGCGAAGAAACTCGCGTAGAGCGCGATCTCGGTCCGGTTCCGGAAGCGCGTGCCGGGGAACCGGGAGCGCTCGGCCCAGAACCAGACGAGCGCAACCACGCCCACCGCCACGAACGCGAGATTCGAGGCGACGTTGGTGAAGTTCGGGATCCCCAGGCAGTTCACCTGGTCCGCAAAGACGTTGTAAGCGGGTGCATTCATGCGGTGCGCGAACACCGCGCCGAGCGTCCCCGCCGCCGCGATCCACAGTACGGCCAGGCGCGTCCGGCGCGAGAGGCCGCGCAGCCCGGCGCCGGCAGGGGAAGCGATGGTATCTGCCTGGCTCATCGGAGGCATTGTGTTTCCAATTTCCGGCGCGAGCGGGTCCGCGCTTGCCGCTGATGAGTCCCACACCTACGCCGACCGCTGCGACACACCACGCGTGGCTCGAAGGCTCAGAATGGGTAGCGAAGGATCGCGGCGAGGCTACCCCCGCCCGGGATATCTGAATCCGCCTCCACAAGCGTGCTCATCTCCTGGACGCTCGTATACTCGTCGCTTCGTGAAGCGTGTCTCGTATCATCTCCCGTATCTCGTCGCTCGTATTTCATGAAGACAGAGCGGAGTCAAAGAGACTGCCGCCTCACATCTCGGCTGCGTCCACAAACGTGACGCTCATTATTCTTCGCGTCGTGGACCTTCCCGGTCACGCGTCTCAGCTCATCGCCATGGAACGGCGCGCGACCGGTAGCAGATCCAGCTCCCGCGTCAATTGCAGCGCCGTCTGCCCGATCGCCTGCGTGAACGTCGGATAAGCTAGCTGTAGCTCGGCGATCTGCAGCACGGTCATTTTGGCCTCCATGCACACGGCCGCCACCTGAATGATCTCCGCGGAGTATTCGCCGAGGACGTGCGCGCCCACGACGATGCCGCTGTCACGCTCGGCGATCAGCTTGCAGAATCCATCGACACGGCCATCGACCACGGCGCGCGTCAAGAGGTTGTAGTCGTGCCGCCCCACAACGCAGTCACGCGTCGCGCGGGCCGCCGCTTCGGTCATGCCGACGCTCGCGTACTCGGGATCGGTGAAGCTTCCCGACGGCGTGATGGAGCTTTCGTAACGGCGGTCTTGACCGAGCACCGCGTTCTCCGCCGCCAGCCGTCCCTGCTGCACCGCGGTCTGCACCAACTTCCGGATTCCGTTGACGTCGCCGACGGCGAAGATGTGGGGCTGGTTGGTTCGGAGGTACGCATCGACTTTGATGTAACCGCGCTCGGTTTCGATGCCCGCTGCATCGAGGGCCAGCTCTTTCAAGTTGCCCGGCCAGCCGACGGCGAAGAAGACCGCATCCCCTTCCACCTGTTCATCCCGCTGCCCGCGCAACAGGTGCACGCGGATGCCGCCGGCGGTGCGTTCGAGGCGTTGCGTCAAGGCAGCGCTGCGCACATCGATGCCGCGCGCGGCGAACGCTCGACCAAGCGCATCGCCCAGATCGTCATCCTCTTGGGAGATGAGCCGAGCGGCCGTCTCCAGCAAGGTCACGTGCGCGCCGAAATCCGTGAAGATCGACGCGAGCTGACAGCCGGTGGAGGCGCCGCCGATCACGACGATCCGCGCCGGCAGGGTCTCGAGATGGAGCACATCGCGAAAGGACAACCCCAGCTCTGCGCCGGGAAGTGAGAGGCGTCGATCGTGCCCGCCCACGGCGAGGATGATGCGATCGGCCGTGACGGTCCTGCCATCGGCCGCTGCCAGTGTGTGGGCGTCGACGAAACGAACGGATCCGATCCCTTCGCCGACTTCGATACCCTCGGTGCGTAGATGGTCGGCGGCGTGCCTGAGTTCGTAGATATAGTCTACGGCCCTCCCCGCGTTTGCGAGTGCGGCGCGTAGATTGACACGGGGCGCGGCGCCGACCAGTCCGAACTGGGCCCACGCACCGGCATCGCGGACCATGCGTGCCGCTCGGGCCAGCGTCCGCACCGGCACCGGTCCTTCGTTGTAACACACACCACCCAGCCGATTGCGTTCGAGCAACATCACCTCCGCACCCAGCCGACGCGCATGCACCGCGGCCTTCATGCCGGCCGGCCCTCCCCCTACCACGATGACTTTCACCATACCTCCTCAGTGTGAATAGCCACGCCCTTATTTTGCTCGTCCGCCGTCCGCCGGGGACTCCGCACGATTCTACAGAACCTTAGCCTCCTGTGCCGCTTGAATGAACCGTCGCATACAGTCCGCCGTTCCCATTCGAATCAAGATGCCGTCTTGGGGCAGCGTATTGGGTCCTTGTTGGACGGACGAGCACTCCCAATCAAGTACAATCTGTCCGCCTTCCTGGACCGAATACAGGGCGTGCAATTCAAAGGATCGGTCCGCTCCACTACTCCAATCGACATAAAAGCGTTTGATGGCCCCTGAAATAGTGAGAGGGCTGGACTCCGCTATCGTATAACCGGAGTGGACCAATTCCCGTTGGAGCGCCCCCGTAAAGAATGAGGTGATCTCTTGAGAAAGGAACAGATCCGACCGGGAGGCTCGATTCGTCTCCACCTCGCGAGGTCGCACACGATTGCTTTCGGCGGCTTCATACCGAAACGGCAGCACGGTCAATGTCCCCTGGCCCTTCCAAGGGTTGGTCGGCTCATACTTGAGCGCCACCATGCGGCCGCAGCCCATTGTTAACAGGCTCAGAGCAAGAACGGTTACGGCTTGGATAATCCTCACTCTGCGCTCATGCTCGCGTCACAACGGGCAAAAGATACCATGTAGGTATCGAGCCATTGCCTCTCTCCATGACGGACCGACCGTGTCGATCGACTATCCTGGAAGACTTTGCCTATTTGCCGGCGGTGGCGCTCACCACCGCTTCACGCAATGGCTTCGAATCAGGATTCGGTGTGACATTTCGAACGAGCACGATGTCGCTCGGCCTCACTGCGGATCCGTAGTAGGCCTTGTTCAGATCATCTCGGGTCCGAATGGAGGCGCCCTCCAATGACACGCCGGCAAACACGCCTTTCGCACGGGAATAGGTGACGAAATCCTTGCCCATGTTCGCGGACGTTGAGCCTTCCATTCCCCCACCCTTCGGGCCGATGGCAGCCGACACTTCTGCGCCAAGCTTGACGGTGCTGCTCAAGAGGCTCTCGATACCTTTGACAGTCTGAATGACGAGGATCGCCTCCGCCTGCTGCGCCCCCGCCTGCAGGCCGAAACTGAGAGAGGACATTTCGTGAAAGGCAGGTTCACTCCAACTCCCGGTCTTTTCATCCCGGACAAATAAGACACCATTCCCCCCTTCGACACCGAACAGGAATGCTCCCTTGAGCAGCTTCGGGACGATCAAGAGTCCCTTTGCTTCCTTTATATGCTCGCGAAAGCCGGAAAAGTCCGGATCCTGCCTGAAGTTATTGAATGTCGAGAGGGCCTGGCTTGTCACCGTCTTAGCTTCCTGGATATTGTCTACAGCCCCCGCTTGCGGCAGGCCCGTCATCGTCCCCGCCAGCACGACTGCACCCATCAGCATGTACCTCGACCCGTTACCTACCTTCAATATCGTCCTCATCGCATACTCCTCCTTTATGGTGACTACTCATCAGTTCCCTATGCCGCCCATACCTCAATAATCACGGCGCTCCGGACAGAGGTCACGCCGGATCGTCATCGCGCTGACTGAGACGGCGGATTGTGTCGGCATCTTACCGGCTGAGGATGCTATCGAATACTGTCAAAACTGACAGGTCTGAGCGCACTCAGTAGAGGATCACGTGTCACCTCGTTGGCTGATCTTGCCCTTCGGTCTCAGAACGGCTCTCGCAGGGCGCTATCCCCGTTGAGAATCTTGGCCGGCCGGAACCGCAGAGAGATCAAGCCCTTCAATGATGCAGACGCCTGCGCCCAGCAGCTCATTGTGGGTCTCCGGTCCCTCAGATGTCACGCCCTCTTTCAGTTGGATTGCCGCCCCGTCGATACCTGCACGACATGTTTGATGCCGTCGTGCCGGGTGAGCAAGTCTTTCGCCCCCTCCAGAGGAGTTCGTCCGGTGATCAGACGCCGTACGCTCGCCGGGAACAGCGTCATGAATTGTTCAAGGTGATGAATTGACGCTTCATATGAGCTTCGGCCGGCATTCACCGTGCCGAACAATAGTTGATTCTTCAGAACAATGTTTCGCATGATCGAATCGGTATCCAGTTCGGTCGGAGGCTTTCGTCCCGGCACGCCGGTGAAGATGAACGCGCCATTGAGCCCCAGCGCTTCCAGAGCCGCGAAGGCAAGGGGCGAAACACCGGTCGCTTCGAAGATGATGTCGATATTGCCGATTTGAGCGCCGACCTTTCCAATAGCATGATCTTGTGCGCACAAATAGGTCGCGCCGAAAGAACGGACGAGTTCCCCGCGTTCGCCATCGGACGGTTCACGTGAGTAGACATACGTCTCAGATCCTCGCGCGACAAGCGCCATCGCTCCGAGGAGTCCGACCGGGCCGGCTCCGAGCACGAGACCTCGCACGTGACTCGACTCATACGGTAACCGCTGCTGGATATCCCGCATTTGCAAGGCCGCCTTGGCGGCCACAGTCAGCGGTTCCACCAATACGGCCACGTCGGCCAACGCTCGTGGAACTGTAATGAGATACTGTTCTTCTTCAACCACGAACTCCGTGAGGAAACCATCGGCATGCTTGATGCCACGCTCCTGGAAGTCGCCGGACAGGCAGAAGTCCTGTCGCCCAGCTCGACAGGCGAGGCACTTCGCATGGGTGCATGGACGACGGACCATTGGAACAACCAGATCGCCTGGTTTCACGCTATCGACGTCCGTTCCAACATCCACGACCTCAGCCAAGGATTCATGTCCGATGACCAGGCGGTCCGACCCCCGAGGAGGTGCTCCATACTCAAATGCACAGATCTCCCGGTCGGTCCCGCAGATCCCCACCTCTCGAATATGCATCATCACCTGAGTCGAACCGAGAGTTTCAGGCTCAGCTTGTTCAATCAACCGGACTTTCCGTTCCGAGGGAAACACCGCCAGCGCCTTCATCTAATACCTCCCTACCACCAGCGAGTATGGGACTGCGCGTTGCCTGCAGACCGTTCCGACGATGGTCTCCTTATATCAAGGTTCGAGAGGATTGCGAACTGTCAGAATTGACAGGCGGCCTCCATGGATCCGAGTCATCACATTCCCCGCGCGCATGACCATGAAGTTGTTCCCGTGAGACGGTCACGATCTCACGAACGGACTGCCGCTTCAGGCGACCCGACGGGGGGATAGTCCAGCGAACCTTTCACCTCGGCAATCCTATCCTTCGGGAAATTCGGAAAATACAGTGCCCGTTTCGATTTCCAGTCCTCGACCCTGGCCTCGACCGTTCGCGCTCGTTCCTCATCAAGGGGTGGGCCGGCCAATTGATATTCGATCGCTGCGGGAACAGCAAAACCGGATCCCGCCTCCGTCACCAACTCCATGATTCGAAAATGTAGATCCTCGGCAACCTCCTGCGATTCCGTATAACCGGTCACACCGATATAGCAGAATATTTCCACATTGAGAGAGTAATCCCCAAACCCCTGAAATCGCACACGCAGGGGTTCTTCAAGGACCTTCGGATGCGCATACAGCATCTTGCGGATTTCGACAAGAATATACCGGAGCTGGCCCAGCGTGGTTTCGTACCGCAGTTTGAGGAGGGGGTGATACCAGAAACGGTCGCGCGCCGAAAGATTGTCGATGTGCATGCTCACGAACTGAGCATTGGCAATGGTGATGAGCGACCGCTCCAGCGTCCGGATTCGCGTGGCACCCAGCCCAATCTCCTCCACGGTCCCCATTTTGTCGCCGAACCGACACATGTCGCCGATCTTGACCGGCCTGGACGTAAACAGGGTCACGGCGCCAAAGATGTTCTCGAGTTTCTTTTGAGATGCCAGCGCCACCGCAATCCCGCCGATGCCGATCTCGACCAGCAGCGTAGTCACCTCGTACCCGATGTTATCAAGCCAGAGGACCATGACGCCTGCCAGCGCCAAGACCTTGACCACCTTGGCGACTGGCACCAACGACTCTTGCACACCGGTGAAACCTTTTCTGTCAAGGTTCACGCCGACCCGATGCAGAACAAAATCCACCAGCCGCACGAGGAACCAGGCCACAGCGATGACCTGTATCGGTCGAGCCTGTCCTATCGCTCGTGCCGCAACGGAGGATCCCACCATCGTGCCAGCATTACTGACCAGCACCGTCCATAGGAGGAGCATCAACGGTCCTGAAAAGAACCGCGCGAGAGTCTCGGCAAGCTCGGTACGGAAGCGACTCACCACGTAGACGACCGACCGCGTGATCAACGCGGCCACCGGATACAGCACCATACCAAGCGCAATGAACATCCCCCACAACCAGAGGTGGACTCCCAGCACGGACACGTCGAACAGCCATGCAGGAAAGATTCGCTCGAAAGCCCCATAGCCGAACTCCTGGTAGAGCTCCGGGATGTCGGCTACCGTGGCGCTGGATATCTTCCAGATATAGACCCCATCTCCGCGCGGCACCCGCTGGAGCAAGATCTCAAAGGTCTTGCCTCCTTCGGTAGGGATCCGCCCGACACGATCACGCGCCACGGGAAGATCGTCCTCAGGATCGCCTTCAGGGCTAATGCTGAGAAGATCGAGATCGATCCACAGGACTCGATCGAGCACAATTCTCAACTGACGCGCCAGTTCTTCTCCCTGTTCGTGCTCCATCTCCACCGGCAGATTCCTCAGATCCAGATACTCAACGGCTTGCGCATAGTTTCGATTCCTGGCCGCGGTGAGAAACCCGCGCACACTCGACCGTGGCGCTCCACGGCCTAATGGATCGTCGGGAGCGGCAAGTTGTGCAGTTTTAGGCTCGGCGGCTTTCGTCTGTTCCCTCTTGGCCTTCCCTCCGATCAAGTCTCGAAGGGTCGGCTCCGATCTACTGGTCTCAGCCAAGGTCTGCGGCGCCTCCCAAACGATCACGAGTCCAATGATGGATAGGACCACCAGCGAAGCGAGCCGGCAAATAATCGCGCCATTCCTCATCATCATCCCTCCTTCTCCCTACTAAAGGTGTTCTCGTACAGCACTGATCGAACCCGGTTAAAGATCGAGCGAGTTAGCTGGCCCTATCACCCGTTGCTGCGAGTCTCTAGCCCGCACTATTCATAAAGGTTCGTGACGAAACCGTGGAGACGCCAAGCGGGACGGACGCGTGGAGGTGCGAGAGAGAGGGAAGCGTCCTTGAAACAGGACGTTGACCGACCAAGCGACGAGCCCGTCCGCCTGCACGCTGCAAGTCCCGCGTGCAGGCTTGTCGCAGCGGCGTATCGGCGGTTGCAGTAGAAGCCTTCATGAATAGTGCGGGCCAGGTTTCAGATAGCCATGCGGGAACTATTTTTCTTAAGCAAGACGGGGAGATCGATTGTATGGTTCCAGGCAGATCGGAAGAAGAGAGTTCCATTCCGGCGACTCAACCGGCATCGCGCACCAGTCGAAAATCCAGATGGTTGGTCCTCATGAAAATGCGGTCT
>Ga0075420_100006548_pt1 | contig 10272 bp, 6 predicted proteins | sample SoiMetdeltSBSDD4_FD_75296 | JGI IMG/M metagenome (GOLD analysis project Ga0075420, IMG submission 75296) | Bulk soil microbial communities from a Populus tree surrounding site in Tennessee, USA - Soil MetaG P. deltoides SBSDD4 | ecosystem: Environmental > Terrestrial > Soil > Tree plantation...
CGGCGGGTGCCGACCACACGTGCGGCGTGACGACGAACGGAACCGGCTACTGCTGGGGATTGAGCACGAACGTGGGACAGCTTGGCAACGGAACGCTGGCCAATGCGCTGGTGCCGGTCGAGGTCGGGCCGGGACTCGGTATCGTATTCAGTATGATCGACACGGGTGAAGGCGGGTTCGGTCACTTCACCTGCGGCGTGGCTACCGATCGTCAGGCATGGTGCTGGGGCAACAACACGGTATTCGGCGCGCTCGGCGACGGGAGCGTTCCCGGAGACCCGAGTTACGGTTACAGCTTATGGCCCATTCCAGTGGGGCCCGGGATGAATCTGGCCTTCAGCACGGTCGACGCCGGAGAAACACACGCGTGCGGGCTCACTACGAGCGGCGCCGCCTACTGCTGGGGTGCGAATGGTGCCGGGCAACTCGGCAACGGTACAGCGGATTTCCCCATCGGCCAGCCGCTGGACAACACGAAGACCCATCGCTGGCCCGAGCCAGTGGTCGGGGGACATGTCTTCTCCACGATCGACGCCGGCGGAGCGCTCGTCAGCTCAATGTTGGAGTTCACCTATCGCAGCCACACCTGCGGCGTCACTCCTGGCGCGGTAGCGCTGTGTTGGGGGGTGAACTGGTTCGGTCAGCTTGGCGACGGTAGCACGACGGATCGGGTGGTGCCTACTCCCGTTCCCGCCGTGCCCGGAGGCTTCTCGAAAATCAGCGCGGGGGCTGCGCACACGTGCGGGTTGTCGACGTTCGGCAGAGCCTACTGCTGGGGATACAATGGCCTCGGGCAGTTGGGGGATGGCACGACCGTGGACCATTCCGTGCCGAAGGCGGTTCGCTTCAACTGAGCTGCCGGCGTGAGCCAATGATGAATCGGATGCGGCGGATCGGCTCCTGAACGGGATCGTCGATCCGTTGCAGCCGATTCATCCGTGCTCCTTCCGCTCGGACCGACTACCCGCTACGGCCACGGCGGCGGAATGACCGCGAACTGCGAGCGCTTGGCCGGATCACATCTGCCGCTTTGGCATCGCTGTACGCGACTTCGCGTCGGGTATCGGCAGAGGACGTGTGCCGCCTAACGCCTGGCTACGGAGGAAGGATCTTGCCGGCCACGATGAACATCGCCACGCGGATGTTATATGGCCCTTGGTGAGTTGGACACGGTTTTCCGGTGGATCGAGCGCGCGTTCGGACTCCTGAACACTATCGTGTGACGTTCCCGAGATACTTGTCCAGCCAGCCGAGCGTCTCGCGAATCAACAGGTCGCGCGGAATGAAATGCCCGCCGACCGCCATCACCTGTCGCTTCCTCCCCGCCGGCGCCCCGATGAGCTCGAAGTACCGCCGAGCGTTCTCCGCGGGCACCATCGGATCAAATTCGCCGCTGAACAGCAGCATCGGCACACGGACGCGTGGGAGCGCGTTGACGGGATCGACCTCGGGCGTCGCCGCCATCGGCGGCAGAAGGCCGATCTGGATGATGCCGACGCGCACGCGCGGTTCCTGAGCCAATACCACGGGCCCGTTCACACCGCCCCAACTGTAACCGAAGAATCCGATCGCGTCGCGATCGATGTCGCGGCGGGTCTCGAGGTAGTCGAGTGTCCGTCGGAAATCCTTCACGGTGTAGATCGCATTGTCCCGATACTCCGCCGTGCCGAACGCCGGTCGCGCACGCACGTTTGCGACTCGACGCTCGAACGTGCCGTGATAGATCGGAAACGCCACGGCGCGGCCGCTCTTCACGATGAAGTCGACCTGCTTCGCCAGGTAGCCGTCGATGTCGTCGAGCCAGAACGTGTCCCACCCAGGGAAGAACACGACGGTCTGGTACGGTGGGGTGACGGCGGTCGGGAGGTACAGATGCAGCAGCATCCGCTCGTTACCATAGCCGGCGTCGAACCGGATGCGCTCCCGGATCCACACGCGTGTCGTGTCGACCGCCTCGATCGACGGGGTGAGCGGCCCGCGGTCATAATCGAACACGCGGCTGTATGCGTCGTAGATGGCATCCGATACGGGCGCCTGCCTCGCGACCGGCGACGCCGTCGTGCGCGACGCCATCGGTGTGCGCAACCGCGCAGCCACCGCTGGCTCATCGTGCGTCGTGGCGAGCCGGATGCCGTTGCCCGGCGACCGATCTTCCGGCGGCGCCGACGTGTCGTTCGTCCCGGCGATGTAATAGGCGTCGTTCCAGCTGCCGCCGAGGATGATGCGCGAGTCACCGATGGCCGTCGCGGTCCACTCGCGGACGTTGCCGGTCATGTCGAACGCGCCGTACTGCGTCATCGCGCCACTCTCGGTAACGCGGCGCGGCTCCTTGCCGCCGAAGTTGCTCGCGGGCAGAAGCCACGGGAACATCGAGTTCGCGAGCGCCTGCTGCCAGTGGAGAGCGGTCGGCAGCTCTCGCCTGACGAAACGCGCGTACGCCGCGGCCTCGTACCAGCTCACGCCGGATACGGGGAACTCTCCCTCACCGTCGGGATAGTCGCCGCCCTCCCACGTGCTCGGCCCCGGACGCCCGGTACGATCCACGAAGAGCGCCATGGCCGCGTCCCAACGGACCGGCTGTCCCTTCACGGCGATCGGATCCCAGAGAGTTGGCTGCCGGTAGCCGCCAGCGTCGACGAATCGCTTGTATTCGGCGTTGGTGACCTCGTATCGGCCCAGGAAGAAATCGCGCACGGCGAGTGAATCGTCCCCCGCCACGACGGTCCACCCGGATACGCGTACCATGCCCGCAGGCAGCGTCTGGTCCGTGTCCAGCTTGTACGTCTCCGGCCCCACGAGCAGCATGTCCGCGTTCGCGGGGGCCAGCTCTTCCCAGTTGAGATGCCCGCCGCCCAGAGCGCGTGTGAGCGGGAGATACCCATCCTTCTCCAGCCGAATACGCGAGAGGCCGAACGGGATGCGGATGTTCACGAGCGGCGTCCGGCCGAGCGTGTCCCACGCTGTGGTGTCTGCGGCGTACGCGTGCCGGAGCACCACCGCGCCCGGAGGTTCGGACCGAATCGTGACGCGCCATGACATCCGGGGCCAGAGCTCGGCGAGCTCGCTGCTTGCCGGAGACCGGGCTTCGGCCATCCGCGTCAACGAGAACGCCGACTCCCAGTCGGCGACGTCGAGGTGCTTCTCGATGCGAGGGAGCGCGTCTTCGGCCAGCCAGTGCCGCGCGCGCTCGCGCCTAACGAACAGGAACGCCGACACGCCAAGCGTCGCCATCAGCAGGGCGATCCCGGCGTAGACCGGCCGTTGCCTCCGTGCCGTCCCCGGTCGGGAATCGTGCTCCGCTGCCGATCGGGTGAGCGCGGCGAGCTCCGCCAACACCTCGTGCGCCGTCTGACACCGGTCGGCGGGGTCCGCACGGAGAAGGCGCTCCGCGATCCGGACCACCGCGTCGGGCACGCCCCCATCATGCCTAACGCCTTGCCCCGCGGCGACCGCGCCGCGGCCGCGGATCGATGCGACGGGGCTGCCGGTCCGAGGCGGCACTCGGCCAGTCAGCATCTCGACGAGCACGATCCCCAGGCTCCAGAGGTCCGTCCGTGCGTCCACGCGCTCGCCAGCCAGCTGTTCCGGCGACATGTACGCCAGCGTTCCCATCCCGACGCCGGATTCGGTCATCGTCAGGAGGTCGCGCGCCTTCGCGAGTCCGAAGTCGAGGATCCGAACCGTCCCGTCGGGGGTGATCATGAGGTTCGCCGGCTTCAGATCGCGATGAACGACGCCGGCGTCATGCGCGTACGCGAGCCCGCGGGCGATCTGCGTCGCGATCTCGATCGCTTCTTCGACCGGTACGATGCCCTCGCGGGCGAGTCTGGCCCTGAGCGTTTCGCCGCCGTACAGGGTCATGGCGAGGAACAGGTGCCCCTGCTCGCTCTCGCCCGCCTCGTGTACCGTGCACAGGTTCGGGTGGTCGAGTCGGGCGGCCGCCTGCGCTTCGCGGAGGAAGCGCGCCTTTGCCTGCGCGTCCAGGTTGTACTGCGGCAGGAGAAACTTGAGGGCGACGGTACGGCCCAGGCGAAGGTCCTGTGCCCGGTAGACGACGCCCATGCCGCCGGCGCCTAACGTCTCGCCGACTCGAAAGTGCGACACGGTCGTGCCGGCGAGTCCGATCGGATCGTGCGGCGCGGGCGCACGGCCGCTCGAGGCCGCCGCCGGTTCCCCCGCGGCCTCGAGGTGGCGAAGACGCACGTCGGCGTCCGCATCGCCGGCCAACAACGCCTCGACCCAGCCGGCGATCTCCGGATCGGTCGCGTGAAGGCGCGCGAGGCGCGACGATCGTTCGTCGGGCGTCAGGTCGACGAGCTGGTCGAACGCACCGTGCACGCGCGCCCACCGCGCGGCGTCCATGCCGGGCCGCCCCGCGGCACCGCTCACAGCCGCACCTCGCCACGAAACTCCGCTGCCAGCCAGGCGCGCGCGAATTTCAGGTCACGCTTCACCGTGGCGAGCGACACGCCCAGTACTTCGGCCGTCTCCTCGAGCGAGAGCCCGCCGAAGTAACGCTGCTCGAGGATCTCGCTCCGTCGCGGGTCGATGGCCGACAGCCGCTCCAGCGCGTCGTCGAGCTCCATCAGTGCCTCCGCACGTTCGTCGGAGAGGTCGAGATCGTCGGCCAGCTCGAGCGGCGCAACGCCGCCCCCGCGCTTGTCGGCACGGCGCGCACGAGCGCGATCAACGAGCAGCCGGCGCATGATGCGGGAGGCCATGGCCATGAAATGCGCGCGATCGCGAAACCGTGCCTGCCGCAGGTCGACCATTTTGAGATACGCATCGTGCACCAGCGCCGTCGTATTCACCGACATGGCGTGGCGCTCGTCGCGCAGCCGCTCGTGCGCGAGCTTCCGCATCCGATCGTAGACAAGCGGAATGAGCTGGTCGAGCGCCGCGCGGTCGCCGTCGCTCCACTGCTGGAGCAGGCGAGTCACGTCGCCGAACTCGGCGGGGTCGGGCTGCATCGGCGGCTTCGAAGCAAGAAGGAATAGGCACGAAGTTGTCCACCGGTGAGCTGTTTTGCCACCTCGCTGCGCCGGTCCGGATGAGGGCCTTCTCAGGCCATCATTTCCCGTTCAGCGAGGACATCATGTGGCCGTCGAATCACGGTGCTGGCATCGGCTCGTGCCTGCTCATCCTCCTGGCCGCCTGCTCGTCGGATTCGGCGAGCGGCCCAGACGATACCGACACTCTTCCCCTACCATCCGAGTTCCTGGCCTGGGCCGGTGCAGTCGTTGGGGAGCAAGGCGTGGGCACGCATCCCGAGCTCAATACGAGTGCGCTCGAAGGCTGCCCCTACCTCTCCCCCGACGGACGCTCGCTGTTCATGGCCTCGAATCGACCCGGCGGGCTCGGTGGAATCGACATCTGGGTTGCGACGCGACCGACATCGACCGGCCCCTGGGGACAGCCAGTCAACGTGGGTACTCCGGTGAACTCGGCGCAGAACGACTTCTGTCCGACGTTGGGGCCGGATGGGCGCACGTTCTTCTTCGTCAGTAACCGCCCTGGTGGCTGCGGAGGCGATGACATCTACACGACGCGCCGTCGGGACGACGGTTCGTTCGAGGAGCCGACGCGCCTCGATTGCCAGGTCAACAGTGCCGGCAACGAGGCAGGCCCGTTCCTGCTCGTGGGCACGGACGCAGTGCTGTATTTCTCGAGTACGCGCGTGGGGGGACTTGTCCCGGAGGCAGCCGGCGCAACGACTGGCGACGCGGACATCTACTCGAGCACCGTGCGAGGAGGGGTGTTCGCACCCGCGGTGCTCGTGCCCGACGTCAACAGTGCGGCAAACGACCTGCAGCCAAATCTGCGACGTGACGGGCTCGAGATCTATTTCGCGAGCAACCGCACGGGTGCACCCGGCACACTTGGCGCGTTAGGCGGAGTGGACCTCTTCGCGGCGACGCGCGCGGGCGCCGCGCAACCGTGGTCGACGCCGCTCAACCTCGGCGCCAGTGTGAACAGCGCGGACGGGGACGAGACGCGTCCATCCCTGTCGTGGGACGCAATGACGCTCTACTTCGGCTCGAACCGGCCGGGAGGCGAGGGTGCGAGCGACATCTTCGTCACCACGCGTCAACGGCGCACGAGCGCCGGTCGGTGAGCCCACGCGAAGGCGGCGGCGATGAGCCGCTACGAACTCGAAGAGGCCGCGCCGAGATCTCGGCGCGGCCTCTTCGGTCACCAGGGTGACGGTTACGGTACTGGTGCGTTCGACAGGTTCGTCACCGCCTCCCTCAGCTTCTGCACCTTCGGGCCGTCGCAGGAGCCGCGTACGTCGGCCTCGAGCTGCGACGCGAGCTGCGTCAGCGCTTGCTGGCGCGCCGGTCCCGTCGCACGCTCGGCGCCACTGATCTGCTGGCGAACCGCCGCAATGCGACTGTCGGGGAGGCACTTGCTTCGCTCGAGCTGATCGACGTACGCCTTCGCCAGCGCGAAGCTCGGCGGCCACACGAACTTCGGTTGGCCCTGCGTATTCAGGTACTCGAGCCTGACGGTTTTCGCCGCGTCGATCTCGTTCTGCGAGACATGCTGGCTCGGGATCATCTCGGCGACGTCGAGTCCGCGCGCGATCTCGGAGCTCACGATCGCCCCGTTGTACCAGTACGCCGACCACGATCCACCGCCCGCCTGTCGTAGAGAATCCACGGGACCACGGTCGAAGAACGCGATCTCCTTCGGATTCTTCGCGTCGGTCCAGTCGAAGACCGAGATGCCGCCCTGGTACCACGCCTGCACCATCACATCGCGCCCGGGGATCGGGATCAGTGAGCCGTTATGCGCAACGCAGTTCTCCTTGTCGGTCTGCGCCGCGGGGAGCTTGTAGTAACTCTCGAACTTGAGCTTCCGATTCTCGATGGTGAAGATCGCGTTGGAGCCCCATTCCTTCTTGTCGGTCGCCCGGCACTTCGGCGCGCCGCCGCCGCCCCATTCGTCGGAGAACAGCAGCTTCGTGCCGTCGTTGTTGAAGGTGGCCGAGTGCCAGTAGGCGAAGTTGGAGTCGGCGACCGCGTCGAGCCTGACGGGATTCAGCGGATCCTTGATGTCCAGCAGGAACCCATGCCCCTCGCACGCGCCGCCGGCGAGGCCGAGGGCCGGGTAGACCGTGATGTCGTGGCACTGGCGGAACGGTGAGATCGGCGACACGCCGGGGACTGGCGCGGGCCCCTGCGCGGCGATCATCCGGTTGACGATCGTCTGAAGATTCGCGCGCAGCGTGGCGGTGTCGGCCGCCGTCGGATCGCCGGTCCCGCCACGAGCCTTGACGATGCTGTCGAGCTGCGGCCTCACGAAAAACGAGCCCATCACCATGTCGTTGCCGGTGTTGGGATTCTTGGCAACGAACCCTCCCGCCGCGCGAACGGAGTCCGCGAACCGTTTTTGGTTGGCGACGTCCTCGGGCGCGGGCGCGTGCGACGCGGTCGCCTTGAGACCGCTGAAGATGTTCGCCCGGTTCGCGACGGCTGCCTGCTCCGGGCGCGCAACCGGTACCTTGATGATCTCGATCCGCATGAGCGACGACGCCTCGTCCTTGTCCGGCGTCTCGCGGACGCAGCCCGGCAATTCGTTAGGCGACCTGATGCCGGCCGAGCCGGAGACGTAGATGTACACGTTCTCCTTGTCCGCCGGGTGCTCGAGCACCGTGTGCGTGTGCGACCCGCGACAGGTCTGCACGTTGGCGACGAGCCTGGGGTTTCTGATATCGCTGATGTCGAAGATGCGGATGCCGCGGATGCGCTCCTTGCTCACGGTGTCGGGCACGCCACCGGGCTTGCAGTCGATGCGGCCGTTGTTCGCCTCGGCGGACATGAAGAGCAGGTTCTTGTAGACCGAGACGTCGTTCTGCGAGGCCGGGCACGTGTACGCCGTGACGAGGGATGGCCTGGCCGGGTTGCTCATGTCCCAGATCAGGAGCCCGTTGTAGTTCCCCTGAATCGCGTATTTGTCCGTGAACGCGAGGTCCGAGTTGGTGACCCCCGCGAACCCCGGTGGCGGGGGGGCATTTGCGAGGATCCTGAGATTCGAGACCGCCTCGCCGGCGTTGTTGAGCCCGGCCTTGAGGCCGACGCGGGGGTCTCTCTCGGGTGCTGGCGCCGTCTCGGGCGGCGTAGTCGTGCCGCACGCGGCGAGCACCACTACGGCGGCGAAACCAAGGCGACGAAGTACGAACGGCATCACGGCCTCCTGGGGGCTGACGGAGAAGTGGAGCCTAACGAGAACAGCATCTCGAGCATCCGGTTGATCTCGGTCGTCTGGTCGACCTCGACATCCGACGCGAACTTGAAGACGGTTTCATCCTGACCGGCGCCGCGCGCGGCGAAGAGCTCCCGCACCATCGACACGGCGCCCTTGTGGTGCTGGATCATGAACGTGAGAAAGAGGCGGTCGAACTCCTCTCCGCGGGCGGCGTCCAGCTCCTTCAGCTGCGCCTCTGTCAGCATGCCCGGCATGAGCATCACGTGCTCCGTGCCGCCCATGGTCATCCTCATGCCGTCAGGGTTTGGCTCGGGCACCGGTTGTCGGCGCGCGCTGAGCCAGTTGGACATCAGGGTGATCTCATCGGTTTGGGCATTGATGATACGCTCGGTCAGCCGCACCACGGCCGGGCTCGCACCGTGGGTGGGTGCCCAGCGGGCAATCTTGATGGCCTGGGCGTGGTGGTGGATCATCCCCGACATGAAGCGGATGTCGGCTTCGGTGTAGGGATAACGGGCGCTGTCGGCGCTCGCGCGGGCGATCGCCGCCGCTTCACCCATAGGCTCGGCAGGCTGTGGCGGGGAGCCGGCGCGCTGCCCGCGGCACGCGGCAAGGGCCAACGCAGCCAGGGTGGCGGCTTTTGCCGCATTCCTATGGTAGGCGTAACGAGACACGCGACGGATGGCTGACGCGACGGTTGGAAATGACTTCATTGGTACTGAAATTCATTTCGTGGCCGGCAGATAGCTAGCCTGATGGCCGCCGAGGTGGAGCTTACCACTCCCGCGCCCGAAAACGAGCTTCACGGGCGCCTGCTCAGACCGCCGATCAGTGGCTCAGGGCGCCGACAGGAATCGAAGAATCTCGCGCAGCGTGCGGCCGCCCTGATCGCTCTGGAAGAGGAATTGAGCGTGCGCCGTCCCTTCGAGGACGACCAGCTCCTTCGGCTCGGGCGACCGCTCGTAGTGCTTCCGGATCTCGACGAGTCGCGGAACGCCGGCGGCCGTCGTATCGCCGCGCGCGATGATGAAGAGCTTCCGTCCGCCCACGCGTTCGGGAGCGTCGATCGGAGAGTGGGCGAGCAGCACCAGGCGGTCGATCTCTCCGGGTGACTCCGTTGCCGCTTCGGCCGCCGCGCCACCGCCGAAGCTCGCGCCGACGACGGAGACGCTCCTGGCACCGCCCGCACGCAGGTATCGGACTGCGGCGAGGACGTCGAACCGCACGCCGTCGGGTCCGGCGCGCCCGCCGCGCGATTCGCTTCGCCCGCGAAAGTCGATCGCGACGACCCGAAAGCCTGCGGTGGCCAGCGCGCGCGCCTGCGGCTCCCAACTCGTCCTGCTGAACCGACCGCCGGGCGCCAGCACCACGCCTCGACTCCCTGTGCCGTAGACGTCGGCGATGACGACGCCGCTGTCGGGCGTTGGAAACGAGACGCGCTCCTGCCCGTACGCGTCGGCCGGTCCGAGCGTGACACCGCTCGCGAGGAGCGAGCCAAGCGCCGCGGACGCAGCTACGCGACGATCACCGATCAGGAGGCGACGACGCATGTGATGTCAGGCGATCGGTTGGTGCTGGCTGATCGACGCCGGACAAATCAGCGTATCCCGCAGCCGGCAACGAGGAAGGGCGGAACTCCAAAAGGTACAGGATCGGCGACGTTAGGCGAAGGTCAGATGCACACAGTCCAGCCGCAGCGCGCTGCCCCGCCTGGCTCGATCCCGTCCGCCATCCATCCCGGTGCCCGGAGGCGGGCAACAAAAAACCGTGCAACGATGTAGCCCATGGGAAGCCGTCTCGACTCGGCAGGCAGGCCGAGCGTACACTCGGCCAAACCGCTGGACGTGGCATGCGTCAGGTGGACTGGGACATTCGGCGGGAGGGCCGCGCCTGGGCCGGTGAGGAGGCGCTTCAGCGCCTCGAGCTCACCCCTGAGAAGTTCGAGATGAACCGGGGCCGTTTGTTCTGGGATGACGAGGATCGGCTGTTGCTGCGACGAGCACGCGCGAGATGGGTACAACCTGCCCGCGGCTATCTGCAGAGCGGTTCGGAGGCCTATATTCG
>Ga0075420_100006549_pt1 | contig 10271 bp, 8 predicted proteins | sample SoiMetdeltSBSDD4_FD_75296 | JGI IMG/M metagenome (GOLD analysis project Ga0075420, IMG submission 75296) | Bulk soil microbial communities from a Populus tree surrounding site in Tennessee, USA - Soil MetaG P. deltoides SBSDD4 | ecosystem: Environmental > Terrestrial > Soil > Tree plantation...
CCCATCACGATGAACGACGCCGTCGGGTCCACGGCGGGCGAGAAGGTCGAGCTGGTCGTCGAGCCCCCGGTGACCACGGTAGTCCCGCGGGCCACCACGGTCGCGCCCTCCATGGTCACCACCTGCCAGGCGACCTGCGCCAGTTGCGCGCCGCCATCGATGCGCGCGACCGTCAGGGTGTTGGTGGTCGAGCCGGCCGTCACGCCGCAGGGGGAGGCCGTCGTCCCCAGAACCCCGCGAAGCATGAACCATTCGTCGGCGGTTTGCGCCGGCGCCGAGTCTCCGTTCTCACCGGCCATCACGACGAAGCTCTTGGTGCAATCGACGGCGGGGTTGAGGGCGGCGGTGTCGCTCACTGTGCCGGCCGCGAAGCTCGTCAGGACTCCACGCTGCACGGTGACGCCGCTCTCGAATTCCGCCACGTACCACGCGATGGTCATCGCGGCGGCGATGCTGTTGCCGCCGTCGATCACGAGCTGGTTGTTGCTCAGCACGCAGCTCACGCGGTAGTTGGGGCCGCCGTTGGCCGTGTTGTTGGAGCACACGACGAACGCCTTGCTGGCGTCGGGCAACTCGAGGGTGATCGTGACGGGGGTGGCGGACGAGAGGCTCTGGGTCCCCGAATGCACGCGCTTCAGGACGGCGGCGTCCGCGCTCGATGCCGCGAGCACCGCCGAGCCGACCGCAAAGGCGGCAAGCGCTCCGGCGCCTCGCCGCGCCAGCCGGGGAGCCGCCCTTCGGATCGCACCCATCGCGGTCGCTTCCGGCGCCGGTATGCCAGCCGAAACGGTTCGGTGCCTGTGGCTGAGGGGCTGGCGCCGCACACTGACAGAGCAACGAGCGTTCCAGGCCCGCGAACGTCGTCACTTCTGGAAATTCAGGCACTTGGCCGCCCAGCAACGAAGCACCAGGAGGCGGTCCGGTCGATTCTGGACCGCCTGGATGATTCCTGTGCCCGCCTGACATGAACCTCCTCGCGGCCGGCGGTGCCGCCGGCCGCGAGAGGGTGTCCGATGCTACGTGCAGGTGAAGCCGTGAGCCTGGATGTTGCCCTTCTCCAGCGTCCTGCTGTTGCTGTACGGCTGGCCGTTCTGGTCCGTACCGGAGATCGAGAAAGTGTCGCTGCCGCCGCCGGGCTCGCCGTTGTCGTCTACTTCGACCACGAACGTGTTGCCGTTCGTGTCGGTGCCGAGGAACCGGCTCACACCGAGGGCGCACGAGGTGAAGTCTTCGATCACGGTGCCGTGGAATAGACGCTCCCGCCGAGCGTCCGATGGGACGCCGTCACCGTGCTAGCATCACGGCTCGATGCTGCTGACGACCATCGCAGGCAGCTTGCCGAAGCCGGCGTGGCTCGCCGAGCCGGAGCGCCTCTGGGCGCCCTGGCGCATACCGGCTGACGAGCTCCGCGAGGCGCAGCGCGACGCCGTCCTGGCGGCGCTGAAGGACCAGGAAGCGGCCGGAATCGACGTCGTCACCGACGGCGAGCAGTCGCGCCAGCACTTCGTCCACGGCTTCGTCGAGCGGCTCGGCGGCATCGACTTCGCCAAGCGCGTCACCATCGGCATCCGTGCCGATCGCTACAAGGCCGAGGTCCCGACCGTCACCGGGCCGATCACGCGGCCGGCGCCCGTGCACGTCGAGGAAGTCCGCTGGGCGCGCGCGCATACCGAGCGGCGCCTGAAGTTCACGATCCCGGGGCCGATGACCATCGTCGACACGCTCGCCGACGAGCATTACCGCGATCGCGCGCGGCTGGCCATGGAGTTCGCGCGAGTCATCAACGAAGAGGCGCGCGAGCTCGTCGCCGCGGGTCTCGACGTGCTGCAGCTCGACGAGCCGGCGTTCAACGTCTACATGGACGATGTGGCGAGCTGGGGCATCGAGGCGCTCCACCAGGCGATCGACGGGCTCACGTGCACCACCGCCGTGCACATCTGCTATGGCTACGGGATCAAGGCGAACGTCGACTGGAAGAAGACGCTTGGCGGTGAGTGGCGCCAGTACGAGCGCACCTTTCCACTGCTGGCCCGCAGCCGCATCGACCAGGTCTCGCTGGAATGCGCCAACTCGCGCGTGCCCCTCGAGCTGCTGGACCTGCTCCGGGGCAAGGATGTGATGGCCGGGGTGATCGACGTCGCGTCGCTCGACGTCGAGACTCCGGAGCAGGTGGCCGCGACGATCCGGCGCGTGCTGCGCCACGTGGACGCGGCGCGGCTGTTTCCGTGCACCAACTGCGGGATGGTGCCGCTGCCGCGGCACGTGGCGCGCGGCAAGCTCGGCGCGCTTGGCGCGGGCGCGGCGCTCGTACGGCGCGAGCTCGGCGCATGAGCGCTGACGTGAGCTGGTTCTCCGGCGAGCCGGAGCCGCTCGCTCTCGGCGCGCCGTTTCGTCCCGGTCTCGATCCGCTGCCGGCTCGCCAGCGAGTCTGGGCCGTCGTGAAGGACGGGCGCGGCCGGCCGGCTCACGGCGACCCCCGTGAGGCGCTCAAGGACGTCACCCAGCCAGTGCCTCCGATCGGCCCCAACGAGGCGCTCGGCTATGTGCTCTACGCCGGCCTGACCTACAACACCGTCTTCGCCGCGCGGGGCGTGCCGATCTCGGTCTTCGACCTGCACGATCGCGACCTCCACGTGCCGGGCAGCGGTGCCGTCGTCGTGGTGGCGGCCGTGGGCGCCGAGGTGGCGCGGGAGGCGCGGCTCAAGGTTGGTGAGCTTCGCGTCCTCTACCCGGGTGTGTCGAATCTGCTGTCGCCCCGCGCGGGCGAGGATCCGATGCACGCGGACTTCAAGATTCAAGGCTACGAGACGCCGGACGGCTCGTTCGCCCAGTTCGTGCGCTGCCAGGCGCCGCAGCTCCTGGCGCACTCGGAGCGGCTCACGCTGGCCGAAGGCTCGTCGTACATGCTCGATCTCGAGACCGTCTACAAGGCGCTCTTCGATGTCGCGCGTGTCGCGCCGGGCGAGCGCGTGTTCGTGGAAGGCGCGGCCGGTGGCACCGGCCAGTACGCGGTGGCATGCGCGGCCCTTCGTGGCGCCCGTGTGACAGGGCTGGTCTCGACGGACGACAAGGGCAAGCTCGTCCTCCAGCGCGGCGGCGCCGCCTACGTGAACCGCAAGGACCCGCCGTTCAGCGGCGGGTTCGCGCCGGTGCCAGCCGATACCACCGCGCAGGCGGCGTGGCGCGAAGCCGGCCGCGCGTTCCGGGAGGCCGTCGCCGAGCGTAACAACGGCGAGAAGGTCGATGTCGTCGTGTCGTCGGTGGGCCGCGACCTCTTCCCACGCATGGTCGACCTGCTCGCTCCCGGCGGCCGTCTCGTCTTCTATGGCGCCACCAGCGGTTACACGTTGACGTTCCTCGGCAAGCGCGGTTCGGCGAACGCGCGCGAGATGCTGGCGCGCGCCGAGCTGCGCCCGAACGCCGGCGTGCTCATCTATTACCGCGGCGCCACGGACGGCGACGATCCCGTCGGGGGTGACGCCATCGCCGCCGCGCTCGCCGCGGGCGCGCGTGTGGTCGTCGTGACGCGGACGGACGCCGGGGCCTCGCGCGTACGCGAGACGTGGCGTGTTGCCGGCACGGTGAGCCTGGAGACTCTGGCCGCGGGCAAGGGCTTCGAGTGGCCGGCGACCATGCCCGACTACGACACGGACGCCGACGGCTACCGCCGCTACCAGGACCGGACGCTGAAGCCGTTCGGTCTCGCCGTCGGCCGGCTGCTGGCGACGGCGGACAACCCGCGCGGCTACCCGGACGTCATCGTCGAGCGGGCGGCGCAGGACACGCTCGGCACGAGCACCTTCCTGGCGCGGCCCTTCACCGGCGTCGTGGTCTACCTGGAAGCGACGGAGGATCGGCGCTTCGCGTTCTATGCACCGAATGTCTGGATGCACCAGAAGCGCGTGCTGTTTCCGACCTTCGCCGTCCTCGGCAGCCATCTCTCGAACGCGCACCAGGCCGAGGAGTGCGTGCGGCTGCTCGACGCCGGCGCGCTCGCCGTGCAGCCGCCGGCCATCCATCCGTGGGACGCGCTTCCCGACGCCAACCAGGTGATGCACGAAAATCGTCACGCCGGCACGCTGACGATCCGTGTCGGGGCCACGCCGGCTCTCGATCGCGCGCGCTCCGCGCGCGAGGTCTACGAGGCGTGGGGCTCGCGCTTCGTCGATGGCCGCACGGTGCGGGCGCGCGTGGATCCGATCCGGCCCCGCCATCCTGACGCGGTCGCGCTGGTGACGATCGACTCACCGCCGGCCAACGCCCTCGGAGCCGAGGTCCTCGACGACCTCGAGCGCGCGCTCGACGCGATCGACGCCGATGCCGGCGTCAAGGCGGTCGTGCTGGCCGGCGCCGGCACCATGTTCGTGGCCGGGGCCGATATCCGCCAGCTCCGCGCGTTCGCCCGCGCGGAGGACGTGGCCGCGTTCGCCGCGCGCGCGCAGCGGCTGTTCGCGCGCATCGGCCTGCTGCGTGCTCCCGTCGTGTCCGCGGTCGACGGCTATGCGCTCGGCGGCGGCAACGAGCTGCAAATGGCCTGCGCGTGGCGCGTCGCCGGCGCGCGCGCCGAGCTCGGACAGCCGGAGATCAACCTTCATGTCATCCCCGGCTTCGGGGGGACTCAGATGCTGCCACGGCTGGCCGTGCGGCGTGCCCGCGCCGGCGGCGGCCAGATGTACACGCTGCTCGTGGAGGCGCTCGACGTGCTGCTCGACGGGCGCCGCCGGCCGGCGTCGCGGGCGCTCGCCCTCGGACTCGTCGATGAAGTCGCGCCGTCTGACGCCCTCTCGCACGCGCTCGGCATCGCACGCCGGATCGCCACCGGCGAGTTCCGCGGCGCCCTCGGCTCTCCACTGGCGGACACGTCGACGGTGGCGTTTCCGAACGTCGAGCGGGATGCCGACATCCAGCGGCTGCTCGGCCATCACGCCGAGATCGATCGCCGTGGCCCCGCGGCCGCCATCCTCGAGGTCGTGCGCGTCGGGCTGACGCAGGGCCTCGAAGCCGGACTGGCGCTGGAGGCGCGTCGCTTCGGCGAGCTGGTCGCCTCGGAGGACGGGCGCGCCGGCATCGACCGGTTCTTCGCGCGACGGAGCTGGCCGCTGCCGCTGCGGCGCGAGGACGCCTGACGGCCACGGCCGGCCATGCGCTGGCTGATCGACGGCTACAACGTCATCCGGCGCGATCCCGAGCTGGCGCAGCATGAAGCGCGCGGACTCGAGGACGGCCGCGCCGCGCTGCTGAGACTGGTGGCCGGCGCCGCCCGCACGTCGGGTGATCCTTTCACGGTGGTCTTCGACGGCGCACGCCGCGCCGGCGGCGCCCCGGCCGGCGGTCAGGTGCAGGTGATGTTCTCGCGTCCGCCGGAGACGGCCGACGACGTTCTTCGCCGACTCGCGTCCGAGCTGCGCTCGGGGGCGGTCGTGGTCAGCTCCGACCGTGCTGTTCGCGACGCCGCCGAGCGAGCGGGTGCAGCGGCCGTCACCGCCGAGCAGTTCGTCGCCGCGCTCATGCCGGGCGAGGACGATGATCCCGACGACGCCCCCCCGCCGCCGCGCGGCGGCAATCCGCGCCGACCATCACGCGCCGCGCGCGCGGCGCAGCGGGTGCTGGGACGGTTACGCGCGCGTTGACGAGCGCGACATCGATCGGCTACAAAGCTTCGGTGATCGCACACCTCTTCGTCGTCTCGCGTCTCGAGCCGCAGCTGTTCGAGTACCTGTCTCGCGAGTTCGCGAGCGAGCACGACGTGAAGGTCATTGTCGACCGCCGGGTGGGGGAGCGGCGCAGGGGTGCCGGCAACCCGGAGGTCGAGCGCCGGCAGAGCGATCGCCGCACGCTGGCGCACGTGCCCCGTCAAATCAACTCGCTCGGCTACGCGTTCGTCCGCGTCGACGCCTGACCGCTCGTTCGCTGTCTCAGAAAGTTGACGGCGACGCCGCCGCCGTGACAGCGTCGCCGTGTGGCGCGGCTGGCGCGGCGACTTGCTCCACTACTGCTGTTGCTCGGCCTCGCTTTTCCCGCCGCCGGCCAGTCGCCGCTCGAGGGCACCGTCACGCGTATCGTCGACGGCGACACGATTCATGTCGCCGTGGGCGGGCGTGTCGAGAAGGTCCGCTACATCGGCGTCAACACGCCCGAGGTGCATCATCCGCGGAAGGGCGAGGAGGCGGGTGGGCGCGCCGCCGCCGCGGTGAACCGCCAGCTCGTGAGCGGCCGCCAGGTGCGTCTGGAGCTCGACGCGCAGTCGCGGGACCGCCACGGCCGGCTGCTCGCCTATGTCTGGGTCGCCGACACGATGGTCAACGCCGAGCTCGTCCGCCGCGGCTTCGCCCAGGTGATGACGGTGCCGCCGAACGTCCGTCACCAGTCGCTGTTCCTCAAGCTGCAGCGCGAGGCGCGCGAGGCCGGACGGGGACTCTGGGCGGACGTCCCTACAGATTCTTCGCGAAGCGGTGCCAGCGCGGCTCGCGCGCCCACCCCGGAGCTGTATCCCAGAACCCGACCGCCTGCGGCTCGTCTCGGGCCACCATGGCCGACAGGCGGCGCGCTCCCCGCGCGACGAGCCGTCGCTCGGCGTCGGCCACGAGCGTCCGGGCGACACCGCGACGACGACAGTCCGGCAAAACGGCCAGGCGGTCGATCCCGCCGCGCCAGCCGTCCCACCCGGCGATGACGGTCCCCACCAGCCGACCGTTCTCCTCGCCCACGAGCAGCGTGCCCGGATGCTCGCGAACCATGCGCTCGACGTCGGGCAGCGTGTCGGTGGGCCGCGCGATTGCCTCGGCCCGGCGCCAGAGATCGAGGACGCTCGGACACTCGTCGAGACGGCAAGGGCGGACGATCAGCGACACGCCGGCACCACCTCTCGGCCGAGGAGGTCCATCGCCGCGTCGTCTTGCATGTCCAGGATCTGGAGCATGACCCGCTGGACACCGAGGCCCTCCCAGTGCTTCAGGTCCATGACGACGCGCTCGGGCGTCCCGTAGAGGAAACCAGCCGCGCGCCAGCCGGCTTCATCCTCGGGCACCCGCGGAAAGATGGCGCGCGCCCGGGCGTGTCGGGCGGAAAGCTCGGCCGACGTGCGGCCCACGAGGACGGGGACCATCAGCGAGCGCGCGATCGCGCTCGGATCGCGGCCGGCCTTCGCGCAGTGGGCTTCGAGCACACCGCGCTTGGCGGCGTAGTCCTCGAAGGTAACGCGCGTGACATTCCACTCGTCGGCGTGCGCGGCGACGATGGCCAGCGTCCGGCGCTCGCCGCGGGCGCCGATGATCAACGGAATCCGGCCGCCTGGTGGGGCGGGATGGCTCTCGGCCTCGACCAGGGCGTAGTACGGTTGCGGCAGCGTGACCTTCTCGCCCGTCCACAGCGCCCGGATCGTCCGCGCGCCGCACTCGAGCCGGTCGATCCGCTCCTTGAGCGGCGGGAAGGGGATGCCGAACATGCGGTGCTCGCCCTCGTGCCAGCCGGCGCCGATGCCGAGGTCCAGCCGGCCACCGCTCAGCTCGGCCACGGCCGCGGCCCGCCTGGCCAGCAGCGCCGGGTGATGGAAGGTCAGCGGCGACACGAGCGGCCCGAAGCGGATGCGGGAGGTGGCGGTGGCGAGCCACGTCAGCGAGGGCCAGGTGTCGAGCGATGGGCGGCTCGCATCGCCGAACAGCCCCGTGAGGTGATCGGAACGGAACAGGGACTCGAATCCGCCCTGCTCGGCGGTGCGGGCGATCCGCCGCCAGCGCTCCCACGTGAGACCTTCCTGTCCCTCGATCATCAGCGCGAGTCGGAGCGGCATCGTCCCTCCGGCGGCAATTTGCGCCTGTCTCGGCGCGCCCGTATCATACGACCGAGACGGCGCCGGTGACGTTCACGCGAGCTTCCTGAGGAGAGCATGGCCATCAACGATACATTTTCGCTCGACGCCAAATACCGCCAGGAGACCGGCACCATCTTCCTGTCGGGCATCCAGGCCCTGGTCCGCCTGCCGCTCGATCAGCACCGGGCGGACAAGCGCCGCGGCATTCGTACCGCGACGCTGGTCTCGGGCTATCGCGGCTCGCCCCTCGGCGGACTCGACCTGACCCTCGAGCGAAATCCTCAGCTGCTGGCCGAGCACAACGTCGTCTTCATCTCGGGCGTCAACGAGGACCTCGGCGCCACTGCGATCTACGGCGCGCAGCTCGCCAACATGTTCCCGAAGCCGAAGTACGACGGCGTCCTCGGCATGTGGTACGGCAAGGGGCCCGGGGTCGATCGCACGGGCGACATCTTCAAGCACGCCAACTACGCGGGGATCGGCCGCCATGGTGGCGTCCTGGCGCTGGGGGGCGACGATCCGCTGTCGAAGTCCTCGACGCTGCCGACGCACTCGGAGGTGGCCTTCTACGACGCCTTCATGCCGACGCTGTTCCCGGGCAGCGTGCAGGAGATCCTCGACCTCGGTCGGTACGGCTTCGAGATGTCCCGCTACTCCGGACTGTGGTGCGCGTTCAAGATCGTCACCAACGTCGCCGACGAGATCGGCACCGCCGAGGTCCACCCCGAGCGCGTCATCATCCGCGATCCGGGCTTCACCTGGGAGGGCAAGCCCTGGCGGCCGACCCAGAACCCGATGCTGCTGCCGCCCTACGGGCTCGAGCTCGAGCGCGAGATCCATTACGGCCGGCTCGAAGCCGCGCGCGCATTCGCCGCCGCCCACCCGCTGAACAAGATCACCGTCCCGTCCCCCGGCGCCTGGCTCGGCATCGCCGCGCCCGGCAAGACGTACTACGACCTGCGCGAGGCGCTCCACGAGCTGGGGCTGGACGACGAGGCACTCCGGCGGTACGGCATCCGGCTGCTGAAGATCGGACTCCTGTGGCCGATGGAGCCGACGATCGTGCGCGAGTTCGCCGGAGGGCTGGAGGAGCTCTTCGTCATCGAGGAGAAGCGCTCGTTCGTCGAGACCTTCATCCGCGATGTGCTCTACAACCACGCCGAGCGGCCGCGCGTCGTCGGCAAGCAGGACGAGCAGGGCCGCCCGCTGGTCCCGGCAAACGGCGAGCTCGATGCCGACAAGATTGCCCTGCTGCTCGCCTCGCGCCTCGAGCGAAAGGTCAATCTGGGCTCCATTACTGCTCGTGTCGCATTGCTCGAAGCGCTCCGCGAGCGGCCGGCGCCGCTCACGCTCGCGCGACAGCCATTCTTCTGCTCGGGCTGCCCGCACAATCGCTCGACGGTGGTGCCGGAAGGCTCCATGGCCGGCGGCGGAATCGGCTGCCATGGCATGGCGCTGGCCATGCCGGAGCGCCACACCGTCGGCACCACACACATGGGCGGCGAGGGCGTGCAGTGGGTCGGGATGGCGCCGTTCAGCGAGACGAAGCACATGTTCCAGAACCTCGGCGACGGCACGTTCTTTCACTCGGGCTCGCTCGCCATCCGGCAGGCCATCGCGGCCGGCACCAACATCACCTTCAAGATTCTCTACAACTCCGCGGTGGCGATGACAGGCGGTCAGGACGCAGCAGGCGCCATGCCGGTGCCGGAGATGACGCGCCTGCTCGAGGCGGAGGGCGTCAAGCGCATCATCGTGACCACCGACGATACCGACAAGTACGGTCACGGCGTCACCTGGGGTCGCGGTGCGCAGGTGTGGCACCGCGATCGGCTCGATGAGGCGCAGCGCCTGCTCCGCGACATCCCGGGCGTGACGGTGCTCATCCACGATCAGCGCTGCGCCGCCGAGAAGCGGCGACTGCGCAAGCGCGGCAAGCTCGAGGATCCTGCGCTACGCGTGTTCATCAACGAGGCGGTGTGCGAGGGGTGTGGCGACTGCGGCGTGAAGTCCAACTGTCTGTCCGTGCAGCCGGTCGACACGGAGTTCGGGCGGAAGACGCAGATCCATCAGTCCTCGTGCAACAAGGACTACTCGTGCCTGCGCGGCGACTGCCCGTCGTTCCTCACCGTGGTGCCGAAAGGCACGCCGCGGAAGAAGGAGCGGGCGGTCTACACGATCGATCGACCGCTACCGGAGCCGGCACAGCGGGTGCCGGCCACGGCCTCCGTCTTCATGACGGGGATTGGCGGCACCGGTGTCGTGACGGTCAACCAGATCCTCGGCACCGCCGCGCTGCTCGACGGCAAGCACGTGCGCGGCCTCGACCAGACCGGGCTCAGCCAGAAGGGCGGGCCGGTGGTCTCGCATCTGAAGATCTTCGAACGCCCAGGGGAAGTCTCGGCCAAGGTTTCCGCCGGCGGCGCCGATTGCTATCTCGGCTTCGACGTCCTGGTGGCCA
>Ga0075420_100006551_pt1 | contig 10271 bp, 11 predicted proteins | sample SoiMetdeltSBSDD4_FD_75296 | JGI IMG/M metagenome (GOLD analysis project Ga0075420, IMG submission 75296) | Bulk soil microbial communities from a Populus tree surrounding site in Tennessee, USA - Soil MetaG P. deltoides SBSDD4 | ecosystem: Environmental > Terrestrial > Soil > Tree plantation...
GCTGCTGCTCCAGCACATGCACCGCATCCACGGCATCGACCAGAGCCGAATCCGACAGCATCAAGACCGAGGCGGAGGCGCAGTCACCGACGGCGGTCGCCGCCCGTGCCAACGCCTCACCCCAGCTTTCGCGGATTCTTGGGTACGGGCGTTCGAGTATCGGCGTGTCGCGGTGATCTTTGGCGTGAGGTGAAGAAGCATCGGCGGTTGCCTATGACAACTCTGGAAGAGAGAGTCACCGCCGATGCTCCGGGTTCACAGGGTACCGGGTTCGTTGATGCGCGTGCTGGACGCGTTCCGGCCTTGCTTTACGGCTCCGACATTCGACACGTTCGTGGTGCTGCTGGCCGGGTTGGTAGCCCGACCAGCCAGACGCACGGTGTGCGGGATGCTGATTGGGTCGGGTATGGCCCGGTGGTGGCACCACAGCCGAGCACACCGGTTCTTCGCTGCCGCCCGGTGGGACCCGGACACGGTGGGATTGGTGGTGCTGCGGCTGATCGTGGGCTGGCTGGTCCCCGTGGGCGCGCCGTTGGTAGTTGCAATCGACGACACGATGTTCCGCCGTCGGGGCCGGATGGTCCATGCGGCGCACTGGGGCTACGACGGATCGCTGAAGGTTCCCCAGGGTGGCAGGAAACTGTCGCGGGGCAACTGTTTCGTGGTCGCGGCGATCGTGGTGGAGTTGCCGTTTGTGGACCGGCCGGTCGCGTTGCCGGTATTGATGCGGTTGTGGCGCAAGGGCGGGCCCACCAAGACGGTGCTGGCCCGGGAGCTGATCGAGGCGTTGGCCACGGCCGGGCACGGTCGAGCGCTGCACGTGGTGGCCGATGGTGCCTACATCTGTCAACAACTGCGCCAGCTACCGCCCCGGGTGAGCCTGACCGGACCGGTGCCACGCAACGCGTGCCTGTGGCAGGTTCACCCGGACGTGGACAACCCACCGCGAGCCACCCGGCCCCGGGGACGGCCCCGGGTCGTCGGCGAGCGGATCGGCACCCCGGGCGATCTGGCCGCTACCGTGCCCGCCCAGGCATGGACCGTGACCCGCTACGGGCACAGCAGCACGATCGCCGTGCACGAGCAACGCTGCCTGTGGCGGGGCGTGTTCGGCGCTCGACCGGTCCGAGCGCTGGTGATCATCGAACCTGGGCAACCCGCCCTGACGTTGATCAGCACCGACCTCGTCACGCCGACTACAGCGCTCATCGAGCGCTACGCCGCTCGCTGGGCCATCGAGGTCGCCTTCAACGAGGCCAAGAACACCACCGGCGTGGGAGAGGCACGCAACCGAGTACCTCCGGCCGTGGAACGCACCGTCCCCTTTGGACTGATCACCCAAAGCACCGTGATCATCTGGTACCACCTGTACGGGCATCACCCGTCCGTCGTCCGTGACCACCGCACCCAGGCCCGCTGGTACACCACCAAACGCTGCCCCTCCTACACCGACATGATCGCCAAACTTCGCCGCGTCCTCATCGCCGCCCAATATCTACCCGAGGTGGCCGATCAACCTACCCCCGAGGAAATCCGCGCAGTCCGCCTAGCCTGGGCACACGCAGCCGCCTAACCGCGAAACACGAGGCCTCACGCATGCCCCAAATCTTAGCACAAATGTACGATAACAGCGACTGTCCACTATGGACCTCCACGGGCCCACGAGTAGGGTGCTCGGCATGACAATGGTGTTCGTCCACGGCTTTCCGGAGACCAACGCGATCTGGGATCCGTTGCGCAGCCTGCTGGATGGCGAGTCGGTGGCGTTGGCTCTGCCCGGTTTCGGTGTGCCACGAGCGGCCGGGTTCAGCGCGACCAAGGACGCGTACGCGGACTGGCTCGCGGGCGAGCTGCGCGCGATCGAAGGACCGCTCGATCTGGTCGGGCACGACGTGGGCGCCCTGCTGACTCTGCGCGTAGTGAGCGCGTACGACGTCGAGGTACGCAGCTACGCGGTCGATGTGGCGCCCATCTTCCACCCGGGTTCCGTCTGGTCCGAGCGCACCCAGCAGTTGCAGACGCCTGGCATAGGCGAGGAGCTCTTGCGTGCCGTGCGCGAGACTCCTCCGGACGATCCCGGCAGTCCCGCCTCACGGCTGGCCGGGGCGGGTGTCCCGGTACCCATGGCAAAGGCGATGGCCGCGGCGTACGACGAGACGATGTGCGGTTGCATGTTGGATTTCTACCGCTCGGCGGTGCCGAACGTGGCCGCAGACTGGTGGCAGGACATCCACGGGCCGACCCGTGCCCGCGGGCTCGTCCTCCTGCTGCCCGACCCGCCCGAGGAGGAGCAGATGTCCCTGGAGGTCGCCGAACGGCTCGGGGCCCAGACGGCGCGCCTGGACGATCTGGAGCACTGCTGGATGGCCGAGGCTCCGGATGTCGTGGCCGCGGCCCTCCGCCGATTCTGGGCTACCGCCTGAACGGGTTCACCGCGGTCCGAGGCCGGTCTTTCCGTCGATGAGTTCGCGGACGATGTCCAGATGTCCGGCGTGCCGCGCGGTCTCCTCGATCATGTGCAGGACGATCCGGCGTAGGTCGGTGACCTCTTCGTCCAGCTCGTCGCCGTGGCGCCCGAGCGGAGCCGTCGACAGCGGTGTTGCCGCGAGGAACGCGTCGGACCGGGCGCACTGCTCGCGATAGAACGCCAGCACCTGCTCGGTCGAGCGGCCATCGCCTTCCCACGGCACGGGGTCGGCGAAGCCGGTGGCCACCTCTTGGAACCAGTGCCGCTCGGCATAGCCGAGATGCTCGATGAGGCCCAATGGAGTCCAGCCCGAAGGGAGGATCGACGTTGTCAACGCGTGCTCGTCGAGGCCTTCGATGATCGCCAGCACACTGTCACGCTGCGCCCGCAGGAACCACTGGAGTGCAGTCTTTTCGCCATCGTCCATGGCGGGCACCGTACCGGGGGCATCCGACACTTCCGATCAGAGCACGCCGGCGGCCGCCGCACGCACGTCGTCCAGGAGCGTCTCCATGTCCTGTCTCGTCGTGCGGTAGTTCAGTACGCAGCCACGCAACGCGAATCGACCGTTGACCGTCGCGTTCGACAGGTACGAACTGCCCGCCCGTTGCACAGCCACCATGATGCGTTCGTTGAGCCGATCGAGTTCGGCGTCAGCCGAGCTGGCGCCGCGCGGCACGTACCGGAAACAGAAGATGGACAGTTCGACCGGTGCCAGCAGCTCGAAATCTTCACTGTCGTCGACGAGCCGCGCCAGATAGCGCGCACAGTCCAAATTGGACTCGATCGCCTCGCCGATGGCCTCGCTGCCCGCGTACGCGAGCGTCATCCACACCTTGAGGGCACGGAACCGGCGGGTCAGCTCGGGACCGTAGTCCCAAAAGGCGTACGCCTCGGCCGGCTCGTCGTGCAGTACTCGGATGTAGTCGGCGTCGAGGGTGAATGCCCCCCGCACCGCGGCCGGATCCCGGTACAGGACGCAGCCGCAGTCGGCCGGCAGGTAGAGCCACTTGTGCGGATCCAGTGCGATGGAGTCGGCCTCGGCGAGACCGTCGAAGAGCGGCCGGACCGAGGGAGCGAGCCGCGCGAAGCCGCCATAGCAGGCGTCGACGTGCATCCACAGGCCGTACTCCCGCGCGATCGCGGCGATGTCCCGGAGCGGATCCACCGCACCGGTCACCACGCTGCCGGCGGTGGCCACGACGCAGAATGGATCGGCCCCCGAATCGCGGTCCTGTGAGATGCGGCGGACGAGGTCGTCGACGTCCATCCGCAGGCGGTCGTCCGTGGCCACACTCACCACGTTGGCGCGCCCGATCCCCAGCAGTGCCGCCGCCTTGTGTGTCGAATGGTGCGCCTGGGTGGAGGTGTACACCCGCAAGGAGTTATCGGCAAGGCCGTGCTCGTTGACCCGATCCCCGCAGTGCCGGTGGCGCGCGGCGGCGAGCGCGGTGAAGTTCGCCATCGAGCCGCCGCTCGTGAACAGTCCACCGGTGCCGGGGTCACAACCCAACGCCTCTTTGACCCAGTCGATGGTGAGCCGTTCCAACTCGGTCGGGGCGGGCGCGGACCGCCACGCCGGCAGGTTGGCGTTCAACGCGGACGCGAGGAAGTCCGCCACCGCGGCGACCGCGGTGCCCGGCGACGAAACGTACCCGAAGAAGCGCGGGTGGCCGTGATGCCGGGTTCCCGGTACCACAACGTCGCGGAAGGTTTCGAGCAACCGGTCGAAGTCGCGGCCCGCGGCGGGCAGCGGTTCGGCGAGCCGGCTACGCAACTCGGCGGATCCGGCTACGGGTGCGATCGGTAGATCCCGGATGGATTCGAGATACTCGGCGGCCCAGTCGACCGCCGCGGCGGCCATCTCGCGCAGGCGATCCGCGGGCGGGTCGAGAGGGCTCATCGCCGGATTCTAAGGGGCGAGGACCTCGGCGAGGTTGAACCGGACCGGGCGCTCGAGCTGTTCGTACGTGCACGAGCTGGGTTCGCGGTCGGGGCGCCACCGCACGAACTGCGTGGTGTGGCGGAAGCGGTCACCCTCCATGTAGTCGTACCGGACTTCGACGACCCGCTCGGGCCGCAGCGGTACGAAGGAAAGGTCCTTCTTGGCGTTCCACCGGCTGCCCTCGTTCTTGCGCGGCGTGCGCTCGCCCTGCATGTGCGCGGCCCAGTCCCAGGGGTGTCCGTCGAACGTGGTGACCAGTGCCTGCAGTTCGACGAACAGCTCCTTGCGGGTAGCCATCGGAAACGCGCCCACGACACCGACGGACGCGAGCACGCCGCGATCGTCGTAGAGACCGAGCAGCAGCGAGCCGATGGCGTCCGGGCCGGACTTGTGCGGCCGGTAGCCGGCGACCACGCAGTCGACCGTCCGTTCATGCTTGACCTTGAACATGACCCGCTTGTCCGGCAGGTAGGTCAGGTCCAGCGGCTTGGCGATCAGCCCGTCCAGCCCGGCCCCTTCGAACTGCTCGAACCACCGCCGGGCAGTCGTCAGGTCCAGCGTGGCCGGGGTGATGTGCACCGGGGGCCCGGCATTCGCCAGAACCCGTTCGAGCTCCCGCCGGCGATCGATGAGCGGCCGCTCGGTCAGGTCGGTGTCATCGACCGCGAGCAGATCGAAGGCGATGAAGCTGGCCGGAGTCTGCTCGGCGAGCAGGTTGACGCGGCTCGCCGCGGGGTGGATCCGTTGCTGCAGAGCCTCGAAGTCGAGGCGGTTGCGGGTGGTGTCGGCGATGACGATCTCTCCGTCGATCACCGCCCGCGGGGGAAAGTTGGCCAGGACGGCCGCGACGACCTCAGGAAAGTACCGGGTCATCGGCCGCTCGTTGCGACTGCCGATCTCGACCTCGTCGCCGTCCCGGAAGATGATCGACCGGAATCCGTCCCATTTGGGTTCGTAGAGCTGGTCCGGCGGAATCTCGGAGACCGGCTTGGCCAACATCGGCGCGACCGGCGGCATGACGGGTAGCTGCATTCGATCATTCTCCGCCGCTGGGTTAGCGAACCCCACCTCGGGGAACAAATAGGTTCAGGCGAAGGGTGGTACGTCATGACCAACCCCATTTCCGACACATCGTCACGTCCATCCGATGTGTCGAACCGGTCCACGACCGAGCTGGTGAGGACGGCGGCCGAGCAGATCTCGCGCTTGATCCGCGACGAACTCGCGCTGGCTCGTGCGGAGATGACCGCCAAGGCGAAGCAGGCCGGCGTGGGGGCCGGACTGCTCGGCGGCGGCAGTCTCTTCGCGGTATACGGCGTCGGCGCGTTGCTGTTCGCGATCGGTCTCGGCCTGGCGGAGGCGATGCCCGCCTGGCTGGCCGCGCTGATCGTCGCGGTGGTGCTGCTGGCCGCCGCCGGCATGCTGGCCATCGCGGGTCGCCGCGAGGTCCAGCAGGCTGGCCCGCCGGTGCCCGAGGAGACGCTGGAGAGCGTCAAGGCGGTTGTCGACGACGTCACGGAAAGGGCAAAGCGATGACCATGGAGAACGTCGCGCCGAGCGACCCCGATGCCATCCGCGCCGACATCGACCAGGCGCGCGTCGCGCTCGGCGACAGCCTGGAGGCACTCGCCGCGAAGGCGGATCTCCCGGCGAGGGTACGCCGACACCCTGCGCCGGTCGTCGGAGTAGTGGCCGGCGTGGTAGCCGTTGTCGTGGCCGTACTGATGATCAAACGATGGCGCGCCCGCTAGGGCATCCACAGTAGACCGACGACACGATCGTCCACTGGGGAGCCGGTGGCGGGCCGACTCCCCAGTGGATTTCAACCGCCAGATATGTACGTTGGTCTATCCTGGGCCGAGGTGTCGCACCGAGGCCCAGGGGAGGCCCCCATGTCGTTGGAGTACGAGCTCGAACCGAAGTTGAGCGAGATCGACCGGCTCGCCATGGTGTGGTACACCGACTTCCTGCGGCGCAACGAGTTCCACTTCGAGAACGGCTCGATCGTCGCCGACACCAGCCAGCTCGCCGCACCGACCTGGGGGGCTCCGCCGATCAGCCTCGAAGAACGCGAGCGCGCGATGCGCGAGAACTTTCTCGTCTTCAACGACCACCTCGCCGTGTTGCGCTCCCGGTTCCGGGCGTTCTACGACCTTGATCCGCTCGACTACACGATCCTGGTGGGCAAGCTGGGCGGAACGGCGCGGCTGGCGCCGATGGAAGGCCCGCCGACGAGCGTCTTCGACCGCATCGGGTACGCCGACCAGACGTGGATGGCGCCGGTCGACGGGTTGATCAACGAGAAGCAATGGAGCGGTCCGGCGGCCACCACGTTCCACCAGCAGTTCCTCTTCAAGTTCCATGGCGCGGCCGCTCAGCAGGAGGCGTACGCTCGGCTGCTCGGGGTGACCGCGCAAGCGCTCCACGAGGGGGTCGACAAGGCCCACGAGGCGCTGCTCCGCATCGCGGACACCTGCATCGCACGCCTCAGCGGCGACCACGGCACTCCCGGCCTCGCCGACACGATGGAGACCTTGTCGATCACGTCGATCATCGCTGGTGCCCTGGCGTTCTTCCCACCGCTGGCGGTGACCGCGGGCACCATCTCACTATCGACGAGCATCCTCGGGTACGCCGCCAGCAAGGGTCCCACCGGCGACCCGTACGAGGTGGCGGAGATCGAGGGGTACGGCGCCCCCGAGATCATCGTCTCCACGTACGACGCGGTCATCGCCGTCGAGGCGGCACTCGGCCGGCTGGACAAGGGGCTGGCCAACTGCATGAGCTGGGATCTGGCCGACCCAACCTCGTTTGCCAGCCCGGGCCTGCGATTGTCCCGTCCGAACCTCGCGGACGATCAGAGCGACATGGGACGGCTGACGGTCGGGCGTGCCCCGGACATGCCGTTGGCCGACGACCCGGTCGTCGTGTCCATCGTCGACCTCTACACGGCGGGGTACGTCAACCTGGCGGGCGCCGCCGGCCAGTACGCCGAGGCGGCGGCGAAGCTCGCCACATGCGTACCGAGCGCGCCGGGCAACCGGTATTTCCCGCAGTCCGTGGTCACGTTCGCCGAGGCGCGGGATCTGCTCGCCGGCATCCTCCGGGACACCGGCGAGATCCTGACCGACGTCGGTAGCGCCCTCGTCGAGTGCGCGAACGGCTACGACCTGACCGACGAACAACAGGCCGACTATCTGCGCCAGGTCGAGCTGGTCTTCACTCCGATCCCCGAGGAGCCCGGGAGAACGCGCTACGGCCCTGTCTGACTCGAGTACGCTGAGCCCCATGGCCAGGTATGTGATCGGTCCGGATGTGGCTCTCCGCCTGGCCCGCGACGAGGCGAAGATTCCCGACGAGCATCAGCTCCTGGCTCCGACCCTGCTCCGCTCACAGCTGCTGTCACTGCTGTACCGAGCCGTACGCCGCGGCGAGATGACCAAGAAGGACGCGGACCACCAGCTCAACTACGTGCGTACGCTCCGGCTGCGACTGCTCGGCGACCGTGTCCTGCAGAACGTCGCCTGGAAGCTCGCCGACCAGCTCGGATGGCCGGACACACTCGATGCCGAGTACGTCGCATTGACGCAACTGCAAGCCGACGCGTTCGTCACGCTCGACGCGAAGCTGGCCCGAGCGGTGCAGGGCATCGTGCCGGTCACCTCCCTCGACGCGCTGTCCTGAGCTGGTTCACCCGGCGGCCCGGTCGTCGAGGTCCCGGGCGAGCACGTCCGGGGCGCGCATGCGCCATGCGTCGACGACCAGCTCCCGCAGGCGTACGAAGTCCACCCGCGCCAGCCACAGCATGACGAGCGGCAGTCCGTCGTACGCCGGAGTAGTGAAGAACGTCTCGGGCTCTCCGAGCAGCAGTGCTTGTTTCTCGGCTTCGTCACCGACATAGAGCACTGCGATGTCGGTGCGGATGACACGCCCCTTGCCGGGTGTGCGCTCCGGATAGGACCAGACGAAGCCCTTGTCGGCCACCCGGAAGTCGAAGCCGTCGCTGTCGATCTCCACGACGTGGGGGAGGGCGAGCGCCAGTCGGCGAACATCGTTCGCGTCAGCCATCGAGGCCGATCTCCCGCATACGCACAGGTTAACCGGCAAGGGTCCCCCAGCGAGGTCACCCTTCGCTGACAGTATCTCTTCTCCAGAAGAGGATCGCGCCGACAATAACCGCCGCGGCGGCGTAGGCCCCCAGGACGCGGAGCCCGGCCCAGGGCGTGAGCCCGGCGGTCATGGGGGAGTACCGGCGGATCCGGGCTTGCCACAGCGGGTCGGTGACGAACAGCGCGGCGATCGGCGTGACGAACAACAGGCCGAGCGTCGTCGCTATCGCGGCACCGGTATGGCGCACGATCAGGGCGACACCGAGACCGAGCAATGCGACGAGGCACAGGTAGAGCACGCTTCCGAAGTACCCGCGCCGGGTCGGCTCGTCGGCCAGTGACAACCACAGGCCGCGACTCGGCAGGAGAACGCGGGCCGCGAACAGGGTGGCTGCCAAGGCAACGACAGCGGTGACCGCGACGGCCGCAAGGACCACGACCGCCTTGGCCACGAGCACCCGATCGCGGCGTGGACAGGCGGCGAGCGTGCTCCGGATGATCGGTGACTCGTACTCGCGGCTGACCGCGAGCACGGCGAGCACGATAGCGCCGATCTGTCCGAGGTAGACACCGCTGAGGCTGATCCGGGTGGCGTCCACAGTGCACGGTCTGGGCGCGCAGTCCAGGGCGTCGGTTGTCATGTCCGCGAGTCCGCTGACGGCCAGGGTGCCGGCGATCAGAGCAAGCGCGCACCAGCGGGTACCGGGATCGGTGCGCAGCTTCGTCCACTCCATGCGAAGGGCCCGCATCACGCGTCCCTGTGGCGCAGCGACCAGAGCGCGATGGTCAACGCCAGGGCGGTGTAGGCCGCCAGTACGCCCAGGCCTGCCCACGGGTCGATCGCCGTGTCGAATCTCTCCGTGGTTTCCTGGATGGCGAGGCCGGCGGTCGGGGTGAGCCGGGTCAGCCACTTGTCGGCATCCAGTGACAGCAGCGGGCCGACGATCTGCGGCACCATCACCACCGCGATCACCAGCGGCAACGCTCGGCTCGAGCGCCGCAGGAGCATCCCGATCGCGAGAGCGAACACGGCGAGCAGCGCCAGCGCGGCCGCGGTACCGACGACGGCGCGCAGCACATCGACTTCGATCAGCGAGCGGTACGGGTACGCCGGCGGCCGCACGCCTCTATCGCGCAGGATCGGCTGCGCTACGAGGAACGCGGCGGTACTGGCCGGCAGTCCGACGACGAACGCGACGCCCGCGACGACCAGAGCCTTCGCGGCCAGGACCGGACCGCGGCGCGGGTACGCGGCCAGCGTGGCGCGGATCATGCCGGTCTTGTATTCGGCAGCGGCGGCCAGGACGCCTAGCACAATCATCGCCAGTAGTCCAATGTGGACACCTTGTAGGCTGTCGCTGACGATGTCGCGGGCGTCCGGTCGGAAGAAGCTCGGTATGCCGTACCACGCGATGTCGCCCTCGCCGGTGACCGTGAACGAGCCGTCGACTTCGGTCATCCCACCGGGACCGGGCCGCATCTGCGGCTGCCCCGGCGTCGGCGTCGGCACTACCTTCAGATAGGTCCAGCCGGTACTGGAGTCGGTCGGCTCCACGTTGACGTGGTCGAACACCGCCCGGCCCGTGGTCGGGATGATGCCGATCCCCTGGGCGCCCCCGCCCTGCACGTACTCGAAGTCGAGCGGTGAGCTGACGAACAGTCCAACCTCGACGGTCCACGGTAGAGCGTCGAGGGTGACCGTGCCGACCTGACTCCACGTCGTACCGTCGGTTGACTCGTACCCGGTGAT
>Ga0075420_100006552_pt1 | contig 10271 bp, 9 predicted proteins | sample SoiMetdeltSBSDD4_FD_75296 | JGI IMG/M metagenome (GOLD analysis project Ga0075420, IMG submission 75296) | Bulk soil microbial communities from a Populus tree surrounding site in Tennessee, USA - Soil MetaG P. deltoides SBSDD4 | ecosystem: Environmental > Terrestrial > Soil > Tree plantation...
GCAGCCCGCCGTCGCGGCTCGCCTCGAGGGCCGCGTCGACCATGCCGTCGACGTCGGCGACCAGGTGGGCGCGCGCGGCGGTGAGCTTCAGCCGCCGGCCCGCCACGGCGACCCGAACCGGGCGCTCCAGGCCCGGACCCAGGCTGGCGCGGATCTTGTCCGCGGCCTTGTCAGCTCGCATACCTCCCACGTCCACGCCGGCGACGGTGACTCCCTCGGAGACGAGGTCGTCACGCGAGGTGTCGTAGCCGTACGCGGCAACCGCCAGCGCGATGAGAACCGCGACGGAGAGAACCGCTACGAGTGGGGCACGCTTGCGGAGCATGGTCTTCCTGTTCGACCTGGCCGGAGAAACCCCCGCAAAGGGGCGTACCAATAGTACGGGCCAATTCCGCGGAACGGTTCACCCGCACGCAGGATTTCAGCTTGCGCCAGGCACCAGCGACTCGCCGGAGGCGTCGCGGTTGCGCACGCTGGGGCTCCACCGCAGGAAGTCCTCGACCTCCTTCTCGTAGCGGTAGGGCTCCGCGACGCCGCGCAGCACCGGCCCCAGGCGCAGGTGCTCCGCGAAGCTGATCACAGTCTCGCGCGTCGAGTACTCGTACTCGAAGCCGGCGGCCTTGTACCTGCGGTTGTCGAGGCCGCGGCCGTAGCGCAGCTGAAAAACCATCTCGAGCGGGATCAGGAGGCCGAGCCGGCGCAGCGCCGCCGTTGCGAACCGCGTGCCCCACGGAGGCAGCACGGGCAGGGCCTGCTTGCCGAGCAGGCCGATCACCTCGCTCAGCGCGAGCACGCCGTCCGGCGCGACGTTGTAGATCCCCGGGTGGTCGTGCGCCACCGCGAACTCGAGCGCGCGCACGACGTCGTCCGCGTGGATGAACTGGTAGCGCGGGTCGAACCCGGCGATCATCGGCACCGCGGGCAGCGCGAACAGGCGCGCGTGCGAAGTCACCATGTCCGGCCCGAGCACGTTGCAGAAGCGCAACCGCGTGACCGTCACGTGCGGGTGCTTGTCGCGGAAGTCGGCGACCGACGTCTCCGCGTCGACGATGTCGCGCTTCAACTGCGTGAGCGGCGCGTGGTCGCGCCGCATGTCCTCCGTGAAGAACGCGGGATCGCCCTGCCCGGTGCCGTAGTAGTGCGCGGAGCTCTTGAAGACCAGCTTGCGCACCGGCGAGTCCTGGCCCGAGCACGCGGCCAGGATGTTGAGTGTGCCCATCACGTTGTTCTCGTGCGCGCGGCGCGCGGACGCGCGCCCTGCGTCGACGACCAGCCGGGTGTCGACGACCGTGTCGATCTCGGCGGCGCGCACAATGCGGCGGAGCAGGGCGTGCTGGTTGGAGACGCGCACGAACTCGGTGCGGTCCAGCTCCTGCGTCGGGTCCTCGGAGTCCACCCCCACGATCACGTCCACTTCGGGGTTGCGCTCGAGCGCCTGCGCGAGCCGCCCGCCCCAGTAGGTGGACAGCCCGGTGACGAGTATCCGGCGGCTTTCGGGCATCCGGCTCATCTTTCCACGTGGCGATCGAGGGAGGCGTTCAGAGCCGTGGATAGGATTGCGCGCGTGCCGACCAGGGAGAACGCGAAGCGAGGCGGCGTCAGGTCCAAGGAGGCGATCCGCCGCTCCGTGTGGAACGCCATGGAGAAGGAGGGCGTCGCGCGCTTCCCGGGAGCGCAGGAGCGCATCCCCAACTTCGCCAACGCCCGCGGCGCCGCGGAGCGGCTCGCGCGGCACCCGGCCTGGAAGAAGGCCAAGACGATCAAGGCGAACCCCGACGCGCCGCAGACGCATTCGCGCCGGCTGGCGCTGGAGGAGGGCAAGATCCTGATCATGGCGGTGCCCCGCCTGCGCGACGCGCACCCCTTCCGGCTGCTCGACCCCAGCCGGCTGACCAAGGCCAAGATCCGCGAGGCGGCCACGATCAAGGGCGCGCTGAAGCACGGCGAGGTGATCGACGTGGACCAGGTGCCGAAGCTCGACCTGATCCTGTGCGGCTCGGTCGCCGTCAACCTGAAAGGGGCGCGGATCGGGAAGGGCGGCGGCTTCAACGATCTCGAATACGCCCTGCTCGCGGAGGGCGGCACGGTGTCCGAGAAGACGGCGGTGGTGACGACGGTGCACCCGCTTCAGATCCTGCGCGAGAACCTGCCCGTGACCGCCCACGACATCCCCGTCGACCTGATCGCCACGCCGCGGGCCGTGATCGAGGTGGAGCGCGCCTACACGCGGCCCAAGGGCATCCTCTGGGACCACCTCCAGCCACCCCAGATCCACGAGATCCCCGTCCTGGAGCGGATCGGCTACGCATGACAGGGGACGCAGATTGCGCGCCGGGGTATGGTGGATTTCCATGAGCACCACGCCGACCAGGCCACACGAGACCAGCCCCGGGACTCCCCAGCTCGCGCCCCTGCCCGACGGCTACGGGCCCGACGGCCGCTCCGCGTGGCTCGACGTCGACTGGCGCCGGCACCTGCGCTCGGCACCGGTCAACGGGACGCGCGTGAACTACGTCGAGATGGGCGAGGGCCCGCCGCTGGTGTTCGTGCACGGCCTCGCCGGCTGCTGGCAGAACTGGCTGGAGAACATCCCCCACTTCGCCCGCCGGCACCGCGTGATCGCGGTCGACCTGCCCGGCTTCGGCGAATCGGAGCTGCCGCAGGAGGAAATCAGCATCCCCGGGTACGGGCGGTTCGTCGATGCTTTCCTGGGAGAGATCGGCGTGGAGCGCGGCGCGATCGTCGGGAACTCGATGGGCGGGTTCATCGCCGCCGAGGTTGCGCTCAACCACCCTTCCCGCGTGGACAGGCTCGTGCTCGTCTCGGCGGCGGGGCTGGTGACGGTCTCACCCGGGCGACTGGCATTGGCGAAACGCGTTGCTCCCTACTTCCACCTCGGCGCGGCCCGCACGGTCGGCCGGCGCGAGCACTGGGTCCGCCGGCGGGGCATGCGCCGCATGTTCCTCTACGGCGTCGCCACCCACCCGGACCTGCTGCAGCCCGAGCTGTGCTTCGAGATCGCGAGCGGCGCCGGTAAGGACGGCTTCATCGACGCGTTCGCGGCCGTCCTCGACTACGACTTCCGCGACCGGCTGTCGGACGTGGCCGTGCCGACGTTGATCGTCTGGGGCCAGGACGACCGCATCGTGCCGGTCGCCGGCGCCCACGAGTACGAGCGACTGATCGCCGGCTCGCGCAAGGAGATCTTCCGCGACACCGGCCACGTGCCGATGATCGAGCGCCCCGACCGGTTCAACCGGCTGCTGGACGAGTTTCTCGGCGGCTAGGCCGCGCTCACGGCACGAACACGCCCTGCACGGCGAACGGGTCGTTGGGCTGGGTGGCGGCAAGGCCGTCCGACCCGCCGTCGTTGACCCGCACCTGCCCGATCTCCCAAACCGAGCGCCGGCCCTCCGGGATCGCCCCGGGGATCAGCGCGTCGATCGTGGTCACGACCGCGCATGTGGCGCCGACCGTCGTGGAGCTCGTCGCGCCACACGGGACGGCCACGGGGAGAACCGTGTCGATGACGGTCCCCGGACCGGCGCCGCCGTTGAAGCGGTCGGTCGTCCTGACCCCCAGCTCCAGCTCGAGCTCGCCCGCGTAGTCGTCCAGCGTCGTGAGCGCGCGGACGTCGCTGAGGCTCACCTCGACGGCCACGTCCGCCTCGTCGGCCGGCGTGCCGGGAACGCCCCCCACCGCGCGCGCCTTCACCAAGCCGACGGATTCGGCCGGATTGGAGTTCGCGTCCGGGGTGCCGATCGTCAGCGCGGGCGACGCCTGCGCCGGTGGATGGCACGACGCGAAGGCGAGCGGCGGGCCGTGCTCGCGGTTCGCCGCCGTGCACGGTGCATATGCCGGGACCAGCGACACCGACAGCGCAGCTGCGATCTTCGGGCGCGGGTAGCCGAGCGGGATCGGCTGCCAGTCGGGCTGCTCGTCCGCGACCGTGTTGTTCGTGAGCGCCTGGCGGCCGCTGCCGTCGGCGTTCACGACGAACACCTCGAAGTCGCCCCCCTCGTTGCTTGCAAACGCGATCTTGGAGCCGTCCGGGGACCAGACCGGGTTCAGATCGTCCACCGTGTTGTTCGTCAGGAGATCTTGGTCGCTGCCGTCTGGGTTCGACACCAGGATCTCCCAGTCCGAACCGGTGTGAACCGTGTAGGCGAGCTTCGTGCCGTCGGGCGACCAGTTCGGATCGGCGCAGCAGATGAAGAGGGTGGTCCTCGCGTCACCGTCGGGTTCCACCTTGCCCAGGCCGTCCTCGTTGTGCTGAGCGAAGATGATGCTCTGCCCGTCCGGCGACCACGTGGGCTCCACGTCCGGCCCGCCGTCATTCGACGTCACCGGGTCGTAGCCACTTCCGTCGATCCCGACCGTTGCGATCTCCTGCGACAGCCAGCATTCGCTCAAGTCTTCGGGCGGATCGCAGAACAACTGGGTGATGTCGAACACGATGCGCGCACCGTCCGGCGACCAGGAGGGATGTGTGATGTCGCCCCAGTGCCCGAAGAACGTGCCCGCGCCGCTGCCGTCGGCGTTGCGCAGGCAGAACTCGGTCGCGTCGAAGCACGCGATCACGAGCTGCTTCCCGTCGGGTGACCAGGCCGGCATGCGATCGGCGTAGGGAGCGCTGTTCGTGATGCGCGCCTGCGCACTGCCGTCCGGGTTCATCGTGTAGACCTCGACGTTGCCGTCGCGGTTGCTCTCGAAGGCGATCTTGCCGTTGGCGCCGGGGAACGCGGCGTGGGCGGGCGACGCGGCTGCGAGCGCCAGCAGCAGCCCGGCCATCACGGTAAGGAACCGTTTCATCACCCCGCGCGACCATACACCCACTCGGCCGCCACGGGTGAGGGGTACGTCAGCGAGTGATCGCGCCCAGCGACGCGGACGACACCGACCGCGCGTACTTCGCCATCACGCCCTTCTCGTACTTGGGCGGCGGCGGCTCCCAGGCTGCCAGCCGGCGGTCGATCTCCTCCTGCGGCACGTCCAGCTCCAGGCGGCGGTTGTCGATGTCGAACTCGACGGTGTCGCCGTCGCGGACCGCCGCGATCGGGCCCCCGTGCGGCGCCTCGGGCGCGACGTGCCCGGCCATCAGCCCGCGGGTGGCGCCGGAGAAGCGCCCGTCCGTCAGCAGCGCGACCGAGTCGCCCAGACCCTCCCCCACCAGCGCCGCGGTGACGAGCAGCATCTCTCGCATCCCCGGGCCGCCGCTCGGGCCCTCGTTGCGGATCACGACCACGTCACCCGGCTCGATGGCGCCCGCGGTGACCGCGTCCATGGCGTCCTCCTCGCACTCGAAAACGCGGGCGGGGCCGCGGTGCGTGGTGCGCTCGTAGCCCGCGACCTTCACGACGCAGCCGTCGGGCGCGAGGTTGCCGCGCAGGATCACGAGGCCGCCGGTCTCCTTCAGCGGGTTGTCGAGCCCGCGCACGACCTCCTGGCCGGGCGTCTCCTCGGCGCCGGCGGCCTCCTCGCCGATGGTGCGCCCCGTGACGGTGCGCTCGTCCTCGTTCAGGACGCCCGCGTCCGCCAGTCGCCTGGTCACGAGCGCGACCCCGCCCGCCTCGTACAAGTCCTTGGCGACGAACCGCCCGCCCGGCTTCAGGTCGGCGAGCAGCGGCGTGCGCGCGCTGATCCGGTCGAAGTCCTCCAGCTCGAGGTCGATGCCAGCTTCATAGGCGACGGCGAGCAGGTGGAGCACGCCGTTCGTCGAGCCACCGGTCGCAGCCACCGCGGCGATCGCGTTCTCGATCGAGCCGCGCGTGATCACGTCGCTGGGCTTCAGGTCCCACTCGAGCAGCTTCATCACCAGCCGCCCGGCCTCCATGCACACCTCGTCCTTGCGCGGGTCCATCGCGGGCACCATCGCGCTGCCCATGGGCGAGATGCCCATCACCTCGAACGCCGTCGCCATCGTGTTCGCGGTGAACTGGCCTCCGCACGCGCCGGCGCCCGGGCATGCAGCGTGCTCGAGCTCGGAGAGGTCGGCGTCGCTGATGTCGCCCGCGGCGCGCGCACCGACGCCCTCGAACACGTCCTGGATCGTCACGTCCTTGCCACGGAACCTCCCGGGCGCGATCGACCCGCCGTACAGCATCAGCGACGGCACGTCGAGCCGCGCCAGCGCCATCACGGTGCCGGGGATCGTCTTGTCGCAGCCCGACAGCGTCACGACCGCGTCGAACAGGTGCCCGCGCGCGACCAGCTCGATCGAGTCGGCGATCACCTCGCGGCTGACGAGCGAAGTCTTCATCCCCTCGGTCCCCATCGTGATGCCGTCCGAGATCGCGATCGTGTTGTACTCGAGCGGCGTGCCCCCGGCGGCGCGGATGCCCTCCATCACCTTCGCCGACAGGCGGCGCAGGTGGAAGTTGCACGGCATGGTCCCGATCCACGTGTTGGCGACGCCCACGATCGGCTTGCGGAGGTCGTCGTCGTCGAGCCCGATCGAGTACAGGTACGACCGCGCCGCGGCGCGGTCCGGGCCCTCGACGACCACGCGGCTGCGCCGCCTGGTGTCGACCGTGGTCTGGCCCGCGTCGCTCAAGCGCCCACGGCGGCCTGCGGTGGGCCCTGCTGCTCGCGCCGCGCCCGGCGGTCGCGCTCCCAGACCTTCAGCCGCCACAGGTCACGCCGCACCTGCTGCGGGTCGACCTGGCGGCCGGGAAGGTGCATGTTGGCGCGCTTGATCAGGTCCTCCTCGTCGGCCCGGATCATCATCCACTTCGCCAAGACGTCGTCGGAGTCGGGCAGCTTGGGCCCGTACACGCGCTCCTCGTGGTCCGGGAACTCGACGCAGTACTCGCTCATCAGGCTGTTGGAGCCGGGCAGGTAGGCCACGATCGGCTTGTGCGGATAGATCAGGTAGCAGTAGGCGCCCGCGCTGGTGCCGTCGACGGCGTTGCGGCCGATCACGCGGATGAAGCCCAGGTCGCGGTACATCTCCCACTCGTCGCGGTTGACGATCGAGCGCAGCAGCGCCCGCGCGCGGCGCTCGGCCCGGCGCTCCGTGCCGGGATCCATCCGCGGCGCGCGGCGGCGCCGGCGACGCTCCTGGCGCTCGGCGCTGCGGCGGGCGGCGTGTGCGCGGACCCGTGACGCCACCACGAAGGTCGCGAGTGCGGCCGCCACCAGGGCAACCACGACGAAGGCGAGCGTCGACACGTCCGGAGTGCGCTACCCGCCGGCGGCGCGCGGGAAGAAGATCACGCGCTCGGTGCCGTCCGGGATCTCGCCGTAGTCCCTGACCATCAACGCCTCCCGGCGGCCCGTCGAGCCGTCCATCGTCGGGACGGCGGCCCACATGCCAGAGTCGAGCTGGTTGCGGAACTCGTCGATCAGGCGCTCCTCGTCCTCGGACAGCCGCGGATCGCCCTCCGCGAGGACGACCTCCCCCCTGCCCGGCATCAGACGCAGGAACTTCACCCGCCGGATTATGCCAGAGGGGTCCGCACGCGCCCGCGCGATGCGGCCCGCGCCGCGACGCCCAGCGCGTCCACGGGGCCCGGCCCGGCGCCGATTTCCTGCAGCCCGTCCCGCACCGCCTCGGACGCGATGACCTTGGCCGCCACAGCCGCTTCGAGCGGGCTGAGGCCGAGCGCCAGGTGCGCTGCGAGCGCGGACGAATGCGTGCATCCAGAGCCGTGCGCGGCGCCGTCCGGGAACCGCGGGCCGGGGATCGGCACGTCGCGGACACCGTCGCTGAAGTAGTCGACGGAGTCGGTGTCGCCGGAGTGCCCGCCCGTGACGACGACGTTCGCCGGGCCGAGCGCCACGAGGGCACGGGCCAGCACCGGCGCATCGCCGTCCGCGCGCGCGCCCGCTTCGGCCAGCAGGGCCCGGGCTTCGAGCAGGTTCGGTGTCACAACGGTGGCGCGCGGCAGCAGGTGCAGGAGTGCGTGCTGCGCTTCCTGCTGGAGCAGGGAGGCGCCGCTCTCCGACACCATCACCGGGTCGAGCACCACAGGCGCGTCGGGGAGCAGCTCGAGCGCCTCCCCCACGGCCGCGATCGTCGCTGCCGAGCCCAGCATCCCGATCTTGACCGCGTCCACGCCGATGTCCGAGGCGACGGCGCGCACCTGGCCCACGATGGCGTCCGGAGGGACCGGGGTGACGCCCTCCACCGCGACCGTGTTCTGCCACGTGATCGCGGTGATCGCGGTCATGCCGTGGACCCCGCAGCGCGCAAACGCCTTCAGGTCCGCCTGGATGCCGGCCCCGCCGCCGGAGTCCGAGCCCGCGATCGAGAGCACGCGCGGGATGTAGCTCGCTTCCATCGCGCTCAAGCATAGGCACCGGCCCTCATCCGGCGCTGCGGACGTAGGCCCCGCCGGGCCCGCGCCGCACGAGGCCGAGCAGCTCGAGCTCCGTCAGCCCTGCGAGCACGTCCCCCACGCGCGCTCCCGCCCGGACGATCGCGTCCACGCCCCGCCCGGCCTCGACCGCGTCGAGCAAATGCACGAGCCGGGGCTCGAGCGACGCCCGGTCGTCCGGCGCCCGTACGCGGCGCACGCCGGCGCCGTACAGCGCGTCGAGCACGTCCGCAGCCGACCGCACGACGCATGCGCCGTCGGCCAGCAGCGCGTTGGGGCCGGCGGCGAGACGCGAGGTCACCTGGCCCGGCACCGCGCCCACCTCGCGGCCGAGGTCGTTCGCGAACTGCGCGGTGATCAGCGAGCCCGACGTCGTGGTGCCCTCGACCACGACGGTCATCTGCGCAAGCGCGGCCATGATCCGGTTCCGCGCCGGGAAGCACCACTTCAGCGGCGAGGTGCCCGGCGGCAGCTCGGAGACCACCAGACCCTGTTCGCACAACCGCCGGTGCAGATCGTGGTGCGACCGCGGATACGCGACGTCCGCGCCCGAGGGCATCACCACGACCGCGGGTCCGCACCCCGCCAGCGCGCCCTTGTGCGCCTCGGCGTCGACGCCGAATGCGAGGCCGCTGACGACCGGCACGCCGGTTGCCGCCAGCTCACGCCCGAGCGTGAACGCGACCTCTCGCCCGTACATGGATGCCTTGCGCGATCCGACGATCGCGACCGGTCGCTCGCTCTCGAGCAGTTCGAGCAGCGACGTGTCGCCCTTCAGGTAGAGCGCCGCGGGCGCGTCGCGCTGCGCGCGCAGAGCGGACGGGTACGCGCCGCGGTGCGGGCAGACGGTCGCCAGGCCGGCGCGCTCGGCGGTCGCGGCAGCGCGGCGGGCGTCGAAGGAATCGATGAAGCGGTCGATGCGCGCACGCTGGTCGCCGCAGGTCGACGCGATCAGGTCCTCATCCGGCAGCGCCAGCACCGCGGGCAGCTTGCGCCGCTGGTCGAGGATGCGCTCGATCCACGGCACCAGCCGCCCCAGGAGCGCGGAGCGGCGCAGGCACGCAGCGCAGGCGCTCACGCGGCCCGGCCTTCCACGGCCGCGCTCTCGCTCCCCGGCGCCCTGTACGCGACCGCCTGCGCCACATGGACGCGGTGCACGGTGTCACTGCCGTCGAGGTCCGCCAGGGTGCGTGCCACCCGCATCGCGCGGTCGTGGCCGCGCATGGTGAGGCCGGCCCGGTCGTGTGCATCGGCGAGGGCGCGGCGCGCGGCGCCGTCCAGCCGGCACAGGCGGCGCAGCTCGGCGGGTGTCATCTCCGCGTTGCAGGCCGCCGCACTCCCGCGGAGGCGGTTGGCCTGACGCGCCCGCGCCGCGACCACGCGAGCGCGAACCGGCGCCGACGCCTCCGGCTCAGCGGTGTCGCGCAGCTCGGCGCGGGTGGGCTGCTCGACTCGCAGCACCATGTCGATCCGGTCCAGGAGCGCCCCGCTCAGCTTTGCCCGGTAGCGGGCCAGGACCGCGGGCGGGCAGCTGCAGTCGCGCCGCGGGTCGCCCTGGAGCCCGCACGGACACGGGTTGCTGGCGCCGACGAGCATGAAGCGGGCGGGGAACGCGACGCTGCGCTGGGCGCGGGTGATCCGCACCGTCCCCTCCTCCAGCGGCTGGCGCAGGGCCTCCAGCGCCGGGCGCGAGAACTCGGCCAGCTCGTCGAGGAACAGGACGCCGTGCTGTGCCAGGCTGGCCTCGCCCGGCGCAGGCGGCGTGCCGCCCCCGACGAGCCCGGCCGCCGAGATCGAATGATGCGGCGCGCGGAACGGCCGCCGGCAGGCGATCGGCTCGGAGCCCAGCACACCGGCCACGCTGTGCACGCGCGTGACGGCCAGCGCCTCGTCGAGGGTCAGCGGCGGAAGGATGGACGGCAGGCGGCGCGCAGCCATGGACTTGCCGCTGCC
>Ga0075420_100006553_pt1 | contig 10269 bp, 9 predicted proteins | sample SoiMetdeltSBSDD4_FD_75296 | JGI IMG/M metagenome (GOLD analysis project Ga0075420, IMG submission 75296) | Bulk soil microbial communities from a Populus tree surrounding site in Tennessee, USA - Soil MetaG P. deltoides SBSDD4 | ecosystem: Environmental > Terrestrial > Soil > Tree plantation...
CTCACCCGCGCGGCGGCCTCGTCTGGCGTCGCAACGATGACGAGCCGCGTGCTGGGCCTGGTGCGCGACCAGGTACTCGCCTCGATGTTCGGTGCTGGCAACGCGATGGACGCGTTCAACGTCGCCTTCCGGATCCCAAATCTCGTCCGCGACCTGTTTGCAGAAGGCGCGATGAGCGCCGCGTTTGTTCCCACGTTCACCACACACCTCACGACGGCCGGGAAAGAATCCGCCTGGCGACTTGGCAACCACGTTGTCAACGCCCTGATAGTGGTGACGGGCGTCGTGGTGGTGCTGGGACTCCTCTTTACATCGCCACTCGTGACGGCGTTCGCCCGTGACTACGGGTCGGTACCCGGCAAGCTCGAGCTCACCATCCTTCTGACGCGGATCATGCTGCCGTTTCTCACCTGCGTGGCGCTGGCAGCGGCGTTCATGGGAATGTTGAACTCGCTTCACAAGTTCTTCATCCCCGCACTGTCACCGGCGATGTTCAACGTGGCGACGATCGTGTGCGCCGTCACGCTTGTTCCGGTGATGCCGTTGATTGGCCTTCCGCCAATCGCCGCCATCGCCATCGGCACGCTCGTCGGCGGGATTGCACAGCTCGCCATCCAGTGGCCGCTGCTCCGGCGCGAAGGTTTCAGATACCAGCCGGTGCTCGACTGGCGCGATCCCGGCCTGCGTCGGGTACTCCTGCTGATGGGACCCGGGACGGTCGGGCTTGCGGCCACGCAGGTCAACGTATTTGTGAACACCGTGCTCGCGACGGGCCAGGGAACCGGCGCCGTGTCGTGGCTGAACCTGGCGTTCCGGTTGATGTACCTGCCAATTGGGCTTTTCGGCGTGTCGATCGCTACCGCGACGTTGCCAGCCGTCTCTCGTCACGCCGCGCAACGCGACTCGTCGGCCGTGCGCACGACGATCGCCGACGGATTGTCACTGATGCTGATGCTGAATGTGCCGGCAACCGTCGGACTGATAGTGCTGGCGTCGCCGATCGTGCGCGTCATCTTCGAACACGGCGCGTTCACGCCGGCTGACACGGCTTCGACTGCAAGCGCCCTCGGCTACTATGCCGTCGGCCTGGTCGGGTATTCAGTCGTTCGCATCCTGTCGCCGAGTTTTTACGCGCTCGGTCAGAATCGCATTCCGGTGATGGTGAGCATGGCAACGGTCGTCGCCAACGTTGCGCTCAACCTCTTCCTTGTCAGAATCTATGGCTTCCGAGGGCTCGCGCTCGGCACATCGCTCGCCGCTCTCTTCAATGCGTCGGCGCTGCTCGTTCTGTTGAGGCGGCATCTTGATGGCCTCGATGAAGCGAGAGTGCTGCGGTCTCTGGCCAAGATCCTGATCGCCTCGGCCGCCATGGGCCTGGCCGCGTACATCGTCGAAAAAGCACTGGCGACTGCCATGCCGGGAGCGAGCCTCCTGACCCAGTCGTTTCGACTGACGGTGACGATTGGTGTGGCCTTGTGCGTATTGGGCGCCGGCGCCCATCTGCTACGTATTCGCGAATTCCACGAAAGCGTCAGCCTCGTCCTGCGCAAAGTTCGACGCCGATAGTTCCGAGCGGACGTAAAAGTCTGGCCGACACGCCGGGAACCCGGGTTCAAGGTTGCCCCCGGACGACACATGGCGCAGACTTGAATCTCAATGCGTTCCCCATATCGGTCGGGCTCGAGCATCGCGTATGCGATGGGACCGGGACCTGTTACTCCCGTCGTGAAGGCGCTCATCATCGCGAACGTCGTGATGTTCGTCGTCCGGTCACTCGCAATGTCCCTGACCGTGCCGCTGGAGCTCGTCTCGTCGGAAGTCTTGACCCAGTTCCGTCTCTGGCAGCCGTTCACCTACCTGTTCCTGCACGGGAGTATTTTTCACATCCTGTTCAACATGCTCACGTTGTGGATGTTTGGCGTAGAGCTGGAGCGGATGTGGGGAAGCAGGTACTTTACGAAGTACTACTTCGTGGCAGGGGTCGGCGCTGGCCTGACGCAGATCATCGCGTCGCTCCTGCCATTCGGACCATTCGCATCCCTCTATAACGCTCCGACGATTGGTGCATCGGGAGCGATCTTCGGGCTCCTGCTGGCGTACGCCATGTACTTTCCGAAACGCCAGATCATGTTCTTTGGTGTATTTCCGATCGAGGTGCGCTACTTCGTCTTGATTATGGGGGGCATCTCGCTGCTCTCCGCCGCTGACGGAGCCAGTGGCGTCGCGCACATGGCCCATCTGGGTGGCATCGCAGCGGGGTACCTCTACCTGAAGAGTCCGCGCCTCGGCGGTCGGCTCAACGTCATCGCGGAGATCAAGTACCGCTACGTCAAGTGGCGCATCAACAAGATGCGCCGGAAGTTTGACGTCTACTCCGGCGGCCGCACGGACGACGTGAAGCGCCGGATCCATTGAGCCTCGCCGGCGGGTCTAAAGACCCGCCCTACGTACCGTACGTAGCCCTAAAAACCCGCCCTACGCACCGTACGTAGACCGGGTCTTTAGTAGCCCTGCGTACCGTAGGCCGGGTCTTTAGGCCCGGCGTTACAGTCGATCAGCCAACGTCCTCGACGGGCTCCAGCCAGTCTTCACGCACGGGACTGAACACGTCGAGTTCGAATGTGTCTTCGAGGGCTTCCGACTGGTGCTCGACGCCAGACGGAATGTGAAGAACCTCCCCTTCGCGCACGATGGTTTCTTCACCGCCAACCATGAATTTCAGCGCACCCTGCAGCACATACGTCATCTGCTCGCTCTGGTGGCTGTGTAGCGGCACGAGCGCTCCGCGCTTCAGGTAAATCTGCGCGAGCATCTGCCGTTCGCCGGCGACGATCTTTCGCGACACCATTTCGGTGACTTTTTCGAGGGCGATTTCGTCCCAACGGTGGAGTTGCATGGATGTCTGAAGTGAGGATTGGCGACCTTGCGCCGAAAGCGGCTCAGGGGCGCTGATTGTGCCATAATTTGGCGTTTATGAAGGGCTCGACGCTGGCCGCTGGTGCCCAGTCGCGCGGAGCGGTAACGACCGGAGCACGGGTGGAAGACCTCGGCGGTCTCACCGGCGAGGAATTGCTCTCGGCGTATCGTCTGATGGTGTTGTCGAGAAGAATCGACGACAAGGAGATCCAGCTCAGGAATCAGAGCCAGGCCTTCTTCCAGATCAGCGGTGCTGGCCACGAAGCCATTCTGGTCGCCGCCGCCAAGAACCTGCGCGCGGGTTACGACTGGTTCTTTCCGTATTATCGCGACCGCGCTCTCTGCCTGACGCTTGGCTATACACCTCGCGAAATGTTTCTTGCATCGGTGGGTTCCAAGGACGATCCGGCCTCGGCCGGACGGCAGATGCCTTCGCACTGGTCGCATCCGGCGCTACACATCCCGTCGCCGAGCAGTGCTACCGGCACACAGTGCCTGCATGCCGTCGGTTGCGCCGAGGCCGCGCTCCTCTACGACCGGCTCGAGGACATTCCCGATCGAGCCTCGCAGTATCACAGCGACGAGGTGACCTACGTCTCGGTCGGTGACGGCGCCACCAGCGAGGGCGAGTTCTGGGAGGCGCTCAACACCTCGGCCAATCATGCGGTCCCGATCCTGTTCCTCGTAGAAGACAACGGCTACGCGATCTCGGTGCCCGTGGAAGAGCAGACACCCGGTGGCAGCATTTCGAAGATCGTCGAGCATATTCCCGGCATGACGGTGTGGAGGTGCGACGGCACCGACTACGTCGCGAGTCACGCGGTGATGCGCGACGCCGTGGCACACGTACGCGCGCGAAAGGGCCCCGCGCTGGTCCACGCCTCGTGCATACGCCCCTACTCGCACTCCCTTTCAGACGACGAGAAGCTGTACAAGACGACGGTCGAACGGGAGGAAGAAGCGAAGCGCGATCCAATCGCTCGGCTGCGACGTTTGCTCCTCGATCAATCTCTGGTCACGGAAGAGTCGCTCACAGACCTGGCCGCGTCGGTCGAGCGTGAGGTCAGCCTGGCTGCCGAGGAGGCGCTCGCCGCGCCGAAGCCCGATCCAAGCACCGCCACGCTGTACGTCTTCTCACCAGACGTTGACCCGACAGATCCGCAGTTTTCGACCGAACCTGTCCCGTCTGGCGCGCCGGAAACGATGGTCTCCTCCATCAATGCAACCTTGAAGGACGAGATGGGCCGGAACCCGCGGATGCTCGTCTTTGGCGAAGACGTCGCGGATGCGAGCCGCGCGGACATCCTCGAATCAGTGGCTGGGAAGGGCGGCGTGTTCAAGGTCACGCACGGCCTTCAGCGTCGCTACGGGGGCACCCGCGTCTTCAACTCACCGCTGGCCGAAGCCAATATCATCGGCCGCGGCATCGGCATGTCCCTGCGCGGCTTCAAGCCTGTGGTCGAAATCCAGTTCTTCGATTACATCTGGCCCGCGTTCATGCAGATGCGCGACGAGATGGCGATGATGCGGTACCGCTCGGGTAATACGTGGTCCTGCCCGATGGTCATTCGCGCACCGATCGGTGGCTATCTTCGCGGTGGCGCGCCGTACCACAGCCAGTCTGGCGTCTCGATCTTCGCCCACTGCCCAGGTATCCGCATCGTCATGCCGTCAAACGCTCAGGATGCAGCGGGCCTGTTGCGAACGGCGATCAGGTGTGACGATCCGGTGCTCTTCCTGGAACACAAGCACCTCTACCGCCAGACATACAACAAGGGGCAGTATCCGGGACCCGACTACATGATTCCCTTCGGCAAGGCGCATGTGGCGAGACACGGGACCGACGTTGTGGTCTTTACGTGGGGAGCGCTCGTGCAGCGGTCTCTCCTGGCCGCGCAGCAGGCACAGAAGAACGGCATAAGCGTCGCGGTCATCGATCTACGGACGATCATTCCGTACGACTGGAACACGATCGCCGAGTACACGCGGAAGACAAGCCGGGTCATCGTCGCTCACGAAGACCAGTTGACTGCCGGGTTCGGCGCGGAAATTGCGGCGCGCATCGCACAAGACCTGTTTAGCGAACTCGACGCGCCGGTGATGCGTGTAGCGGCGCGCGACTGTCCCGTGGCTTACGCACCTGTCCTTGAGGAAGTCATCCTGCCTGGTTCCAACGACGTTCTGAAGGCAATTCGCGCCGCCGCGGCGTACTAAGCAGGGCCGACGGCCCGATCCCCGATAATCAACCGGGTTGAATTTCCCTGATGCTGAGCGCGATCAATCTCACTCGCCGGTTTGGAGATCGGCTTGCCGTCGAGAACGCCTCACTCACGCTCGAACCCGGCCAGATTTTCGCACTGCTCGGTCCGAACGGCGCCGGAAAGACGACAACGCTGCGGATGCTGGCTGGCTTAATCGAACCTTCGAGCGGCAGCGTGAACGTGAACGGCCGGGCGATGTCGCGCCACACCGCAGCCGAGGTGCGAGGTCACGTCGGCTTTCTCACCGAAGCGCCTGGTCTGTGGGATCGACTGACGGTCAGACAGAACTTGACGGTATACGCCAGGTTGCACGGCGTGCCCCACGTCGACCAAGCCGTTAACGAGACCATGGCGCTGTTCGGAATTGCCGATCGCGCAGCACAACCCGCCGCACAGCTTTCGAAGGGACTGAAGCAGCGCGTCGCGCTCGCGCGCACGCTGCTTCACAAGCCGGACGTCGTGCTTCTCGACGAACCTACGTCCGGCCTGGATCCGCAGAGTGCGAGAGACGTCAGGGAACTCGTGCTTCGGCTGCGTGACGAGGGCCGAGCGGTGCTGCTCTCAACGCACAACCTGGACGAGGTCGAGCGCGTGGCGGACCGCGTGGCGGTGCTGCGAACGCGCATGATCGCCGTCGACACGCCGGCGGCACTTCGCGCGCGATTGTTCGGATCGCGGCTCAAGATTGCGCTCGCGCAGGACGCCTCACTGCTGGTCGCGACGGTCGCCGGGCCAGGGATCAGCGAGGTAACGAGCGAGGAACAGACGCTGCTCGTGTCCGTCGACAATCCCTCGATGCGCACACCCGCTCTCGTCCGACGCCTCGTAGCTGCCGGGGCCGACATCCTTTCGGTCGTCCCGGATGAGCCGTCACTGGAAGAGATCTACCTGCGGCTGCTGAAAGACGCACAGGACGAACGCAGGGCCGACCCGGCGAAAGGTTCGCAGTGAGACGCGTCTATGCACTGCTCGTCAAAGAGCTGATCGACCTGCGCGCCAATCCCGCCTTGTTCGTTCCGGCGGTACTGACCGGTCTGACCTCGCTGGCACTCCCCTTCGTCATCGCGATTGTCATCCCCCACCTGACCGGCGAGCGCCTTTCCGATTCGTCAGATTTTCAAATAGCGCTCGACATGTACCGGTCTGAGCCGGCGACAACGGGACTTAACCCGGAAGGTGCGGTTCAAGGGTGGATCTTCCAGCAGTTTCTGCTGCTGCTGGTGTTTGCGCCGATTGCCGGTGCGATGTCGGTGGCGGCGTACACGGTGATCGGAGAGAAGCAGGCGCGAACACTCGAGCCATTGCTCGCGACTCCACTCACCACGTTCGAACTGTTGGGTGCGAAGGTACTTGGCGCACTGATCCCGTCGGTAGGGCTGACGTTCGCCGGCTTCCTCTTGTACTTCGGCGGCGTCTGGTTGCTGGCCGATCCTGGCGTCTACCGCGTCCTCCTGACGATTCGCTCGCTGTCAATCGTGTTCATGCTCGGCCCGCTTGCCGCACTGGCGGCCCTTCAGTTGGCTGTCTGCGTCTCTTCGAGGGTGAACGACGCCAGAAGCGCCCAGCAGATTGGTGCGCTGATCATCCTTCCGTTGAGTGGTCTGCTCGTGGCGCAGCTCATGGGACGCGTGCAACTCACGACACCGGCGATGATCGCCGCCGCCTTGGTTCTTGCCTTGCTGAATGTCCTCCTGATGCGAATCGGCGTATCGATATTCGATCGCGAGTCGATCCTCACCCGATGGAAATGAGACTGACCGCACAGTCCGACGTGGGCCACCTTGTTCGCGTTGCCATGAAGCATCCGCGCGAGGCATTCATCAGCCAGGCTTCGATCGACGCACAGTGGAAAGACCTCAACTTCTCGGCGGCGCCAGACTTTCGTGTGGCCTGTCGCCAGTTCGACTCGCTGGTTCGACTGCTCGAGGACAACGGCACGCAAGTCGATCTGCTGCCTGCGGATTCCCGTACTGGCCTCGACTCCATCTACACACGAGACGCGAGCTTCGTGAGCGATCGCGGTGTCATCTTCGGCCGCATGGGGAAGGCACTTCGAGCAGGCGAGCCTGCGGTCCAACACGAGGCGTTCCTGGCGATCGGCCTGTCGATCCTCGGCACGATTGCGCCTCCAGGAACGGTCGAGGGAGGCGACTTGGCGTGGCTCGATGAGCGAACGCTCGCCGCAGGTCACGGCTATCGCACGAACGCCGAAGGCATCCGGCAGTTGGGTGACCTGCTCGGCGATGCAATCGACACGCTCGTGGTAGCGCCGCTGCCACACTGGAGCGGCGTCGGCGATGTGATGCATCTGATGTCGCTCATCAGTCCAGTCGGTGCGAGACTGGCGGTGGCGTATTCGCCCCTGCTGCCAGTGCCATTTCGAACCTCGCTCCTCGACCGTGGATTCGCGCTGATTGAGGTTCCCGACGAAGAATTCGAGAACATGGCCACCAACGTGCTGACGATCGCACCTGGCACCGTTGTAACGTTGAAAGGTAACCCGAGGACTCGTGCGGCGCTCGAGGCGGCCGGCATCAACGTTCTCGAGTACGACGGCTCTGAAATCAGCGTGAAAGGTGCTGGAGGACCGACGTGCCTGACGAGGCCACTACTCCGAAGCGCATGAACCTCATCGATCAGGGTCAGGGCACTCCCGTCATGGTCATTCCTGGCATTCAGGGTCGATGGGAGTGGCACGCCCCGGGAATCAACGCACTGGCGAAGCAGTGTCGCGTGATTACGTTCTCGATGGCCGATGAACCTGGGTCAGAAACCTGTTTCAACCCCGTGGCGTGCATCGACTCCTACTGCGATCAGATCCTCCAGGCCATGAGACAGGCTGAACTGGCGACAACGGCGTTGTGCGGGATTTCGTACGGAGGCCTTGTAGCAGCCGTGTTCGCGGCGCGTTATCCGGAACGTGTGTCGTCGCTGATCCTGGCGTCGGCCCTGCCGCCAACATGGAAACCCGATGCGCGCGTCGGTTTCTACCTGCGTTCACCGAAGCTGTTGACGCCAATCTTCATTGTTGCGTCGATTCGACTCTTTACCGAGATCCTGAGTGCATCACCAGGTTTCACCGCCGCGATCGCAACAGGTGTCCGTCATGCGTGGAACGCCCTGACGCACATGTTCTCGCCGACGCGCATGGCACGGCGTGCGGCGCAGTTGACGGATACCGACCTGACCACGGAGATGGCGAATATCGCAGCGCCGGTACTGGTCATTGTCGGAGAGCCTCACCTGGACCGCGTCGTCCCCGTCGCCGCAACGATGGACTACACGCGGCTCTTGCCGCATGCGAGCGCGAGAACACTCGAGCGAACCGGCCATCTTGGGTCCGTTACAAGGCCCGAGGCGTTTGCAGAGCTCGTTGTGACGTTCGCACAGCATTGCGCCACATCCACCAATCCGAGGAGACGTCTTGGCTGAAGTCGTTCGCGAAATTCCTGGTCCGCTTGGACCGCTCGAATGCCTGATCGAATACCCAAAGGGCGAGCCGCGCGCCGCCGTGGTTTTTGCTCATCCCCTACCGACCGGGGGCGGCACCATGCACACCAAGGTTGTTTTTCAGGGAGCAAAGGCCCTGGCTCGTATCGGCTGCGCGGTATTGAGATTCAACTTCCGCGGTGTCGGTCGAAGCACCGGCGAGTGGGACAACGGCGTGGGCGAGCAGAGCGACTTCCGGGCGGCGGTTGACTACATGGCGAACCGTTACCCCGGGCTGCAAATCTGGGCTGCCGGTTTTTCATTCGGATCGTACGTGGCGATGACCGCCGGCGCCGATGACGAGCGCGTGTGTGCCCTCATTGGCATCGCGCCACCCGTCCACAAGTTTGAATTCGCCACGGTAAAACTCTCCACCAAGCCAAAGTTCATCGTACATGGGGAGGAAGACGAGCTCATCTCGCTCAAACTCGTGCGCCAGTTCTACGCCACGCTGCCAGAGCCGAAGGAATTCGTCCAGATCGATCGGGCCAACCACCTGTTCGATGGCCAGGCCGGCGAAGTCGGCGATGCGCTCGAGGAGCTGCTCGCGGACTTCAACTGCAACGCGTCCCGGCGGGTCTAAAGACCCGCCCTACGTACTTCCCCGCGGGTCTAAAGACCCGCCCGACGTACTTTTCCCGGTGGGGAGGGTTCGCGTAATGAAGTACGTAGGCCGGGTCTTTAGACCCGGCAGAATCCGTGCGGTATCCTACTCGCGTGAGACACCTCGCTTTCCTCCTGGCGATCGCCGCAACTGCGGCGTGCACGTCTGGTCCGCGGCCCGCCGATGACAGTTCCTACGTGGACGAGCTGGCTGCAGACCGCGTGACCAAGGATAAGTTCTTGGCGGAGGGCCTGGAATCACCCATACCAGCCGGCAAGAAGGCATCTCTATTGCCCCTCAAGTACTTCCCTGCCGATCCGGCGCTTGCCGTTCCGGCCAGACTGAAGCTGCAGAACGATCGGCCGGTGTTCGAGATGCCGACCTCCACGGGTACGATTCGACGGATGCAGCTCGTCGGCGTCCTCGAGTTCACTCTCAGCGGACAACCAATGACCCTCGGGGCATTCGTCGAGGAGGGCACCAGGCAGATATCGACCCTCTTCGTCCCGTTCGCGGATCAGACAACGGGAGCGGAATCCTATCGCGCCGGCCGATACCTCGATCTGAATCCGACCGCTACCGGCTACTACACGATCGACTTCAATCGAGCGTACAACCCTTACTGCGCCTATAACGCGGCGTACGAATGTCCGTATCCTCCCCCGGCCAACAGGCTCAAACTTCCCGTAAGGGCGGGCGAAAAGGCGCCGGACGCATGACGCGTGCCCTTCAGGCGGTCATCTTCGATTTTGACGGTGTGATCGCCAACAGCGAACCGCTGCACCTTCGCGCCTTTCAGCAGGCGCTCGGAGACGAGGGCATCATCCTCACGTCCGAGGAGTACTACGCGCGTTATCTGGGCTATGACGATGTGGGTGCGTTTCAGGCACTGGGACGCGATCGTGGCATCGAGATGAGTGAGGTGCGCGTAAGCTCCCTCGCCGGGCGCAAAGCTATCAGGCTGCGGGAGCTCACGGACGCCGGGGAGGTGCTGTTTCC
>Ga0075420_100006554_pt1 | contig 10269 bp, 6 predicted proteins | sample SoiMetdeltSBSDD4_FD_75296 | JGI IMG/M metagenome (GOLD analysis project Ga0075420, IMG submission 75296) | Bulk soil microbial communities from a Populus tree surrounding site in Tennessee, USA - Soil MetaG P. deltoides SBSDD4 | ecosystem: Environmental > Terrestrial > Soil > Tree plantation...
CCGTCGCGCACGATCGCCTGCGCGAGGTGGCGCGCGACGTCGGTGATGGCGGCCTCCAGCTTGAGGCGGTCGCGCGCCGACGCGGGCGCGGCGCCCTTGCCGGTCGCGGCGAGGATCAGCGAATCGTTGGTCGAAGTGTCGCCGTCGACGCTGATGCAGTTGAACGAGCGGTTGGCGACCCGCTCGAGCAGGTCCTGGAGATTCGCCCGGGACAGGCGCGCATCGGTGGCGATGAAGCCGAGCATCGTCGCCATATCCGGCCGGATCATGCCCGCGCCCTTGGCGATGCCGGTCACGCAGACCTGGCCCTTTGACAGCCTGACCTTTTTCGAAGCGGCCTTGGGAATCGTATCCGTGGTCATGATCGCCTCGGCGGCCGACAGCCAGTCGCTCTTGGAGAGCAGCGCCTTCGGCAGCGCGGCGATGATGCGCTCGGCCGGGAGCGGCTCCATGATCACGCCGGTCGAGAACGGCAGGATCTCGTCCACCTCGCAGCCAAGATGGCCGGCGAGCGCGTCGCAGACCTGCAGCGCGCGCTTCACGCCGTCTTCGCCGGTGCCGGCGTTGGCGTTGCCGGTGTTGATGACCAGGGCCTGCACGGCCTTCTTCAGGTTCTTCTTGGCGAGGATGACCGGCGCGGCACAAAAGCGGTTCTGGGTGAACAAGCCCGCGACCGCGGTGCCGGGCGCAAGGCGTATCACCAGCAGGTCCTTGCGGCCCGGTTTTTTCACGCCAGCCATCGCCACCCCGAGCTCAACGCCGGGGATGGCAAGCAGGGAGTCCGCCCTGGGCGCTTCGAGGTTTACTGCCACTAGGAAAGCTTGCCGTGGCAGTGCTTGTACTGCCTGCTGGGCAGCGTAGGCGCTTGAACTACAGCGGTTTTTTGCCCCCTGAAAGACGGTGCCGAAGAACTGCCGAACATTGACTGCCCCTAGCTTTCCAAGGGATGCAAGAGCGGCGCATTTTAAGCGCGATTGCCCCGGCTTACCGAGTTACCGGCACTACCTTTGAAAAGCTGTAGCAGCCACTGCGAAGGTCGGCAATCGCAGCGACATTGCGAAATACCAACCGATCTATCGTCTGACTAACCTAACCCGCCTGCAGCATCGACTAGAGCTGTGCTGGATAGGCGCTAAACCTTGGCGTCTATAGCTGGCGACGCATGGTGCCGTTGCTCGTGATCTCGATGCGGTCGCCCACCGCTACCCGCGCCTTCGTGTCGAAGTACTGCATGGCGCCGTCCTCCATCCGCATGGCGATGTGTTTGTTGGTCTTCGACGCCGCCCGGCCGGCAACTGCGGGCGGAACGACCATGATCGACTCGATGCGGCCGAGGCCCGCGCGCAACGCGCCCGCCGCCGCGGGCGCCGCGCCAACGGTCGAGCCGGCGCTGGCCTGCGGCGCCGGGGCCATACCGGCCGCGCCGACCGCGTAGGGGGGCGCCGGAGCTAACTGCATGGGCGCGGCTGCTGATGTGATGGCGCTTTCAGTGGCGCATCCTGCGAGGGTGGCGAGCGCAACCGATGAAAGAAGAAGGGGAAGTCTGTTCATGGGAATCTCCTAGAACAGCGTACGCTCCCACACCACTACCCGCGGCACAGTGCGCTGGCACTCATAACGCGCGATTTTCCGGTGAACTACGAATTAGCTTAGCTTGCCGTGGCAGTGCTTGTATTTCTTGCCCGAGCCGCAGGGACAGGGATCGTTGCGGCCGACCTTTTGGCCGACGCGCACCGGCCGCTTCTTCGGCGCCTCGGCGACTGCGACATCGCCGTTGTACTCCGGTTCGGCTTCAACCGCGGTGCCGCCAGAACTGGCATGAATCGGTCTGACGTTTTCCACGTGCGCTTCATCGTCGGGCTTGATGTCTTCCTGCGTGCGGATCTGTACCGCGGTCAGCGTCTTGATCACCTCCAGCTTGACCGACTCGACCAGCGCGCCGAAAAGCTCGAAGGCCTCGCGCTTGTATTCCTGCTTCGGGTTCTTCTGCGCGTAGCCGCGCAGGTGGATTCCCTGGCGCAGGTGGTCGAGCGCCGCGAGGTGCTCGCGCCAGTGCCCGTCGAGGATCTGCAGCATCACGTAACGCTCGTACTGGTGGAACGAAGCCTCGGCCCCCGCCGGCACCTTGGTGCGGTAGGCCTCCTCCGCGCTGGCCACGATGCGCTCGAGCAGCACTTCGGGCTGCAGGTCCGACTCCTTCTCCAGCCAGCGGCGCAGCGGCAGGTCGAGCTGCAGCTCTGACCGCAGCGCGCCTTCGAGCCCCGCGATATCCCACTGCTCCTCGACGCTCTCGTCGGGCACGTAGGTGCGGAACAGATCCGCGATCACCCCGCTGCGCAGGTCGGCGATGCGCGGCGAGACGTCCTGCGACTCGAGCAGCTCGTTGCGCAGCGCGTAGATCGTCTTGCGCTGGTCGTTGGCTACGTCGTCGTACTCGAGCAGCTGCTTGCGGATGTCGAAGTTGCGCGCCTCGACCTTGCGCTGGGCGCTCTCGATCGAGCGCGTCACCATCGTGTGCTCGATCGCCTCGCCCTCGGGCATCTTGAGCATCACCATGATGCGGTTGATGCGCTCGCCGGCGAAGATGCGCAGCAGCGGGTCCTCGAGCGCCATGTAAAAGCGCGAGCTGCCCGGGTCGCCCTGGCGCCCGGAGCGGCCGCGCAGCTGGTTGTCGATGCGGCGCGACTCGTGGCGCTCGGTGCCGATGATGTGGAGGCCGCCGGCCTTCACCACCTGGTCGTGCAGGGACTGCCATTCGCCGCGCAGTTTCTGGACGCGTTGCTGCTTCTCCTCGACCGCCAGGTTCGCGTCCGCCTCCACGAAATCGCACTGCTTCTCGACGTTGCCGCCGAGCACGATATCGGTCCCGCGGCCCGCCATGTTGGTCGCGATGGTGACCATCTTCGGGCGCCCGGCCTGCGCCACGATCTCGGCCTCGCGCGCGTGCTGCTTCGCGTTCAGCACCTGGTGCGCGAGCTTCTCCTTCTGCAGCAGCCCGGAGATCAGCTCCGAGTTCTCGATCGAGGTGGTGCCGACCAGCACCGGCTGGCCGCGGTCGTGGCAGTCGCGGATGTCCTTGATCACCGCCGCATACTTCTCCTTGGCGGTGCGGTACACCTGGTCCTGCCGGTCGGTGCGGACCATCGGCATGTGCGTGGGCACCACCACGGTCTCCAGGCCGTAGATCTGCTGGAATTCGTAGGCCTCGGTGTCGGCGGTGCCGGTCATGCCGGCGAGCTTGCCGTACATGCGGAAGTAGTTCTGGAACGTAATCGAGGCGAGCGTCTGGTTCTCGTTCTGGATCGAGACCTTCTCCTTCGCCTCGACTGCCTGGTGCAGGCCGTCGGACCAGCGCCGGCCGACCATGAGCCGGCCGGTGAACTCGTCGACGATGATCACCTCGTCGTTCTGCACCACGTAGTGCTGGTCGCGGTGGAAGAGGTGGTGCGCGCGCAGGGCGGCGTAGAGCTGGTGCACCAGGTTGATGTAGGCCGGCTCGTACAGGCTCGCGCCCTCGGGCAGCAGGCCCTTGCGCACCAGGATCTCCTCGCCCTTCTGGTGTCCCGCCTCCGAGAGCAGGATCTGGTGGTTCTTCTCGTCGACGTAGAAATCGCCCGGCGGCTCGGGCTGGTCGGGCTTCTTCTCCTCCTTCTGGCGAGTGAGGAGCGGCGCGACCTCGTTCATGCGCAGGTAGATCTCGGTGCGGTCCTCGGCCTGGCCCGAGATGATGAGCGGCGTGCGCGCCTCGTCGATCAGGATGGAATCGACCTCGTCGACGATGGCGTAATGCAGGCCGCGCTGGAAGCGCTCCTCGACGTGCATCGCCATGTTGTCGCGCAGATAGTCGAAGCCGAACTCGTTGTTGGTGCCGTAGGTGATGTCGGCGGCGTAGGCGGCGCGCTTCTTCTCCGGCTCCATGTGCGGCAGGTTGACGCCCACCGTGAGGCCGAGGAAGTGGAAGATCTTGCCCATCCATTCGGCGTCGCGGTTGGCGAGGTAGTCGTTGACCGTGACGATGTGCACGCCCCTGCCGGTGAGCGCGTTGAGATAGGCCGGCAAGGTAGCGACCAGCGTCTTGCCCTCGCCCGTCTTCATCTCCGAGATCTTGCCGTTGTGCAGCACCATGCCGCCCAGGAGCTGCACGTCGAAGTGGCGCATGCGCAACGTGCGCTTGGAGGCCTCGCGCACCACGGCGAAGGCCTCGGGCAGGAGCTCGTCGAGCGTCGCGCCGTCGGCGAGCCGCTTTTTCAGCTCCGCGGTCTTCCCGCGCAGCTCGGTGTCGGAGAGCTTTTCCAACGCGGGCTCGAGCGCGTTGATCTTCTCCACCACGTGCGCGTACTGCTTGAGCAAGCGCTGGTTGCGACTGCCGAAGATGCGCGCCGGCAGGCGCCAGAGGGCCTCAAGAATCGAACGCAGGATTTCCACTGAATGACGGTGCGAAACCGTCAATTTTACTGGAAAAGCCTCGCCTTACTTGGCCCGGGCGGCGACCGTGGTCGAAGTGACCAGGAACTTGGCGGGATTCTGCGCCGAACCCCGGAAGCGCACCTCGAAGTGCAGGTGCGGCCCGGTCGAGCGGCCGGTGGAGCCGACCTCGCCGATCTTGCGGCCGCGCTGCACGAGATCGCCCTCGCGCACCATCAGCTTCGAGCAGTGCGCGTAGCGCGTGACGAGGTCGTTGCCGTGGTCGATGTCGACCATGTAGCCGTACTGCGGGTGGAAGCCGGCGAAGGTCACGACGCCGCCGGCCGCGGCGACGATCGGCGAGCCGTAGTCGGAGATGAAATCGATGCCCTCGTGCATCGCCCACTGGCCGTTGAACGGGTCGACGCGCTTGCCGAAGCCCGACGGGTTGTACGACGCCTTGACCGGCATCATGGTCGGGATCATCTTCTTCTTGACCGCCTGCTCGAAGAGCTGCGCCTCGAGCACGCCGAGCATGTCGTTGCGGCTCTCGACCTGCCGCGCGAGCGTGAGCAGCTTCTCGCTGAACTCGCCGAGCGACAGGTTCTGCTGCGGCAGCTGCGCCGGCGCGGCGCCGCCCAGCCCGGGCGCCTGGGCGGCGCGAAACTCCTGCGGCTTGATGCCGGCGAGCGCCGAGAGGCGCTCGCCGAGCGCGTCCATGCGCGTGAGCTGGGCCTGCATCTCGCCCATCTTGATCGCCATCGAGTTCAGGTTCTGCTTCAGGAACACGCGCTCGCGCTCGGCCTCGGCCTCCTGCGCCGCGGCGACGAGCCGCTGCAGCGCGGGCAACTTGACCTCCGCGGCGTAGCGCAGCGTGAGCCAGTAGAGGGTGAAGGTCGCGACAAAGAGCACGACCAGCGCGAAAAACGCGCTGCCCACCAGGTGCGCGAGCGACATGTGGACTGATCTCGCCCTCGCCAGCCGGTCCGAGATCAGGATAATCTGCACAGCTACCGCCCTCCCTGCGCTTATGCGTCCGTTAAAGCTCGACCGGATTCTTGCGGCCGAGGCCACGCTGCAGCCGGTCCTCGCGAAGGCGCACGAGCTGCGTGCGCTCGCCGGGCTGCTTGACGGGCTTCTGCCGCCCGACCTTGGGCGCCAGACCCGAGTTGTCAATTACCGGGACGCTGAGTTGGTATTGTTGGCGGCCTCTCCGGCCGCGGCGGCGAAGCTCCGGCTGCTCGCCCCGTCCCTGGCAAATTTCTTTTTAAAACAGCGCTTGCAGGTTAGTTCAGTTTCCATACGGGTGCAACCAAACGCATCACGGAGCCTCGATGCTGCGCCGCAGAAAAGTGTTTATTTCTCCACACCTGCGCTAGATCGGCTGAGTAGCCTTTACAAAACGATGCGTAACTGCCCGGCGCGCGACGCTTTGGGGACGCTTCTGCGCCGGCGGGGCGTCAGGACAGAAGAGCCTCACCCGCGAAAAGAATCAGGATCCCGAGCACCACGAAAACGGCGTACCTGAAGACCGTCCAGGCGATCCGCCGCCAGCGCGGATCGCCGGTCAGGAGCCAGGCGAGCACGCATACCCCCAGGACGATCGCGACCGCGAGGACCGCGATCCGCAGGACCGCGAACACTTAGCCGAGCTGGGTGGAGAGGCGGGCGATGCCCGCCGGCGCTTCCTCGAGGCGCTCGAACACCACGGTCTCGAGCGCGCCGGCTTCGGCGAGCGCGGCGCGCGCCAGCCGGTTGTTGAGCGCGTGGCCCGACTTGTGCGCGGTGAAGGCGCCGAGCAGCGGACCTCCGAGGAGGTAGAGATCGCCGATCGCGTCGAGCAGCTTGTGACGGATGAACTCGTCGGCGAAGCGCAACCCTTCGCTGTTCAGCACGTCGTGCTCGTCGAGCAGCACCGCGTTGTCGAGCCCGCCGCCGAGCGCGAGCCCGCTATCCTTCAGGTCCTCGACTTCGTGCATGAAGCCGAAGGTGCGCGCGCGCGCGATTTCCTTGAGGTAGGAAGTCTCGGCGAAGTCCACGGTGACCGCCTGCGTGCTGCGCTCGATCACCGGGTGGCGGAAATCGATCGAGAACGACAGCCGGAAGCCCTGGTAGGGCTCGAGCCGCGCCCACTTGTCGCCGTCGCGCACTTCGACGACCTTCTTGACCTTCAGAAACCGCTTCGCGGCTGCTTGCTCTTCCAGCCCGGCCTGCTGCAGGAGCAGCGCGAAGGGCGAGGCGCTGCCGTCCATGATCGGCAGCTCGGGCGCGTCGAGATCGACGTAGACGTTGTCGACGCCCAGGCCGCTCAGCGCGGACATCAGGTGCTCGACGGTATACACCTTGGCGTCGCCGTGCACGAGGCCCGAGCACAGCTTGGTCTCGCCCACCAGGTCGGCGCGCGCCGGGATGTCGACGGGCGAGGCGAGGTCGACGCGACGGAACACGATGCCGGTGTCGGGCGGCGCCGGGCGCAGCGTCATGCGCACTTTCTGCCCGGTGTGCAGACCCACGCCGGAGGCGCGGATCAGGGACTTGAGGGTTCTCTGCTTGAGCATCTAAGGCACGACCGAGGCGCGCATTCTACTCCCCGGAGCCGCCTGCCCGGCTCTTCAGGAGCTCGAGATAGCGCTGTTCGCTCTGCTTGGCGCGCTCCTCCGCCATCAGGCGTTCACTGAGATCCTCGATCACGCCCAGGCGCGCTTTGCGCCCCGCGAACTCGAGGTTGAACGAGGTCACCTTGACCGCGATCACCTCGCCCGACTTCTTGCGGTGGCGCCAGATGCGCTGGCTGTAGTTGTGGCTCCAATCGGCGAACGCGCGGCGCAGGTCGTCGACGTCCTCCTCGGGCCGGATCTGGTCCGCGGTCAGCGCGAGGAACTCCTCCTTCGAATAGCCGTAGAGGCGTACCGCGGCGCCGTTCACCGCGAGGAACGCCAGCGTGTTCGCATCCACCACCCACATCGGCTGCGGATGCACATCGAACAGCGTGCGATAGCGCCGCTCGCTGTCCTCGAGCGCCTTCTGGTCGCGCGCGCGCTCGGTGATGTCCTTGCCTACGCCGTGATAGCCGATGAACTTGCCCTTCTCGTCGAACAGCGGCTCCCCGCTCACCGAGAGGTAGCGCAACTCGCCGGCGCGGTTGTAGCGCAGGAACACGAAGTCGGAGAACGATTCGTGGCGCTCGAGCCGCGCGCGGTGCTGCTCCCACGCCTTCTCCGGCAGCGCGCCGAGGCCCGGGATCTCCCAGCGCGTCCTCCCGATCACCACGTCGGTGTCCTGCTCTTCCAGTCCCGCGACCTCGACGAAGCGGAACTGGTCGTCCTGCATCCAGTACCAGTCGGAGCTCATCTCGACCATGCGGCGGAAGCGCTGCTTGCTCGTGCGCACGGCGCGCTTGAGCGCCGAGATGTCCGCGGCGATGAGCACGGTGCACTGCGGCGCGCCGGACTCGTCGCGCACCACCGTGCCGCTCATCTGCGCCCAGACCGTCGAGCCGTCCTTGTGGATGTAGCGCCGCTCGGAAACGCGCGGCTTCGCCTTTCCGGAGATCACCTGCGCGCGCGCTACCGCGGCCGCCTCGAGATCGTCGACATGGATCACGTCGAGGTGCGTCTTCTGCTGCAGCTCCTGCTCGGTGTAGCCGAGCAGGCGGCACATGGCCGGGTTGGCGCGCAGGAAGCGCCCGCCGACCGAGAACACGGCGATCGCGACCGCCGCTTGCTCGAACAGGGCGCCGAACAGCGCCTCGGGCGAAGCTGGAGATTCCGCCATGCGGGCATGATAAACCCGGGCCACCCCGGCAAGGTGGAGTGGCCCGGCGCTGCGCTCCGGCCTAGTCCGCCTGCTTGCGCAGGAAAGCCGGGATGTCGTACTTGTCGACGCCGCTCTGCTGCAGCGCCTCGACCGTCGAAGCGCGGTTGCGGCGGATCACCGCCGGAACCTGCTCGAGCTGCTGGTAGTCGACCGGGCCGGGCGCATTGTCGGTCCCGGTTTTTTGAGAAACCACCAGCTGCGGCTTGGGCTGCTGCCGCACCTGCTGCGCGAGGCCGAGGCCGGTGGCCACGACGGTGACCCGCAGGCTGTCGGCGAGGGCATCGTCATAGACGCCGCCGTAGATGATGGTGGCGTCCTCCGCGGCGAAGGTGCGGATGATGTTCATCACCTCTTTGGTCTCGCGCAGCTTCAGGCTCGGGCGCGAGGCGGTGATGTTCACCAGCACGCCGCGCGCGCCGGCGAGGTTCACGCCCTCGAGCAGCGGGCAGGCGATCGCCTGCTCGGCCGCGATGCGCGCGCGGTCGATGCCGCTCGCCTGCGCCGAGCCCATCATCGCCATGCCCTGCTCCGACATCACGGTCTTCACGTCCTGGAAGTCGACGTTCACCAGTCCCGGCAGGTTGATGATCTCGGCGATGCCGGCCACTGCGTTGTTCAGCACGTCGTCGGCCGCCTTGAACGCGTCCTCCTGCGTCACGTCCTCGCCCAGCACTTCCTCCAGCTTGTCGTTGAGGATCACGATCAGCGAGTCGACGTGCGACTGCAGCGCCTCGATGCCGGCCTCGGCGATCTTCATCCGCTTCGATCCCTCGAAGGTGAAGGGCTTGGTGACCACCGCCACCGTCAGAATTCCCAAACCTCTGGCCACTTCGGCGATGACCGGTGCCGCACCCGTGCCGGTGCCGCCGCCCATGCCCGCGGTGATGAACACCATGTGCGAGCCGGCGACGGCTTCCTCGATGCGCTCGCGCTCGGCGAGCGCCACCGCGCGCGCCTCCTCCGGCTTGGCGCCCGCGCCCAGGCCGCTCGAGCCGAGCTGGATCTGGTTGCGCGCCTTGTTGCGCGAGAGCACCTGGGCGTCGGTGTTGACGGCGATGAACTCGACGCCCTGCACCTCCTGGTCGATCATGTGGTTGATGGCGTTGCCGCCCGCGCCGCCAACCCCGATCACTTTTATCACCGGGCCCGTTGCTTGACTGTCTACGATTTCGAACATTTGTTGTTCTCCTTGCCATTTAGAAATTGCGTTGGAACCACTCCCGCATGCGCCCCAGCACAGCCTTGACTGAACCGCTCTGGCGCGAAAGCTTCCCTTGCTCCATCTGCGCCACGCCCTCGTACAGCAACCCGACGCCCGTGGCATGGCGCGGGGTGCGCAACACCTCCGCCAGCGCGCCGGCGTAGCGCGGGATGCCCACGCGCACCGGCATGTGGAAGATCTCTTCGCCGAGCTCGACCATGCCCTGCATCACGGCGGAGCCGCCGGTGAGCACCACGCCGCTCGACAGCAGCTCCTCGAATCCCGATTCACGCAGCACCTGCTGCACCAGGGAATAGAGCTCCTCGACGCGCGGCTCGATCACCTCGGCGAGCGTCTGGCGCGACATCGAGCGCGAGCCGCGGTCGCCGATGCCCGGCACCTCGATCATCGTGTTCGGATCGGCCAGGCTGCGCAGCGCGACGCCGTGGCGGATCTTGATGTTCTCGGCGTCCGCGGTCGGCGTGCGCAGCGCCATCGCGATGTCGTTGGTGATCTGGTCGCCGGCGATCGGGATGACCGCGGTATGGCGGATCGCGCCGTGCGTGAACACGGCGATGTCGGTCGTGCCGCCGCCGATGTCGAGTAGGCACACGCCGAGGTCCTTCTCGTCCTCGGACAGCACCGCGCGCGAGGACGCGAGCGGCTGCAGGATGAGGTCGGACACCTCCAGGCCGCAGCGGCGCACGCACTTGACGATGTTCTGCGCTGCCGACACCGCGCCGGTGACGATGTGCACCTTCACCTCCAGGCGCACGCCCGACATGCCGATCGGCTCGCGCACGTCCTCCTGGCCGTCGATGATGAATTCCTGGCGCAGCACATGCAGG
>Ga0075420_100006555_pt1 | contig 10269 bp, 9 predicted proteins | sample SoiMetdeltSBSDD4_FD_75296 | JGI IMG/M metagenome (GOLD analysis project Ga0075420, IMG submission 75296) | Bulk soil microbial communities from a Populus tree surrounding site in Tennessee, USA - Soil MetaG P. deltoides SBSDD4 | ecosystem: Environmental > Terrestrial > Soil > Tree plantation...
AGCGTTTGCGCCTGATCGCTCGAATAGCCGGTGCCCACGCGGCCGGCATAATAGAGCGTGCCGCCGTCGAAGTAGCCGGTAAGCAGCGCGCCCACCGTGCCTTTGGCGGTGGTGGAGGGCACGTAGCCGATGATGACGAACTCCTGCCGCAGCATACCTTTGGCCTTGCGCCAATGCTCGCCGCGCCCAGGCCGATAGGGCAGGTCGATTCGCTTCGACACGATGCCTTCCAAGCCGAGGCGGCAGGCGTGCTCGAACATCGTCGGTCCGTCCTGCGCCAGATGCTCGCTGAAACGGATTGGCGAGCTTGCCGGCAAGCCGCCGACGATCTGCGCCAGCAAAGCCTTGCGGTCCAAGAGCGTCGCCTGGGTCAGGTCGAAGCCTTCGCAATAGAGCAGGTCGAACACGAAATAGCGGAATCGATCACCCCGGAGCGCTGCCAGGTCCGCCTGCAGCAGGGTGAAGCTCGGAATCCCGGCGGTGTCCTCGACCACGATCTCGCCGTCGATCAGCGCGGCGCTCAGATCGAGCTTCTTCAGCGCCGCGGCAATGCCCGGAAACCGCGAGGTCCAATCGAGCCCCTTGCGCGTGAGCAGCCGGACGTTGCGTCCGTCGATGCGGGCCTGCACCCGGTAGCCGTCGTATTTGATCTCGTGCACCCATTTCGGGCCGCTCGGCGCCTTGTCGGTGACTTGCGGCAGGCTCGGCTCCAGGAAAGCCGGCAGGATGCCCTTGCGGGCGCCGCGCACGTCGCCCGCGTCGGGCGGAGCAGTTTTTCGCGCCGCGATCACCTGGGCGCGGCCCGCGTGATCCTTGTGCAGCTCGCCCACCGCCGCCAGCTCTTCGGTGGTGCGGCCGCTGACCGCGGAGGTGGTCTCCTCCTCGGTGATCTCGCGCTCGCCGGCGTGGCGCGCGAACTCGTCGTCGGCCTTGATCAGCAGCCATGGCTCGCTCTTCTCGCCGGGCCGCCGCCGCATGCGCACCAGGTGCCAGCGGCCCTTGAGCCGATTGCCGTCGAGCGTGATGTCGAGGTGGCCCTTGGCGAGGCCTTTCTCCGGATCGGAGGCCGCCTCCCAGCGCCCGCGATCCCACACGATCATCGCCCCGCCGCCGTACTCGCCCTTCGGGATGTTGCCCTCGAAGTCGAGATACTGCATCGGGTGGTCTTCGGTGCGCACCGCCAGCCGCTTCTCGCCTGCGATCAGGCTCGGCCCGCGGGTCACCGCCCAGCTCTTGAGCGTGCCGCCGAGCTCGAGCCGCAGGTCGTAGTGCACCCGCCGCGCGTCGTGCTTCTGCACCACGAACTGCCGGCCGTCTGCCTTGCCGCGCTTCGGTGTTGGGCGTTGGGGTTTGGGCTCCGCCGTGCGGCTGAAGTCGCGTTTTCGCGCATAGTCCTGGAGCGGTTCGCGTGCCGCCGATCTCGGAGATTTTTCGCGAGCTGCCACCACCGCTCCAATGCTACGAAGACTGAGCGATCCGCATCTCGCAGTATTTCAGCGCCCGCCTGGCGCGCGACGCCCAGGACGAGTCATTGTCCAGTGCCAGATAGCGCCGCCAGTAGGTGGCCGCGTCCGCGTATCGGTCGGTGCGCTGGTGCAGCAGGCCGAGATTGAAGATCGCATCGGCGTAGTCCGGATCGGCAGCGAGCGCGCGCTCGAGGCAGCCGACCGCCTTGTCGGACTGGCGCTGGTCGTCGAGCAGATCGGCCAGATTGTACCAAGCCTCGGCGAAGCGGGGGTCCGCTTTGGTGGCCGCCCGATAGGCCGCCTCGGCCTCGACCTTGCTACCGACCGCGCGCAACAGATTGCCGAGATTGAACGCGGCGGTGGGATCGGCGGGATCGATCCGCATGATCCGCCGGTAAAGCCGCTGCGCGGTCTCGACGTCGTTCGCCGCCTCGGCCGCCTGCGCCTCTTCGAACAGCTCGTCGGGATTCTCCTGCGCCTCGCCAACCGGCAGCACGAACTGGCCGCGCTGGTCGGTACGGCCCTTCATGTGCTCGACCAGAATGGCGTCCGACGACGCCGGATAGAGCTTGAGGTTGGAAAGCGCGGCGTCCGGCAGCCACTTGCGGATCTCGGAGAGGCTCCTGGTGATGGTCGAGAGCGCGACGCCACGGTCGAAGAGTTCGGCGAGCTGCCGCGCCGCGGTCAGGTCGCGGAAGCCGTAGCGCGCGTCTCGGCAATCGAGCAGGCCGAACGCCGTGAGCTCTTCGATCGCGTCGGGCGGCAGTCCGCTCAATGCGCCGATCTGATCGGCCGAATAAGTCTTGGCCTGGTCGTCGGGCGCCGCGCGGCCGGCCCATTCGAGGAAATGCCGCTCGCTGGCGACCGCCACGCCGTAGGATTTCGCCAGCGCCAGGCTCTTCGACGCCCTGCCGTCCGCGAGCAGCGGCCATCCGAGCGCGCCGACCACGAGCACGTCGGTCTTCTTGGTGAGCCCGCGGCGCGGCGTGCCGCCGCTGCCGCGCACCAGCGCGAACGCCTCCTCCCGTTTGATCGCCGCCAACCGGCCGGTGAAGGCCACGGTGCGCGCAAACGGCGAGCTGTTCGAGTCAGGTGCCATGCATCGGAGTTTAGCAACGCACTGCGCGGGAGCAATGCGCCGCGCATGATCCGCCGGACGTGCCGCAAACCCTGCCGGCTCCCTCTCCCCGTTTCGCGGGGCGAGCGTTTGAGCCCGCTGCACGTGCACAGACTTATATCTGACGATTCGAACTCAGTTGAAAAGCGCCGTCTACCGCCCGGCCGCCTTCTTCTTGGCGGGCCGGCGCGCGCCGGTGCTGGCCGCCGCCGGCTTCCTGGCGCCGGCGTTGATGCTCGCCCGCAACGCGTCCATCAGGTTGATCACCCTCGGCGGCGCCTTCTCCTCGCCGACCGTCTGCAGCGGCACGCCCGCCTGCTTGTTCTTGAGCAATTCGACCAGCGCCTTCTCGTAGTGATCCTCGAAGGTCTTTGGCTCGAAATGCCCGGCCTTGGTCTCCACGATGTGGGCCGCGAGCTTCTTCATCTCGGCCGGCAGCTTGAGCTCCGGGATATCCTCGAAATATTCGCCGTGCTCGCGGATCTCGTAAGGATAGCGCAGCGTGGTTGCCAAGAGGCCCTTGTCGAACGGCTCCAGCATCACGACGTGCTCGCGGCGGCTGAGCACCACGCGGGCGAGCCCGACCATCTTCTTGTCGCGCATGGCGTCGCGGATCACCGAGAACGCCTCCTGGCCGACCTGATCGGTGGGCGCGATGTAGTACGGGCTCTCGAGATAGCGGTCGTCGACCTCGGCGCGCGGCACGAAGCGGTCGATGTCGATCGTGTGGGTGCTCTCGATCTTGATTTTCTCGATCTCCTCGTCCTCGACCAGGACGTATTGGCCTTTGGCGTATTCGTAGCCGCGCTTGATGTCTTCCCGGTCGACCGGCTCGCCGCTTTCAGCGTCGACCATCTGCTGCTTGAGGCGGTTGCCGGTCTTGGCGTTGATGCGGTTGAACGACACCCGTTCCGATCCCGACGAGGCCGGATAGAGCGCGATCGGGCACGAGACCAGCGACAGTTTCAGGTAGCCTTTCCAATAGGCGCGCGGGGCCATGGCCAACTCCTACTCGGCACGCGGACTTCATGCCGCGCACGAATGCACGGCGTGGGCGTCACTATAGCGGGCCCGCCGACATGGGTCGACCGGCGCCCAAGGCGGCGCCGGCGGCCTTCGATTTGACACGATCGACGAAAGTGCGCGGACCCCAGCCGATCCTAGCCGGGGAGGGGTGTCCGCCGGGTTAACGCCAGCGAGCGCGACGCTATCCGCGCCGCGCTGCCTGCCAGGTGCCGGCGCAGTTGCCGCCGGCACCCTGGCCGCGCCAGGTGCCCCCGCCGGTATTGCGCGACAGCCGCCCCTCGCCGCCCGCGGATTGGCCGGCGGCCGCGACGCTGACCCAGACGCTGCCGTCAGGCGCGACCCGCCCCTGCAGGTTGGCGGGGCCGGCCTGATAGACGACGTCGCCGTTGATGATCTGGACCGCGAATTGATACTGCGGGTCGCAGTTGCCCATCTGGGTGTTGATGACGACGGCCCAGCTGCCGTCGAAGGCGGTGCGGCCGAGCGCGGCGCTCTCCACCGGCGGCGGCACCGTGCGCCGGGTCGCTTTCTGGCCCCTGGGGCGCTCCAAAGGCACCACCTCGACCGGACCGAGATCGCGTTGCCACACCGTGCCGCGGTCGAACTGGATCACTAGGCCGTCCGGCGAATAGATCGCACCTTCGTTCCAGTTCTGCACCCAGATGTGGCCGCCCCGGTCGATCCAGGCGCGGGTGGGCTCACCCGCTTCGTTCACCAGGTTGAGGTCCCAGCCGTTCTGGGTGATGAAGGCCGGCGAGCCGATGAGCCCGTCCCGGCACATGTTCACGCAGCGGTACCGCCCGCTCAGATCCGCGACTTGCGCTGACGCCGCGGTTGCGGTGAGCGCAACCACGCCGGCAAGCAAACTCAACAAGGCTTTCATGGCTTCGTTCCTAACTAACCGGTTACCCGCGAGCGCGTAAGATCGACGGCGCGCGTCGGTCGTGCGCCATGCCAGCGCGGAAAGACCGCGGAGTCAACAAGCTAGCCGTGACAGCGTTAGCGAATTGCCGCGCGACGGCGGGGATGAAAAACGAGCCGCGGCGCCCGAGCCGGACGCCGCGGCCGTACTCTTTAATCTTGGCGTTTTCGTCGGAAAACGCGTCAGGTGAACAATGCTAGTTCGCCGCCAGCGCGGCGGCGATGTCGGCCTGCTTGGCGGTGGTGCCGTGACCGCCGACGATGGTCGCGCCGGTGATGTTGGCCTTGCGCAAGGCGTCGCCCACCGCGACCGTGTTCGGGGTCCGCCCGACCGGACCGCGCGGCGAGATCAGGTCCGTGGTCCACACCAGGTTGGGACCGACCACGTGCGCGATGATCATGCCGTCGGAATGCGGGTTGGGGATGTTGTAGAGCGTGACCTCGATGGTGTCGTCCTTGAGCGACATCGTGTCCTTGACGTCCACGATCTTCGCCGGCTTGGGCTGCCGCGCCAGCGCGTCCGGCGTGACCTTGTGCTCGGCTTGCACCATCTTCTCGACGAACGGCCGCGCCTGGCCCGGGATCACCAGCTCGGCGCCTTCCGCCACATAGGCGCGGGTGCCGCCGCTGTGGTCCATGTGGTGATGGGTGAGCACGAGCTGCTTGATCGGCTTGCCCGGATACTTGGCCTTGGCCGCGTCGATCACCCAGCGGGACTGGCCTTCGTCGACCGGCGCGTCGACGATCACGATGCCGTCCTTCATCGCCACGATCAGGTTATTGGCTCCGCCGCCGACCACATGCTGCACGTTCGGCGCCAGCTCGGAGAGCCGGAAGCCGCCACCCTCCGGGAAATAGACCTTGTCGCTGTCGAGGAAGCGGCCGAGGAACATGCGCCGCAGCACCCATTGATAGGGCGCTTCGGCGGCGGCCGTCTTGGCCTTGGCCTTGACGTCGTCGTTGACCGCGAAGGTGTTGGCCGGGATCGGCGCGTCGACGGTGACCTCCTTGATGGTCAGCCGCTGCACTTCGACGCCATTGAGCTGGAACGACAGGGTGTGCGCCCGCTTGATGCCGCCGGCGTCGCGCCAGTCGGACAGCACCAGGTCGTAGTTGGAGTCGCCGTAGACGTTGTCGACGTCACGGGTGCGCACCACCGCCGGCAGATGCGTGCTGCGGTCGAACAGCACCGTGAAGGCGCCGGTGCGGGTCTTGATCGACACCGCCGGCAACGTGCGCTCGCCGACCTTCTGGTCGCCCAGCGCGGTGACGCTCGCCGGCTCGTTGAGCGCCCGCAGCAGCATCCGCGAGGAGGCGCGTTCGCGCTCGCGCAGGTGAGCGGCCAGCCGGATGCCGGACATCGGCTGCTGGGCGCCCTTGTCGTCGATCACGACGCCGAACGTCGGCGTGGTGATCTCGCTGAACTTGATCCGCTCCACCGCGGGATACTTCATGTCGCGGTCCCAATCGAAGCGCGCCGTCCGGTTGGTGTTGTCGACGGTCTGGGTATAGGTCGAGTCGCCGAGGAACTTGGCCTCGCCGGTCGGCGAGTACGACTGCCCAGGCTCCCAATGCTTGGCCTCGCCCTTGATGATGGTGGTCTTGGCCGCGCCGACCTTGGCGGCGCCGCCCTGCGCCTCGACCGCCTGCTTGATCAGGTCGATGCCCGATTGCGCGGCAGCCGGCTGGACCAGCGCAGCGCCCAATGCGAGCGCGGCGGTGGGTACCAAAATACGCCACATGATGTCCTCCCGTTGTGTTTGATTGCAAACGTCGTTGGCTTGCGTGCGCCCTTGTCGCGCGGGCGTTGGCGATACCAACACCCGACCGGGCAGGGCTATTCGGCTCTTGCCGACATTTTCCCGGATGATCCGTGCAGTGGCATTGACGATAGCACCGCGCCGGGGTGCGCGGAAGGTGGCCAGCGCTGTCCGCGCTGTTCGCTCCAAATTGGCCGCAGCGGCGGCCGGAGCAGCATGCCGCACCCCCTTGCGGGCGGGGCATTTGCATGGTGACTGGAGCCCGGCGCGCCCTGGCCGGCGCAGGTAACCCGGAGAGTCCCATGCTTCGCACCCAGCGCTCATTGGTCGCCGTCGCGATCGCACTTGCCACGCTCGTCGGCGCGGCGATGCCGTCAGCCGCGCAGAATTGGCCGCAGCGCCCGGTCAGGTTCCTGGTGACGCTCGGACCCGGCAGCGGCATCGACATCGGCACCCGGCTGCTCGCCGACCGGCTGACCAAGCGTTGGGGCCAGCCGGTCGTGGTCGAGAACCGTCCCGGCGGCGATGCGCTCGTCGCCATCAGCGCGTTCGTCGGCGCCAACGACGATCACGTGCTGCTGGCGTCGCCGACGTCGTCGTTCACCGCCCATCCCCACGTCTACAAGAGCCCGTCCTACAAGCCGAGCGACCTGGCGCCGATCGCGCGCGTCTCGAACACCATCATCGTTATCGCGGTGCCCGCCGACCTGCCGGTCAAATCGATGGCCGAGCTGGCGGCGATGGCGCGCGCAGAACCCGGCAAGCTCAACTGGGCCGGCACCACGGGCGCCATCGACTTCCTGTTCGCCGGCTTCCTCAAGAACGCCGGCCTGAACATGTCGAAGGTGCCGTATCGCAACCAGGTCGAGGCTGCCAACGACCTCGCCGCCGGCCGCATCCAGGTCAATGAGACCGCCTACGCGATCGTGCGGCCGCAGCTGCAGGCCGGCAAGCTCAAGCTCCTGGCGGTGACCAACAGCACGCGGGCGCCCGAGCTGCCCAACCTGCCCACCGTGGCCGAGGCCGGATTCCCCGACCTTACTCTCGACGGCTTGGTCGGCTTCTTCGGCCCGCACGACATGCCGCTCCAATTGCGCGAGCGCATCGCCGCGGACGTCAAGGAGGCCGCCGATCCGGTGGTCATCGAACGGCTCAACGCCACCGGGCAGATTCCCAATTTCAGCGGTCCTTCCGAGTTCCACGCCGCCATCGAGCAGCAACGCGCGCGCATCGCCGCGGCCGCCAAGGACCTCGGCATCGTGCCGACCCAGTGACGGCGAATTCGTCGCGAGCCGAAGACTGCGCTATCGCGTCTGATACGAGGTGACGCCGGTCGAGCGGTCGTACAGCAGCCGGATATCGTTGATGGTGCAGAGGTTGACGTTTCGTATGATCGGGGACGGGTAGCCCTCCATCGCCCAGTCGATCTTGATCGTCCAGTTGCAGCCTTTGTCCGCCTGATTGAACTTGATGTAGACGCTCTCGCCGTCCTTGAGCACTTCGCTCAGCTCGTTGTCGTCGAAGTCGTCATCGTCGGGCGGATTGACGCCGATGAACTTGATGCCGTAGCCGGTCGCGTTGTAGATGGTGATGTTGCGCTCGTCCGCACCGAGCGACGGCGTCGCGCTCATCAGGCAGGCGGCGGCGGCCAGCATTGCGATCAGTCCAGTGCGCATTTATTTCTCCGCTGTGGTCGGCGTTTTGAGTCCGGCGGCGACACCAAGCATTGGCCGCATGCGCAAGTCAATCGAACGTCGCGCAAACCGATTTACGACAACTTTATGCGGTGCAGGGGCCGCGCAAATCACGCGCAGCAGCGACAATTTCATCGCGGAAGCACAAACCGTCATCGTGAATTCTCAACTCTAAACACACAGACGCGCGGTGATTTGTGCGTGGCACTCGCGAATCGTCGGTCGTGTTGCCGACCTATCTTCGCGGCTGCGACGCCTACGCGCTTCGACGCTCACGCATCGAACCGGAACAGCCGGAAGAAGTCGGTCGGATCGGCGAACAGCTGCCGCGCCGCGCCAAAGCCGGCCGCGCGGCCGAGCTCGCACCACGCCGCCGCGGTCTCCGGGAAGTCGCAGGTGGTCACATGCCGGCGGATCTGCTGCCACTCGTCTGCGCTCAACATGCTCCAGCGCGGCTCGTTCACCCGCACGAAGCGGTCGAGCCAGGCCGGCCGATCTTCGCCGTCGCGGCGCGTCGGCTCGTACAGCAGGAACAGGCCGCGAGCGCCGACGGCGCCGCGGATCGCCTTCATCAGGGCGAGCTTGTCCTCGGTCGCAAGGTGATGGATCGACAGGCTGCACCAGGCGGCGTCGGCGTGCTCCGGCCGCCGCAGCATGGCCTCGACGAAATCGCGGTGGTCGAGATCGACTTCGAACGGCATGCCGGCGAGGTTCTTGGCGGCGAGCTCGAGCGCCGGCTGCGACAGGTCGATGCCGTGATAGTGGCGCACCTTGGTGCCGCGCAGCGCCGCCGTCATCATGCTGGCGTCGCCGCAGGCGATGTCGAGGAAGCTGAAAGGAGACTTGAACGTTTCGTTCAGTGTCGCCCGCAGCATGCCGCCGACCTCGCGCTGCGACAGGCAATCGCTTTTCACCAGCTTGCCGTAGGTCGCCCACTGCTCCTGGAATTGCGCCAGCGCCGCGGCGTCCACCACCGCGCCGCCGGGCTGGAATTGATGGATATGGACGTTGACCAAGTCGCTGCCTCCTCAACCTGTCGACTGCACAAAAATCTCCCCCATGAAATACGCAATTCCCTTCAATTTCGTTTGCGGAAAGGAACAGGCTTGCAACGCGTGGCTGCTTCGCGATCCGCGGCGCCCGACCCGTCCAAGCCGCCACCGCGCCGAGCGAGACATCTGTGCGACGACATCGGCAACCAGTCACGACGGTATCCGGTCGCGTTCGCCGGTAGGCTGGAACTCCGGCGCCCACGCGCATACCGGCGCGGCAAAACAAATTCTTCCAGGCCTACATAGTTCTGCAACAATTGGGGGACAGCGTATCCCTTGTGTCACCAGTAACCAGTAAGAGTATGCGTATGTCCTACACCCTCGCAGCGGCCGCAACGGCCACCGGTCTGAGTGAGACCACCATCCTCAAGGCAATCGAAGACGGCAGGATCGCCGGCACCAAAAACGAGCGCGGCGAATGGCAGGTCGAGCCCGCCGCGCTTCAGCAGCTCCGTCCGCCGATCGCCGAGCACGATGTCGGCGGCGAGGTTGCCCCGCCGCTCGCCGCGCTCGACGTCGACGCGCTGGGAGCGCAGATCGAGGCGCTGCTCCGGCAGGCCGCGCAGCGCCTGCGGCAACAGGCCGACGCGCGGCGCGCGCGTGAGAGCGGGCACGCTTCGCAATTGCTGCCCGCCGACGAGCAAATGTAGGGTAGGCAAAGGCGCGAAGCGCCGTGCCCACGCGCAGTAGGCGTCGTGCTCCTCGGTCGCGGTGGGCTCGCTTCGCTTAGCCCACCCTGCAGGTCCGGATCATCCGTCCGCGCGCGTCATTGCCGGTCGACCTTCTCGACCCCGCCGAGATCCATCGACCAGGAGAGCGCCGAGCGGCACCAGATCTGGCGCCTGGGCGGGTTGAGCTCCTGGCGCTGATTGATCGAGCCGACGCGCAGCGAATAGCTCGGCGGGTTGCTGATCGCCGACGCATAGATCGGCGTGCCGCAGTCCGGACAGAAGGCATGGGCGCGCTTCGATCCGCTCTCCGCGGTCTTGATGTAGATCTTCGGCTCGCCGCGCAGCAGCATGAAGCTTGCGGCCGGCGCCTGGATGTTGGCGCGATAGGGCGATCCGGTCAGCGTCTGGCAATCGGTGCAGTGGCAAAGTAGGACGGTGTCGGGATCGACCGTCGCCTCATAGGTGACTTCAAGAGCGATCCGGCATGTTCTCATTCGTAGCTCTCGTTGGTAGCCCGGATTCTGCGACGCGAAATCCGGGACGATCTCGAGCCTTCGTCAGT
>Ga0075420_100006558_pt1 | contig 10267 bp, 10 predicted proteins | sample SoiMetdeltSBSDD4_FD_75296 | JGI IMG/M metagenome (GOLD analysis project Ga0075420, IMG submission 75296) | Bulk soil microbial communities from a Populus tree surrounding site in Tennessee, USA - Soil MetaG P. deltoides SBSDD4 | ecosystem: Environmental > Terrestrial > Soil > Tree plantation...
GATCATGTACGAGTTCGGCGCCTACGGGCTGCCGGGGCGGTTCTCGCACTGGACCCACGGCCGGGCGTACCAGCAGATCAAGACGATGTACGACTACGGGCTCAGCAAGATCTACGAGCTGGTCATCAACACGAACCCGGCCTACGCCTTCCTGCTGGAGAACAACTCAGTCCTCCAGAACAAGGTGGTGGCCGCGCACGTGCTGGCCCACGTCGACTTCTTCAAGAACAACCTCTACTTCGAGCACACCAACCGCTCGATGCTGGAGACGGTCAACATCAACGCCGAGCGGCTGCGTCGGTATGAGTTCGAGCACGGGCGCGAGGCGGTCGAGAAGCTGCTGGACGCGGTGCTCTCGATCCAGGAGCACATCGACGCCAATCCGCGCTTGCGGAAGGCGCCGCCGGAGCCGCAGAAGGGTCGGCGTGGCGACGGCCGGCCGACCACGGCGTACGACGACCTTTTCCGACTGGGCGAGGTGGTGGAGAAGCCGGTCGACGAGCCGAAGAAGTTCCCGCCCGAGCCCGAGAAAGACCTGCTGCTGTTCCTGGCGGACCACGCGCCGGACCTGGAGCCGTGGCAGCGCGACGTCCTGCACATCGTGCGGGCCGAGCAACACTACTTCCTGCCGCAGATGCAGACCAAGATCATGAATGAGGGCTGGGCCAGTTTTTGGCACGCGACGATCATTCGCGACTTTGATCTGGGCGAAGGAGAGTTCGTCGAGTTCGCGAAGATGCACAGCGGCGTGCTCTCCCCCTCCAAGCGCAACATCAACCCGTATTACATCGGCATGAAGCTCTTTGAAGACATCGAGCGACGGTGGGATAATCCCAGCGAGGAGGAGCGCGAGAAGCTCGGCCGGCCGGGCGGTGAGGGCCGCGCCAAGATCTTCGAGGTGCGGGAGGTCGACAACGACGCCTCGTTCCTGCGGAGCTACCTGACGAAGGAGCTGGTCGAGGAGCTCGACCTGTACCTGTACCGGCTCGAAGGCGACAAGTGGGTCATCGTCGAGAAGGACTGGGAGGTCGTCCGGGACACGATCCTCACCAGCATGACCAACTTCGGGCAGCCGTACGTCGTCGTCGAGGACGGCGACTACCGGCGGGGTCGCGAGCTGTATCTCAAGCATTGCCACGAGGGCGACGACCTCGACCTCGACTACGCAGACAAGACCCTCAAGTACGTCCACCAGTTGTGGGGCCGGCCCGTGCATCTGGAGACGCTTGTCGAAGGGAAGAAGACCGTCCTGTCATACGAGGGGCAGCAGGGGCGCGCCTCGGCGACTCCGGCTGCCCCGAGGTACCAGTGACGGGGCGGACGTGACATTGAGCATGGTGGGGCTATAATGGAAAGCCGCGTCACGTCGTTCACCGCCGCCGGGCGAGCTGAAAGCGGGCGAGGCCCACAACGCCTCGCGCCCGACACGGGCAGTGCGTCCGGGAGGACTGCTGTGACCAAGGCCGACGAGGGTGTCGCGCCGACCCCGGGTGGCGCCACGCATCTCGGCATCCAGACCAGCGCGACCACCGGCGTGGCCGAGCTGACGCACCAGGTGGTCAGGGACCAGCTCTCGGAGTACCTGGACGGTGGACTCGGCGAGGCCGCCCGTCGCCGCATCGATGGGCATCTCGCGACCTGCCCGCCGTGTGCCGTCTACCTCGACACCTTGCGCGTGACCGTTCGCGGGGTGCAGCAGCTCCCGGCCGTGAAGGCGCCGCGCGGCACGGCGGCGAGGATCGTCGAGCAGGCCCGACGCGAGCAGGCCGAGCGCGACCAGATCGCACCCGGCGCGGATGGCTGAGCTCCCGGCCGTCACGCTCTACGGCAAGCCCGACTGTCATCTCTGTGACGAGGCCGAGGCCAGGCTCGCGCGCCTGTCCCGGCGGGTCGGGCTGACCTATCGGACGGTCGACATCCAGGCGTCGCCGGACCTGTTCGCGCGGTTCCGCTACCGCATCCCCGTCGTCGAGGTCGAGGGCGGCGCCACGCTGGACTGGCCCGTCAGCGAGGAGCAGCTGTGGACGGCCGTGCGAGCGGCAGCCCGGCCGTGACGCTGCTCCTGGCGGTCCAGCGGCACTGGCTCGTCGCGGCCAACCTGGCCGTGGCCGTCTTTGTGGGGCTGCCGTTCCTGGCGCCCGTGCTGCTGGCGCTCGGTCATGACGAGCCGGCAAACGCGATCTACGCGGCGTACGCCGTCGTCTGCCACCAGTGGGCGTTCCGTTCGTACTTCCTGTTCGGGCCGCATCCGGCGTACGGGCCGGGCGTCCTGAGCGCCCTGGTCGGCCCGACCGAGATGTACGGGTTCGTCGGGTCGCCGGAGCTGGGGTACAAGGTGGCGTTCTGCGAGCGCGACGTGGCGATCTACCTGGCCGTGCTGCTGGCCGGCCTCGTGTACGGCCGTTGTCGGGACCGGCTGCCGAGCCTGGGGCTCGCCGGCTATGCTCTGCTGATCCTGCCGATGGCCGTCGACGGGTTCACGCAGCTGTTTGGCTGGCGCGAGAGCACCGTCGAGCTGCGGACCGTGACCGGGGCGCTGTTCGGGGTCGCCAGCGTCTGGCTGATCTATCCGCGGGTCGACGCCCTGTTCGAGCGCGACCTGGCGACGCTGACGGCTCCGACAGCCGACCCGAGCGCGCGACCGGCATGAGCGAGGCCGTCGCCACCGACTCGCTCTCGACGCTGCCGTCGGCCGTGCGCTGGATCGCCGGCGCGGCGTTCATCGTCGCGCTGCCGCTCTTCCTGATCCTCGGGAGCGTCCTCGAAGTGGCAGGCGACCGCGACTTCTACCTGCGCGAGTTCGCGAAGTACGACGTCGGGCGGGTGACGGGCCTGGACCAGGTGCAGCTGGCGGCCGTCGCCGACGCCTTCATCGCTTACCTGCGCGATCCCTTGGCGCGGCTGGACGTGGAGGTCACCATCGGCGGCGCGCGCCGTCCCCTCTTCAACGAGAAAGAGATCCACCACATGGACGACGTCCAGAAGCTGTTCGCGCTGGTCCGACAGACGAGGATGGCGGCCGGGGCGGTGCTGCTGGTCCTGCCGCTGGCCGGGCTCTGGCTCGGCGGGGCCGGCTTCCTGCCGCGCCTGGGGATGCTGCTCGCCCTGGGCGGCATCCTGACGGTCGTGCTGCTCGGGCTGGCCGGGCTGCTCTCGCTGGTCGACTTCAGCCAGGCGTTCGTGAGGTTTCACGAGCTGGCGTTCAGTAACGACCTCTGGATGCTCGATCCTCGCACGGACTACCTCGTCATGCTGTACCCCGAGGGCTTCTGGCTCGACGCCACCCTGCGGATCGCGATGCTGAGCGCGATCGAGGCGGTGGTGATCGGCGCGGTCGGCCTGGGGATCGCCTACTTTGGGGTGCGTCGATGACCGTCGATCCGACTTCGTTCGTGCCGCCGCGCGGCTTCCTGGTGGACCTGGACGGCGTGGTGTACCACGGCGACCGGGTGATCCCGGGCGCGCCGCCGTTCTTCCGGTTCCTGCGGGAGCGGGGCATCCCGTTCTTGCTGACCACCAACAACTCGACGCTGCTGCCGCGCCAGTACGTCGAGAAGGTCGCACGGATGGACATCGAGGTTGCCGAGTCCGAGGTGCTCGCAAGCGCCGACGCGACCGCGAGCTACCTGCGGCAGCAGGCACCGGCGGGCACGCGCGTCTACGTGATCGGCGAGAGCGGCCTGAGGGACTCGATCGAGGCGGTCGGGCTGACGCTTGCCGAGTCGGACGTCCAGTACGTCGTGGTCGGGCTGGACCGCGAGCTGAACTACCAGAAGCTGACCACGGCCGTCCGGCTGCTCCGGGCCGGCGCGGCGTTCGTCGGGCCGAACCCGGACACGACGCTGCCGGTCGATGACGGGATCATCCCGGGCGCCGGCTCGTTCCACGCCCTGCTGACGGCCGCGACCGGCGTCAGGCCGCTGATCATCGGGAAGCCCGAGCCGACGATGCTGGTGATCGGCGCCGAGCGGCTGGGCCTGGCCCCGGCCGAGACGGCGATCATCGGCGACCGCCTCGACACGGACATCGTCGGGGGGCACCGGGCGGGGTTGCAGACGATCCTGGTGCTGACCGGCGTCTCGACCCGCGCCGAGGCCGCAGCCGCCGAGATCAAGCCGGACCGGGTCTTCGAGAATCTGCCGGCGCTCCAGACCGCCATCGAGGCGAGTGGGTAGTAGGCAGTGGGCAGTACGGATCTACGGGCGACTGCCCGCTGCCCGCTGCCTACTCCGCTCTTACGTACTGCGCGGCCACCCAGCCCGTCGCGCCGCCCGTCGTCTTGACGTTGCGCCAGGTTCGGCCCTCGGCCTGGGTGTCCTCGCCGATGACCACCAGGCGGGCGCCTTCCGGGACCACCGTCAATCGCCGGGCGGTCGCGCTCGGCTTCTCGCGCAGGCTCACGCCGGAGCCGTCCGTGCCCGCGACGCGGACGGTCGGGACGCCCTCCTCCACGGCGACCTCGGCCGCCTCCTCCTGGGTGATCGGCGGCGCCGCCGCGAGCTGGACGGCCGGCCGGTTGCGCTCGTTGATCTGGGCGCGCATGTCGCGGAAGGCGCTCCAGGCCGGGCGCGGCGAATAGTCGGCGTTCAGGATCGCGAACCAGGGCAGGCCATCCTCCGGGCCCTGGTGGTACGGCGAGGTGCTGGCATCGAGGTTGGACAGGAGCATGCCGCGCATCCAGGGCCAGTGCTTTTGCGCGTACTGGTACGACCGCACGACGTACGCGGCCTGCTGCTCCGGGCTAACTTTCATCCAGTCGTACTGGCCCAGACCCCAGCCCGGGTCCATCAGCCAGCCAAACTCGGTCGCCCAGACGGGCGTGCCGGCGTCGCCCCGCCTGACCATCAAGTTGCGATACAGCTCAGCCCGACGGAAGCAGATGCCGCAGTCGCCCGGGTCGCGCTCGGGCTCGGTGTTGCCGCCGTAGTTGTGGACGCCCAGGGCATCCATGAACCCCTTGGCGCCGGCGTCGTACATGCCGTTGAGGAAGTCCGTATCCTCGATCGTGCCACCGAAGCCGCCGGTGTTCGGGGATGGGCCACCGCCGATGATGATGGCGCCCGGGTCGGCCGACTTCACGCCTCGGTACGCCGCCTTCATGAACGCCGTGTACCCGGCCGGGTCTGGCGGGCCGCCCCACTCGAAGGGGAGGTTCGGCTCGTTCAGGATCTCGTAGCCGACGACGGTCCCCTTTGCGTAGGCCGCCATCGCGGCGTAGAACGCCTCGACGGCGGCGTGATTGGCATTGGCCGGCGAGCCGCCGGCCCAGTCGGGCACGGCGTCGATCCGCAGGATCAGCGGCATGCCCTCGGCGCGGGCCGGCTTCATGACGTTGTCGAGATCGTTTTCCTTGGTGCCGTTCCAGAGGTAGTTGCCCGGCGAGGGCTCCAGACGCGGCCAGTAGAGGACCATCTTGGCGTGCGTGAATCCGGCCTCGCGCGCCATTCGCATGCTGTTCGGATTGTTCGTGTCGACGATGACGCCATGCACCATCTCGTCGCTCTGCGCCCGCGCGACTTCCGGCGCAGGGGTCGTCACGGCGGTCGCGGCAAGCATGATGGCGAAAAGCAGGGTCGCGGGTCGGAGCACGATGCCTCCAGGAGCTGGGCGCGATCGGGCCGCGCGGACGAGCCGTCGCTGGCATGACTCTGCAACGTCCGGGCCGCGAAATTGCCGTTCTTCTGTACAACAAGAGAACGGGTGCGACGGTTCCTGGTGTCACACGTTGATTGTCTCAGGGGATTTCATGATCGCGTCATCCTGGTCGCCTGTTACAATCACATCGCGATCGGGACGGCATCGTGGGAAGCAGTCGCCTCGTCCGACCGCCGACGGGACGACCCTCTGTGAGGGAGTGTTATGAGCCTGGGGGAGCGGCTGCGGGAGATGCTCGATCCCGGCGCCACCGCCGGGTCGTCCGGGACCAATGGAGCGTCCGGACCGCCGAGCGGGCCGCCTCGACGCCGTCCCAGGAGCCAGGCCCAGCCCGTCCATCCGGTCCGCAGCTACGACACCGAATCGTCCCGCGGGATGCCCCGAGCGCAGTGGATCGGGCTCGGCCTGGCGGCGGCGCTGGCGGTGGCGCTCACGGCCGGACTGGTCTTCGTCGTGCTGACGATGGTCCGGCCCGGCGCGCAGCCGGCCCCGACGCCGACCGCGCTGCCCGTCCTCGCTTCACCAACGGTGCCCTCGTCAGTGGCCCAGATCTTTGCGACGTCGACCCCGCCACCGAACGCCCCGACGCCGACGCCGCAGGGAATCGGCCAGCGCCTCCAGGTCGCGAACACCGGCAATGAAGGTGCCAACCTCCGCCGCGATCCCGGGCAGGGCGGCGAGCGGCTCAAGACGATCCAGGACGGTACCGTCGTCGAGGTCGTCGGGCCTGATCGCACGGTCGACGGGATCATCTGGAAGAACGTCCGCGACCCCCAGGGCGAAGTCGGCTGGATCGCCAGCAGCTACCTGGCGGCCGAAGGCTCGCTGCCGGCGGCCGGCATCCCGGGCTCGAACCTCGGGCCGGTCGGCGGCACTCCGTCCGCCGCGTCGACGGCCGCCGCCCCACGCCCGACCACCGGCGTCGCGTCGAGCTCCGCCACGCGCGGGCAGGTCGGCAACACCAACGGCCAGGGCGCGAACATCCGCTCCGAGCCCGGCGCGAGCGGCCGGATCTTGAAGACGCTCGCCGAGGGCGCCAACATCGAGGTGCTGGGGGAGGAGCGCGAGGTCGACGGCCAGGTCTGGCGGCGGGTGCGCGACACCCAGAGCGGCGTGACCGGTTGGATCGTGCGCGGGGCCGTGGCCCCGGCCGGCTCGGTGGCGACGCCGGTCCCGGTGACCACGCGAGCTCCGGCCAGCGGCGGCACGCCCGCTCCGGCCATCAAGCCGTCGACGGGGTCCGGTTCGAGCAGCACGTCGGCGACGCCGGGCGCGAAGCCGACGACGCCGCCCGGCGACCTGCCGGTCATTATCCAGCCGGCGACGCCGCGCCCGCAGACGCCCCAGACGACCGCACCCGCGCCGCAGCCCGCGACGGGCGGTACGCCGGCCCGGACGGCGACGCCGCGACCGTAAACGTGGGGGCCCCTCCCCGGTCGGTGGAGGGGCCTCTGCTTTGTTCGCGTCTTGCGAGGCGGGACTACCGGCGGGCGGCTACGCCCGCCTCGGCGGCCAGCAGCACCCGCCCGTCCTCGCGCACGAAGCTCCCGGCCGCGTCGGTCGCCACCTCCGAAAGCGGGCCGTCGACCGCCAGCGTCTCGATCGCCTCGACCTCCGGCAGCAGCGCCTCGGACACCAGCAGCTCCTGGAGCTCGAGCGTGTTCTTGATCCACGCGACGCGGGGCGGTGCCGACGTATTCGCCGCCTTGAGCGCCGCCTCGCACGCCTCGAGGTCGCTCGCCATCACGACCGGGATCTTGATCGCGTCGTAGGCGTTCGCCGTCAGCCCGTTCATGTACGTCTTCTGGAGGTCGAGCTGCTCGAAGAGACGGCGGGTCGTGAAGTCGGCGATGCCCATGCCGAGCGCGTTCCCCTCGGACTGGGGCGTGATCCCCAGCACGGCGATTCGCTTGAAGAACGGCCGCTTCTCTCCGCCGATCCGCCGCCACATCCCGACGACGTTGTAGTCCATGCCGCTGCCCGAGACGTTTTTCCCCAGCTCGTCGACGATCAGCAGGTCCAGCTCGTCGAACGGGACGCGCGGCAGCAGGCTATTTGCAAGGCGCAATAGCTCGCGATCCGTGGCGTGGAAGCCGTCCGGCCCGGTCGCGCGGATGGTGTGGAGCTTGTGGTAGGCGTTCTCGACCAGGCCGAGGCCGAGCGCGACCTTGCCAGTCCCGAGGATGATTTCGGCCACGGCGGGGATCGTCTCGGCCAGGCCGCGCGCGTGGCTCGTCTCGGCCCCGCGCTGCTTCCCGAGGCCGATCGCCAGCATCTTGCAGAGGCCGCTCTCGATGTCGGCGCGAAAGGCGGTGTGGGCCTTCACCCGCCCGACGATCACGACCGCGTCGCCCTCCCAGGCGTGGCGGTCCATGTAGCAGGGCGTGCCGGCGCCGAGCTTGCCGACTTCGACGGTCTCCATCGTCGCCAGGATCGGCGCGCCGACCTCGGCCTCGGTGATCCCGTACTCGGCGAGGACGGCGCGCTGCCCCTCGACGGTGGCGCCGCCGTGGCTGCCCATCGCCGGCACGACGAACGGCTCGGCGCCGACCGCCCGCAGCTCCTCGACCACGGTCCGGATTACCGTCTGGATGTCGGCGATGCCGCGGCTGCCGGCCGTGATCGCGACGCGCTGGCCGGGACGGATGCGCTCGGAGACGCTGCCCTCGGCGAGCGCCCGGCGGACGGCCGCCGCGACGTCGGGCAGGTGCTCGTCGGGAAGCTGCTGGCGGACCCGCGCCATGCGCGGCAGCGGCGCTCGCGGTAGATCCATCGTCGTCCTCCCGGATCTGGTGCGTCCCGGCTCGGCGAGCCGCCGGCGGGATGCCGACGTCACCCGCCGAGCGGGCCGGTGGTGAAGTAGAGGATACAGAACGCCGTCGTGTTGTTCAGGGCGTGCCCGACCATGCTCGGGACGATGCTGCCCGTCCGTTGATAGGCGTAGCAGAAGACCAGGCTCAAGACCAGGATCGGCAGCAGGGCCGGCAGGTTCAAGTGGAGGGTGGCGAACAGGAGCGACGTGACGCCGTACGCGACCAACGGGCTGCGCGTTCGCCGGTAGCTCCCGAAGACGAACCCCCGGAAGTACAGCTCCTCGGCGATCGGGGCCATCACGCTCCCGGCCAGCACCACGCCCAAGAACCCCCAGATCGGGAACTCACGGACGCACTCCAGGCTCGCGAGCTGGGTCTGCTGCACGCCGATCGTCCGCATCACGCCCTGGATTAGCGCGCTCAAGATCAGCACGCCGACCCCGACCAGGATGCCGGTGCCCACGAGGCTCGCCATGCGGGAGCGGTCCGTCAGCCCGAGCTCGGCGGCGGTCAGGACGCCGGGGCGGATGAAGCGCAGGTAGGTGACCGCCAGGATGGCAAGGTCGACCGAGAGCGCCGCCGTCAAGAAGCCCGGCACCGAGCAGAGGCCGCGGACGCCGACCCAGGCGGTGTAGGCGAGCGGCCCGGCGTTCGCGAGCAGCACGATCAGGATCGTGGTCGCGACGACCAGGCGATGGGAGCCGACCCCGCGCCAGGCCATCCGCGTGCCCATCAAGCCGGGTGCCAGCACGTAGAAGCCGAGGCCGCCAATCAGGAGCGTGGTGCCGACGACGGCCAGGCCCGCCGCGGTCATCACGAGGCCCCGCCCGCCCGGACCGACCTGGTTGAGGCCCAGCGGCTCGGCGAGCGCGAGGAAGAGTCCGCCGAGGGCCGCGCCGAACAGCCCGATCGCGGCGACGAGCAGCGCGATCCGGCCGGCCGGCCATGGCATCCAGGGCGCGATCGGCCGCGCGGCGCTCGGGACTAAGGGGTCGTCGGCCGGAGGGACGTCCGCTACGCTGGTCTCGATCGTGCGGTCGCCGTCTTGACCGGGCGTCCCCGAGCGTTGACCGTCACGCAGCGCGTGGGAAGCTGGCTCCTGACTCGTCATCGTTCCGGCAAGGACCGGTCAGCTCTTGACCAGCTTGCGGAGCTCGTCCTCGAACGAGGAGATGTCGGCGAACGCCCGGTACACTGAGGCGAAGCGAATGTATGCCACCTGGTCGAGCGCCCGCAGCCGGTCGATGACGTGATCGCCCACGACGCTGCTCTGGACTTCGAGGCCGTCGCGCTTGCGGAGCGCGCTCTCGATCTGGTCGACCATGCGCTCGATCGTCTCGGCGCTGATCGGCCGCTTGGTGCAGGCGGTCTGGATGCTGGCCTTCAGCTTGTCGCGGCTGAACGGCTGGCGGCGGCCGTCTTTCTTCACAATCATCAGCGTCGACATTTCCGGACGCTCATAGGTCGTGAAGCGGGCGTTGCACTGCTGGCACTCGCGACGCCGGCGCGTCATCGAGACGTCGTCGGCATCGCGCTTGTCGATCACGCGCGTATCGCGCGACGAGCAGAATGGGCAGCGCATAGCTGATTCTAGCATGCCTTGTTCGCCCGGGTGCCGCATGGTTCAATTAAGCTGGTTGAGAGGGAGGAAGCGTGGATCAGGCGCTACGCGCGATCCTGCTCGGAGGCGTCGGCGAGGTCGGCAAGAACTCGACGATCTTTGAGTACGACGATCAAATGTTGATGGTCGACGCCGGTGTGAAGTTCCCGGAGGCGGAGCTGCACGGCGTCGATCTGGT
>Ga0075420_100006559_pt1 | contig 10266 bp, 4 predicted proteins | sample SoiMetdeltSBSDD4_FD_75296 | JGI IMG/M metagenome (GOLD analysis project Ga0075420, IMG submission 75296) | Bulk soil microbial communities from a Populus tree surrounding site in Tennessee, USA - Soil MetaG P. deltoides SBSDD4 | ecosystem: Environmental > Terrestrial > Soil > Tree plantation...
AAGAAGCTGGCGCCGAAGCCGAAGGGACCGAAACGCTGATTCGGCACGGCGATGCTGGCCCCCTGCGCCTCTTGCGGCAAGCGCGTGTCGGATCGGGCGCCGGTATGTCCTATCCGTAGGGCCGTATGAACGACCTGACTCCGGCGGCATCGCTCGCCTGGAAGATCGCGGCGGCCGAGGCCTCGGGCGCGCGCCACGACTTGATCGAGTGCGTTCACCTCGTGATCGGCGTGCTCAGCCTGGAGAAGGTCGCCCACGATGCGCCGAGCAACGCCGGGCTGCCGCGCTCGGTGATGGACAGCGGCCGGCGCGAGAGCCTCCGTCTGGATCCCGTGCTGCAGCGCGTCGGCTTGACGGCGACCGATCTGCGGCGCGCGCTGCGGGCGGCGATCGGCACCGGCAGCGGCCAGGTCGCGGCCGGTCCGATCAGTCGAAGCCCGGCGCTGAAGCGCGCGTTCCGGCGCGCCAACGAGCTGGCGCGCGAAGCGCCGATCAACTCGCTGATGCTGCTCGCGGTGATGGCCGACGAGCCCGATCCGCTCTTCACGCGCGTGCTCACCGCCGCGGGCACGAGCGCCGCCAGCCTGGCTCGCGTGGCGCTCGCCGCGGCGAAGAGTCCGGAGCCGGAGCCGGCTCCCGATCCTGCCTCGGCTCCGGAAGCGTCGACGAGCGCCCCCAGCGGCACTCCCGAGATCGACCGCTACGGCCGAGACCTGACGCGGCTGGCGGCAGAAGGTGAGATCGGCCCGATCCTCGGCCGCCGCCACGAGCTCTTGCAGCTGATCCAGACATTGGCGCGCAGCACCAAGAACAATCCGGTGCTGGTCGGCGAGGCGGGCGTCGGCAAGACCGCCGTCGTCGAGGCGTTGGCGATCCGCGCGGCCCAAGGCAAGGATCCGGCGGTGCTCGGCGGCAAGCGCATCGTCGAGCTCAACCTCGGCGCGATCCTGGGCGGCACGCAGTATCGAGGCGAGTTCGAGAAGCGGCTGGCCGCGATCGTGGCCGAGGCCAAGGCTCACCCGGAAGTGATCGTCTTCATCGACGAGCTGCACACGCTGGTCGGCGCCGGCCAGGTGGGCGAAGGCGGGATGGACGCCGCGCAGATCCTGAAGCCGGCGCTCGCGCGCGGCGAGCTGCGCCTGATCGGGGCGACGACGATCAGCGAGTATCGCAAGTACATCGAGAAGGACCCGGCGCTCGAGCGGCGCATCGAGAAGATCGACATGCTGGAGCCGAGCCGGGCCGAGACGATCGGCATTCTCGAGGGCCTGCGCGCCAAGTGGGAGAAGCATCACGGCGTGCGCATCGAGGAGGCCGCGCTGGTCGCGGCGGTCGACCTGTCGTTGCGCTTCGACGCCGATCATCGACTGCCCGACAAGGCGGTCGACCTGGTGGACAAGGCCGCCGCGCGGACGCGCGTCCCGATGCTCAGCATGCAGGGGCCGTCCGATCCGCCGCCGAGCGCCGCGCCGGCCGGCGCGACGATCGGCACGGTCACCGAGAGAACCATCGCGCTGGTGCTGGCCGAGAAGATGCGGCTGCCGATCGAGCTCGTCAGCCAATCGCTGGGCGGCGAGCGGAACGCCCGGCTCTTGAAGCTGGACGGCTTCCTGCGCTCGCGCCTGGTCGGACAGGACGAGGCGATCGAACGCGTCGCGCGGCGACTGCAGCTCGCCCATGCGGGTCTCGCGGAGCGCAAGGGACCGCTCGCGGTGTTCCTGTTCCTGGGGCCGAGCGGCGTCGGCAAGACCGAGCTGGCGCGGCTCCTGGCCGAGTTCCTGTTCGGCGGCCGCTCCGACCTGACCCAGTTCGACATGTCGGAGTTCATGGAGGAGCACAGCGTCTCGAAGCTGATCGGCTCGCCGCCCGGCTACGTGGGCCACGACGAGGAGGGTCAGCTGACCTCCAAGCTGCGCAGCCGCCCCTACTCGGTGGTGCTGCTCGACGAGGCCGAGAAGGCGCATCCGCGCATCTTCGATCTGTTCCTGCAGCTCTTCGACGCCGGCCGGATCACCGACGCGAAGGGACGCACCGTCGACGCCACGAGCGCCATCTTCGTGCTGACCTCGAACCTCGGCGCCGCGGCGCGCGAGAAGCTGGGCTTCGGCGGCGGTGTATCGCTGCCGCCGCAGGCTCCGGCCCTCGAAGAAGCGCGGCGCTGGTTCCGGCCCGAGTTCCTGAATCGAATCGACGAGCAGATCGTGTTCCGCCTGCTCGACCGGAACGATGCGGCGCTGATCCTGGAGCCGATGCTGGAAGCGCTCGCGCGCTCGGTCGAGGAGCAGCACGGATCCAAGCTCATCTTCACGCCGGAAGCCGCCGCCTTCCTGGTCACGCAGGGCTTCAACGCCTCCCAGGGAGCGCGCGGCCTGGAGCGCGCCTTGGAGCGCCACGTGCAGGGACCGCTCAGCAGCCTGATGCTCAGCGGCAAGCTGACGCGCGCCGCCGAGTGGCGGGTCGTCTACGACGAGGGCGGCATCTACCTGCTGCCGGAGTGAGAGCCGGCTAGCGGCAGATCAGGTTGAACGCGTGCGGGACGCCGCCGGGTCCCCCGAACGCGGCGCAGCCCCACTCGCGAGGGATACTCAACGGATCGCAGCCAGCCGCGACGATGCGAAGGGTGTACGGCGCATTCTGGCAGCGCGTCTGCGTGACCAGATGGAAGAACCCCTGGCCATCCGTGGTGGTGGTGGCTCCGTCCAGGCTGGTCGAGATCAAAGCTCCCTGGATGCGCCGGCCGGTGCGCTGGGTCGTGGGGTCGATCAGACCGGCGACACAGCAGACGTCGTTGTACACGATGCCATCGGAGGTGTGCACCGACGTATCCGGGTTGCCCGAGCCGGGGCCGGAGCCTTCTCCGTCTTTCTCGCCGCCAGCCGCACCCGCGACGGCGACCCCCGCGCCGCCGACCACAGCCAGCCCGCCGACGACCAGCGCGGTCGTGCCGATCCCGCCTCCGGCCGCGCCACCGGCGACGGCCACGGTGTTGGCCGCGAAGCCCGCCGGCGCGGCCGCCGCGCCGGCCGGGACACCAACCACCACTTTCGTCGCCACCGCCATCGCGGCGACCATGCCCTTGTTGGCGCAGGCGCCCGCGTCGGGGACGACCTCGGCGGCGTACTCCTGGGTCCGGGCCTGGGCCACGTTCTTGTCGGTCGCCTCGAGGTAGTAGTGGATGCGCTTCGTCGACTTGAGCGGCGGCGGCAGCACGCCATGGAACTCGCCGGCCTCGACCTTCATGTCCACGAAGTACCAGCGCGTGTCGTCGTCCGCGTGGAAGAACGCCCGCGCCCGCGCGACCTGCGGTACGGGCGCGATGCGCGCGTCGAGGCGCGGAAACCGGCCCGCCACGACGCAGGCCACGGCGCCGTGGTCGATCGTGACCGTTTCGGCCCCGGAGCACGGCACGCAGCAGACGAGCAGCGCGAGATTGAGAAGTTGCCGAGGCCTCATGCGCCGCAATCTACGCCAGGATCTCGTCCACGACCCGGCCCTTCACGTCGGTCAGCCGGAAGTCCCGGCCGAGGAACTTGAACGTGAGCCGGGTGTGGTCGATGCCCAGCAGGTGAAGCATCGTCGCGTGCAAGTCGTGGACGGAGACCACGTTCTCCACCGCGTGATAGCCGAGCTCGTCGGTCGCGCCGTGGACGGCGCCGCCCTTGACGCCGGCTCCCGCCAGCCAGATCGAGAAGCCTTTGATGTGGTGGTCGCGCCCGTCGCCTTGCGCCATCGGCGTGCGCCCGAACTCGCCGCCCCAGATCACCAGCGTGTCTTCGAGCATGCCGCGCTGCTTCAAGTCCTGGACCAGGGCGGCGGAAGCCGCGTCCACTTCCCGGCACTTCGTCGCGATGTCCTTCTTGATCCGGCTGTGATGGTCCCAATCGCGGTGATAGAGCTGGATGAAGCGCACGCCGCGTTCGGCGAGCCGGCGCGCCAGGAGGCAGTTCGCGGCGAACGAGCCGTCCATGCGCTCGACGCCGTACGCCTGGAGCACCGACTTCGGCTCGTTCGCGAAATCGGTGAGCGCCGGCACGCTCGTCTGCATCTGGAACGCCATCTCGTGCTGGGCGAGCCGGGCCTGCACCTCGGGATCGTCCACCCAGTCCGGCTGACTGCGCGTGAGCGCGCCGACCGCGTCGATCACGTCGCGCTGTTGCGCGTGCGTCACGCCGGCGGGGTCGCGCAGGTAGAGAACGGCGTCGCCCTTGGAGCGGAATGGAACGCCCTGGAAACGCGAGGGCAGGAAGCCGCTGTGCCACTGGCGCGCCGCGATCGGCTGCATCTGCCCGCCGCGGCCCTCCGAGGTGAGCACCACGAAGCCGGGCAGGTCCTTGGCCTCGGATCCGATTCCGTACCAGACCCAGGCGCCGGCGCTGGGCCGTCCCGAGATCGCGGTCCCGGTGTTCATGAAGGTGTGCGCCGGATCGTGGTTGATCTGCTCGGTCTGCATCGAGCGGACCAGGCAGATCTCGTCGGCGATGCCGCCAATCCGCGGCAGCAGCGTCGAGATCTCGAGGCCCGGCTTGCCGAAGCGCTCGAACGGGTATTGCGCCGCGAAGCAGCGCAGCTCCCGGCCTTGAAGCTGCGCGATCGGCTGACCCTCCGTGAAGGAGCCGGGCATCGGCTCGGCGTGCATCGCGGCGAGCTTCGGCTTCCAGTCGAAGAGGTCCAGGTGCGAAGGTCCGCCGGCCTGGTAGAGCTGGATGACGCGTTTGGCGCGCTGCGGGAGCTGCGGCGCTCCCTGAACCTCGTTCGCCTCCAGCAGCCGCGGCTCCAGGAGAGAGGAGAGAGCCAAAGAGCCGAGGCCCGTGCCCGTGCGGGACAGGAAAGCACGGCGCGTGCAGAGCCGGCGCAGCGCGGCCACGTCGTCGCTGAGCACCTGGATCGCCGGCTCGTCTCGGAAGCGCGGACTCATGGCCGTGTGATCAGCTCGGGCAGGCTGAGGATCGCGCGCGCGACGGACGTCCAGGCCGCGAGCTCCGCCGGATCGAGCTTGCCCGCCGACGGTGCCATCCCCACACTCAGCAGCTGCCGGGCCGCGCTCTTGTCTCGGCGGTACTGGTCGCGATGCTTGCGTAGGAGCTCCGCCAGGATCTTCGCTTCCTCCGCACGTGGCTCGCGCGCCAGAGCGCGCGCGTAGGCCCAGAGGAGCCGCTCCTCGAAGCTCTGGCCTCCCTCGCGCAGGATCCGCTCCGCAAAGGCGCGCGCGGCCTCGACGTAGGTCGGGTCGTTCAGAAGCGCGAGCGCCTGCTGCGGTGTGTTCGAGCGCGTGCGCTCGGCCACGCACTCCTCGCGCGTCGGCGCGTCGAACGCCATCAGGCTCGGGTGCAGGAACGCCCGCTGCCAGTGGGTGTAGAGCCCGCGCCGGTACTGCTCCTCGCCCGGCGAGTCGTCCCACTCGCGCGGCGGAAAATTGAGATGGGCCCAGTAGCCCTTCGGCTGATACGGATGGACGCTCGGCCCGCCGACCTTGGGCGAGAGCAGCCCCGCGACGGCGAGCGCGTTGTCGCGCACCGCCTCGGCTTCGAGCCGCACGCGCGATTGCCGCGCGAAGAGTCGATTGTAGGGATCGCGCTCCACGAGCGGCCTGGCGGCGTGCGCGCTCTGGCGATAGGCCTCCGACGTGACGAGCGTTCGCACCATGTGCTTGACGTCCCAGCCCCAATCGACGAGCTCCACCGCGAGCCAGTCGAGCAGCTCCGGATGCGTCGGCAACTCACCCTGCGAGCCCAGGTCCTCGGAGGTGCGAACCAGCCCCTCGCCGAACGCGAGCTTCCACAACCGATTCACCAGGACGCGCGCGGTCAGCGGATTCTCACGCGACGTCAGCCAGCGCGCGAGGTCGAGCCGCGTCGCCCGCCGGTCGCCCGTCTCGACGGGCGGCAGGAACTGAGGCACCGCCGGCATGACGATCTCACCCGACTCGTCGAGCCAGTTTCCGCGCGGCAGGATCCGCACCGGCTCGGGTTCGCGCGCGACAGTCACCAGCGAGTGCGGGATGTCCTGGACGAGAGCGTCCCGCCGCACTTCCGCGGCGCGAAGCTGCGCGCGGGTGGGAGCCAGCTCCGGAGCGACCGAACGGTAGAAGCGAGCGATCGTCTCGCTCTGCTCTGGGGTGCGTTCGCCTCGCGGCCGCGCGGCGATCGCGAGGATCTCCTTGTTGAGCTCGCGCCCCGGCTTCGTGCGAACCGGCCATGCGTCGGCCGTCGCCGAGACGCGGAAGCGGCCCAGCGTTCGGTTTCCTCCCTGGTTCTGATCGATCACGATCGTGAGTGTCGTCTCGCCACCCGTTGCGACCGGCCGCTTCGTCTCGGCCACCAGCCGGTGGCTCTCGCCGTCGGCCGCTTCGAGCGCCCAGCCTCGACCGTTCGCCTTGCCGTCGATGGCCGCTGCCGGCGCAGCGCGCAAGTCCGGAGTCGACGCGCTGGCGTCGTGCAGCTCGATTTTTCGGCCCGCCGGGTCGAACACGCTGAATTCGGTCACGTCGAAGCCGCCCTGCGGGTCGCGGCCCGGGCCGCGCTTCGGCAGCTCCTCGAACGTGACCGCCTCGAGCCGGAATGCCGTGATGCTGTCGAGCTGGGTCTTGTACGTGACGGTGTAGCGGTCCTTCGGGGCGCCGGGCCCCGCCGCGATCACCGAGAAGTCGTTGCCCTGGAGCAGGAGGCGCGTGCCGTTTGCCGCAGTGGCAAGAATCGGCTCGAGCGTCGTCCAGGTGTAGACGCGCTGGGACGCGAGCGTCTTTTCCCACTGCTCCTGCGCGAGCTCCAGCTCGGGTGTGGTTTCGCGCAGGCGCTTCTGGAGCGAGTCGATCTCTCGGTCGACCGCTTCGAGCAAGGGGCGCTGCTTCTCGTCGGGCAGGAAGCTCGTGTCGCGACGGCCGACGGGTTTCTCCTGCACGTCGGCGAAAAAGGCGGCGAAGCTGTAGAAGTCCTTGCCCAGGAACGGGTCGAACTTGTGGTCGTGGCACTGGGCGCAGCCGAGCGTGCTCGCCATCCAGACCGTGGAAGCGTTGCGCACGCGATCGGCGAGATAGATGGCGCGGTACTCCTTGGGCTGTGCGCCGCCCTCTTCCGTCGTCTGGAGCAGCCGGTTGTATCCGGAGGCCACCCGCTGCGCGAGCGTCGGCTTCTCCAAGAGATCGCCCGCAAGCTGCTCGACGGTGAAGCGGTCGAACGGCATATTCTCGTTGAAGGCGTCGATCACGTAGTCGCGGTAGCGCCAGACGCTGCGGGCGTTGTCGCTGTGGTAGCCGACGCTGTCCGCGTAACGGACGAGGTCGAGCCAGCTCGCCGCCATCCGCTCGCCGTAGTGGGGAGACGCGAGCAGCCGGTCCACCTGTCGCTCGTAGGCATCGTGGCGCGTGTCCTCGAGAAACGCGCGCGTCTCTTCGGCGGAGGGCGGCAGCCCCACGAGATCGAAGCTCAGCCGCCGCAGCAGCTCGCGCCGATCGGCCGCGGGCGAGGGGGCCAGCCCCTGTTTTTCGATGCCGGCCAGGATGAAGCGGTCGACCGGGTTCCGAGGCCAGTCGTTCGCGCGCACCGCCGGCAGCGCTGGTCTCGTGGGCGGAATGTGCGACCAGTGCGGCTGCCACGGAGCGCCCTCGGCGATCCAGCGCCGCAGCGTCGCGATCTGCGCGGGTGCCAACCGGCCCTTCCCCGAGGAGACGTGCGGCATCCGCTTCTGTTCGTCTTCGTGCGTGACTCGCCAGAGGAGCGCGCTCTTCTCGGGATCGGACGGGACGATCGCGACGCTGCCCGAGGCGAGCCTCTGCTTCGCGCTTTCCTCGCGGTCGAGCCGGAGCCCGGCCTGGCGCCGGTTGCGGTCGGGACCGTGACAGGCGAAGCAGTTGTCCGACAGGATCGGCCGCACGTCGCGGTTGAACTCGAGCCGCGAGCCCTGCGCAGGAAGCGTCGCGGCAATCGCGACCGGCCGAGCCGGCGCTGACGATCGGGCCTCGCTCACGGCCCGATCCACCGGCCAGGCCGCCCCCTCGTCGATCCAGCGGCGCAAGGTGTCGATCTGGGAAACGGACAGCGGGTCCGTCAGCCAGGGCATTCGCTTCGCCGGATCGTCGATCACGAGACGCTGATACAAGAGGCTCGCCGGAGCGTTGCCCGCCACGACGACCGGGCCCGACGCGCCACCGGCGAGCAGCCCCGCTCGGCTGTCGAGCCGGAGACGGCCCTGCGGCAGCGCGGCGCCGTGGCAGCGAATGCACGCGCTTGCCAAGACGGGTTCGACGTCGCGCGCGAAGTCGATCCGCTCCGCACCTGCCGGTTGCGCCGGTGCGGCGCCCAGTAGCGCGGCGACGAGGGCGATCGAGAAACGCACGGGGTGTGAAGGCGTTTAGCATACGCCCACCGTGCGGGACCCAGTGCGAGCAGCGGCGGTTCTGGCGCTACTGATCGCCGCCGTTTCGGGCTCGGCTCAGTCACCCGAGCCGAGTGCCATGCGCGTCGTCGACCTGCGCTGCGAATATCTCGCGGACCCGCTCGGCGTCGACGTGAAAACGCCGCGGCTGAGCTGGCGGCTCGAGGCGCCGGGCGTTTCCAGCCGCGGCACGCGCCAGACGGCGCGCCGTATCGTCGTGAGCACGTCGCCCGAGGCGCTGGCGCGTGACGTCGGCGATCTCTGGGATTCCGGCGAGGTCGCAGCGAGCGGCTCGACGCACATCGAATACCGGGGAGCCACGCTGCGTTCGAATCAGGCGGTGTGGTGGAAGGCGCGCGTCCGAGACGAGTCGGGCCGCCTCACCGCCTGGAGCGCGCCGGCTCGCTGGTCGATGGGGCTGCTGCTCCCGGAAGACTGGCAGGGGCGTTGGATCGGAGCCGGCACGGCCTTCCCCGCTGTCGACGCGCCCGGCTTGCCCGAAGGAAACAGAACGCCGGATCCCTGGCTGCGCAAACGCCTCGATCTGCCGGAGGCGCCGGCGCGCGCGATCGCGTATGTGGCCTCGGTCGGCTATCACGAGCTGCACGTCAACGGCGTGAAGGCGGGCGATCTCGTCCTCGAGCCGGCGGTCACCGACCACACCAAGCGCGCGCGTTATGTCGCCTACGACGTGACGCGGCTGCTACGGCCCGGTGCGAACGCCTTGGGTCTGTGGCTCGGGACGTCCTGGTCGATCTATCCACCCTACAAGACCGCCGACAGGCCGCAGGCGCCGATCGTGCTTGCACAGTTGGAGATCGATCTGCCCGGCGGCCGACGCCAGCCCGTCGCGACCGACGGCTCGTGGCGGGTCCGCGCGAGCCCCAACACGACGCTGGGCAAGTGGGATTTCAGGAACTTCGGCGGAGAGCTGTACGACGCGCGCGCGGAGCTCGCGAACTGGTCCGCGAGCGATCTCGACGACTCGGGCTGGGCGCCGGCGGTCGAATATGCGCCGCGACTCGAGCTGTCCGCGGAGATGGTCGAGCCGAACCGCGCCGTGAAGGCGGTGCCGGCCGTCGCGATCGAGGAAAGAGCCGACGGCGCGTATCGCGTGGACATGGGCGTCAACTTCGCCGGCCTCATGGAGATCGACGTGCAGGCCGCGCCCGGAGCGCGCGTCGACTTCCTGTTCTCGGAGCACCCCGACCAGGCGATCACCCACAAGCTCCAGAGCGGCTACGTCGTCGGCGCCTCCGGCCGCGGCACTTTCCGGAACCGCTTCAACTACCACTCGGGCCGGTGGATCACGGTCAAGGGTTTGACGGCGCGGCCTCGGCTCGAAGACTTCCGTGGCTTCCTGGTGCGCAGCGATTTCCGGCCGGCCGCGCGCTTCGAGTCGTCGAGCCCGCTGATGAACCGACTGTTCCAGGTCTTCCTGTGGACGTTCGAGAACCTGAGCCTCGGCGGCTACGTCGTGGACTGCCCGCAGCGCGAGCGCATGGGCTACGGCGGAGACGCGCACGCGTCGAGCGAGCCCGCGCTCGCGAGCTATCAGCTCGGCGCGTTCTATACGAAGTGGGCGCAGGACTGGCGCGACGTGCAGGGGAAGGAGTCGTCGTGGGGCGTCGGCGTCCCAGCCGGGCAGCCGGGGAGCGGCGCCACGGCGGCGGACGGCAATCTTCCCTACACCGCTCCGACCTACTGGGGCGGCGGCGGGCCGGCCTGGAGCGGCTTCAGTGTCACGCTGCCGTGGCTCGTGCATCGGACCTACGGCGACGTGCGCATCCTCCGGGACAACTTCCGCACGATCGAGCGTTGGCTCGCGTTTCTCGAGACCCAATCGCAGAACGACATGCTGGTGCGCTGGGGCGGGCAGTGGGACTTCCTCGGCGA
>Ga0075420_100006560_pt1 | contig 10265 bp, 10 predicted proteins | sample SoiMetdeltSBSDD4_FD_75296 | JGI IMG/M metagenome (GOLD analysis project Ga0075420, IMG submission 75296) | Bulk soil microbial communities from a Populus tree surrounding site in Tennessee, USA - Soil MetaG P. deltoides SBSDD4 | ecosystem: Environmental > Terrestrial > Soil > Tree plantation...
AAGAGTCTTTGAAAGCTACTGGCCCAAATACCAGCCGATGCCATGCCGCTCCAAGAAACTCGTAATCAGCGTGAGCGAATTGGCATAGATCATGACGCCGACGATGACAAGCAACACACCGCTGACAGTGGACACTCCCCACAGGTAGGCGCGGGCCTGCTTGAAATAAGCCAGAAAACGATCGACACCCAAGGCCGTTAAGAACAGCGGTAAGCCCAAACCAAGCGAATAGCTGGTCAGCAAGAACACGCCGTCGAGCAAGGAATCGGTGGTGCTGGCATATAATAAGATCGTGCCGAGTACGGGCCCGACACAGGGGGTCCAGCCGGCGGCAAACGCGATTCCGATTAAGAACGAACCCAGATAACCAACCGGCCGGTTCCGGAATTGGAACCGGTGTTCCATCTGCAAAAAATTAATGTTGAGAATGCCCAGCAGATAGAGGCCGAAAATGACGATCAGCAAGCCCCCAATACGCCGGATGTGTTCCTGATAGGTCATAAGAAGCTGACCGACGAAACTGGCGGAGGCCCCGAAAGCGATGAAGACCACGGAAAAGCCGGCAATGAACAAAAGAGCATTCACGACGATCGCTCTCTTGAACTGTAACCGCGCATTGGCATCGGTCAGCTGCTCGATCGATAGACCTGTGATGTAGGAAATATAGGAGGGAACAAGCGGCAGCACGCACGGTGAGACAAAGGAGAGCAATCCCGCCGAAAAGGCCGCAATCATCGAAATTTGAGTCAGCGAATCGGACACGGTAATTCTCTATGACTTCATCAGCATCTCAATCAGCTGGTGGGCTTCTGGAGCTTCCCAGTCACGGGCGCCGAAGATGTGCTGCCGCACCACGCCCTGGCGGTCGACCATGAATGTCATCGGCAGCGTCCGTGCCCCATACGACAACCCGACGCGAAAATCGGCGTCGTGAAGAATCGGGAAGGTGAGTTTGTTCTCCTCCTGAAACGGCCTCGTGACCGCCACTCCCTGCGCATCGGTAGAGACGGCGAGGATCTCGAAGTCTTTTCGATCGTACGTCCGGTAAAGACGTTCCATGGCCGGCATCTCTACCCGGCACGGCCCGCACCATGTGGCCCAGAAATTAAGGAGCACCACTTTCCCCCGCAATTCAGACAAAGATACAATCCGCCCGTTCATGTCGCGCAGCTGAAAGTTGGGGGCCGGCTCGCCGGGCTTGACGATTCCACGTTGCGCCACTGATGCCGCGCTGCCGGCCTGGGTCGAGGCCGATAAGGCCACCGTCACGAATACAGACAGGAGCGCGGCAGTCGCAAAAGGTTTCATCCTTGGTCCACCATCGAAGCGTCTGAAAGGGGTGCACCGGCTCCGGCCGACTTTGGCGTGACGTTCAGCAGCTTCGTCAGTATCTGGAGACTGTCGAGCCTGGTCCAATCACGCGGTCCAATGACGATTTCTTGAATGATGCCTTGCTGATCAATAATAAATGTTTCGGGGACACCCATCCGCTTATAGGGTTTGTCGGTCCGCCCCCAGGAATCCACCAGGACCGGAAAGGTCAGGTTCAAGCCCTTGACGAATGGAGGAATGTCCTTTGCCGTCGTCACCCGGTCGATACTGACAGCTAAAATCACCAACCCGTCTTTTTCGAAATTCTTGTTCAGGATCTCCATCGAAGGCATTTCCTCGCGGCAGGGCTTGCACCAGGTCGCCCAGAAATTCAAGAAAACAACCTTGCCTCGAAAATCGGACAGACGATAGGGTTTGTCGTTCAGATCGGTGAGCGAAAAATCAGGGGCCGGCTTCCCGACGGCGAGCGGCTCATATTTGGCGCTTTGCAGCCAAACCAGAGTGAAGACCGCGACGAGAATAGCCGTGCCGACGGCCAAAATCAGCACGCGCGAGGTACCGTTCCGGGGAGTTGTGACTGGAATTGATTGCTCTATCACGGTTGATTCTCAACTCTTGTCCATGTGGGTGCTCAACCCCGGCGATTTTTCTGCGCCCTCCCGATCCCCCCGATTGCTCTGCAATCGATCTCCCGGGACGCGCCATTCACCGAGCAAGGCCGCAATGAGGTCCACGACGCGAAGAATAATGAGCGTCAGGGTTGCGGACGGGCGCGAGTGGGTGAGCGCCCAGTGTCTTAGAACCGAAGAGGTCCATACCAAGCGCGCTTGAGACGCTCGCCTCCATCACATGCGAGCGGAACGTTACTTTGCTCCAGTACGCTTCCATTGGAACTTACAAGGAACGAGCGACCGAGAACGAAGTTGGAGACTCTTTCAGCATTCATTAGGCATAGGCATGCAGACCGGACAGTAAGAAATTTACACCCCAAAAGCAAAAGATAACCATTAAGAAGCCGAACACGGCGTAAATCGCGGCACGCCGGCCTTCCCACCCTCTCGTCATTCGTGCGTGGATATAAGCGCCGTAGATGAGCCAGACGATCAGCGACCAGGTTTCTTTCGGGTCCCAACTCCAATAGCCGCCCCAGGCGTAATTCGCCCACATGGCGCCCAAAATAATGCCGAAGGCAAGCATGGGAAATCCGATCATGATGGCCTTATAGCCTAACTCATCGATCGTTTCGAGGTCCGGAAAGGCGGCGTAGAAACGTGACCGGCTGCCCCGCTGCTCGGCCCGTTCCTTGAACAGGTACATGACTCCAAGACCACCGGCCATCGCGAACGCCGCATAGCTGGTCAAGGTCACGGAGACGTGAATGTAGATCCAATAGCTATTGAGCGCTGGCACGAGAGGCTCAGCCGTCTGGTAGCGATAGGGGAGGAGGGATGCAGCCCCCATCGCAATGAAGCCGATGCCGACGACGAATGCACCGATCGCCTTGATCTTGTACCGGAGTTCCAACAGGACGTATCCGAGAATAATCGCCCAGGACACGTAGGCCATTGCTTCGAACTGGTTGGACCAGGGGGCGAACGTTCCGGAATGCTGTAACCGCTCGAATGCGCGGGTCAGCAACGCCGCAGTGTTGACCATCCAGCCAAACACCGTCACCAGCGTGGCCACCTGTCCCAGTTGAGTGGCCCAGGCTCCGTCCCGTTCATCGAAGTCCTCGGTCGGATGGCCGGCCGGTGCAAAAGCCATCGCAGGCCGGCGCGCAAATAGGTATGCGACATACAGGGTCAGTGAAGCGAGATAGAGCCAGAAGGTCATGTCGAACAGAAACAGTGAACGGGCCATCGTATCCTCCGTCGATCACTGGGTTCAATCGAACCCGTTTATCATACCCAAGAGTGGTGGCCTTTGACCACTGGCAGGCCGCTTTTCTCTTCTGCTGTGCGCTTTTCAAAGACCCAGCCGGAAAGGAACCGGCCGGCTACGCCTCAAGTGTTCGTATTTTTTCCGTCAGCTTCCGGAACTCTTTCTGAAAGTCGATCTGGCTCTTGTGCGTCGTGCCGCCGACGTGCACGGTCACGCTGGTCCCTGACGGGATGATCTTCGTCCACACCCGGCGATGGTAGATGAAGGACGAGAGCGTGATTCCCACAACGATCATCGTGGAACCGATCCACACAATGTTGATGCCGGGGTTCTTAGCGATTTGCAGACCTGTGTACTTTTTCGGCTTGTAGCCGATCAATTCAAATTGATATTTCGAGTCTTTGATCTCGAACAAATCGGGGAATTGATAGAAGATCCACGGCGTTGCCTGAACCGTACTGCGCTCATTGACCGTTAGCTTGATCGCGGGGTTGGCATGCTCAATCGTTTTCGAATACACCTTTTTTTCCGTTGAATTGAAAGCAAAGTCTGCAACAAAGTCCGTAATGGCCAATTTCAGGTTCAAATCCGAGAGCGTGTGCTCTTTCTGCCACTCTAAATCGATGGTCTTGATGACTTTGTCGGTCTGCTTGTCTTTGATGTTTACCCGCGCCACTTCGATTTGATCCCAGGCATCCCCGTAGCTCGATTGATAAAACCAGATCCCTTTGTACACGAGCGGATCGTTGACGGTAATCGTCTTCGTGATTTTCGACTCGCCGCTCTCGAGCACGGTGAGCGTACTATTATAGGACTTCACCGCCCCGTTCTCGTGGTAATCAATCCAGAATTTGTCCACTTTCAAATCGAAATTGCCTCGTGGAATGTGATAGGTCTGTCCTTCCAGACAGACGCCAAATTCCTGGAACCCATAATAGCTGCCGAGGAGTCCGCCGAGGACAATCACCGTGGCGCTCAAATGGGCCATATGGGCGCCAACGCGACCCATGACTCCTTTGGTCGCGTACAGCGTCACTTCGCCCGCCTCATTCTTGGCCAGGACCCGATAGCCCTTCCCGACATAGTGCTGAGCCAACTGCTGTGCAATCGATTCCTTGGTGCCCGGTATCACGACTTCGGCCTGCTGTTTCATCCCTTTGATGAAGGCGAGTGAGACGCTCACCTTGTCTTGTTTCATTGACCGCCAGACGGCCGGGAAACGCTTGTAGAAACAGGTGAGTGAGTTGACGCAGAGGAGTCCCAGCAGCCCTGTAAACCACCACGTGTGATACACGTCCGTGAAGCCAAGACGGAGAAACCAGCGATAGGCATCTTCCCCATATTCCTGAATGTAAGTCTCTGCCCGCTCGCCCTGCTGAATGACGGTCCCGATCGTTGCCGTGATGGCGATGAACAGAAACAGAAACATCGCCAACTTAATTGACGCGAAGAACTCGACCAGCTCGCGCGAAAATTCTTCCCATCCCACCCCGGGGGCGGGAGTTTGGGGGGTATCCTGCTCAGACAAAGTTTCCGGCCGGCTGTTCATACTGGTGATGGTCCGTCTTCCATAGCCAGGCACACGATCTCTACGGCCCGAGAAACACGGCAGATTGGGCGAGGGGCAATCCTGCGCTGGTAGGCGATCCTTATCCCGACAATGCGTGTACCTTGCCGTAGATCAGGGAGGAATTCCTCGAAGCAAGGCATCTTACAAGCGCCGGAAAAGGACTGTCAAGCAAGCACGTCGATGGCCGGTTGGTCATACCCCACTATCGAACTAATAGACAAATCAAGCCATTATCGCTATGATCTGCCCCAGCTTCCACATCAAGGCTTCCGTCTCACACAGGGCCTTACCCCCGACTGAGATCGAGCAAAACCATCGCCCGCTGAACATTTGAGGAGTGGCAATGAGAAACAATTACCTGTTTACGTCCGAATCAGTGACTGAAGGGCATCCGGATAAAATCGCCGACCAGATTTCCGATGGAATCCTGGATGCCATGATCGCGCAAGATAAATACAGCCGCGTGGCCTGTGAGACCATATTGACCACCGGCATCGCGTTCGTCGCCGGTGAGATCTCGACCAAAGCGTACGTCGAGATTCCGGACATTATCAGAGATGTCATCAAGGATGTCGGCTATTGCGACGCCTCATGGGGGTTCGATTGCAACACCTGCTCCGTTCTCACCTCCATCCATCAACAGTCCGGCGATATTGCCATGGGAGTAGATTCGGGCGGGGCAGGTGACCAGGGGCTGATGTTCGGTTACGCCACCAACGAAACAGCAGAGCTCATGCCGATGCCAATCGTGCTCGCGCATCGACTCACCCGCCGGCTGGCTGAAGTGCGTAAGAAAGGTATTCTTCCCTGGGTCCGTCCCGACGGGAAATCTCAGGTTACCGTTGAGTACCGCAACGGGAAGCCGATCCGCATCGATACCATCGTCGTCTCGACCCAGCACAGCCCCGACATCACGAGCAAACAAATCGAGCGCAGTATCATGGAGAAGGTCATCAAGCCGGTCATGCCCAAAGGGCTGTACGATCCGACAAGCGTGAAACACCACATCAATCCGACGGGTCGTTTTGTCGTTGGCGGTCCGATGGGCGACACAGGCCTCACGGGTCGGAAGATCATTGTCGATACCTACGGGGGCCACGGCAGCCATGGCGGCGGCGCATTCTCCGGTAAGGATCCCACAAAGGTAGACCGTTCTGCGTCGTACATGGCCCGATACATTGCCAAAAATATCGTGGCTGCCGGCCTGGCGGACAAGTGTGAGGTACAACTGGCCTATGCGATCGGGGTGGCCGATCCAGTCTCCGTGCTCGTGGACACCAAGAATACCGAGAAAGTGTCGGTCGACAACCTGGATAAACTTGTGCGCAAGCACTTCCCGATGACACCGCGCGGGATCATCGATCATCTCAAACTCCGCCGACCGATTTTCAAAAAGACTGCCGCCTACGGCCATTTCGGCCGCAATGAACCGGAATTCACCTGGGAGAAGACCGACAAAGCGAAGGCCTTGCGAAAAGACGCGGGACTCTGATCGCATTCGGCACGGTTGATCCGAAGATCAAGGGGACGGATTGAGCCCGTCCCCTTTTTTTCTGACAACTTGAGCACCCATTACCCGAATCACTACTGCAACTGGAGGTTTTTGTGGATTACGATGTGAGAGACATCAAGCTGGCCGACCAAGGAAGACTGAAGATCGAATGGGCCGAAGCGACCATGCCGGTCCTGCGGCTCATTCGAAAACGGTTCAAACGGCAACAGCCGCTCAAGGGCGTCCGGGTTACGGCCTGCTTGCACGTGACGACCGAAACCGCCAACCTGGCCATCACGTTGAAAGCCGGCGGGGCTGATGTCCGACTTTGCGCCTCCAATCCGCTCAGTACACAGGATGACGTGGCTGCCGCCCTCGTCCAGCATGAAGGCATCCCGACTTTTGCCATCAAGGGGGAAGACAATGCCACCTACTATCGTCACATCGAGTCGGCGATTGCCCATCGCCCGCATGTGTCCATGGACGACGGCGCAGACGTTGTCTCGCACCTCCACTCCAAGCGAAAAGATCTGCTGAAGAACGTCATCGGGGGCACGGAGGAAACCACCACCGGCGTGATCCGGCTTCGAAGCATGGCGGAAAAGAAGGTGCTCAGGTTCCCTGTCATCTCCGTCAATGATGCCGATACCAAGCACATGTTCGACAACCGCTACGGCACCGGCCAGTCGACGATGGACGGGATCGTGCGTGCGACCAATCGACTCGTATGCGGCTCGGTAGTTGTCGTCGTGGGCTACGGCTGGTGCGGACGCGGGATCGCCATGCGCGCGAAGGGCATGGGGGCTGATGTCATCGTCACGGAAATCGACCCGTTGAAAGGCCTTGAAGCCGTCATGGACGGTTTCCGGGTCATGCCCATGGAGTTAGCCGCTCCGATCGGCGATTTCTTCGTGACTGTCACAGGCAACATTCATGTCATCAGAAGCGAACACTTCGCGGTCATGAAAGACGGCGCTATAGTCTGCAACAGCGGGCATTTTAACGTGGAACTCGACATTCCCAGCCTTGAGAAGCAGGCGAAAAAGCGCCGGCTGGTCAGGCCGGGGGTGGAAGAATTTACTCTCCGTAAAAATGGTCATCGAGTCAGCCTGCTGGGCGAAGGCCGCCTGGTAAATTTGGCTACAGCCGAAGGCCATCCCTCCAGCGTGATGGACATGAGCTTCGCCAACCAGGCGCTCGGCGCGGAATACATCGTCAAGAACTATAAGCACCTTGAGAAAAAGGTCTATCCCGTTCCTCCCCTGATTGACAAAGAGATAGCGCGGCTGAAGTTGGCCGGAATGGGCGTGGCGATCGATACGCTAACGCCTGAGCAAAAGAAATATCTGGCGAGTTGGGAGATGGGAACCTAACGAGGCGGAGATTCCTGTCACTCGCTGCACAGCAGCGCTGAATTGACTTCACACATCTTCGCCACCGGGTCGCTTCGGCTTGCTAAAAGCAGTGAGCTATCGCCGGCACACCGTTTATGGCCCACCTTCAGAAGCATTTAGACGAACCCAAGCGAGACGACAGACTAACGAATGGATTCCGATTTGGGCAGGACCTGCATGGTTCAGGTAGGGTGCTTGCTGCTTTCCAGACTTGAGAGCGAGGACTTCGTCCAAGGCAGGACGCGCAAAGAGAGCATCCGCGGTCTTCGGACCATTTCGGCACCGGCAATAACCATCACACCTCCAAAAACGGTAGCACCTCCTATTGGTTCGTCCAAACATAGATATCCCAAGAGAACAGTACAGACGGGAATGAGGTTATGGTACGTCCCCACAGTCGCCGGAGAGAGCGACTGTAAGGATCGGCAGCGGAGCATGAAGACGGCTGCGGTGGCGCAGCCGACATAGAGAACTAACAACGCAATGAGCGGCGACAACACCTCCTGATGATCCGACTCGCTCCAACCGAGCGAACCGAAGAACAACAATACAGAACTGCTGCCGAACATGACCGTATTGGAAACCATCACGCCGAATCGTTTTACCAACCCGGAGGTGAACACAATGTGCGCAGACATCATGACGGTGAAAAGAAGCACAAAGAGATCCCCGAATTGGATCGCCGCATTCAACGGAGTCACCCATGAAATTGCGACGACACAGCCCGCCAGCGAGAGCACAATACCTGCGCATTTGGGCCCCGTCATCCGGTCCTTTCCGACGAGCACGCTCAACATCGCCGTACAGGACGGCAACAGACCGTAAATGAATGCATAGTGAATCACACTCGTATGCATGAGGCCCCATGCCGCAATCGAGTACGAGAATACGCCGAGGAAACCCACACATCCCAGTCGGATCAGGTCCGCCGTCGCCAATGACATCAATCCTCGCCGGTCACACAACCATGTGATGGCCAGAAGAAATACAAATCCGGTCACAACTCTGAAATAGGCCAGCCCAATCGGCTCAAAGGTGCTGTGTTGGAAGATGTACTTCACAACCGGTGTCACCGAACTCAATAACACCACGACTCCGAGGAGACAGGCCAGCGGAATAAAGGACGTGTCCGGCTTCGAAGTTTCTGAGTCCGCCCCGTTCATCACGATCAAAATCCCGTCATGTTCAGGGCGTTCAACTGGTCAATGAAGCTGCTCAGTTCAGCTTGGTGATCAGGAGAGATTCGGAGGATCTCGGCACCCAGGAAGGAATGCCGAATGTGAGTGACGCGAACCGTACATGCCAGAAGATTGGATTCACTGAGGACGAATTCCAGATGCAGCTCGTCTCCGACGCGAAAGCCGCCGTTGCTGTCGAGTTGGAAACCCTTTTCTGTAAGGTCAATGACTCTGCACGGAAATTTCTCATCCCCGCGGCGGATCTCACCGGACCGATCAATCATAATGCGAAAGAGTCGTCGGTGCTCTCCCATAACTTCCTTCACCTCATTCGGTTGCGTCCCACACACAGCCTTCAAAGTATAGCAGCTGCCTTTACACCGCTGACCAAGGGTATCTTTGGCCCTGGAAAGACCTGGCTCGCTGTGGCAAACCTCTCGGTTGACTGGGTCCACTAACCGGCGTATCGTTCCCTCATTCCTGAGGAAGGAGCACAACCATGTCTGTTATGTGTTCCCTCGCGGCCTGTAAGGCTCAAGCCGGAATGTGCGGGCATGAAAAGGCGATGCTCAGCGTCGCCGTGCTTGCAGCCATCGGCTTTGGTGCCTACTTTCTCATGAGCTGACGGCCCGGCTTCGACAGTCCTCTCAATGATGCGACAGGGAGTGGTGTGTGCCCTCATCACGACCTTCTCTGGCAGGTCATCCTTCGCTGTCTGATCCGCTCCTGGCTCGAACACTCGTTCTCGATGAGCTGTTCGACTTGTCGCTCTACCAAGCCTTGAGAAACGTCACAGGTCCTGAAGTCCAGCATACGCTGGATGAACTGATTGCGGTTGAAACAGGCCATCTGGCGTTCTGGAAAAACTTCTTCAATCTGACGCTCGATGAGTTGAATCCGGGACGGCGGCTCAAGCTCTCGGTGCTCATGCTCGTCTGCAAGATATTTGGCTCCACCGCCGTGCATTTGGTCCTCGAGGCAATCGAGGTCCACGGTATCCGAAAGTATCTGGCCCTTTGGCGCGAGTACCAGGGCCAACCCCTTGGTGAGGCTCTGCATGGCATTTTGATGGACGAATTCAAGCATGAAGATGTCCTGGTGACGGCACTCACCGAGCGGAAAATCAACGCGGAGAAAATTCGTAATATTTTTCTGGGATTAAATGACGGGCTGGTCGAAATCCTTGGCGCTGTCAGCGGCTTTTTTGGCGCATTCGGAGATGCGACCACGGTGCTGGTGGCAGCCTCTACCACCGCGGTAGCAGGAGCACTTTCAATGGGTGCCGGCACCTTCCTGGCTCTGAGCAGCGAAAAGGAGGTCAAGAGCACCGAGATCGCCAAAAAGATCTTTCTCGGAGAAGTCTCAGAAGTGGTGCCGATGGAAGAGTCACCCATTGGCTCGGCGCTCGTCGTCGGCGC
>Ga0075420_100006561_pt1 | contig 10263 bp, 6 predicted proteins | sample SoiMetdeltSBSDD4_FD_75296 | JGI IMG/M metagenome (GOLD analysis project Ga0075420, IMG submission 75296) | Bulk soil microbial communities from a Populus tree surrounding site in Tennessee, USA - Soil MetaG P. deltoides SBSDD4 | ecosystem: Environmental > Terrestrial > Soil > Tree plantation...
CAGCGCAGGATCGCGCTGGCGCCGCGCCGCCCGCCGTCGGTCAGGTCGTGCCGGATCAGCTCGGCCTTGTCCTCGTCGCCCTCGTGGACGAGGCCCAGCTCCTCCAGGCTCCGGCCGATGACCTGCTCGGCGCGCCAGCCGAAGATCGCCTCCGCCTGGCCGGACCAGGTGCGCACCCGCCCCGGCGCGTGCCCGTCCGGGTCGAGCGCCAGCTCGATCACGCCCAGGGGCGTGTTGTCCATGTGCCGCGCCAGCCGGTCGAGCGCGGCCCGCAGCTCGGCCTCGGCCGCCTTGCGCGCGGTGATGTCGCGGAAGGCGACCTGAATGGCGAGCCGGCCCTCGATCAGGACGGAGGCGGCCGCTGCCTCGACCGGGAACGGCGTGCCGTCGAGCCGGCGGTAGGTCAGCTCGGCCAGCTCGACCCGCGCGCCGGGCACGCGCAGCGCCGCGGTGCGCTCCCGCGCCACCGGCAGGCTCGCCGGGTCCACCAAGTCGAACACGTTGCGGCCGATCAGCCCCTCGGGCGCTGGGGCGCCGAACCGCGAGGCCGCCTGGCCGTTGGCCAGCATGACGGTGCCGTCGCGGTGGACGAAGACGGCGTCGGGCGCGGTCTCGACCAGCGCCCGGTAGCGCTCCTCGCTCTCGCGCAGCGCCTCGTGCGCCCGCCGCCGCTCGGTGACGTCGACCAGTGTGCCGATCGCCCGCACCGGCCGGCCCGCCGCGTCGAAGAACACGCGGCCGGTGGTGTGGACCCACCGCTCGGCGCCGTCGCCGCGGCGCAGGACGCGGTGCTCGGCCTCGTACCGTCCCCCGCTCTGGGGCTCGTGGGCGCGCCGGTAGCGCCCCACGACCGCGTCACGGTCCTCGGGGTGGATCAGCGCCGCGAACAGCTCGGGGTCCGGGGTGGCCGCCGGCGGCAGGCCCAAGATCGCCTTGAACTCGGGGGACCAGTGGCGCCGGCCCGTAGCGGGATCGACGTCCCAGATGCCCAGCCCGGTCGCCTCGATGGCCAGCTGCAGGCGCTCCTCGCTCTCCGCCAGGGCCGCCGCCGCCCGCTTGCGCTCGGTCACGTCGATGTTGACGCCGACGCAGCCGAGCACCTCGCCGTCGTCGCCCTCGACCGGCGCCAGCACCTTCTCGACGTGCCGCAGCTCGCCCCCGGCGATCGGGTGGCTGTCCTCGCCGCGCACCGTCTCGCCGGCCAGCGCCCGGGCGTTGTGCGCCACCCACCGGGCGACGATCTCGGGCGGGCTGTCCGTCTCCTTCGGGTGCAGGCCGACCCGGTCGCCCCAGTTGCGGCGCGCGGCCCCGTTCTGCAGCACGTAGCGGCCGTCGCGGTCGCAGACCCACAGGTCGAACGGCAGGCTCTCCACCACCGCCCGCAGCCGCGCCCCGCTCTCGCGCGCAGCCTCGTCCGCCCGGCGCCGCTCGACGATCTCAGCCTCAAGGCGCGCGTTCGCCGCGGCGAGGTCGCGGGTGCGCTCCCGCACGCGCAGCTCGAGCCCGTCGTGCGCCCGGCGCAGCGCCTCCGCCTTCCCCATGGCCATCTGAGCGACGCGCCGGTCGAAGTCGGCCGCGATCAGGGCCAGGAAGAGGACGCCGAACGTCGCCGCGGCGACGGCGATGGCGAGCGCCGGGGCATGCAGGCCGGGCGCGGGCACCGGGCCGCCGGATAGCGGGGTGAAGCTCGCGGCCGCCATGGCGACGTAGTGCATGCCCGCGATCGCCGAGCCCGTGGCCACCGCCCCCGCGACCTGCCGGCGCGCGGTCGGCGCGCGCAGGGTCAGCGCCAACGCCGCCGTGGACGCGCCGACGGCGACCAGCAGCGACAGCGCCACGAGCGGAGGGTCGTGGGCCACCGCCGCCGGCAGCCGCATCGCGGCCATGCCGAGGTAGTGCATGCCGCCGATGCCGATCCCCATGCCGAAGCCGGCCAAGAGAAGGCGCGCCCGGTCCGGACGGGGGCGGGCGGCGGTGGCGAAGGCGGCGCCGGTGGCGCCCACCGCGACCAGCAGCGAGAGCACGGTAAGGCCCGGCTCGTAGGCGACGGGCAGGCCCAGGTCGAAGGCGAGCATGGCGACGAAGTGCATCGACCAGATGCTCAGGCCCATCGCCAGAGCGGCGGTGGCGAGCCACCCGCCCCGCGCCCGGCCGGTGTTGACGCGGACGCGGCGGAAAAGGTCCAGGGCGGTGTAGGAGCCAACGATCGCGATGGCGACCGACAGGGCGACCAGGTGGGCGTCGTGCGTGGCATGGACATGGTGGATCATGGTGGTGTGCTGCCGCGCTTGAGGCGATGGTCACGATCGGTTAACCCGGATGGGCAGTCACTACCACCTGAGGTTGCCCCCTGCGACGACCGGAGCGGCCGGTCGGCGGGCATCGCGGGTTCCCTGGTCGCCGTTTCCGGTCGGCGGCAACGCCGGACAGGCAGTCGGCCCGCCGCCGGTAGCCCTGGCGTCGTCTCCAACGGCCAGCCGCACGCCACCGATCCGCGCTGAAGGCGGTGACCGGGGTTATGCAGCGAACGCATCCAGCCGTGATTCCCGTCGCCCGCTCCGGACCCGCTATCGCTCGGCGGCGGCGAGGCCGTCCTGCCGCGATCGGCTCCTGAGGGCGTGGAGCGCCTTGAGCAGCGCCGCCGCGGCGACCAGCACCGCCCGCGCGCGCCGCGCCCGCTGGGTCCGCCCGCGCGCGGCGCTGAGCGCGGCCAGCGCCGCGACGCGGCCGACCAGGCATTCGCCCTCGCGGATGTGCTGCTCGATGGCGCCCAAGCTGGGTTCGACCGAAGCGGTTTCGGTCATGATGCCCTCCGCACCTGCGATCGCCGGCGTCAGCCGCTGATCGGGCCTGTCCTGGGGAGGTCGGATCACGTCCTGCCCGCCTGGGCGGCGAGTTCGGCCTTCAGGGCCTCGACACCGCCGCGTTCGACGATCGCCTGGAACTCGCTGCGGTAGGTGACCACCATGCTGACGCCCTCGACGACGACGTCGATGACGCGCCAATCGCCGCCTTCCTCGCGCACGCGCCAATCCACCTGGATCGGCTGCCGCAGCTTGCCGCCCCGGATCTGGGTGGAGACCATCGTGTCGCCTTGGCCGGCCGGTCGGCTGCCCTCGACGGTGATCGCTTCGCCGGCATACTGGCCGAGCCGGGTGGATTGCGTCTCCAAAACCCAGCGGGTGAAGATCCGGGTGAACTCCCGTCGTTCAACGTCCGACAGGTCGCGCCAGCTCCGGCCGACCGCGAGCTGGGCGAGGTAGGGAAGGTCGAAGCCCCGTTCCAGGATGGCCCGCAGCCCGGCCTTGCGCTCCCGGCTGTGCACCTCGGTGGTTTGGAGGATCTGCACCGCTTCCTTGGTGAGGCCGTCGATCATGGCCTCGGCGCCGTTCGCGGCGGCAGAGGCGGCGGCGGCACCCGCGAGCAGCCCCGCGAGGCCAAGGGCCGCCAACCGTCGGCGGCTCACAAGGATGCGGCTCATGGCGTGTGGCTCCAGCATCGAGGAACCGGCACCGGCTCGGCCGCCGGTATGCCAGCAAACCGCCGGGCCGATCCAGGGTGCCACCGGTCGGCCAAGCGCTCCCATCGATTTTGCTGCTGGGTCCGCGACGGGCAAGGCCCTGAACCCCGCGATCGCCACGGCTATCCGATCCACGCTTGGCGGAGCCTGCGGTGCCCCGCTGCTGAGAGCGCCAAGCGCCGCGCCAGTCGCGCCGGCCCACGCAAGCAGCCAGTCATGGCTGACATCGATAGCACCATGGGTTGAGCATTCCCCGCTGGGGCGATAGGTTCTCCCAGGTCCACGCGTGACGGTTGAGGAGCAGCGCGCCATGGCGACGTTCACGGTGACCACGGCGGCCGACGTCGTCGACGCCGGCGATGGGGTGCTCAGCCTGCGCGAGGCGGTGCAGCGGGCCAACGCCACCGCCGCGGCCGACGCGATCCGGTTCGCCGCTGGTCTAGAGGGGCAGACGCTCACCTTGAGCGGCGGTCCGCTCACGGTCAGCGCCGACCTTACGCTCGAGGGCGACCGGAACGACGACGGCTCCGGCGTCACGATCGACGGCGCTGGGCTCGGCCGCGTCCTGTCCATCACGGGCGGCGGCACCGACGCGGCGCTAACCGGCCTGACGATCACCGGCGGCCACGCGGGCGCCGAGGAAGACGGCGGCGGCATCCTGGTCGGCGCGGGCGGCGGGCTGAGCTTGACCGGCTGCACCCTGAGCGGCAACCGGGCCGGCGAGGGCCCGTACTACATCGGGCGCGGCGGGGCGATCTTCGCCGAGGCCGGCAGCCATGTCGCCATCACCGGCAGCACCATCGACGGGAACAGCGCCACCGGCGACGGGGGCGGCATCGCGACCGCGGGCGAGGTGGACCTGGCGGTGAGCGACAGCCGACTGGTGGGCAACCGGGGCGCCGACGGCGGCGCCGTCGCGCTGAGCGAGGGCGGTTCCCTTTCTCTCGTCCGCAGCCTGGTCGCCGACAACACCGCCGCGACCTACCACGGCGGCAGCGGCGGCGGCCTGCACCTCGATCGGAGCACCGCCGTCGTCACGGCGAGCACGCTCAGTGGCAACACCGGCTACTACGCCGGCGGCGGCATCGAGGCCAGGAACAGCACGGTGCTCCTGTCCGCTTCCACGATCTGCGGGAACGTCGCCGCGTCGCGCATCTTCGCCGGCTTCGGCGGTGCCGTCGACGCGTTCGGCAGCACGATCGAGCTGACCTCCTGCACGGTGACCGGGAACTTCGGGCAGGGCGGCCTCGAGGTGGGTCCCGACAACGCCGGCATCGGCGGGCTTGCCCTGATCTACAGCAGCTTGGGGCTCGCCAACTCCGTCGTGGCGGGGAACTTCGGCACCGACGCCGACGCGGTCGTGACCACGACCGACCTTTACGGCGCGATCTCCTCCAGCAACGGCCACAACATCTTCGGCAGCGACGTCGAGGGCAGCGTCGCGGGTGATCGCGAGAACGTGGCACCCTCCCTGCTGTTCGCCGCGATCGACCCCGATACCGGCGGCGGTGTCCTGGCGCTCAACGGCGGCCCGACGCCCACCGTGGCGCTCAGGAACGCCCTGAACAACCCCGCGCTCTCCGGTGCCGAGCCGGTGGCCGCGGGCGATGTCGACCAGCGCGGCGTCGCCCGACCAATGCCCGGCCTCAGCAACCCCGACGTCGGCGCCTTCGAGCTGAACCAAACCGCCATCTCCCGCACCGCCACGGCCGGCAACGACGTCCTCACCGGCACCGCCGCCGCCAACACCCTTTCGGGCCTCGCCGGTGCGGACCTGCTCCTGGGCCAGGACGGCAACGACACCCTCGCCGGCGGCGACGGCGGCGACGTGCTCCGCGGCGAGCTGGGCAACGACACGCTGAACGGCGGCACGGGCCAGGACACCGCCAGCTACCGCGACGCCACCGGTGCGGTCACCGTCAGCCTCGCCGCCGGCACCAGCTCCGGCAACCTCGGCGCCGACCGGCTGAGCGGGATCGAGAACCTGGAGGGCGGCAACGGCGCCGACACGCTCACCGGCGACGGGCTGGGCAACTGGCTGGGCGGAAGGCTCGACAACGACCGGCTGTTCGGCCTCACCGGCCACGACCGCCTGCTCGGCCACGGCGGCGACGACCTGCTGGAGGGCAGCTTCGGCTCGGACTGGCTCGACGGCGGGGGCGGGGTCGACACGATCTCCTACTTCAACGACGGCGGCCCGCTCGGGGTGGTGATCAACCTGACCACCAACGAGGTCACCCGCTCGGGCGAGACCGACCGGCTGAAGGGCATCGAGAACGCCGACGGCACCAACAACGCCGACACGCTGCTCGGCAACGCGCTGGCCAACCGGCTGGGCGGGGCCAGCGGCAACGACACGATCTCGGGCCTGGGCGGCGACGACGTGCTGGCGGGCGGGCTGGGCGACGACCGCCTCGACGGCGACGCCGGGTTCGACCTCGCCGACTACGCCGCCGGCCCGGCGGTCACCGTCGACCTCTCGCTTGCCGCCGACCGGGCGACGCGCGGGGCCGAGGTCGACGCGCTGGCCGAGATCGAGGGGGCGCTCGGCTCGGCCAACGCCGATACCTTCCGTGGCGACGCTCAGGGCAATCTGTTCCGCGGGCTGGGAGGCCGCGACCTGCAGACCAGCGGGGCCGGGGCGGACGTGTTCGACTACGACGCGGTTTCCGACAGCCCGTGGAGCGCGGGCAAGACCAGGTGCGACCGGATCACCGACTTCGTCCACCTGAGCGACGATCTGGACCTCTCGACCATCGATGCCAAGACCGGCACGCCCGCCGTCAACGATGCCTTCGCCTTCCTGGCCACCAACGGCACCGCGTTCACCGCGGCCGGGCAGGTGCGCTGGTACACGCTGAACGGCAACACCTTCGTCGAGGCCAGCACCGACGCCGACGCCACGGCCGAGTTCCAGGTCCAGCTCGACGGGTTGAAGACCCTGAGCGCGACCGACTTCGTGTTGTAGCTCACGCACGCGGGCGCCGCTGGCCCCCGAGCTGCACGCCGCTCCGGTCGCCTTCTCGGGGCGTCTCGATGCCTTCGTGGCTCGCGAATCTCCTATCTGGATCGATGGAGCCTTTCGCCCACGCGCGGCGCTCGTCGGTACGCCGACGCCGCGCGCCTCGGGCTCGTATCAAATCCAAACGCTCGCTTTCAAAGCCATGTCCGGGGCAGCGCGTTAGCAACGGTCATCGGCTGCGGGCGTGGCGGCGAAGAACGTGAAGTCCCCGCGCAGGGGCTTCCAGACCTCGGCCCGGCGGGGCTCGCGCAGGATCTCCGGCAGGCGGGCCTCGTAGGCGCTCCGGTACGCGCGCTTCATCTGCACGTTGACGAGATCGTCCCGATCCGCCCAGGTCTCGTAGAGCATGAAGCGGGTCGGGTCCTCGGGGTCCTGATGGAGCGCCGCGTTGACGAAGGTGGCCTCGTGCCGCATGGCATCGAGCACCGGTGCCAGGAGGCGAAGGAACTCCCCCGCGTGGCCGGGTTTGACGTGCAGGGAAACGACGACGACCGACCCGGAGCCTTCGTCGCGGTTCATGGAAAATCCCCCGTGCTCGGTGGCCGACGGCCCGATGGTGACGGTCGGACGATGCGAAAGCAATGAGCGAGCCGCCAAGTGACCCTGGGCACCTCGCGGCGACACGCCACCGGCTTTGAAAAAGACCCGGCATTAGGGAGCAAACGCACCCGCCGGCATCCTACGGCTAGCCCCCCGACGGGGCTAGGCTGCGATCGGCCGCCGATCCTGGGAGCTGGCGTTGCCGTTGGCGCGGCGCGCGGCGGTGAGCCCATCCCGCAGCGAAGCGATCTCGGCGCATGCCTCCAGGGCCCGGTGCGTCATCCCGAGCCCGGCGAGCGCGGCGGCTCCTACGCAGAGGAGGCGTATCCGGTCCTCGATCCCCGCGGCGACGTGCTCATGGCCGAGCGGCGCCGGTCGACACAGCAGCGTAGCCATCCCCGTGGTCCCGGTTGTCCATCCCCTAAACCACGCACCTGCCCGGCTGTTCCCATGCCCGACCTCGCCGTCGCTGCCCACGGGGCTGGCCGGCCTGATGACCCAGGGCACCTGAGGCGACGGGATGCCGTTCGCTGGCCGCCGGCGGCAGATCGGGCGCCCCAACCAGGCTTGCGGCTGGGGGCGGCATCGGGGAGGTCACCAGCCGCTGCTGGTCGCCACCCATGGTCGCGCGTGGCCGAGCGCTGCCGCCGCTGCCGGACGAGCCGGTGCGGCTGGCGTGGGCTCGAGCCCACCACCTGACCACCTACCCACATACGTGCGCCCAGCCAGCCCGTCCTTCCCTGGGCCGGTGCTGGGCTGGAGGGGACCTCTACCAGCCCTGGCCTCCACGCTCTCCGGCGTCAGCGGGTATGGACGAACACGTCGACCCGTTCGTTGGTGTCGCCCGGCACCAGGTTGCTGGCGAACGACTCGAAGGCGACGACGCGCCCGTCCGCCGACAGCTTCGCGCCAAAGCTGTGGCCATTGCCCTGGCCGCCGCCCGTCCGCACGCTCACCCGCCGGGTCGTGCCCGTCCAGCGGTCGTGGACGAACACGTCCTCGAAGCCGTTGGTGTCACCCGGCACCAGGTTGCTGGCGAGCGACTCGAAGGCGACGAAGCGCCCGTCCGCCGACAGCGCCGGGAGGCAGAAGCTGTCATCATTGCCCTGGCTGCCGCCCGAGCTGACGCTCACCCGCTGGGTGGCGTTCGTCCGAAGGTCGTGGACGAACACGTCGTCCATGTTGTTGGTGTCGCCCGGCACCAGGTTGGTGGCACCCGAAACGAAAACGACCAGGCGCCCATCGGCCGACAGCTTTGCGTCGAAGCTGTGGCCATTGCCCTGGCCGCCGCCCGTCCGCACGCTGACCCGTCGGGTCGTGCCCGTCCGGCGGTCGTGGACGAACACGTCCGTCGCGTTGTTGGTGTCGCCCGGCGCCAGGTTGCTGGCGAGCGACTCGAAGGCGACGAAGCGCCCGTCCGCCGACAGCGCCGCGTCGGAGCTGAAGCTCTTGCCCTGGGTCCCGCCTGAGCTGACGCTGACCCGCCGGGTCGTGCCCGCTTCGCGGTCGCGGACGAACACGTCCCTCTTGCCGTTGGTGTCGCCCGGCACCAGGTTGCTAGCCATCGAATCGAACGCGACGAAGCGTCCGTCCGCCGACACCGCCGGGAGGCCGCTGTCGGCATTGCCCTGGGTCCCGCCTGAGCTGACGCTGGCCCGCCGGATCGTGCCCGTGCGACGGTCGTGGACGAACACGTCGTCCGTGTTGTTGGTGTCGCCCGGCACCAGGTTGGTGGAATACGAGGTGAAGGCGACGAAGCGCCCGTCCGCCGACAGCGCCGGGGAGAGGCTGGCATAATTGCCTCGGCCGCCGCCCGTCCGCACGCTCACCAGTTGGGTCGTGCCCGTTTGGCGGTCGCGGACGAACACGTCGTTGGCAGCGTTGGTGTCGCCCGGCACCAGGTTGCTGGCGAAGGAATCGAAGGCGACGAAGCGCCCGTCCGCCGACAGCGCCGGGGAGGAGCTGTCATCATCGCCCTGGCCACCGCCCGTCCGCACGCTGATCCGCTCGGTGGCGCGTTGAGCCCAGGCCGGCACGGCAGCGCCCACCGCGACGAGCAACCCGAGTGCGAGAACCCTCCCGGCCCGGCGAAACATGTCGTTCTCCTGTTTCATGGCTAACGGTTTAGCCTGGCCTGGCACGTCTCGTCACGGGGGCGGGCGTCACGCCCGGAGTCAGAAGAGGCTTTCGGTGGCGGCGAAGTAGTGGGCTATGTCGAGCGCTATGATGGCCGGCCCGAAGTCGCCAGGGGCTCAGCCCTCGCGGCGCTATCGCGCGCGGCTTTCTTGCCCCTCGGGGCGGATCGTCGCTCGCAGGTTGGCGCCCAACCACCGGCAAGCGGTTGATCCTCGACCATGGCAAGGCGGGTGGGGAGGGCCTCAGGCGGCGAAGAGGAAGTCGGCCGCATCGAGCCGGGCGAGGTCGAAGCCCGCCAGCGTCAGCACGTCCGCGCCCGCGGCCCCGCCCGCCGCCGCGCCCAGGTCGATCACCGTGTCCGCCCCGACCTGCCGGGCTTGCGCCCGCACCTCGTCGATGCCGTCGATCCCCACGAACCGGGCCAGGTCGACCGCGTCCTTGTCATCCTCGAAGTCGAGGATCGTGTCCCGGTCACTGCCTGGCGCGAAGACGAACCGGTCAGCCCCGCGCGTGACCGTGGGGTGCTCGATGTCGTCGGTATCGCCCCACAGCCGGTCGGCGCCGGGGCCGCCGACGATCCGATCATCGCCGCCGCTCGCTTCGTGCAGCATGACGACGGCATCGCCGTACAGGAAGTCGTCGCCGGTACCACCGAACAGGCGGTCATCGCCGCCCTGATTGTTCTCCTGCAGGGTGCTCGAATCGCCGTGGAGGAAATCGCCCCCCACGCCGCCATAGAGCTGATCGTTCCCAGCTCGGCTGCTGTTGAACTGGATGTCGGCATCGCCGTACAGGACGTCACCCCCGGCGTCGCCGAACAGGCGGTCGGCGCCGCCCTGGGCGTCTCCCAAAAGGTAGCGCGCGTCACCGTAGAGCCTGTCGTCATCCGCCCCACCGAACAGCCGATCGTCGCCGCCCTGGTGCTGGTCAACCCCCGGACCGGTCAGCGCCTCGCCGGCATTGTCCCCGAAGAGGGTGTCGGCGCCGGTGCCGCCAAACAGGCGGTCGTCCCCGCCCTGGCTTTGGCGGAGCATCTCGCGGCCGG
>Ga0075420_100006566_pt1 | contig 10261 bp, 8 predicted proteins | sample SoiMetdeltSBSDD4_FD_75296 | JGI IMG/M metagenome (GOLD analysis project Ga0075420, IMG submission 75296) | Bulk soil microbial communities from a Populus tree surrounding site in Tennessee, USA - Soil MetaG P. deltoides SBSDD4 | ecosystem: Environmental > Terrestrial > Soil > Tree plantation...
TGACGGGTCTGGCGGTGCCGTTCTACGCAGGCACGGCCGCGGTTCGACGCTCCCGCATTCTGAGGCTGACGGACCCGGAATTGAGCTTTGAATACTCAGGGAGATCGTCCCTTATCGGGGAATTCGAGTACACCGGACCGTAGGTTTCCTCGAGTCCGGACTCGGCGACGGTTCCGGGGGCCAGCCCGAGGCTGACATGCCGGGCTTGATCCGAGGAATGGACACCCGCGCCAGCGACGGATCGGTCGGACTGGATAGGTCCTCATCAACGGCGAAGGGACTTCCGATCTGTCGCGGGTTCGATCGAAATACCCTTGGCGACTACACCGGATTAATCCGGAGATTTGAAGGTCGGGTCGGCCAAAGTAGGGCGGACTAGTGAGGGTCTGGAAAGATCTCTATCAAGCGGACGTCGATCCTCCCGCCGAGAACAGAGTTTAGGTCTGGTGTGGCCGATTCTCTAAGTTCACTGCTCGACTCGTGCGTGCCAGTTGAGTACCACAGTAATCGGCACCGTCGCGTTTTCCTCCACAGGCTTCGCGATCAGGAATCGGCCGTTTGTGGAGGGTACGTAGGCTCGACGAACGTTGGTTCCGGGAACTGGAAACAAGGCTTTTGGAATACCTGGTTCGAACGTTTTCGCCGAGACTCGCACCGGCACGGCCATCAGGTTGCGATCCGCCGCCAGATAAAACAACTCCCCGCCGTCTTTGCGCCACGCGGGGTCGGTGCCGCCGGCGGCTGATACTCGGTGCTTTTCGTTAGTCAGTGGAAAGGCCTGGACGTACACTTCGTCGCGCCCTGACTCGTTCGACACATACGCGACCCAGTGCCCATCCGGTGAAAATACGCCATTCTGTTCATTGAACATCGACTGTAGATACGGAACCGGCTTCTGTTCGCTTGAGTCGTTCGGTGATTGTGGCGCGACCCACAGATCCTGGCCGGTCGTGTTGCCCGGTCTTTGATAAAGAACCCACTTGCCGTCGCGCGACCAGTCAGTTCCCCACCCATTGGCCGTGCCCATCTTGATCAAAAGCTGGTCCTCGCCGGTACCGCTCGCAGGCTTTACGTAGAGGTCAAAGCTGCCGGTGCGGCTCGAGGGCCAGAGGATGCGAAGCCCGTCGTGAGACCAGATCGGGAGATTGTCCGTCTGTGCATCGAATGTGATCCTCGAAGGCACGCCTCGAGCGATGTCGAGCACCCAGATGTCTTGGCCGGCGCCCAGGCGGTTAAAAGCGACGGACTTCTCATCTGGCGACAGTCGGAAGTTGGCGTAGTCTCCCGGCGGACCAGCGGAACCGAGTTGCTTGCCTGTGCGATCCATCCATAGCAGCTCCTGACGCGCGGCTGTCGTGCCCGACGTGTAGGCCAATGCGCCGTTCGCAGACACCGAGAATTGGGAAACCGGTTCGGCTACAGGGAAGATGTCGCCAGTCAAACGGAAAGTCTCGGGATCGAAAAGCTGCGCCATCAAGGTCTCTTCCCTGATGAAGAGCAGATGTCCACTCGCGCCAGCGGCGTCCGACCGCGTGAACCGCGCCGTGGTGGCGTCCGCTAGGAGTCGGACAGGCTGAGCACCCTCGTCCAGTGAGGTGAGGTACACCCCGTTGGTTTCAGGGGTACTGCCGCCGACGAAATAGAGAACGTGTCGACCGTCTGGCAGGAACTCTGGCGTGAAGTGGTTTTCCCCAACACGAGGTTTCGTGACTGCCGCCGATATACCACCGGCCTCCGGCAAGCGGCTGAGTGGCGCCCCTGGACCAGGGGCCATCACGATGACTCTCTCACGACCCCATGACGCGCGAGTCGAATTGAGCACATCGGTCAATGTTTGAGGTGGACCGCCGTTGATCGAAACCTTCTTGAGCTTGCCCTCTGCAACGAACCCGATGGAGTTGCTGTCTGGTGACCAGAACAACTGGCCTGTAGCGGACCGCACTCCTTCAGTGCCCGGTAGCTCTCGTGCGTCCACCGAATCGATCGGGCGGACCCAGAGCTTCGATCGTTCTCCCGTAGCGACAAAGGCGAGGTGCCGCCCGTCTGGAGACAGGGCGAAGGTAAGGATGGCGGACTTGTCGGGCGGCGGCACCTGGAAACGTACGCTGCCCTGTGCAGCCGGTCTTTCGCGAAAGTGAACAAACGCGAGCGTTGCCGCAACGACAACCGCAAGCGCAGCGACGATTGCCAACGCGGCGATCCGCAGTCGTGTTGAAGCCGGCGCTGTTACGGCCGAATCAGATCGCGAGGGCGTCTCGAATGAGCCTTCCAAAGCGAGGCGTACATCGTGAATGTCGCCGATCCGCTGCCTGGGATCTTTGCGCAGACACAGGGCTAGAATCTGTCGTACCCGCGCCGGAACGTCGGACGGTAGCGGGCTCAAGTCGATTTGCCGCTCGAGGACTCTGGCGAGCGTGAGCGACACATCTTCAGCCTCGAACGCGCGCCGACCCGACAGCATTTCAAAGAGCACGCATCCGAACGCCCAGATGTCCGCGCGTCGATCGACGGATTTGCCGCGCGCCTGCTCGGGACTCATATAGGCTGCAGTGCCAAGAATGAGTCCGACCTGCGTCATTGCCGGTGTCGTAATCGTTGGCGACATCGAGAAATTGGAGGTGCCAGCAGGCGACGGATCCATTGCCTTCGCCAATCCGAAATCGAGCACCTTCACCGTACCGTCGGGCCGAATCTTCACGTTCGACGGCTTCAGATCACGATGAATGATCCGTTGCTCGTGTGCGGCTTCGAAGGCATCCGCGATTTGCATCGCAATCGGCATCGCTTCGTTCATGGGGATCGCGCCCTGCGCGATGCGGTCAGCAAGCGTCGACCCTTCGACCAGCTCCATCACGAGCGCCGTCGTACCCTCGGCGCGTTCCAAGCCATAAATGGACGCGATGTTGAGATGGCTCAACGACGCGAGTAGTTGTGCCTCGCGCTGGAACCTGGCGAGACGCTCTCCGTCGGCGCCAACTGACTCCGGCAGGACTTTTATCGCGACGGGCCGGTTCAGATTTGTGTCGGTGGCCCGATAGACTTCACCCATCCCGCCCACACCGATCTGGGCGTGGATTTCGTACGGGCCGAGCCGAGTGCCTGGTGTGAGTGACACAGCGCGTAGGTGCAGCCACCGCGATTATAGAGGTACGCGGAGAATGGCGCGGATCGGTTATGAGTAACGCCGCAGCGTTGCTCAGGATGATCGCCGTCGGCCCGGCGCGCAGTCTGGCGCCAGCGACGACGTTATAGCCGTCAAGTCCGCGTGATCATGGGAGCGTTGTACTTTCCGCTTCCGCCACCGACTGCGATTGTCGACTCTACTTCCGCAGTCCCTCCAGCCAGTTCACGACGATGGTGATGGGCGGTGACGGCGCACCGGAACGAGGATCCTGCTCGCTTGTTACCAGAAAGCGTTGGCCATCGGGTGAGACGTCATAGGTGTACTGAGAGCGGATTGGCGATCCGCGAACGGCAAAAAGTGGCGTGACCTCGCCGAGCTGCAGGGCATCACTTCGTGCGTCCACGGTTACCGCCATCAGCGTGTCGTTGGAATCGAGAAAGAAGAGCTCCTTCCCGTCACGACGCCACCTCGGCATCGTGCCGCCGTTCGTGGACACGCGCAATTTGCCGGCAGCGGCTCGCGGCCGACCTGCATTGGCATCGCCCGAAAACGGAATCACATATATCTCGTTGTTCCCGGATTCGTCTGACTCGTAAGCGATCCACCGGCCATCGGGCGAGAACTTCCCTCGGGTTTCACCAAACGGCGTCGTCAGCAGCGGGCGCGGCTTCCTGTCGCCAAGAAGCGGCAAGAGCACAAAATCCGCGCCGACGCCGATAGGGGACGCCGAACTTCCGTACAGGAGAAGGCGTCCGTCACGCGACCAATCCCACGGCACTTTCGCGACCTCGTCGCCGACGAGCAATTCCTCTGTTTCCGTGCCGTTCGAGGACTTCTGGTAGATCCGCGACTGCGGCGAATCGCCTCCACCCGATTTGTCTTGCTGACTGGAAACGAACGCGATACGGCCACCGTCAGCAGACCAGACGGGCGAGGATTCCTGCGCGGTGCCATCGAACGTGAACCGCGTCCGAACGCCGCGTGAGGCATCGACAATCCAGAGGTCGTTGCCAATGGCCGCCGCGACCTTGCTCGCGTCGGGCGACAAAGCGAGAGTGCGATAGTCGGCCCGATCACCGACCGAACCAATGACTTTGCCAGCCCGATCGACCCAGGCGAGCCAGACGCCAGCGCCGGGCGCTCCGGGCTGGTACACGAGGATGCCGGTGTCGGATACGGAGAAAAATCCGACGGGTGGCCGTCCGCTCCCTCCTCCCCCTCCCGCAATGTTTTCCGCGATCGGAAACGCGTCGCCCGTCGTCGCCAGCCGCCGGTGGTCGAATGGCTGGGCCATCAATGTGCCGTCTTGCGCGAAGAGAAGGTGGCCGTGCGCGTACTGGACATTGGAGGCCCGCAATTCGGCGATCTTCACGCGTTCGGGAGAATCCAGCGACGCGGCGTAAAGCGGACGACGGCCGTCGCGACCCACGGCGTCATTTCCGCCCCCGTAGAGAAAACGTCTGCCGTCAGGTAAGAACCACGGTCTGACTCCCTCGTTGGGTGCGGTCGAGGCCACAGTGGCCGGTGCGCCGCCATTGGCCGATACCGCCTGTATCTTCGGGCTCTGTCCGACGAACACGGCGAGCACAATCACGCCATTGCGATTCCACGTCCCGCCGCCAATGCCGCTTTCGAGGTCTGACAACGTGGTGGGCGGGCCCCCTGACGTGTCGATCTTTTTCAGTTTTCGGTCAGCGACGAACCCGAGGAAGCGGCTGTCGGGAGACCAGAAGATGTTGAACGCTCCCTCCGTGGCGGCCAGGGGCTGCACCGTCTGCGAGTCGAGCGATCGGATCAGGATGCTCTCTGGACGCCGGCGCGCCTGGCGATCATCGCCAGCCGCCGCCCGTCAGGCGAGATGACGAGGGGAGTCCGCGCAGTCCCCGCGATATCGCCCGTTGCCAACTGCCATCCCTCGGGCAGCGCGATCGAGAGCTGCATCGTTCTCGCGTCTTCGATCGGTTGTCGCGTCGTATAGAGAAACGCCGCAAGCGAAAGCGCGCCGACGAGCGCGACGCTCGTCACGCCCGTCACTGCCCAGGCGAGGCGATCGCGTCGCGATGGAGAAAGAGTCGTGCCAGCGAGCGCCTCCGTCGAACCGGATTGCGTGGACAGTGCGTCCAGGGCAAATCCAAGATCGCTCGCCGACTGGAAGCGCGCCGATGGATGCTTTTCAAGACAGCGATCGACGATGCGGCCAAGCGCGGGCGGAATGTGGCGTTCGGCCAATGGCAGATCGGCCGGATCCTCCTTGAGGATCGCGGTCAGCGTGTCGGCCGTCGTCTCTCCCTCGAAGGCCCGCCGGCCGGCGAGCATCTCGTAGAGGATCGTGCCGAACGCGAAGATGTCGGTGCGATGGTCGGCCGGTTTGCCGCGCACCTGCTCGGGCGACATGTAACCGATGGTGCCTAGGACGACACCCGGCGAGGTGGCAGGGGGCGCGGTCGGCAGAACGCTCGCCGACGCGAGCGCCACGTCTGGCTCTATCAGCTTGGCGAGTCCGAAATCGAGAATCTTGACGCGACCGTCGTGCGTGATGAACACGTTCGCCGGTTTCAGATCGCGATGGACGATTCCTTTCTCGTGTGCCGCGGTCAGCCCGCGCGCGATCTGGACGGCGTAGTCGACCGCTTTGCGAATGGGCAATGGCTGTCCGCCGCGGAAGCGCTCCGCGAGCGTCTCGCCCTCGAGCAGCTCCGACACGATATAGGGCATGGAGCCGTCGGTCAGCGAGACCGTTCCGATGTCGTGCACGGCGAGGATGTTGGGATGATTCAGGGCCGCAGCCGCGCGTGCCTCTTGTTCGAAACGTTGCACGCGCTCTACGTCCGTGGCGAATGTCGATGGCAGGACTTTGACCGCGACCTCGCGGGCGAGGCGCTGATCGCGGGCGCGATAGACCTCGCCCATGCCGCCCACGCCGATTTGGGCCGCAATCTCGTAAGGGCCGAACCGAGTGCCAGCCGTTAGAGCCACGGCAAACAGCTGCAATTATAAGGGGACGCCGTAGCGAGAACAGATAGGTCACCAGTAACGCGGCGGCGATTCTCATCTGCCGACGGCACATCGCCACTCGAAAAGGCGCGACTTGAAACGCCTCGGACACCGCGTCATCGGCGTGGACTCCTCCTCCACGCTGATCGAGGCAGCCCGCAGAGCAGACCCGGGCGGCGACCATCACCGCGCGAATGCCACCAAGCTGCCGCTCGAAAGCGCGAGCTGCGACCTGGTCATCGCGTTCATGACGCTTCAGGACGTCGACGAACTGGCCGCAGCCATCAGCGAGATGGGCCCGGCTGAGGTCGTCGACGGCTTGTCGCGGCTCTTTTTCCAAGGAACCCGGCATGCCGTTGTGTTCACGGGAGTTCTCGTAAGAAGATCGTGCACCGAGAACCGACTTCCGCGGGAGGTGCCGCATGTGCCGACGACGTGGCGTGACCGCCATCGGCGCTGCTCTCTTGCCGACATTGCTTGCGTGCAGCTCTTCACCGACGGCTCCTTCTCCAGCGCCGTCGCAACCTTCCCCGTTTGCCTCTCTTCCCAGAGGCTATTACGCACTCCAGGTCGAATTCGACGAGAGCTGTGCCGGGTTCCCGACGTCGTTGAGACAACGCAATTACGATGTAGTGATCGAGGATCCCGGATGGCACTTCCTGCTCGTGAGAGTGATCGGCGGCGGATTCACTATGTCACCCGTCATCGGTGAACTCTGGGTCCGCGATGAGTCGCGCGGGTTCCGCTGGCCGACGCGCCTCAGGTGGAACGAGGGGGAGGGGGACGCCTATGAAGAAATGCTGGCCGACTCCCGCCACCTGCATATAAGCGGCAGCGGTGAAATGGCGATCGCCGAGTCGAGCATCTCGGGCGCTCTGGTGGGAGCCGCCTCCATCCGCGGAAGCGGTTCCGTAATCCGTTGTTCCGGATCCCACCGGTTCACGTTCACTCGCTCGGGCCGGTAGTTCAACGGCGACTCGACCCTCGTTAACCCGCAGGAGCCGCCGCAACCGAAGCTTGCCGTTCTTCGCGATAAACGCTGCAATGGCTTTCCATTTTTGGCGGAGCCGATAGAAATACACTGGGCGACTGTTCGTTACTTATCGGTGGTCAACCGCTGACGGACAAGAACCCGACGATTGGCACTCGTTGCCTACACGACCTCCGCTAGCCGTACGCACGCCACGCTCACGCGGTGTGCGCGATGATCACTTCACCGGCAAACGGAATACGCCACATCCCCGCGATTTCTTGCCTCCTATTTGGCAGCTCTCCAATTCTAAATTTCCTTTAATCTGCGCCGTTTCACTCCGGGGTATCGTTCCGCAGAACGCATCGCCTTTCATGCCTCTGCCCCGATTGCCAATTGGAGTCCGACATGCAACAGACGGCGCTCCCTCACCTCGGATCCACGCTGCCTAGCGCACGCACACGTGAGAGGCTGATCGAACAATATTGGCGCGTGATCGTTGCGCCCGACGGGCACATCGCCACTTGTGCCGTGTACCAGCGGGTCAACGGGGACCTCCAGTTACGCATCGTGTACAAGCCCGAACAGATCGTTCGCGTCGCAGTTGCCCAGCACCTCGATGCGGCCCGATCGCTCGCCACGCAATGGCTTATTGCCGCCCGACAGAGCGGACGGGTGGACTTGCGCACGTGACTTCTGCCTCGATCGCATCCGAATCGGCGTGCGGGACGATGTCTAGCTGCAGGCGGCGCTCGAGCCAGGTTGCGCGCGCGATTGTACGCCACTCGAACTGATCGCGAGCTCGACACAGTTCCCGGTCCTGCCAGACGGATGTCTGCTTCGCTCCGGATCACCAGCGCGCTCTCGAGCGAAATGCGCTGCTGAACTGCGGCCTATCTCTTGCTCTCACGTCAGGTGTGAACCACGCGCGGACGCCGGAGTCATCGCGGCCGCTGTCTCGCGACGAGCAAATCCCACGCACCGTCCAGGAGCATGCTGATGTCTGCGTCGACGGTCTCTGTCGCGCGCTGGCTGAGGGCCTGTCTATCTTCCTTCCCCCGCAAGCGCGCTCAGTGCTTGTCGATCGATTGCGTCGAGTGATCCTGCAGGTGATGGGCGAGGCGTTGGCAGCGAATGGTTCGACCAGCCCGGATCCCCACATTGACTGGCTGCACCGCCAACGCTGGCCGGTGACCAAGGCGACCTACGTGTTGGCGATGCACGGCGGTGACGCTGTCTTTGCGCTTGATCCCGACGTGCTGGCGGCTATTCCCGAGCACGTGCCGGGGCCGCTGCCGCGTTCGCGAAAGGAATGGGTCGCGCAGCTCCACAAGGATTTGGTGCTCGTGACACCGACAAGTGGCGCACACGATGGCACGACTGGCAGAGGACGTGTGTGAGAGGCCGCGACAACTGGGCTGATCACCGCCGCGGGCGACAGCCCTGCACCGCTGATCGCATCGACGCGTTTAGATGGCTGTCGGAAATCTCAAAAGGCTCGTGGCGTCCGGCCAGAACATTGTCTGACACGAACACGGCGAACGCCATCCACGTAATGCCGATGCGTCCAGATTGCCACGATTCGTCGGTCACGAAACTGGCAATGTAGGTTGAAAGCCAAGCTATCTCATTAGCAGGTGGGCGTTCGCGGAAGAATGCGATGACCAAGGCTGCCGGCCAGCGTCCACGGAAGCCAACTCTTCACAATCGAAAATGCGAATCGTGTGAAGATTCGCAACATTGGCAGACGGAGCCTTCCCCTTCGACCGATACTTCTGATGCGGGCACGTTCTCCGCGCGGCCACATGCCGCAATGATCGCGGCTGCCAGTTCCCGATGCACGCGCGCTAGCAGCAAGGCATCACGCTGCATCGAGTCGATGATCTGCGCAGCGCGCCGGAACGGGCCGGTGGATCGCGCTGCCATACGCCTTCGACCTTCAGACGAGCTTCTCACGGACCGGCAGGAGTCCCTCGACCTGCGGACGATACGGGTGCCGGCGTATTCGCTCTGTCCTTGACCCCAGAGCCGTTCTTTGCACGGGCTACGCGTCGCGCGCCACGGCGACTACCCTGTGACGTTCCGTGCGTCTGGAGTCGCTCAAAAAAGGCAGGGCGCCATCCTCACGATGGCGCCCTGCCTCTGAATCGACCCGTCCCGCTCTGCGTCGGCTACTTGATGCCGATCCGGAACGGGATCGATCCCGTCGTCAACACGATTCGGAAGTCATAAGTAGTTCCCGAGGCCAGATTTGATGTCGCCATGTTGAAAATCCACTCCTGGCCCGTCCAGCGGAACGCGACGTCCGGGACATCATTTACCACGTCTTCCAGCGCGCTGGTCACCGTGCCGCGCACGGCACTCAGCATCTGGATCGTCCCGGTGCTGTTCCCGAAGACTACGCTCTTATCAGAGATCGGTCGTCCTGCAGCGTCGCAGACGCGGAACTTGACCGGGATCGTGCTGCCACCCTTGCGGTTGTAGACGCTCGACCCGTCACTGTTGATCGGCGGCAGGACCACGTTGCCCACGCCGCTAGCGGCGCTGCAGGTGCCAAAGCCGATGTTGAGAGTGCCGTTAACGAATGAGAAGGTGTAATTCGCAGCGGTGAGTCCCCCAGTGGATGGGACAATGACATACGTCCCCGGGTTGACGGCCGGCGAAGGCGTCGTCGAGAACGCGGGCGTGCCCTGTGTCGCGACTCCAGCGGTCTCGTTGTTGACGAACCCTTCGAAGCTCACGGTGAAAGCGGTGAACGCTGTGCCGTCGTACGTCTTGCTCTTGTTGTCTGCCTTCACCTTCAACGTCGCGCGCTCAATCGTGATGGCCACGTCGCCACTGTCGTTGTTGTAGTTGCCGGTCGCGTCGGTGAAGATCCAGTGCGCCGTGCCGCCGGGCACGTCGGTGAACTTCGCACCGAGATCCAGCCCGCTCAGAGACTCGCTGAGCACACCCTTCACATAGCCAGACGCGCCGTGTGGCTGACCGTCGTAGACGCCACCGTAAGCGACAACCGTGACAACCGCGTTCGCCTTAGAGATGACGAATGTCTTGCTGTCGTCGTCGCCCGTGTGATTGGCGTCGCCGCCGAACGAGGCGCTGGCGGTCGCGGTGCCGGCGTTGGTGTTGTTGCTGTAGTTGACGGTCAGCACCTGGTCGAGCCCGCCTGCGCC
>Ga0075420_100006567_pt1 | contig 10261 bp, 17 predicted proteins | sample SoiMetdeltSBSDD4_FD_75296 | JGI IMG/M metagenome (GOLD analysis project Ga0075420, IMG submission 75296) | Bulk soil microbial communities from a Populus tree surrounding site in Tennessee, USA - Soil MetaG P. deltoides SBSDD4 | ecosystem: Environmental > Terrestrial > Soil > Tree plantation...
GACTGCGTCAGCCGCGCACCGATGGCCGGCACGTCAGAGAGCCTCATGTCCTTCGCCACGGGCTCTGGGTTTTTCGCATACCCGGAGATAACCCGTGGCGAAGTCGACTACGACTACATCCCACCCTGCCCGCGGCAGGCTCGGACTACTGATCCGCGACGGCGGTACCGCCGAGCAGATCGAGCGAGCTAGGCGCGACCTCCGCAACGCGGTCGCCGAAGACCGTGTCCGGCGCATCGTTGACGAGCTTGGGCCGTTCGAGCCTGGCCAGGCCGAGCGGCTGGCCGCCCTGCTGGTCCCGCCCGCGGGGGGCGGTGCGGCGGCGTGAGCCAGACAGACCAAAGCCGCCCCCGAGAGGGCGGCCCCAGCAACACCGACACCCCGAGGGTACCGCAGAGTCTCGAGAGTCTCGCCGCTGCCCTGGTGGCGCTACAGGCGCGCCTGCCCCGCATCGAGAAGAGCGAGCGGGCGGTCGTCGAGTCGCAGCGCGGGAAGTACACCTACTCCTACGCCAACCTGGCCCAGGTGACCCGGGCGCTGTACCCGGGGATGACCGAGGTCGGGCTGGCGTTCACGGCGTACCCGACGCTGCGCGAGGACGGGCATTTCGTCCTGCGGTACGCCCTGGTCCACCCGGCCAGCGGCGAAGAGCGCGGCGGAGACTTCCCGCTGCCGGCGAACGCCGCGCCGCAGTTGACCGGCAGCATCATCAGCTACGCACGCCGCTACAGCTTGATGTCCGCGGTCGGCGCCGTGTCCGAGGACGACGACGACGATGCCGTGGCGACGCGCCCCGCGGTCGAGAGTGAGCCACGCAAGCGACCGGCGCGCCGCACTGGTCAGTCGGACGAACCGCGGCTGATCACCGACCAGCAGGGCAAGCTGCTGCACAAGCTGCTCACCGACGCCGGCATGCCCAAGCGCGAGGACTACCTCCCCTACCTCTCGTCAAAGCTCAGCCGCCCGGTCACCACCACCAAGTCGCTCACGGTCGACGAGGCCGGCATCGCGATCGACCTGCTCCAGCAGGCGCTCGCGGAGCCGCACGAGGAGACGCCGGGCGGTGTCGCATGACCGAGACCCGGCGCGGCTGGATCGAGTACGAGCGGCGCGACTGCCCGCTCTGCGCCGACAAGCACGAGAGCTGCCGGTTCGCGGCCGGGAGCCTCTTCTGCGTCACCGAGGGCTGCGGCAACCCGCACCACAGGAACGTGCCGCAGGGGCCGGACTGCCGAGGTGACCGGTGAACGCAGAACCAAGCAGGAACCCCCGCGGTCCGGAGGAGCACAAGGCGGCCGTCCGGGAACTCGGGCTGCGCAACGTGCGCGAGCTGCTGGCCCTGGCGCCGGATAACGACCCGTTCTATAAGGGCACCGCGGCGCACCTCCGCGCCGCGGAGTGGTTCGCCGACCTGTGGCAGCGCTTCGGGTACACCCGCGGCATCCATCTCCGGCGTGCCCACTATCAGGTGCTTTCCACCGGATCACTGACCTCTCATGGCTTGCCATACGAGAACACGGAGACCTGTTGGACGGGCCTCTGCAACGCGGCCGCGTCCGCGCGGATCCTCGGACTGGTCGACGCCGAGGCGTTCGTCGACCGCCGCAACCCGGATCCGGTCATCAACCGCCAGCCTCGCAGCGAGCCGGTCGAGCCGTCCTGGTCGTGGGGGTGGGAACGGTGGCGGCCCGACTGGTCGCTGCCGACGATCGGCACGCTGTGGATGCCCACCATCGACCGGTGGAAGCTGCAAGCCTTCGACCCATGGAGCGTGCAGTGGGATGACCGACCGACGGTGCCGACACGGCCCGACGGCCTGGTTGCCGGGTACGACTACGACGACGACGACCAGCCGGTGCTGCTGGAGGTGTGGGTCGAGAAGTCCACGATGGAGGACATCCTCGGCCCTCTGTGCCGAGGGCTGAACGTCAATCTGGTGACCGGAGTCGGCAACCAGTCGATTACGGCTGCAGTCAGCCTGCTGCGCCGGGCGGAGCGCCACGACAAGCCCGCACACGTGCTCTACGTCAGCGACTTCGACCCGGCCGGCGAGCACATGCCGACGGCGGTCGCCCGGCAGGCGCAGTTCTGGCGCGACCAGCTCAAGGTGGAAGTCCCGATCACGCTGGACCCGCTGGTACTCACCCGCGATCAGGTCGCCGAGTACCGGTTGCCGCGCGTCCCGATCAAAGAGACCGACAAGCGTGCGGCGGGCTTCGAGGCCCGCAACGGCACGGGGGCGGTCGAGCTGGACGCACTGGAGGCGTTGCATCCGGGTGTCCTCGCTCGCCTAGTGCGCCGGGCCGCAGAGCCGTACACAGACCGGTCCCTGCGATCGGCGCTCCATCGGGCCGAACGGGCCGCGCGGGATGCGGTCGACACACAGTGGGAGGACGGCACCGCGGCCGTATGCACCAACCTCGACGATCTGGCGGCCGAGGTCGACACGATCCGCGAGCGGTACCAGGACGAACTCGACCTACTCGCCTCCGAGTTGGTCGACGTCCAGGAACCGTTCCGGGAACGTCTCGACGGGCTGGGCGCCGAACTCCGGGAGGCGCAAGCGCCCATCCGGGAACGCGTCGAGGCCCTGGCGGCGGAGTTGCTGGCGGACCTCGCGCCCTACCAGGACCGTCTCGACGGGTTGGCCGAACGCGCTCGTCGACTCGTCGACGACTTCGACCCCGAGCTGCCGGAGCGACCGGAACCGGCGGAGCCGGACGTCGACCGGGAGGCGCTGCTCTACGACTCCGGTAGAGGCTGGCGCGATCAGCTGGCTGCCTACCGTCGGGCCAAGACTCACGCTCCACCGGATGGTGCGCCATGAGCCGGTACTGCCCGCGCTGCTCGTGGCCGCTCCGGCTCGACGTCAGTCCGGACGAGGACCTCGACGGCGCGGTGACCGAGGTCGTCGAGTGCACCGCGGCCGGGTGCGGCTACTACGAGCCGGTGGCGCCGTGCGAGCTGCCGCCGGAAGAGTGGGCGAAGCGGGTCAGCGCGGTCAAGGCGTTGCGCGGAGTCGACGACCTCGACGCCCGCGCCGCGGTGCTGGGGATCCACGGCTACCGGGCGGGAGGTGCCGGATGAGTCGCCAGTGGACGGACCGCGAGGTGTCCTATCTCGCCGCGCTTTCCTGGGATGCCGGCCGGTACTACGAACGGCACCGGATCGCCGAGGGTCACGCCGAACTCGAAGCGGCCTGGCGCCCGGTCGGCCGGCGCTCGTACGAGGACCGGGTCGCCGAGCGGACGCGGCTCTTCGAGCGGCTGGCCGAGCAGAACTACCGGCGGTTGGGCTACCCGGACGGGTACGAGTACCGCGGTACCGGTCACCGCTCGAAGCGATTCGGGGTGGCCGCGTGACGACACTCGCAGAGCCGATCGTGGCGCACCGCATGGACTACTGGACCTGGGTCGAGCATCACGCCGAGGAACCGGACCGGACCAGGCTGCTCGGTCTACGCAACCACTGGCGGCACGTGAACGAGACCTACTTCGCCGGGGTGATGGTCGAGCCGTACATCACGCTGACCGAACCGTCGAAGCCGAGCGTGTACGGCCAGTGCTGCCCGGTCTCCTCTTGGGGCTCCCGGCTGGAGATACGGATTCGGCCGTCCCTGTTGTCGGGGACGCATCCGCGGGTGTCCGGCGACCTGCAGGGACGCTGGCTGTTCGTGCTCGACGTGCTGATGCACGAGGCGGTCCACCAGTACCACCGCGAGGTAACCGGGACGACCGAACCGAGCTACCACGGCCATGGGCCGATGTTCGCCATGGTGGCGAACCGAATCGGTGACGCGCTCGGGCTAGCGCCCGTTGTCCCCCGTAACCGTGGCGGGTCCAACCTGCCCTTGGCTGCACAGTGGCCGCACTGTGTCACGCCGCTGGACTACTACCGGGGTGCCTACCGTCCACGTGTCCCTGATACCGGGGACACGTCCATGGTGGACTGTCCACACTGCTCCGGCACAGGACGCGTACCGGGCGGTGTCGCATGACCGACGACCGATGCGAGCACGGCGAGCCGGCGGCCGACTGCCTCAAGTGCGCCGACGCCCGGTACCTCGCCGAGCTGGACGAGGAACGCACCGAGCGGGTACCCCGGACCTGGCGTCCGGTGGACCTGGACGACGTCCTGTCCGGCCGGTACGTGACACCCCGTCCCACGGTGGGACGACGTGACGACGGCGCCGGTCTGTTCTACCCGGGCCGGGTGCACTCCATCGCCAGCGAGTCCGAGGCCGGCAAGACGTGGTTCGCGCTGATCGCCGTCCGCGACGAGCTCGCCGCCGGCAAGGCCGCTCTGTACCTCGACTTCGAGGACGACGAGGGCGGCGTGGTGGGCCGGCTGATGGCGCTCGGCGCGCTGGTCGAGCACATCCGCGACCGGTTCGCCTACATCCGGCCCGAGGACCCGCTGACCGTCCCCGGTAACCGGGACGACCTCGCGGAGGCGCTGGGCGACCTCCGGCCGACGCTCGTCGTCCAGGACGGCGTCACCGAGGCCATGACGTTGCACGGGTTGGAGTTGAAGGACAACTCCGACGTGGCCCGGTTCGGCCGGCTGCTGCCGCGCTGGATCGCCGGGCAGGGGCCAGCGTCGGTGGCGCTGGACCACGTGACGAAAAGCGCCGAGGGACGCGGTCGGTACGCCCTCGGCGGCGTGCACAAGCTCAACGGCATCAACGGCGCGGCGTACGTACTGGAGAACCGCGTGCCGTTCGGTGTCGGCCGTACCGGCAAGTCGACGGTGTACGTGGCGAAGGACCGGCCCGGCCAGCTCCGGCGCAACGCGCTAGCGGCCGGGGAGGGCCTGTTCTGGCTCACCACGATGGAGATCGTCAGCCATGACGAGTCCTTTGTGGAGACCAGCCTTTCCGTCCCGGTTACCGGGGACGCCAGGCCGAGACCGACGGCGCTGATGAAGAAGATCACCGAAGCACTGGAGCGGGCGGGTGAGCCATTGAATAAGCAGGGCATCGAGGACCGGGTGACCGGCAAGTCGACCTATATCCGGCAGGCGCTGGCCGCCCTTCTCGATGAAGGGTTTGTCAGTGTGGCGACGGGACCGCGAGGTGCGCGGCTACACACGCTCGTAAGGCGCTTCGACGAGGGGGTTCGGTCGTGAACGTCGTCCCGGTCCCAGCTCGTCCCAGCTCGTCCCGGACGAGGTTCCAGTCAGGTCGTCCCCCTTATAGGGGGGACGACCACTGGACGGCCACCTCCGGCGAGGTCAGGTCGTCCCACCGGAGAACGGCATGACCCGCCGCCCGAACCGCCTCGGCCCCCGGCCGGTCACCTCGACCGGGAGCCGGTGCGTGGTGGCTGGCTGCGCCGAGGCGGTCGAGGCCGGCACCTTGATCTGCCGCCGGCATAGCGAGGCGCTACGACGTCCGGCACCGGCGTGCGATGGCCTGTGCGTGCTCCCGGCCGACGTCGGCGTACCGGCGGCCGGGGTTGCCTACCCGCACCCCGGGTGTCCGCTGCACGCTCCCGGCGACCGCTGTGAATGCGGCCAGCCGGACCGGTGCCTCTCGCCGACGCACGGTCAGATCACCATGGCCGAGGCGCAGCACATACGCCACCGTCAGCGGCGGTCCGCGTGGACGGACAGTGAGTCGTGACGGCCCGGGGTTCGCGCGGACGTGGACGCGGCCGAGGTGCGAACCGCGAACAGCCCTACGTCGAGCCGGGCCCGCCGAAACGCCGCTGCGTCGTACACAGTTGCGTCCGCCCGCGGCTCGCCGGCGACGTTCGGTGCCTTCATCACTGGAGGCTGGAGGAGCGGCGATGAACGACTTGGACGCGGCGACGGCCGCGCAGTTGGCAGCGCTCGACCTGCTCGTCGAGCGGCTCGACTGGGACGGCGATCCGGCCACCGCGGAGCGGGACGCACCGGAAGACCCGCTCGCGGTCATCGCCGGCCTGGTCTCCGTGTGCTGGCATCTAGGCATGTCGCTCTACGACAGCGACGTGGCCGCGTACCGAGCGATGCTGCTCGACATGTCGATGTGGGCCCGGCTACGCGGCGCGGAAATGGAGGACCAGTGAACATCGAACCGATACTGCGGGCCGCGGGTGGGCTCGGCTACGACGAGGGCAGGGTGATGGACATGCCCGTAGAGGAACTGCTCGCGGTCCTCGCCGAGTACCTGGAGCTGACCGAGATCGGGCGAACCTGGTCGGCGGTCGCCCGCATCCTCGGCGAAGGTGGCGAGCGATGAAGGCCGGGGGCTATCCGCACCGACCGAAACACCCGTGTGCCGACTGCGCGCAGCCCTGCTACGGCTTCCGGTGCCGCTCGTGCCACCGCGCCACCATGCCGTTGCCGCGGGGTCGACCCGGGTACGGCTGGCCCGAACGACGACGCCGCAAGCGCGCCGTCGAGCAGTGGATCGCGGAGTTCGGCTGGGTGTGCCCGGGCTGGAAGTGCCCGGCGCACGCCGCGGTCGACCTCACCGCGGACCACGTGGCCGCGGTCGGCGCGGGCGGAGACGAGGACGGCGACCTCAGCGTTTTGTGCCGGCAATGCAATAGCGCAAAAAGGGACGGCGGACGGCGTCGTCGGACCCTGCCGAAACCGTCCGCCGCGCCCGCTGTGCGCGCCGCAGCCGAGCGAACGGCCCGACCCCGGCAGCCCGAGACCGAACCAACCCCAGCGGTACCCAGGGAGGCACCCATGACCGCAGCGAAGAAACGTAAGACCGACGTCGCACCGCCGCGCGACGTACCACCACCACCGGCACCGGAAGGCGTCAGCCCGGACGGCCGGGAGTTCTGGGCCGCGACGACCGAGGCGTACGAGATGGCCGAGCACGAACTGCTGCTGTTGGAGCAGATCGTGCGCACCAAGGACCGCATCGCCGAGCTAGACGCGCTCGTCGAGCGCGAGGGTCTCATGTTGCAGATCAGCCCGGTCAACATCCGGCTGCACCCGGCGGTCGCCGAGGCGCGCAACCAGCGGCTGGCCCTGGCCCGACAGCTCGCGACGCTGCGGCTGCCCGAAGGCGAGCAGGACGAGGACGCGCCGGTGAAACGGCCTCAGCGGCGAGGTGCGGCCAGGGCGCCGTACCAGGTCCGGGTGATCCAGGGCGGGCGGTCATGAGACGCCGACGTACCGGGCCGACGCTGCCCGAGCTGCCCGACATGTTGGCCCGGTTCGTGGTCGCCGATTGGTGGCGCCCGGACGAGGACCGCGCACCGGCACCGCACGAGCCGTACGCCACGGCCGAGGACCGGTACGTGTTCCACGCGGTACAGGCTCACCACCGGTGGGCCGCCGCGCGCGAACGGTGGGCGCTGCGGCACGGCGGACTCGACGCGATGAACCGGCTCTACGCCGACCCGGCGCATCTGACCGGCCGGATCGACCCGAGGCGGGTGCACTCGTGAGGCGCCGCAACCGGAACCGGCCGCCGGTAGTGCCGGAGTGGGTGCTCCAGTGTGACGAGGGTTGGAAGGAATGGTGCGCCGAGCACGGCGTGATGGTGCTCGATGTCCTGCGAGCCCGGATCGAGCGCAAGCGGCAGGCGTTCATGGCCGTCGATGAAGAGTCCACAGTGGACGACCACGGAGCGTGACCGTGAGCCAAGATCGAAAAGGCCGAATCGTGGTCCGATTCAGGGTCGGCCGACAAACCGGACACGCAAGATCAATTGAGGTCCGAGAGAAGGCGAAGCGCGAGGGTGACCTGGGTCGCGGCGCCCTGCCCTGATGCCGTTGGCCCTCCCCCCATCCACCCCTGTCAATCCCTGCTCTACGCCACACATGCGGGAGGCGGATCACGATGACAGAGCGTGACGATCACACTTGGCGTGTTGTCCTGACATCCAGACATCAGCACATGGGACACTGGGAGCGTGGCGCCGGGCGGCCTCCTGGTGCAGCTTTCATTCGGACATGGGCGCGTCGACCAACCTGAGGCCCAAAACCCTCGCCCGGCGCGGGCCTCGTCGCCGTCCGGCGCCACACCGGGCGAGGAGGTAGCCGATGACGGCGCTGGTCGAGCGGATCGAAGTCCGCCCCGTCGAAGTCCGCCGCGGCGTGCTGACCGCGATCGCCGCCGTGTTCTGGCTTGTCGGCTGGCTGACCGTGAACGTCGTCCTTGTCACCGCCGCCGCCGTGCGCTGGTCGGTTGCGGCGGTCCGGCTGGGCTGGCGTGACGGCCAGGAGCAGTGGGCGGCGCGGGCGAAGCGGAGGGCGGCAGCATGACCAGCACCTTTCGGCGAGGCCGCCATGGCCGGTGATGTCCGTCTCGGTTCCCATGCCGTACAGCTAGTCGAGGCCGCGGAGTCCTTCCTTGGCGCGGTGCGGGACGCCACTCACGCATTCGAGGCGGTGATGGCCCTACGTGACGCGGTCCTCGACGCCGACGAGTTGGCTCTCCGCCCTACGTCGCCGGTCTCGGACGACAGGCGGGCCACCGAGGCCGCGCGCGCGGCGTGGGACGCCCTGGAGACGTGCTATGTCGCCTGGACCAAGGATAGGAGCTTTCGGTCCCGGGACGCGGCGATACCCACGGGCCGCGATCGGCGCCTGGAGTGGAAGTACTGGCGGGCACGGGCGAACGAGGGCAGCCCATGAAGGTGGCTCCAGCGCTCGGCCCGCGGGAGTTCGTGGGTATTGGCATGGTGTTCGGTTCGTGGGGGGAGTCGTCGCTCGGCGGCGTACCGCGCACGACGATGTTCCACGTCGATAGTCTGCGCGACTGGTTCCAGTCCGCCGATGTGGACTCGGTGCCGCTGCGCTACCGGCATCAGCCCGGGGACGTGGGCCGGATTACCGATTGGTGGCTTGATGGCCCGCGTCTGTGGGTCCGCGGTCATGTCGCCGAGGACCGCGACGACCTGCTCGCCGATGTGCGGGCCGGGCGACTTGGGCTCTCCCCCGGATCCATCACTCCCCATGTGGCCGGCACCGGTCCGGTGGCGCTGTCGCGCGTCACCCCCGTTGAGTTCTCGCTGACCGATGATCCGGCCCACGTCGAGTGCCGGATCACCGGTTGTGGTGCCGCGCCAGGGTCAGGACCGGCGGTAACGGTCGGCCCGGCCGGATCCAACGGGCGACGAGAGGCAGGCAACGGCATGACGATGACCACCGCACAGCAGCGCGAGGATGCGGAATGCCGGGCGAAGTACGCGCACCTCTACGGGGCGCCGGTCATCCGCGAGTTCGCGTTCACGCCGACGACGAGCAGGCCCCGGCCGGCGCCGAGTCGGGTAGCCGTACGGGCGGCCGAGGAGCGGCGGCGGCACGGCCAGCCAGCCTGGGCAAGCTACGGCGCCGGCTCGCTGACATGGAGCGGCCTACTGCTCAGGTACGACGTGCCGGCCCTGGCGCGCGACACGGACGGCTCGCTGTGCTGGCACGTCCTGCGACGGTCGTCGATGGATCCGCTCTTCGAGGGCACCGGGCCCGGTCACCCGCTGCCCGTTCTTTTGAACCACGGACTCCTTGACGACGACACCCGGTCGCCGGTGCTGGCTGCGGCGCTGGGCCGGGCGCGCGAGGTGGCGGATGACCCGGGCGGCCTGCGGGCCTCGGGGCTGCTGTTGGACACGGCGCTCGCCCACGAAGTGATTTCGGCGGTGAGGTCCTGGCCGACACCGGGGCTGAGTTTCAGGATGTTGATCGAGGAATCCAAGCTCTTGACGGACCGGCGACCGGCGCCGGACGGTCGGACGGCGCTGAGGGTCTACGAGGTTCTCCGCGGTCATTTGGTCGAGGCGTCCTTTACCTCTGACCCGGCCGATCCCGAGGCGCGGCTCGACGAGCTGGGCGGGCGGCCGTTGGCCCGCCGAGCCGCCCCGCAGATGAGCATGCGGCAGGCGATGGAGGTAGCCGCGGAGGCATCCGGCCGGCCCGGTGAGGCCCAGCTACGGTCCGAGTTGCGCGGGGTCGAGCGGGAGCTGGACGAGCGCGCCCGGGTGTCCCGGGCGCGGGCCTTCCGGCACCGGGGCAAGCCGGCGGCGCCGGAGCGGTACGCCCGTGGGCTGTCCGACTCGCAGGCCCGCGCGAGGCTCGTCGAGATTCGCCGGGAACTCAGCACGTACGCGCTACTGGCCGGGAGGTAGCCGATGCCCCGCCCGGTACGCCTCGACGTTGAGACCCGCAGCGACCGCCAGGGCCTGCTCGACGCTGCGAAGGGCTTCGACAAGCTCGACGACAAGGTCGGCAAGCTCGGCGACGAGTTGAAGGACACCGCGTCCGACGCCGCGGTGCTCGACAAGAGACTCGAGGCCACCGGCCGCAAGGTCAAGGAA
>Ga0075420_100006569_pt1 | contig 10259 bp, 8 predicted proteins | sample SoiMetdeltSBSDD4_FD_75296 | JGI IMG/M metagenome (GOLD analysis project Ga0075420, IMG submission 75296) | Bulk soil microbial communities from a Populus tree surrounding site in Tennessee, USA - Soil MetaG P. deltoides SBSDD4 | ecosystem: Environmental > Terrestrial > Soil > Tree plantation...
CCAGGCGCGGGCCTTGAAATGCTGCATCACCTTTCCGTCCGCCGTTTGCGCTCTGGCGCCGGGCTTCGGGGTCAGCGTCGCGAGGATCGTGTCGGTTCCCTCGATTGGTTCGCGCCTGACCATTCGGATGTCGTAGACGCGGAAGATGTCTTCGACCGCGTCGGAGTATTCGGCACGCGCCTTCTCCAGTTTTCGCGCTTCCTTTTGGCGTTCTGACGCGACCGCCTGCTTCCGTGCGTACTCCTCGGCCGTCTTCCGGCGCTCGGCGTCCTGCTTTGCCAGCCTGTCGGCTGATATCGCCTGACCGTCTTCTTCGATCAGCCGGCGGTAGCGATCTTCACCCGGCAGACCCGGATATACCTCGTAGACCTTCACCGACTCGTTGGTGACTCGCCCGTCCGCATTCACTCTCTGTTCGAGGCGCCGTTCGGTGAACACGTACCCACTCTGGCGCTCATCGTCAGTCGCAAGCCGCTTCTTCACTTCGGTCGCGAACGCGTCGAAGTCCGGCAGCGGACGTTCCTGCGCGATCGGTGCAGCGACGAGGATTGCTGCCAGGATGAGAGCTCGCATAAAACAATGGTATCGCGCAGGCTGAAGCCTGCGCTCTACGTTGAGAACGGGCCGCTGGGCTAGCGAATGAAACGTAGCGCGCAGGCGTAGGGCGGGCCTTTACAGCCCGCCTGGCGCGGCGTGAAGCCGCGCCCTACACTCCGCGACGTTTAGAACTCAATGTGCGTCTGCGCGAGCAGCCGTCGCGAGAGCAGTTGCGAGTTGGCTGTCTGATATTCCTGCTCGACTGTGATCACCACGCCCAATCGTCCGCGTCCCACCTGACTCCAGTGCGCGCCGCCAACGATATAGCGGCGCCTCTGATCACCGGCGTTGGATGCGTCCGGACGGAAGATATCCAGACCGCCGACGCCGGCCCACCCTGTGGGACCCTGCCGCCCCTCGCCGAAAAACGACATGCCGCGACGCTGGACGTCCCGAGCGATGAACGGGTTGTCGGTGGCGGATAGGTACTGTGCCGTCGCGGCAACGTGGATGGTCTCGTAACTGCCCATCACGATCGCCACGTTGCGTGGTCGGTCCCTCGCGTACCAGCCGTATTGGTAAAAGCCGGAGATGGTGACGTTGCCGAGCTCGCTGTCTTCGCCGAACGGACGGAACGTCGCCCGGCCATCCACGCTCTTGTATTTGTCGACTTCGGCGCGGCCGTAGCCCTCGCCGTTGTACACGCCCAGGTGGAACTCCGTGCGGGCGCCCGTCGCCCTGATGCTCGCGCCGAGGTCCGTTGCTCCAGGAATCAACTCCAGGCGCTCCGCGAACATCGGTCCGAGCACACGGTAGCGGTTGACCGACTCCTCGAAGGTGAGCCAGGGTGTCTCGTGCAAACCGAACATGATTGCCACGCCGTCAGTCGCCTGAACGTCGAGCGAGGCGTATTCCAGCCGCAATGCGAGGTTCCTGTCGAGACTGGCGTCGGTGGTCGGCCGCACGTCTGGCGTGAACCGGACTCGCACGCGGTCCGAGAGTCGCGCTTGGACGTGGAAGTACCCGCGCGTGATGTCGAACGCGTTGTACCCGTTCGATTCGTGAAGTTCGGCGGAGTAGCCCAGGAAGGAGACGACACCGAAGGTCACGACCGGGAAGTTGGTAGGCGCTGGTTCGGCCGGCGCGTTCTCAACTGTCTGGGCCAGCGCCGGACCAGACAGGCTCAAGACAACGATCGATATGAGACAGAATCGAGTCATTCGTTTTACCGTCAATGCCCAACTCCCAAAATCCAACTCCCAATCGCGTGGTTTGGAAGTTGGGAATTGGGATTTGGGAATTTAGAAAATGGCCGGCGCGCCGGCACGAAAATCACCGTTCAGAATCGGCACCGAGTTCACGCCGAGCCATTGGTCGAGCAACCTCGCGTACACAGCACGAAAGTCGGTCTCGTGGCGTACGTCACCGGAGTTGTTCTCCAGCGTCGGGTTGCCAGGAGCGAGCGACGCCGCTGTCCCGTACAGTCCGCCGCGCACCATCCCGCCGAGCGCCATCATCACGCCGGCCGCGCCGTGATCCGTACCGCTGCTGCCGTTTTCAGAGATGCGCCGGCCGAACTCGGAGAAGACGATCACGGTGGTGTCGTTGGCCAGCCCCTGGTTGCGCACATCGCTGTAGAAGGCCCACAGTCCGTCGCCCAGGCTGCCCATGAGATTCCCGTAGGCGCCGCCTGCCGCGCCCTGCTGTGCATGCGTGTCGAAGCCACCCGTCTCCACCCAGTACACCCGTGAGCCGATGCCGCGGACGATCGCACCGGCCACGGTGCGAAGCGCAAGGCCGAAGCCATTGTTCGGATAGGTGACCGTCGGCGTGTACGATCTCGCCTGCGCGACACGGTCGAGCGTCTCGATGGCTCCGCGGCTCGTGGCGTTCACGAACGCGAGATGTGGCCGGCCAGTCGCCGGACTAGACGCCATCGCCTGCGCGGCGGCGCGCTCCTGCGTCGCGGCCGCACCGCGATTCGGGCTCGCATAGTTGTAGGAGGTCGCGTTCGGAATTGCCGGCACACCGCTCTGCCCGGAGAGAAGCGCCCGCGGCGTTTCTCCCGTGGTGTTCCACGCGGCCAAAGCATCGAGCGGACGCGGCAGCGTGTCGAGATAACGTCCGAGCCAACCCGAACCGGTCGAAGACTGCGGGTTGGCGGTGCCCCAGATGTCCGTGGCCTCGAAGTGGGACCGGCTCGAGTTCGGATACCCGGTTCGCTGCACGAGCGCCAGACGCCCTTCGTTGAATACGTTCAATAGTCCGCCAAGCCGCGGATGCAGCCCGAGCGCGTTTCCGGCCGCGTCGCTACCAACCTGCAGCACCTGTCCCGCAGGAATCGCAATGCTCGGCCGCCGACTGTAGTACGCGCCGTCCTGATACGAGATCAGCGTGTTGAGTGCGTCGTTGCCGCCGCCAAGGTAGATGACGACGAGGCGACGCGACGGTACGCCTTGCGCCTGCGCGATAGCGCTCAAGAAGGACGGTGCCGCGAGGCCGAGTGTGACCGTCGCAACGCCGTCACGGATGAAAAGTCGTCGGGATACGCGCATGGTCGCTGCCTTCTACACGAGTTGATATTCAGAGGAGCCGACGAGGAGGCGTGCGAGGCCGGCGGCTCTCGTGTTGAGCTGCTCGCCACTGCCGGTCCACGTCCCGGCGGCGACCAGATACGCCATCAAGGCTTGCTGCGGGGCCGCGTCTAATGGCGCCGGCGTCACGCGATCGAGCATGGCCGCAAGCAACGCCTGCGGCGTCTGGCCATCTGACTCGAGCGCGGCCGCAAGGTGCTGTTTCTGGCTGGCGGCCAGCGTGGCCGCAAAATTCGTCCGCGCCAGCATCGTCCCGGTCGAGAACCAGTCGGCGCCGAGCGGCCATCCGCCGACATTCGGCGGCTCGAAGAGCTGCTGCCCCATGCTGGCGAGCGGCGACTTGACGGTGTCGAGTGAGAAGCCCTGCCAGCCCACCTCCCGGATCGCCCGAACGACGAATTCTGCCGGCCATGAGTAGCGCGCGTGGCGCATCGACGGATTGTTGAACCACTGCGACGTGAGGATGTGCCGCACGACGGGCCTGATCTCGGTCCGGTTCTGCAGGTAAACGTTGGCCGTGCTTTCGACGAAACTCGGGTCCGGCTGCTGAATCTCGCTCACAAAAAAATTCCAGAACTTGCGGGCGAGCCGGCGGGCTGTCTCGGGGTGGATCGCCAGCGCGGTGATCAGGTCCACGCCGTCCTGCATGCCTTCGGATTCGCTGCGTGCAGGGATAGTTCGGGTTCCGTTCGTGTAGATCGGAAACGTAAACGTCTTCGCGCTGGCTTCGTGTTCGTCTGCGTTGTAGGCGAATTCCTGGTAGGCGTTCACATCCCCGTACTCGTCCTGGCGGTAATCAGCGGACTTCCGGAGATTCCAACCGGTGAACACACGCGCCGCGGCGTAGACGTCGGCCTCGGTGTGATTGCCGACGCCGACCGTGAACAGCTCCATGACCTCGCGGCCAAAGTTCTCCTGCGGTTTCCCTTTGGTGTTGCTCTTGCCGTCGAGCCACACGACCATCGCGGGATCCTGCGCCACCTGCAGCAGGAGATCGCGAAAGTTGCCAAGCGCGTATTTGCGGAAGATCTCGATCTGTCCCTGTGGCCCGCGCAGCGTACCGGGCTTGTGCGCCAGCATCTTTGCCGCCTGCACGGTGCCAGAGTCGGCTACCAGCTTGCTGTAGGCAGTGGCGAAGTGGTTGTGCCAGAACAGCGCCATCTTCTCTTGCAGCGGCCGCCGCGTATGGATCATGCGGAACATCCAGCGCTGTCGTGCGTCGTCGATATCTATGTCAGGCGCGAAGAGATCTTTCGAGACTATCTGCGCGTGATCAGGACGTCCGATGCGCGCGTCGACGTCGTCCGGCCGGCCTTCGTAGTCGACGAGGTACGACACCGCCGTACTCGGCGACATGTCGCGGAAGACGTCGACGTCCTCGGAGCTGACGCCGAATCCGGCGCGACGGAGCAGGTGGTCGATTTCGGGGTTGAGCTGCGCCATTCGAGATTAGAGAGCGATCGTCAGGACACCATCCGTGAAGGTGGTGTTGTAGCGACGCAGTGACGCCCGAGCAGGACCGCCGGTTACCTGGCCGTTCAGGCTGTAGCGCGATCCGTGACACGGACACACGTACGTGTCGCCTGCGAAGCCGGTGATCGTGCACCCTTCGTGCGTGCAGACTGCGTCGATTGCGGAAAAGGCGCTCGTGCTGGTCCGCGAGATGAGGAACACGCCGGCAGTGGATTCGACGAGCGCTGCACCGCCGACGTCGGCCAACGGTGAACCCGCCGCGGTCACTTGTACGGCCGAGCCCGTGAATCGCCCCGACAGCACACCGAGCTTGGATCCCATGCCGCTCGGCGACGTCGGTGATGAATCGTCGCAAGCGGAGAACAGCGTCGCGAGCGTGGCGCAGGAAGCCATCTGGCAGGCTTCTGCGCAGAACCGGCGCCGTGAGACCGGCGTTGTCGTGTCGGACATGGCGGTGATCCTCGTGAGCGCAGCGAGTGCCGCTCGACCGATGAATCGGCAAGATCAAGGCCACGCGTAAACGGCGCGTTTTCGTGAATCAGCGGTCTCGGGCGAGTTCCCGGATCACCAACCGGGGGAGTGAGCGGGTGATTTTGTAAGTGCGCGCAATAGGACGTCTTTGATGAAAACGGGCCACAGAGACACGGAGGCACAGAGGGCCCTTTGCACGTAGTGTCCGGCTTTAGCCTCGTACGCAGTGTCCGGCTTTAGCCGGACCAATTGCGGCGAACTCCGCAGTCACCACACACTAGAATGCGAAGGCGAAAGGAGTTCCGATGGCGTCGATTTATAAAGAGCTGGCAATCGAGGTGTCTCTCGAGCAAGCGTGGGCAGCATTGCGCCGTGTGGGTGACGCTCACAGGCTGTTCGCGCCGGTGCTGGTGAATGCACAACTCGACGGTGACGTTCGCACCGTACGGTTCGCGAACGGCATGGTCCTGCAGGAGCGCATTCTCGATGTCGACGACGAGCGACGCCGCGTATCGTACACGGCGCTGAATGGTCCGGGTATGACGTATCACCATGCATCCATGCAGGTTGTTGACGAGGGGCACGGGCGCTGCCTGTTCGTCTGGATCACCGACTTTCATCCACGAGAAGTGTCGGACAACCTGACGCCGTTGATTGAACAGGGCGCCAAGGCTCTGAAGAGCAATCTTGAACGAGTCGACCCGAAGAAGAATACGGACTAATCGCGATCTTTCTTCTCAGGACACTCTATCGGGGTGGTGACGCGCTGAGAGGCTCGCGCAGGCGAGGCCGCCTGGCGTCGATACGTATCAATTGCCAACCGCCGTCTTGCCGGCGAAATGTTGCACTTGCGCGCTGCTGCTGCAATGGACGCTGGTCGAGAGCTTGTCCTGCGATTGTCGGTACCAACCGCCAGGTGAATTCTGCACGCGCAAGGTCTGATTCACTCACGATTGCTGTCACCTCAGCGAGCTCACGGCGTCCCATTACAAGGTCCCAGCCGCCACCCAGCTCGTTGTGCTCGGGCCACTGCTGCGCGATGCCTTTAGATGTAAGCGCGATGCCGATAACGCGCAGGCTTTCTGGATAGGGTGTTCCGCATTGCGCGGACGTCGCTTGTCCGACGAATTGGGTGGCCAAACCGGCATCCTCCAGCAAGCGGTACTGTCTGGCTGTTTGGGCGTCCTCAATAAAACGGATCGGGTACCTCTCGAAGTACTTCTCGACGCACCGTGACCGAAACACCCTGATCGAGCCTACGGGACCGTCGATCTTGGCCGAAATCGCCGCCGCTGCCTGTGCACGATTCAGTGACGAACCGCACGCGGCCGTTCCAATCACGAGGAGCGCGGCGAGGGCGCAGCGCAGACTATGGAACTGAACCGTTCCGATCGGAACGAATCTTGTAGGGTTCCAGCCAGAAATCCCATTTTTTGGCCAAGATATGCGAATCCGTATCACCGAACGCCTCACAGGCAGTATCGACGGCATACAACTAGACCGCTTCCGCGTCGGGGAGACATACGACATGGGCATGACGCTCGCCAGCTACCTGATGGCGGTCGGCTCCGCGGTGCCCGTCGCGGACGAAAGGGCCGGCCGAATCGTCGCATTGGACGACGACTGGTCCGGTGCCGTTTTCGATGCGGTCTCCCCAGCCGACGATCACGATATCAAGCAATAAAGCTCTCTTCGCTGAATTTAGGGATTTACGGACTTAGCAGAAGCAATTCGTCAATCCGTAAATTCGTAAATTCGTCAATCCGTAATTGCCCCTAGAATCAGCTCCGCGCGATGGATGGCCGTGTCCCGCATATTGTGCCGACGGGCGCCGCACTTGGTGCGCGCATCGACGGGGTTGACGTTCGCGCAATCGACACGGAAAGCTTTGCGATCATTTACCAGGCCTGGCTCGATCATCAGGTCCTGCTGTTTCGTGATCAGTCGCTGACCGACAAAGATCTCCTCGCGTTCAGCCGCCGCTTCGGCAATCTCGATGAAGCGCCCATCCAGGAAAACGGGAAGCGTTTCGTCGAGGGTTACCCGGAAATCTATGTTGTCTCCAACGTCGTCGAACATGGCGTGGCGATTGGCAGCCTCGGCGCGGGGGAAGCGGTGTGGCACACAGACATGTCGTACCTGCCCGACCCGCCGAAAGCGAGTGCGCTCTACGCGCTCGAAGTGCCGGAGCAGGGCGGTGATACCAGTTTCTGTTCGATGTCGGCGGCGTGGGCCGAACTTCCCGACCGGCTGCGACAGCGTGTCGCCGGGCTTCGCGTGAAACACGACGGCACCTACAACAGCGGGGGCTACGTGCGCCAGGGCGTGACACCGACGGGCGATCCTCGCTCGTCACCGGGCACGCTGCACCCGCTGGTGTGCATGCATCCCGACACGGGCCGGCCGGGTCTCTACCTCGGCCGTCGACGCAACGCCTACATCGAAGGACTGTCGCTCGACGAGTCGGAGGCGCTGCTCGACGAAGTCTGGGCCGAGGCCACGCGCGCGACTCTAACCTGGACGCACCAGTGGCGCGTTGGCGACCTGGTGTTGTGGGACAACCGATCCACCATGCATCGCCGCGATGCGTTTGATCCCACGGCGCGCCGAGTGATGCACCGCACGCAGATCAGGCGGTAGATGCAGGATTTCGAGAAGCTGGGGCAGTTCTATTTAGGCCGACGGTACGACCTCGAGGCGAACCGGCCCACCGATGAACTGTTGCTCTACGACTCAAAAGACCTTGTGACGCACGCGCTCTGTCTTGGAATGACAGGCAGCGGGAAGACCGGGTTGTGCCTGGCACTCATTGAGGAAGCCGCGATCGACGGAGTTCCGGCGCTCATCGTGGATCCGAAGGGCGATCTTGGCAATCTCCTGTTGACGTTTCCGGACTTGGCGCCCGACGACTTTGCGCCGTGGGTTGACGAAGACGAGGCACGGCGGAAAGGGAAAAGTCGTAGCGACTTCGCTGCCGAGCAGGCGGCGCTGTGGAAGGCTGGCCTCGCCTCCTGGGGGCAGGACGGCGCGCGTATCGCGCGTCTCAAGAACGCAGCAGAGTTCACGATTTACACTCCCGGCAGTACCGCGGGAGTTCCGCTCTCGATTCTCAAGTCGTTCGCTGCACCAACTGCGTCGGTCGCCAGCGACGCCGAATTGTTGGGCGACCGCATTCAAACGACGGCGACGAGCCTGCTCGCTCTTGCTGGTGTCGATGCTGATCCCATCAAGAGCCGAGAACACATTTTGCTGTCCACGATCCTCCGGTCGGCGTGGATGGAAGGCCGGGACCTCAGCCTTCCTGAGATCATCCAACTGATTCAGAAGCCGCCTGTGCGGCGCGTCGGGGTCATGGAGGTCGACGCGTTTTTCCCGCCGAGCGACCGATTCGCGCTCGCGATGTCTCTCAACAATCTGCTGGCCGCACCTGGATTCGACGTGTGGATGCAGGGAGAACCGCTCGACGTCGGCCGGTTGTTGCATACCCCGGCCGGTAAACCGCGCATCTCGATTTGCTCGATTGCGCATCTGAGCGATGCGGAGCGCATGTTCTTCGTCTCGCTGCTTTTCAACGAGACGCTTGGCTGGATGCGGAATCAATCGGGAACGACGAGTCTGAGAGCCCTCCTGTATATGGACGAAATCGCGGGGTACTTTCCGCCCGTGGCCAATCCTCCATCGAAGGCTCCAGTGCTGACCTTGCTCAAACAGGCACGTGCATTTGGACTGGGGATCGTTCTCGCGACACAGAACTCGGTTGACCTCGACTACAAGGGTCTCGCGAACTGTGGCACCTGGTTTCTCGGCCGCTTGCAAACCGAGCGGGACAAAGCGCGCGTGCTCGACGGACTGGAGGGATCGACAACGACCTCCGGTGGCACGTTCGATCGGCAGCGAATGGAGCAGACACTAGGCCGACTGTCGAGCCGGGTATTCGTGATGAACAACGTGCACGAGGATGCGCCCGTCGTGTTCGAGTCGCGGTGGGCCCTGTCGTACTTGCGTGGTCCACTCGGACGACACGAGATCCGTCGTCTGATGGAGCGGGCATCCGAGACTCCGCGCGCCCGTTCCGAAGCGTCCGCGGGAGCGGAACGTCTCCATCCTGCAACGAATGTAATGTCTCGACCGGCGACGGTGAGTGTTCGGCCGCCCGTGCTCCCCACTGGTGTGCCTCAGTATTTCCTTCCAGTAAGGAAAGCCGGTGAGGCCACGTTGGCATATCACCCGATGGTCTACGGATCGGCCCAGTGGCGGTGCGCGGACACCAAACTCAAGATTGATACGCTCATCGACGTCACGGTCATGACGCCGTTAGTTGCAGGACCGATACCGGTCGACTGGAACGCCGCCACACAGGTTGACGTCGGTCCATCGGATCTTGAAGCGGTGCCCGCCGCGGGCCCCGGCTTCGTCGAGCTTCCCGCAAGCGCGGTCAACTCCAAGAGTGCGGGTGCGTGGGCAAAAGAGTTTGTGGCATGGGTGTACGGCAGCCAGAAGGTTGAGCTCTTACAGGCCGCACACTCGGCCCTGGTGTCGAACTCTGGTGAGACCGAGCGCGATTTCAGGATTCGCCTGCAACAGACCTCGCGTGAAGCGCGCGATTCAGCGGTCGAGCAGCTGCGTCGCAAGTATGCGTCGAAGACAACGGCGTTGCAGGAGCGGGTGCGTCGAGCGCAGCAAGCGGTCGACCGCGAGTCGGAGCAGGCAAAGGCCCAGACGCTGCAAACCGCAATATCGTTTGGCACGACGCTCCTCGGCGCCTTCCTGGGGCGGAAGGCAGTGAACGCCTCAACGCTCGGTCGCGCCACCACTGCTGCAAGAGGCGTGGGCCGTACCGTGAAGGAGACGCAGGATATCGGACGCGCGAAGGAGACCGTCGAGGCCGTTCAACAGCAACTCGCGCAACTCGAGGAGGAATTGCAGGCGGAGATCGCAGGCGTCGAAGCTCGGTTCGACGCCTCTTCGGAACCGCTGACTACGTTCGCGTGCAAACCGAAAAAGAGCTCAATTGCGGTTCGACTCGTGGCATTGGTCTGGGCACCGTACGCAGCCGGCCCCGACGGGACGACGATACCCGCCTGGTAGCGCGCAATGCGCTATTCCACGGTGAATGGACCCACAAGTCCTACCTCGGCGAGAGAGAACTCCTCCAATTCGCCGGTCCACTCCGTGATGGGCGTA
>Ga0075420_100006570_pt1 | contig 10255 bp, 5 predicted proteins | sample SoiMetdeltSBSDD4_FD_75296 | JGI IMG/M metagenome (GOLD analysis project Ga0075420, IMG submission 75296) | Bulk soil microbial communities from a Populus tree surrounding site in Tennessee, USA - Soil MetaG P. deltoides SBSDD4 | ecosystem: Environmental > Terrestrial > Soil > Tree plantation...
CCAACCCGAACAATCGCTGCTATTTCTGCAAGACCGAGCTCTACGATCATCTCGCGGCTCTGGCCAAGGATGAGGGGTACGCGACCGTCGCCAACGGCCTCAACCTGGACGACCTCGGCGACTACCGCCCCGGCCTGCAGGCGGCGAAGGAGCACGACGTCCGGGCGCCGCTCCAGGAGGCCGGGCTGATCAAGGCCGACGTCCGCGCGGTCTCGAAGCTGCTGGACGTGCCGACCTGGGACAAGCCGGCGATGGCCTGCCTGTCGTCGCGGGTGCCGTACGGCGAGGCGATCACGCCGGAGAAGCTGCGCCAGATCGACCAGGCCGAGCAGGCGATCCGCGACCTGGGGTACCGCCAGTTGCGGGTGCGGCACCACGGCCAGGTCGCCCGCATCGAGCTACCCACGGAGTCGCTGGTCTCGTTCGTGACCGAGCACGCAGCCATCGCCACGGAACGGCTGAAGGCGCTCGGGTTCCAGTACGTGACGCTCGACCTGCAGGGGTTCCGGAGCGGCTCGATGAACGAGGTTCTGTCCGCGCAGACGCTGGAACGGCCGTCGGGCGCCTTGTCATCCTGAGCGAAGCGAAGGATCTCACACCCTGGATACGCCCGTGAGGGATTGGAGATGTTTCGTTGCGCTCAACATGACATAACTGGCGCCTCGGAAGTCAGGGCATGGTGAGGGATTTGATGTTCAAGATCGTCGACGAGCCGATCGACGCGACGCAGCTCGGCGAGCTGGTCCGCTCGGACGCGGACGGCGCCGTCTGTGTCTTCCTGGGCGTGGCCCGGAAATATTCTCGCGGCCGTGAGGTGGTCCACCTCGAATACGAGGCGTACCCCGAGATGGCCGAGAAGAAGATGGCCGAGATCGGCGACGAGATCCGGGTCAAGTTCGGGGCCGAGCGGGTGGCGATCCTCCACCGGACGGGCGTGCTGAAGATCGGCGAGGCCTCGGTGGGTATCGCCATCGCCACGCCGCACCGCGCCGAGGCGTTCCAGGCCTGCCAGTACGCCATCGACCGGCTGAAGCAGATCGTGCCGATCTGGAAGAAAGAGGTCTGGTCGAGCGGCGAGCAGTGGATCGGCTGGGAGGGGCAGGCACCGGCGGATCTCGCCGCCCCGACCGCCTGACCGGCAGACGCCATCGACATGTGCAGCGCTCCTTCGGAGGTCGAGGCGGGGAGCCCGCCATGACGACCTGACAGGTGTGCACCATCGATATACCCAGGGGCGTGCGGCATCGACCTGGCTGTGACAGGTCCGTTCCGCGAGCGTGAGCGGGCAGAATTATTGCCAGAGGCTTGCGCTGGCGAGGCGGGCGCCCTCCACCAGCGCGTCCAGCTTGGCCCAGGCGATCGACGGGTGGATCTCGGTTGATCCCGCAAACGTCGCGAAGCCGCAGTCGGCGCCGGCGATCGCGTTCTCGCGGCCGACCGCGCCGGCGAACCGCTCGATCCGCTGGGCCACCAGCTCCGGGTGCTCCACCAGCACCGTCGACTGGGTGATGACGCCGGGGATCAGCACCTTGCCCTCGGGCAGCTTCACCGTCTCCCAGACCTGCCACTCGTGCTCGTGGCGCGGGTTCGCCGCCTCGAACGAGTACGCACCGGCGCGGATCTTCAGGATCACATCGACGATGTCTTTGAGCTGCATGTCGTGGACGCGCGGCCCCATGTTGATGCTGTAGCAGGTGTGGAACCGGATCCGATCCTCCGGGATGTCACGGAGAGCGTGGTTCAGGATCTCGACGTGGCGCTCGGCCCACGCCCGGCACTCGGCGATCGAGAGCGACGGGTCGCGGATGTACTGGGTCACCAGCCTCGGATCGTCGACCTGGAGCACCAAGCCGGCGTCCGCGATGGCTTTGTACTCCTCGTGGAGGGCGTCGGCGATGGCGACCTGGAACTCCTCGTCAGAAGCGCAAAACTCGTTGGTGATGTACGCCTGGACGTTCGAGGGTGAGATCGCCGGCAGGAACGCCTCGGCGGCGTCAACATTCTGGAGGGCGGCCTTGAGGTTCGCGATATCCCGCTGGACGGCCTGATGCCCGACGTAGCGGATCGGACTGGTGCAGACCGACCTCATCGGCCGGTCCCGCCCGACGCCGCCAGCCGAGGGTGCCCCGACCGCCGCGTAGAACTCCGGGAACGCCAGGTGCTCCCGTGAGCCGGCAAACGAGGAGGTGGCGATCGGCTCGGCCGGGCGCAGCTCCAGCCCACCGAGTCGCTCCGTCGCGTAGGTCACGAAGCTTGGCTTGGAGACCTCGCCGTCGTCGACGACGTCCAGGCCGTGCTCGACCTGCTGGCGCACGATCTCGGCGACGGCCTCGCGGACCCGGACCTCGAACGGCTCGCCCTTCTGGCCGGAGCGGAGCATGTCGAGGACGTCGTCGGGGCGCGGGAGGCTGCCGGCGTGGGTCGTCAGGACGCGGTCGGTGCTGCGCTTCATCGTCGTCCTCCCGCGCGATGCTGACAGCATCGCGCTACCTGAGGGGCGGGCGGGGCAGGGCGGTCGGGCCGGCGGCGGCGCTCGCGCCGAGGGCGGTGTCGTTGGTCAGCACGGGGATCAGGTCAATCGCGCTCGGGATCACCCGGATCGGTAGCGCCGTGGTCCGCCCGCGCACCTCGATCTCGTGGCGCTCGAACCGCTCCAGATTCACGCCCGCGTAGTTGGCCACCTCCTCGCTGACCATCAACTGCGCGTGGAACTCCTTCGTGCTCGATTCGAGGCGGCTGGCCGTGTTCACGGCGTCGCCGATCGCCGTCAGCGTCCGCGCCCGGCCGTACCCCATCTCGCCGACGATCACCGGCCCGACGTGGATGCCGATGCCGATGCGCAGCGGGTCGGGGAGGTCGCTCGAGAGCGCCCGGTTCAGCTCGTCGAGCGCCGTCGCCATCGCCACGGCCCCGTCGAGCGCCTGCCGACAGCCTCGGACCGGGTCGGCGTTGACGCCGAAGAGGGCCATCACGCCGTCGCCGATGAACTTGTCGAGGTGGCCGCCGCTCGCCTCGACGGACTCGCCCATCGCCTTGAAGTACTCGTTCATGACGAAGACGACGTCGTACGGCAGGCGGTGCTCCGAGAACTTGGTGTACCCCCGGATGTCGGCGAACAGGATCGCGATCTCCTGCTCGCTCGCGAGCGCCGACGACGGCCGGAGCACGCTCTCGGCCGACTCGATCGTCGGCGGGAGCAGCGGGATGACCGTCAGGTCGTTGGTCGGGCGAAGCTGGCAGGCGAGGCGGACGTTCGGCGGGGCGCCGACCCGCTTGAGGACGCGCTCCTCCTCGGGCGTCGGCTGCGGGACCCTCGCCGAGGCCGGCCCGATCCGCGATCGGCAGGTCGAGCAGCGCCCGCGCCCGCCGCAGAGCGAGGCGTGGGGGATGCCGGCCGCCCGGCTGGCGTCCAGGACGGACATGCCCGGAGTGGCGACGACGCGCCGCCCGCCGGGGTAGGTCAGTCGGATGGCGCCGCGCCGGCGCACGATCCAGGATCGCACGGAGCGCCCGCCGAACGCCGCGATCACGGCAACGGCGAAGATGCCGTTCGCGATGCCGGCCCAGCCCAGGACCGTCTCCTCCTGGTCGTGGGTGATCCCGGCGAAGGTCGCCTCCAGCCAGCCCGGCATCCGCGACAGGATCTCGGTCTCGCGTCCGATGCCGGCGAACCCGGCCAGGGCCAGGGTCGGCAGCAGGAGCGCACCGGCCCGGAGGTACGCTCGATAGCGCGGGTACCACGGCTTGAACTGGAGCCACCAGCGGACGCCCATACAGCCGTGGGTCCAGGCGACGATCAGCAGGATCGACTGGACGATCGCGCTCTCGGGGTGCTGGACCCACATCCCGACGACGACGTACGCGTACGTCAGCTTGAAGTCGTAGAGCGCGCCGAGGACGTGCGTGCCGAAGATGTGCGGGACCAGCATGAACGGCATCGCCAGCCCCAGCGCGAGCCGGACGACCTCCCAGCGGGGCAGGCGCAGGTGCCTGGCCTGGTAGAGCGCCAGCAGGACCAGGATGACGTGGGTGATGAGCGCGCCGTAGAGCAGGACGCTCCCGACCGGGTTGCGCCAGACCCACATGAAGATGAAACGGCCGGCCTCGGCGGCGTCCAGCGAGATGACGCCGAGGGCGTGGTTCAGCAGGTGCGTCCCGACGAAGACGAAGAGGACCAGACCGGACCAGAGTCGAAGTCGACGCGCCATCGTCGTCCCTCCCGCCGTTGCCGTGCGCCCCTGATACGACCGGCGACCGAAGCCCGCCGCGCGATCTTCTCCTGAATCGCCGCTCTCGGGCGGCAATGGTACCCGGAACACGAGCGCCGGTAGCAGGCGGGATGGTGGGAGACGGTGCTCGCCCGGGGACGGGCTAACTACCGGGCGACGTACGGGATGGTCTGAGGGCCTTGCGGCAGCACGGCGATCCGAGCGCCCGGGCCGGCCTCGTACGCCAGCCGCTCGACCGTCTCGGCCACGTCGAGGCACCGCATGAGGTGGGCCTGCTCGATCTGCTGGTCGGTCAGGCCGTCGGTGTGGAGCAGGACGCGGGCGCGGCGCTGGATCTGCGCCTGGACCTGGACCTGCCACTGGTCGTGCATGTGGAAGCCATCCGAGGTGATCAGGGTCAGCAGGCTGTCCGGCGAGTCGCCCAGCTTCAGGATGTCCTTGTAATTGCCGAACTCGGGCAGGCCGTCCGAGCACTCGGCGGCGGCGACGATCGCGCCGCCATCGGCGACGATCTGGTTGGCGGCGGACATCCCCTTGACCGCCTGGTACAGGTTCTGATCGAGCGGGAAGCCGCTGTTGGTGGTCACCACGACCTCGTACGGCCGCTCGACCGGCTGCATCGCTGTGTCCTTGACGAAGGCGCAGCCGAGCTTGTGGGCCGTGAACAGCTCGCCGGCGAACACCGACGTGATCTCGTGGTCCTTGTTGAGCGTGACGTCCAGGCTGAAGTCCGGCTTGACGACCGTCGAGATCTCGCGGATGGCGTCGTGCATCGGGTTGCCGTGGGTGATGCCCCAGATCGCGTTCGGGTGGGCGATCATCGGCGCGCCGTGCAGGTGAAGCACCGTCTCGATGGCCGCGAGGCCGGGGGCGATCATCTTCGGGCCGCCGGAGAAGCCGGCGAACAGGTGCGGCTCGATGAACCCGGTCAGGATCTTGAAGTCGTGGTCGAGGAAGTCGGCATCCACCCAGATCGGGCCGCCGGAGGTGGTGTCGCCGAGGTAGCGGTGCCGAGCGAGATCGAAGGCGTCGTGGTTGACGACCCGGTAGCTCCGCGCAACCTCGGGGCCGAGCATCCGGTCAAGCTCTTCGGGGGTGTTGCCGCGATGGGTGCCCGTCGCGATGAAGATGGTGACGCGGCTCGGGTCGACGTGATCGATCTCGGAGAGGATGACGGGCAGGATCCGGTTCGTCGGGGTCGCGCGGGTCACGTCGCAGACGACGATCGCGACTCTTGCGCCGGCCGGCACCCCCGCGCGCAACGGATCCGAGGCGTGCGGCTGGCGCATCGCCTGGCGGAGCGCGGCGGCCTCGTCCGGCAGCCCGGTCAGGTACTTCGGCTCGATGACCGTCGTGCGGTCGGCCGGCAGCTCGACGTCGAGGCCGGTTTTGCCATAGGCCAGCGTGACGCGCGTCTTCCCCATCCGTCTCCTCCGAGCAGGTCCCCACGGCATTGTAGCGCGCCACGCACCTATACTGGACCCGGCCGTCGGCCGAGACGGCCGGGTTGGATCAGGGTGGCCCCAGTAGCAGGGGGCATTGGCCGGTGTTGCGACGAAGCAGACCTGGGCGCCTCACGGGGAGGGCGTGTTCCGCATGGAGTTCACCAGGATTCTGAAGGAGGTCGTCTGGAGCCTGCTCACGGAAGGCCAGGTGTCGTACTACCGACTCAAGCGCGAGTTCGGGCTTGACGAGGACGATCTCGAGGGCCTCCGTTTCGAGCTGATCCAGGTGAAAGGGTGGGCATCGGACCTGGAAGGGCGATGCCTCGTCTGGGCCGGGGCTCAGCGGGACGGTCTCGCCATCGCGTCGCTCGCGCGGGTCCAGCAGCTGGCGCCAATCAGTCTGCTCGACGGCACGCCGCGCCTTCGGGGTGCCGTCGCGGCTCCGCTCCTGCCAGTGGCTCCGGTGCCCGGGACAGGCGGCGCCGCCTCGGCGGGCGAGGCCGGCCGCCCCTCAGCCATCGTAGGCCCCGGGCCGACGTCGCCGACTCTCCCCGCGCCAGCCACGGACATCGTGTTGCCCGGCGCCGAGCGACGCCAGCTTACCGTGATGTTTTGCGACCTGGTGGGCTCAACGGACCTCTCGTCGCGGCTCGACCCGGAAGACCTCAGCGACGTCATTCGTGCCTACCATGACGCGACGACCCCCATCGTGAAGCAGTTTGACGGCTACATCGCCAAGTACATGGGCGACGGCATTCTGATCTACTTTGGCTACCCGCACGGTCGCGAGAAGGATGCCGAGCGCGCCGTTCGGACCGCCCTGGCCATTCTCGACGCGATGCCGGGCCTGAATGCTCGCGTCGGGAGCACGAAGGGCGTCGAGCTCGCCGTCCGCATCGGCATCGCGACGGGGCTCGTAGTGGTCGGCGAGACGATCGGCAGCGGCGCCTCGGAGGAGAAGACGGTCATCGGCGAGACGCCGAACCTCGCGGCCCGCCTGCAGGGCTCGCCGGTGCGAACGGCATCGTGATCGGCGCGGTCACCCGTGAGCTGACCGGCGCCGTGTTCGAGTACGAGGATCTCGGGGCGCATGCGCTGAAGGGGATCTCCGAGCCGGTGCATGCCTGGGGCGTGACGCGGCTGCGGGTCCAGGAAGATGACCCGGAGCGTGCCGCCGCCGCCGATGGGCCGGTGCTGGTCGGCCGCGACGAGGAGATCGGGCTGCTCTTGCGCCGGTGGGAGCAGAGCAAGGAGGGGCTGGGCCAGGTCGTCTTGATCAGCGGCGAGCCCGGGATCGGGAAATCGTCGCTGGTCGAGGTGCTGCGGGCCTACGTGCGGCAGGAAGGGCTGCCCCGTCTGGCGTTCCGCTGCTCCGAGTACCACCAGAACAGCGCGCTCTACCCGATCGTGATCCACCTCGAGCGGGTCCTGCGCTTCGAGCGGGACGACGGGCCCGAGGCCCGGCTCGAGAAGCTGGAGCGGGGACTTCAGCCCTACAACATGCCGCTGGAGGAGGCCGTCCCGCTGCTGGCCGGGCTGCTGGGGGTTCCGGTGCCGGCCGAGCGATATCCGCCGCTCGGGCTGAGCCCGCAGCAACAACGCCAGCAGACGCAGGACACGCTGGTCGCCTGGCTGCTCGGCGAGGCCGAGCGGCAACCGGTGCTGGCGGTCTGGGAGGACCTGCACTGGGCTGACCCGTCGACGCTGGAGCTGCTTGCGCTGTTCGCCGACCAGGCGCCGACGGCGGCCATGCTCCACGTGCTGACCTATCGAACCGACTTCGCCGTGCCGTGGCCGATGCGCTCCCACATGACGCCGATCACGCTCAATCGCCTCGAGCGACCGCAGATCGAGGTCCTGGTGCGGCGGCTGGCGGGCGGAAAGACCGTTCCCGCCGAGGTCGTGCAGCACATCGTGATGAAGACGGACGGGGTGCCGCTCTACGTCGAGGAGCTGACCAAGACCGTCCTGGGCTCCGGGAGCTTGCGCGACGACGGCGACAGCTACGTCGTCGCCGGGCCGCTCACGGACGTGACCATCCCGGCCAGCCTTCAGGAGATGCTCATGGCGCGCCTCGACCGGCTGCCGACGGTCCGCGAGGTTGCGCAGCTCGGAGCGGTCGTCGGGCGGGAGTTCGCCTACGAGACGCTGCAGGCGCTGGTGCCCTTCGAGGAGACGCAGTTGCAGGATGGCCTCGGCCAGCTCGTCGATGCCGAGCTCCTCTACCAGCGCGGACGCGGGACGCGGGCGCGGTACATGTTCAAACACGCGCTCGTCCAGGACGCGGCGTACCAATCGCTGCTCCGCCGGACCCGGCAGCGGCATCACGAGCAGGTCGCGCTGCTGCTGGAGACGCGATTCCCGGAGGTCGTCGAGCGGGAGCCCGAGCTGGTGGCGCACCATTTCACCGAGGCCGGGCTGGCGGAGCAGGCGATCGGCTACTGGCAGCGGGCCGGGCAGCGGGCGCTGCTTCGGTCGGCCCTCCTGGAGGGCATCAGCCACTTGAGCGAGGGGCTGCGGCTGATCCCGAGCCTCCCGGAGTCGCCGCAGCGCGACCAGCGCGAGCTGTCGCTACACCTGGCCGTCGGGCCGGCGTTCATCGCCACAAAAGGGTACGGCGCCGAGGACGTGAAGCGCACCTACGTGCGCGCACGCGAGCTCTGCGAGCGCGTCGGCGACGCGTCGCAGCGATTTGCTGCGCTCCGGGGCCTGGTCAACAGCTACCGCAACGGCGGCGAGCTGCCGGAGGCGCGCGACCTCGGGACGCAGCTCGTCGCGCTCGCCGATCAGGCCGCGGATCCGCGTCTCATGGTAGAGGCGCACCGCGACCTCGGCACGACGCTGTTCTTCCAGGGCGAGCTCGTGCTTGCTCGCGAGCACCTGGCGCAAGGGATCGCCATCTACGATCCGGAGCAGCACCGCGAGCTTGCCTTCCTGTATGGGGCCGACCCGGGAGTCGTCTGTCGGCTGTACGCCGCGCTGGCGCTCTGGCTGATGGGAAGTCCCCGGCAGGCTCGGACGAGGATGGACGAGGCCGTGGCGATGGCGACGAGCCTGAATCACCCCCACACGCTGGCCTTCGCCTGGGCGTACGCCGGCTCGCTCCATCAGGCGCTCGGTGACTCGAAGGGGGCGGTGGAGTGCGCCGAGCGCGCCATCGGGATCGCCGGCGAGCACGGGATCGCGCAGTGGGGCGCCTACGCGACCATCGTCCGTGGATGGGTGCTGGCCCAGCAAGGGACCGCTGCACAGGGCGTGGCGCAGGTCCGTGAAGGCACCGAACGCCTGCGCGCGACCGGGTCACGGCTCTGGATCCCCTATTCCCATGTCCTCCTGGCGGAAGCCCAGCAGCAGGCCGATCTGCAGCACGAGTGCCTGGCAACGCTCGAGGACGCGCTTGGCGTGGCGAAGAGGCCAGGCGGTGAAACGTTCTTCGCTTCCGAGCTGTACCGTCTCGAAGGCGAGCTGCTGCTGACGCAGCTCCCGGCGGACGCGGAGGCGGCGGAGGCGCGCTTCCGCGAGGCGCTCGACCTGGCCCGCCGCCAGCAGGCGTCGTCCCTCGAGCTTCGGGCCGCGCTGAGCCTCGCCCGACTGCTGCGAGCCCGCGGCCGGGGCGATGAAGCGCGGACGCTCCTGGTCCAGGTGACCGACGCGTTCACCGACGGCCTCGAGACGCCCGAATTGGGGGAGGCACGGACCATCCTGGATGCGGCGATCTCGGCCTGACCGGCCTGCGCCCGGCTGCTACCGGCGCAGCTCGCGGAGGTTCTCCCAGAGCACGAACAGACCGGCCCCCAGCACGCCGATCACCAGGATCTGCCAGAACAGGTCGTAGACCAGCACGACCACCGAGGCGACCGCCAGCCCGACGGCCACGGCCGAGACCAGCCGGGCCAGCCGCCGCTGGAAGACGGCCTCCACCACCACCAGCGTCCCGACCAGCGCCAGCGCGCCGTCGAGGAGGTGCTGCGGCGCCATGACCGACAGCGCCACCATGCCGACCAGCAGCAGCCCGATGCTGGTGGCCGCCCAGACCTCCAGCACGGCCCGCAGGCGGAGGTCGGACGCGGAGGCCGGCCGGGCCAGCCGCTGGATGTGCGCGCGGCGCTCCTCCGGCAGCGTCACGGCGTCCGGGGCGCGCTCCTGGAGCCGGGCGAGGCGGCCGGCCAGCGCTTCGAGGAGCACCGCGTTCTGGGCGCGCTCGCGACGGCGGGCGTACGCCTCATTCCTGGCCGCCTGGACGCGTGCCTCCAGGCTGGTCAGCCGGGCGTGCAGGTGGTGGTGGCCCCGCACTGCCGTGATCTCGGCGCCGAGCGCCTCCAGCTCGCGGGCGTCGTCGGCGATGGCCCGGTCCAGCTCTGACTGGCGCCGCTCGAGTTCGCCGATGGTGCTCCGGACGACGGCCAGCTCGCGGTTGGGCGGCGCCACGTCGTCCAGGCCGGCCCAGCCGACCGGGTCGTACCAGGCGCGGCGGACGGTGCCGTCGCGGTTGTACATCGGGCCGGACGGGGCGTTCTCGCCGGCCGCCGGATCGCGCGCGAAGTATCCCCAGAGGCCCCGGAACCGCGTGACCCAGGCCGG
>Ga0075420_100006571_pt1 | contig 10254 bp, 11 predicted proteins | sample SoiMetdeltSBSDD4_FD_75296 | JGI IMG/M metagenome (GOLD analysis project Ga0075420, IMG submission 75296) | Bulk soil microbial communities from a Populus tree surrounding site in Tennessee, USA - Soil MetaG P. deltoides SBSDD4 | ecosystem: Environmental > Terrestrial > Soil > Tree plantation...
ACTCGCTACCACACGTCGTCGGCACCTGTGCCATGGGGCCGTGGCCGGAGCAGGGCGCGGTCGTCGATCCATCGGGACAGGTCCATGGGACCGAGGGACTGAGCGTGGTGGACGCGTCGATCATGCCCGACGTCCCCTCGGGCTTCACCCACCTCCCGACCATCATGATCGCCGAGCGCCTGTCGGCACAGGCCAGCGCTACTTCCCCTCAGGATCGGGGTTCTACGCTTGAGCAACCAGGAGGCTGGCCCGTATGACCCTCATCGCTTGGAAGCGCGGCGTTCTAGTGGTCACGGGAGCTCTGGTTGCCGCTATCGGGATCGCCGCCTCGGCTCAGGCGACCTTCCCCGGCGGCAACGGCCGGATCGCGTACACCTGGAGCCTTGGCGGCGAGGCCTTCGAGGATGGTCCGAGGCCGGGGCTCGTCGGGATTATCAGCGTTCGTCGCGATGGCCTGGGCAGGCGGCTCGTGGCACGCGGGGGCACCCAACCCTCGTATTCGCCGGACGGACGCCGGATCGCGTTCCTGCGCTCACAGAACCGCCTCTGGGTGGCGCGGGCGGATGGCGAGCGCGCACGCCGCGTGACGCCGCGCGACTGGCTGGTCGGAGAGCACACGTGGTCGCCCGCGGGGACCCGGCTCGCCTTTGAACGCAACTTCGTGAACAGCGGCGGGTCGGCGCTCTACACCGTCATGCCCGACGGAACGGGGCTGCAGCGCCTCCTGAAGTCGCCGCTGGGCATCGAGCTCTCTGAGGGGGCATGGTCTCCGAACGGGAAGGCGCTCGTCTACGACCAGACCAGCATCACGGGGCGGACGCTGGTGCGCTTCGTCCGCGCCGGCCAGATAACCACGTTGGCGCGCCCGGCGTTTGGCGCCACCTGGTCCAGACGCGGCCTGGTCGCGTACACCACGATGCCAGCCGGGGGAGGGCTCGACCAGGTCTGCGTCACGCGTCCCGACCCCGCGGCCACTCGCCGCTGCATCGGCTTTGCGGACGCCGCCGTGTCGGACCCCACCTGGTCGCCCGACGGCCGCCGGCTGATGGTCATGTACACACCGCAGGGCGGAGGGCAGGCCGAGATCTGGATCGTACGGCCCGACGGAACGGTCCTCACCCGGGCGCCAAGGGGCAGCGTGTTCCCGATCTGGTCGCCCGACGGAAGCCGACTCGCCTTCAGCGAGGCCAGGTTCGCCGGCGAGCCGCGTCTCGAGTTCGAGGACCTGTGGGTGATGCACCTGGACGGCTCGGTCAAGCGCCGCCTCGTCCGCGGCGGGCAGGTCAATTCACCGGACTGGCAGCCGCGGCCCTAGAGGGCCTCCGAACCCGGAGCGAGAGTCGCTTGCGCGCCTGCGCGCGCGGCGCGCCGCGCCCCTAGAGCGGGATGTCCCACAGCGGGAACCAGCGTGCCATGTCCTCTTCCCATGGCAGCTCGGCTCCGAGCTGGGACTGGATGCGCAGCTCGCGCTCGGTGTCGCGCGCCTGCTCGCCCTTCGCAGGGACGAACGGGTAGTAGGCGCCGCGCTTGAAGTTGTAGATGAAGTAGATCGGCTTGGCGTTCTCCTCGAAGCCGAACACGGCGGCGAGGACGCGGTCGCCGTAGCCGGCGCTCTCGAGCTGGCTCGAGACCGTGTTGATCGCGACCACGAGGTCGTCGAAGTCCGGGTCCTCGAGGATCAGCCAGCGGTAGCCGTACTCGTCGTCGTGCGTCTTGATCTTGGTGCCGGTGTCCGCCGCGGTGCCGGCGAGCAGCTCCTCGGTTTCCTTAACGATCTGCTGGAAGTCCGCGGTGCCGAGCGGCTGGAAGACGATCCCGGCGCGGCCGCGGTGCTTCAGGCCGAGCCCGGTGTCGAGCGTGATGTTCGCCGTCGTCATCGCGAACAGCCGGTCCGGCGCGGGCGTCTTGAGCTTGCGCCTCCCGCCCAGCAGCGCGTCGAGGAACCCCATCAGCGGCTGAGCACTAGGCCGAGGCCGTGCCCTGGAGCGAGCGCTCGAGCTGCTGGAGACGCTCGATCCGCTTCTCCATGGGCGGGTGCGTGGAGAACAGGGCCTGGAGCAGGCTCTTGACGCGCACCGGCACGATGAAGAAAGCGTTCATGCGCTCGAGCCGCTCGGCCTCGCGCAGGTCGCGCTGGGGCAGCTGCTTCACCTGGTTCGAGATCTTCACGAGCGCCGACGCCAGCGCGCTCGGCCGGCCCGTGACGATCGCGGCGCCGCGGTCGGCCGCGAACTCGCGGTAGCGCGACAGCGCCATCATCAGGAAGAACGAGACCACGTAGACGACGAACGAGACCAGCAGGATCACGATGAAGCTGGGGTTGTCGTCGTCGCTCTGCCCGCCTCCGAAGAAGAATCCGAACTGGAGGATGATCGCCGCGAGGCTGGCGAAGAAGCTGGCGATGGTCATGATCAGCACGTCGCGGTGCTTCACGTGCGCCAGCTCGTGCCCCATCACGCCCTCGAGCTCACTCGGGGACAGGGTGCGCATGATTCCGGTGGTGGCGCACACGGTGGCGCTCTTCTGGCTGCGGCCGCACGCGAACGCGTTCGGCAGATCGGTGTCCGCCACGGCGATGCGCGGCTTCGGAAGGTCGGCCTGGATGCAGAGCTTCTCGACCATCGCGTGAAGGCCGGGCGCCTCCTGCGGCGAGACGACCTTCGCCCCCATCGCCGACAGCGCGAGCTTGTCCGAGAAGAGCAGCTGAGCGAGCGACAGTCCGCCCAGGACCACGACCAGCGTCACGACGCCGGCGCCCGCCTGGACCAGCACGACGAAGAACGCCACATAGAGCAGCCCCAGCAGGAACAGCGTCAGCAGTATGCGGGCCTGAAGCCCTGGGTCTCTGGGGAACACTGCTTTCTGCCTGGCCATGACAGGAAGATTAGTGGAGGCTGGGTGCGTTCTTGCAAGGGCAGGAGATCGGCTTGCCGGGACGAGGCGCCTTGCTAGAGTGCCGCCCTGCCGAGCGCTGAATTCCCCTGCATAACGCGTGGAAACGGGGGGAACCCGGCGGCGCTCACGCCGTGATGAAGAAGACCCTTCTGCTTCCAATAGCGCTGGCCGTTCTGGCCTTCCTCGTGTTGCCGATGCCCGGCCTCTCGGCGCCGTTGTCCTCGCGCATCGAGCAGAAGCGCGAGCAGATCGAGCAGCACAAGGCGAAGGAGGGCGTGCTCAGCACCACGATCGAGCGCTTCAACACCCGCATCGACGCGGTCCAGGGCGAGATCAGCGCCACCGAGCGCCGCCTCGCGCGCGTGCAGAGCAGCCTCGACCGACAGAAGGCGCGGCTGCTCGCGGTGCGCAACCGCCTGGAGGCCGCGCGCGACCGGCTCGAGCGGCTCCGCAGCGAGCTCGTGACCGCGCGCCGGGTGCTGGCGGCGCGGCTCGTGGAGATCTATAAGGCCGACTCGCCCGACGCCCTCACCGTGATCCTCTCCTCCGACGGCTTCGGCGACCTGCTCGAGCGCGCCGAGTTCCTCGACCGCATCTCGGACCAGGACCGCGAGATCACCGACCGGGTGCGCGGGCTGCGCGACCGGGCGCACGACCAGGCGATCGAGCTCGCCGGCCTCGAGGAGCAGGAGCAGTTGGCCGCCGAGCGCATCCTGCGCGAGCGCGACGAGATCGCCGCCGTCGAGAACCAGCTCGTCGGCGCGCGCGACCAGCTCGCTTCCGCCCGCGCCGACAAGCGCGGCGCCCTCGCCATGGTGCACGACAGTCGCGTCCGGCTCGAGGGCGACCTGAGGGCGCTCGAGGCCGAGCAGGCGCGTGTGCAGGCCGCCATCCAGGGCAACTCGGGCGGCAGCTTCAAGCAGGGCAGCGGGCAGCTCGGCTGGCCGGTGAACGGGCCGGTCGTGTCGCCCTTCGGCATGCGCTGGGGGCGCCTGCACGCCGGCATCGACATCGCGGTGCCGAGCGGCACGGCCATCCACGCCGCAGACGGCGGGCGCGTGATCCTGATGGGCTGGGTCGGCGGCTACGGGAACTACACCTGCATCCAGCACACCGGCAGCCTGTCCAGCTGTTACGCCCACCAGTCGAGCTTCGCCACCTCCAACGGAGCCTCCGTCAGTCAGGGCCAGCTGATCGGCTACGTCGGCTGCACCGGCCACTGCTTCGGCGACCACCTGCACTTCGAGACGCGCGTGAACGGGTCGCCGGTGGACCCGATGGGCTATCTCTAACTGCGGGTGATGCCGCCCACGCTCATAGTCATTGACGTCCAGCGAGCGTTCGACGACCCCAGCTGGGGCGAGCGCAACAACCCGGAGGCCGAGCTGGGCGTGGCGCGGGCCATCGAGGCCTGGCGCGAGAGGGGCGCCCCGGTGATCCACGTGCGACACGAGAGCGAGGGGCTCTTCGCCCCGGGGAGCGAGAGCGCCGAGTTCAAGCCCGAGGCCGAGCCGCGGGGCGAGGAGCCGGTGCTGACGAAGAACGTGAACAGCGCGTTCATCGGGACGGACCTCGAGCAGCGTCTGCGAGCCGGCGGCGTGGACACCGTGGCGATCGTGGGGCTGACCACCGACCACTGCGTCTCTACGACGGTGCGCATGGCCGGGAACCTCGGCTTCGAGACCTGGCTGCTGGAGGATTCGACCGCCACCTTCGAGCGCCGCACCCCGGACGGCGAGCGGATCCCGGCCGAGACGATGCACCGCACCGCGATCGCCAGCCTCCACGAGGAGTTCGCGGACGTGGTCGAAACGGACGAGGCGATCGTCCGTGCGTTCGGCGGCTAGCGGCGCCTGAAGCGCCCGAGGATCTTCACGCCGCAGTTGCCGTTGCCGTCGCAGGCGGTCGCCACGAACACGTTCCGCCTGCGGCCGCGAATGCGCACGTCCTTGACGAAGGGCCTCCGGCGTGGCCTGACGACGAATCCGAAGCTGCGGCCGCCGTTGCGTGACACGAGCAGCCCGTATCGCAGCCGGCCCGCCAGCTCGTCGCCCAGGTCCGTGCGGTCACGCGTGCGCCGAACCCTGGCCCTGACGCGGTTGCCGCGACGCCGTGCGCGCCCGCGGGCGCGCGGGTCGATCACGTCGTACTTCGCCGCGACGTCGACCGCTTTCTTGCCGTCCGCTACGCCGGCACCCGTGAACTCGTTCCAGCCGCTGCCGTTGGCCGAGCGCACCATCACGTCGGCCACCTGCTCCGAGGCGAGCCGGCGCTCTGCCTGCCAGGCGAGCGCGGCGAGGCCGGACACGATCGGCGCCGCGAAGCTGGTGCCCTCGCCGTAGGCGTAGCGCGCGCTGCCGTCCGTGAAGACGCTGTTGCAGGGGTTCGTCGGGTCGTCCCACTCGGTCCCCCCGTTGGCGGGCAGGGTCGAGAACACCCCGTACCTGCAGCTGCCGCCGCTTGCACCTGGCGCCGCAAGGCTGACGAAGTCGTTGTGGTCCGAGAAGGCGGCAACCGTGCCGTCGGGCTTCGTGGCCGCCACCGAGAGACCGATGCCGCGGCCGCCGCGCCGCCCGCCGATCGCCGCCGCGGGGAACTCGAGCGGATTCCCCTCCTGAGCCTTGTTGCCGGCGGCCGCGACCGGCAGCACGTCGTTGAAGAAGGCGGCCTCGAATGCACGCGCCTGGGTCAGGGTGAATCCCTCGCCGGCGAGGCTGAGGTTGATCACGTCCACGCCGTTGCGCATGGAGAAGTCGATCCCGCTGATCAGGTCCCCCACGGTGAAGCTGCCGTCGATCGAGGCGCGCACCGCCACCAGCTTGGTGGTGCCGGCCACGCCCTTGCCGCCGCGGCCGTTGCCGTCGAGCGCCCCGATCAGGCCGCTCACGAAGGTGCCGTGGCCGACGGCATCGGTCACGCCCGCGCCGCCGGAGGTCGTGTCGAACACCCGGGCGACCTGGCCGGCGAACTCGGGGTGGTTCACGTCGAGGCCCGTGTCGATCACCGACACCGTGCGGGCCGAGCCACCGCCGACGGTGGCGAGCGCCTCACCGGCGCGCACCGCGTCGTACGCCCAGGTGAACTTGAGAAACGTCGGCGGGTTCGCGAGGTCCGGCATGTCGAAGGGGTCGGCCGCGATCCGCAGCGTGCGGTCGCGCTCGATGTAGGCCACGCGCGGGTCGTCGCGCAGCGCGGCGACCGCGTCCGCCCCGGACGGGACCGTGGCCGCCAGCGCGCCGATCGTCTCGAACAGCTCGGGCTCGGAGCCGAGGCCGCGGAGCTTCGCCGCCAGGCCGTCGAGGTCGGCGTGCGTGCGGGCGCCGATCAGCACGCGCTCCGGGCCGGTGGAGCGGGCCACCGCTGCAAGCTCGCTCGACGCCGTGGCCGCGGAGGCGCGCGCGGGCTCGGGGAGCGGCAGCGGCACCACGCCGCCGCGCGAGGCGCGGGCGCTGTGGCGGAGCGCTTCGCGCAGGGCCTCACGCTCCACGAGGCCTGTGGACGCCTGCGCAGGCGCTGCCAGGAGCGGCGCCGCACAGAGGAAGGTGGCGAGGACGCCTCTCCGCACAGCGATCAATGGTAGGCGCCGGTTGGCCTCCCCGCTAGGTTTCGCCCCCCGGTGCAGCCAGAGATTCACATCGGCCCACTCGAGCTGAAGACGTTCGGGATCTGCTTCGCCTTCGCCTTCCTGGCCTCGGGCCTGCTGGTGAACCGGCGGCTGGCGGAGCTCGGCCGCCCGCCGGACTGGGCGTACGAGATGGTCTTCGCCGCGCTGATCGGAGGCCTCGTCGGCTCGCGCGTGGACTACCTGCTCCAGAACTGGGACAAGGTCTCCGACGACCTGCTCGGCAACATCTTCTCCGGGTCCGGGCTCGTCTGGTTCGGCGGGCTCGTGGGCGGTGCGCTGGGCGTGATCCTCTGGGCGCGCTGGCGGCGCTGGCTCGGGTGGGAGCTCTTCGACACGGCCGCGGTGCCGCTCGCCATCGGCTATGCCGTCGGGCGCGTGGGCTGCCAGCTCTCCGGCGATGGCGACTACGGCACCCAGTCCGACCTGCCCTGGGCGATGGCCTACCCCGACGGCACCGTGCCCACCACCGACGAGGTCCACCCGACTCCCATCTACGAGACGCTGGCGATGGGGCTGGCCGGCGTGGTCCTGTGGCGGTTCCGCGACCGCGTGGCGCCCGGGATGCTCTTCGGCCTCTACCTGATCTTCGCCGGGATCGAGCGCTTCCTGGTCGAGTTCATACGCCGCAACGAGGACGTGGTCGTCGGCCTCACCCAGGCACAGCTCATCGCCCTGGCGATGCTTGCGCTCGGCGCCGGGATCGTGGCCACGCGCCGCGCCGCCCCGCGCCCGGCGACGGCCTGAGCGCGCTCCCGAGCGCAGCGGCCGTGCAGAGCGCCAGGGCCACCGACGCGCCGGCTGCGCTGTGCGCGTGGAACGAGACCTCGATGCCGACGACCCCCGCCAGCACCGCCACCGCGGCGCCGGCGAGCATCGCTCGCGCGGGGCTGCGCGCGTGATGCCTCACGGCCAGCGGCGGACCGATCAGCACCGCCAGCACGAGCAGGGTGCCGAGTCCCTGCACGGCCACCGCCACGGCGGCGGCGAGCAGCACGAGCAGGACGAGCCGCAGGAGTGCCGGCCGGAAGCCCACGGCGGCGGCGCCCCCGGCGTCGAAGGCCGCGGCCGACAGCGGGCGATGCAGCGCCACGAGCGCGGCCCCGCCCAGCACCAGCAGTACCGCCGCCGCTGCCAGGTCGCCGTCCGTTACCCCGAGGGGGTCGCCGAACAGCAGCTCCTCCAGTCGCTGTGGCGACTCAGGCGCGAGCGCCAGCAGCGCGCCGAGCCCCACCAGTCCGGTGACCGCCACCGCGGTGCCGGTATCCGGGCCCACGCGCGGGTCGCGAGCCGCGAAGGCGATCAGCGCGGCGGCCACGAGGGCGCCGCCGGCGGCGCCGAGGAGGAGGGGCGCGCCGGCGAGCGCCGCGAGCACCAGGCCCGGGAGCAGGCCGTGCGAGAGCGACTCGGCGCTGTACGCCAGCCGCTCGGTCACCACCCAGAAGCCAAGCGCGCCGCAGAACCCTCCCACCAGCGCGAGCTCGAGCAGCGCGCGCCGGTCGATGCCGGAGCGCAACGGGTCGACGAGGAAGTCGAGCACTTCCATGTCAGTGCCCGTGCTCGTGGTGCTGGACGGTGACCGCGCGCGTGCCGCCGCCGTCCTCGAGCACGATCAGCTCGTGACCGTAGGTCGCCTGGAGCGCCGCGCGGTTGAGGGTCTCGGCCGGCGCGCCGAACGCCACCTGGTGGCGGTTGAGGCAGAGGACGAGGTCGAACGAGCGGGCGCTCTCCACGTCGTGGCTCGCCACGAGCAGCACGCGGCCCTCCGAGCGCAGCTCGTCGAAGACCCGGTTGATCAGCCTGGCGCTCGCGGGGTCCACGCCGGAGAGCGGCTCATCGAGCAGCAGGACGCGCGCGTCCTGTACGAGCGCGCGCGCGAGCAGTGCGCGCTGGCGCTGGCCACCGGAGAGCTCGCCGAAGCGAACGCCGGCCCTATCCCCGAGGCCCACTCGCTCGAGCGCGACCGCGGCGGCGTCCCGCTCCGTGCGGCGCGGGGGCAGCCACCAGCGCCCCGCCGCGAGCGTGCCCATCAGGGCCACGTCGAGCGCCGTGACCGGGAAGTCGAGCCGCGTCCTCTCGGTCTGCGCCATGTAGGCGGGGCGACCGCTGAGCTCGACGCTCCCGGCGGTCGGCTCGAGCTCGCCGAGGAGCACCCGGAAGAGGGTCGTCTTGCCGCCGCCGTTCGGGCCGAGCACGCACACCGACTGGCCGGCCCGCGCCTCCAGGGTCACGTGCTCGAGCACCGGCTCGCTGCCGTAGCCTGCCGCGAGCTGCTCGACCCGTACGGCCGTGGCGCTCACGCCGCCGACCTTCCGGTCGCCGCCGCCAGGACCAGGCAGACCAAAGCTCCGAGCATGGCCACCGGCGGACCGGCCGGCACGTCCAGCCAGTACGCGAGGTAGAGGCCGACGATCCCCTCGGCCAGCGCGACGCCGAGCGCGCAGGCCACCAGCCCGCGGATGCTGGTCGTGAACATGCGCGCGGCCGCCGCCGGCAGCACGTAGATGGCCGTCACGAGCAGCACCCCAACCGCGGGAATCGCAGCGACGGCCGCCACCGCCACCAGCACGAGCAGGGACAGGTCCGCGCGCGCCGCCGAAAGCCCGAGCGCGTCGGCGCCGTCCGGGTCGAAGCCGACAGCCGACCAGGTGCGGCCGAGCGCCACGGCGCCCGCTGCCGCGATCACGGCCACCACGGCCGAGAGCACCAGGTCGGCCGTGTCGAGGCCGAGCAGGGTGCCGAACAGAAGCCGATCCACCGCGGCGCCGGACTCGAAGACGTCGCTGGCGAGGATCACGCCGGTGGCGAGCGCGGCGACGAGCAACAGCGCGGTGGCCTCGCCATGGTCGCGGCCGCCCTCACCCGCGGCACGACCCGCGCGCTGCACGCCGCCCGCGTAGCCGAGCGCGACGGCGAGTCCCGCGATGGTCGGGCTCACACCCGAGGCGTCCGCCGCCACGAGGCCGGGGAAGGTGGCCGAGCCGGCCGCGTGCGAGAAGAAGGCCAGCCGCCGCAGCACGATCCAGGCGCCGAGCACGCCGCCGGTCACGGCCAGCAGCACCAGCTCCAGCAGCGCCTCGCGCAGGAACGGGAGATCCGCCAGGTCGAGCGGCGATGGCACCCGGGCGAGTCTAACGAGAATGATTCTCAGTTAGGCCCCGGTGGGCGGCAGCAGCCGGCGCGCGACATCCGTCCAGGGGCAGCGCCGCCCCGCGTCGAATAGTCGTCCAGCGCGCGTTGGGGCTGATCGCCGCAGGGGTATCTCCGGCTGACGCGATGAAGGCGGCTAGGGGTTACCTCGGTGTGCTCGGAACCATGGGGCTGTTGACGGCCTCGGTCGTGGTTCTGCTGCTCGTGGGGAGCGGGGCCGCCGCACTCGAGGGATCACCCGACGCCGACGGAGCGGCCAGCCCGCTGGAGCGGATCGTCGTCGAGGAGGACGCTCTCGGCCTGCGGGAAGGGCCCGCCGGCGGCGGCCCCGTGCTCGGGCGCGTGCCGGGCGGCGCCGGCGGGGACGCCGGAGACGGCGGCGCGGGCGACGGCCATGCGGGAGGCGGCCTCTCGGACAGCGGCACCGAGAGCGGCACGCTGGACGTCGGAACCGGGGGCGGCACGCTCGAGGGCGGTCACGGCGGGCGGGGAGTTGGCGCGGTGCCGCTGACCGGGCCGGTCGGCGACACGGTCGGCGGCGCGCTTGATGGCGTCGCTCCGGGCCTCGGCGCGCTCAGGTAGCGGGA